>Ga0164293_10001137_pt1 | contig 22316 bp, 18 predicted proteins | sample GEODES118metaG_FD_111487 | JGI IMG/M metagenome (GOLD analysis project Ga0164293, IMG submission 111487) | Eutrophic lake water microbial communities from Lake Mendota, Wisconsin, USA - GEODES118 metaG | ecosystem: Environmental > Aquatic > Freshwater > Lake | place: USA: Lake Mendota...
CTAAATCAAAATGCATTTTTCTGTTTTGAAATTGGTTATTTTAAAAAAGTTATAGAAAAAAATTTATTTGATACTATTTATCATGAACATCTTGATTATCATCATGCAAACCCTTTAATAAAAGTACTCAAAGATATTGGATTTAGTATATTAGATATATCAACTAATAATATTCAAGGTGGAACATTGCGATTATTACTACAAAAAAAAACTAAGAATATAAAAACAAAAAAAATAAAAAAATTTCTTTTAAAGGAAAAAATATTTTTTAAAAAAATTGATATAAAAAAAAAATTTCTAGATTTTAACAAAATTCTATCACAGCTAAACATTCAAGTAATGAAAGAAATCGAAAATAAAAAAAATATATATGCCTACGGATCTCCAACAAAGGCCTCACTACTTTTAATTATTTCAAGACTTAATAAAATGATAATTAAAAATTCATTTGAAGATAATATTTTAAAGTGTAATAAATATATACCGGGAACTGATATTAAAATAATAAATACAGAAAAAATTAAATTAAAAAGAAACTCAATAGTTATTATATTGGCATGGAATTTTGTAAAAGAGATTATTGAGAGACTGAAGAAAAAAAATGTTAAGAATATAAAATTATTTATTCCGTTACCTAAATTTATAGTAAAAAAAATATGAAGTTGAATTTTAAAAAAGTACTAGTTATTGCGCCACATTTAGATGATGAAACTATAGCCTTAGGGGGAACTATAAGAAAATTTACTAAAGCTAGAATAGATGTGAATATTATCATAGTAGGTGGACATCTTCCACCTATCTACAATAAAAAGAATTATATTATTACAAAGAAAGAATCGCAAAAAGCATTAAAAATACTTGGTGTAAAACAAACTTATTATCTTGATTGTCCCGCACTAGAGTTTCATAAAAACTATTATCAAATTATAAATTCAAAAATTTACAACATTATTAATAATTTAAAACCAAGTGTAGTTTTTATCCCTTTTCCAGATAGACACATAGACCATCGAACAGTGTTTGACTGCGCAATGGTAAACACTAGACCAAATAAAAAGTATTATCCAAAGTTTATTCTATGTTATGAAACGCTGTCCGAAACTCATTGGAACGCACCTTACATAGAGCCTAACTTCACACCAGATTTTTTTATAAATATTGACAATACCTTAAAAGAAAAAATTAAGGCTCTTAATTGCTATCAGTCGCAAATAAAAGGTAATCAATCTAGATCAATTGAATCTATAGAAGCTTTAGCTAAATTTAGAGGATCGCAAAATGGCTGCAGATATGCAGAAGGTTTTAAGTTAATTAGAGCTATAATTTAATTACTTTTTCTATTTTATTCAAATTATTCAAATAGTTCTTAATAACAAAATATTGAGTTTTAGATTGGTATGAAAATTTTTTTTTAGTAAAAGAAAAAATATTTTTAAAAATATTTTTTTCGTTAATAAAGATAGTTTTTATTTTTTTCCCTAATTTATAATAATAATTTTCTTTTTTAGCTTTTTTTCCATAGAAGACGTAATTAAATTTAAAAGATGTAAAATTTTTAAAATTAACTTTTAGAAAGTTTTCATATTTCTGAAATGCAGCACAAATAATTTTAAATTTTATTTTTTTTGCAATAAAATAAACTTCAAAAAAAATAAGACATTTTTTTTTCACAATATAACGTATTTTAAAATTCTTAAGATCAAAATTAAAAAACGCTAGCAATGAAAAAGGATAGCAACCCATATCGTAAAGAATAGAAGATTTAAGATTAGCTTTAGTTCTAAAAGAATTTAAATTAAAAGCTGGAATTGTAAATTTAATATCAATTGAATCAATATTTTTTTTATTTATAACTTTTTTTATTAGTTTGAACTGGTGTGAATAAAAATACATCATATTTTCAAATATAAAAACATTATTTTTTTTTGCCAAATCATATAATTTTTCAACTTGCCAGGAGTTTAAACACATTGGTTTTTCTACTATCAAATTAAAACCTGAGGATAAAATAAGTTTTGATAATGAATAATGGAAAGTTGGTGGTGTTGAATTAAAAAAAATATAGTCTTTTGTAAGATTTCTTAAAGCTATTTGTACACTAGAAAAAGTTTGAAAATTATTAAGTTTTTTTTGGGTAACAATTTTTATATTCTTATTATTTAAATTTAACGACGGAATTAAAGTTTTTTCTACATGTAATCCATAGCCTATAAAGCAAATTTTTTTAATTCTCATGATAATCGGGAAATTTACTAATTACAAAACGTAAAATTGCACTTAAAAATAAATTAATAAAAATTAAAAATATTATTAAATTTATATTTATACTTAATTGACTTGATATGAAATAATTTACTAAAGCAAAAAAAAGATTCGGCAAAAGATATAGTTTGTATTTTATTTTTTTAGCAATTATTTGATATATATAATAATAATTTCTAGCTAATAAATTTTCTTTTTTGTAAATTCTATATAAATTAACTAAAAATATTTCTAAAATTGGAAATAAGATTATTGATAAAATTACTTTTATCAATAATAAATTTTCAATATCTTTTAATATAAATAAAAAAATTAAAATTGAACTTATAAAACAACCCGTGTCTCCAAAGTACAGATTATTTTTCTTACCATTAAAAATACTAAAAATTAGTAAGTATATTAAAATTAACTCTGAAATATTTGTAATAACAAAATTTGATGAAAAAAAATAAAAAGCAAAAAAAATCATAAAAAGCAATATAGTAATATTTAAATCTTTTCCATCTTGAAAATTTAAAGAGTTCGTCAAAATAAAAAAGAGAAAGACGAGTAAAAAAAACTGAATAAAAAAGAATTCAAATGAAAACAAAAAATATATTATTACTGAAGTTAAGATCTGAATTAATATTCTCCATAAAAAATTCAAACCAATTAAATCATCAAAAAAATATATAAATGAAAATAGTATTAAACTTATTGAATAAAATAACTTTAAATCAAATTCTAATAAAAAATATAGTAAAGGTATAATTAAAAAAAAACCTACACCAGTTGGAGTTTTTTTTGAAATTTTTCCCCAAATTTTAATATATATAAAATTAAAAAAATAAAATATAATTGCCGATGATAAGTAAATCATAACATTTGAAAATCAGTATATACTATTTAAATTTATAATTAATTTAAAATACCTATAAAAGAGTATAATATAAAATTTTTTAATTGAATTTTACTAGTATATTTTAATAAATAATATATGAAAATTCGTAAAATAATAATTACAAGTCAAAATTCTTTAATAAATTTTTTTAAAGATGACTCTTTAAGAATAAAAAATAATTCAAAGTTAATTTTTTTTGAAAATTTAAAACTAAGCTCGTATATTACTTTTGAGGGAAATATTTTTTTAGGAAAAAATAATATAATTGGTCCCCACTGTTCATTAAAAAATGTTAAAATTGGAAATAACAACGTAATAAAAATGTCTTCTTTAATAGAAAATTCAAAAATTTCTGATCAAAATATTATTGGTCCATTTGCTTATGTTAGAGAAAATACTAAAATAGAAAATAGATGTATTATCGGCGCTTATGCTGAAGTGGCTAGAAGTTCTATTAAAAACAGATGTTACGCGTCTCATAGAGTTTTTATAGGTGATGCCACAATAAATGAAGGAACAATAATCGGTGCTGGCACTGTATTTTGCAATTACAATTTTAATACCAATTCAAAATCAAAAACAAAAATTGGGAAAAATTGCAAAATTGGATCTAATGTAAGTATTGTTGCCCCTATTAATATAAATTCAAATACAGTAATTCCAGCCTCTACAAAATATAAAAAATAATTTTATGTGATTAAATTTTTTTAATATTAAATAATAATTTTAAAAGTTTTTAACATTTTTTAAAAGATCTGACCATTTATTTAAAATTTTTACTTTAGAAAAATTTTTCTGATAAGCATTTAATGCAGCCTTGTTCATAGCAAGTTTCCAAGAATAATCATCTGCAAGATTAATAAAAAGTTTTGTAATTGACTCAATGTCGGTAAAGGGTACAGAGAAACCATAACCTTCGGTGATCATTGTTTTTACCAACTCACTTTCGGTTTCTACCATTGAAATAATTGGCCTTCCTTGCTCTAGGTAACTCATTAATTTTCCAGGGTATGCGTATTTATAAATATTTGGCCTCAGCGTTACTAATCCTATATCAGCATTTGCAATGGCCTGTTTCATAATCTCTATTGGTTGGTAGTCAAAAAAAATCACGTTTGCCTTTGTTTTTTCCACAAGATTAATCAACTCTTTTTTTTCTGTACCCTCACCCATAATAACCAGCTCAATATCATGTCTTCCTTTTCTTTTTATTAAAGACATAGCATCAATAATTATTTCGAGACCTTGAAAACGACCTATATTACCGACAAAAATAATTGATAGTTTTTTTTTCTTTAATGGAGTGTTAAAGTTAGAGATAGGTTTTATCATAACTTCGGATGGAACTGAAAAATTATTAATAATATTAATTTTAAATTGTTCTCCGCCACTCCTTTTTTTCAACGTTTTTTTCATATCTAAAGAGTGGACGATAATACTATCAGCTCTTTTGCAATTCCAATTATCAATTTTTTCAAGAAATTTATAAAGTATAGAATTGGAGAAATCCCCGGATAATTTTCCAATCTCAGGATACAAATCCATACAAAAATAAATAAAACGTTTTTTAAAAAAAAAAGAAGCAAATGCTGAAAAAAAGCCTCCTAGAATAGCTGGTACTGAAGTTGCAATTATGACGTCATATTTATTTTTCATAACCAAAAAATTAGTAAACAAACCAATTTTTATTGCATTTAATATTCTTTGTAAGGGTTTGCCAATTTCGTTGGGAAGATTAATTCTCTTAATATTTACATTTTCACGAATTTCATTTTCTTTTTTTTCAATTTTTGTTGAAAATGCATTACGAGATGGCAAAGAAGTTAGGACATCTATGTAATGTCCTTGCGATTGATAATGCTTAGCAACGTTCCAAAGAATTTGACCACAATTTGCTTGGTCTGGCCAAAAATAACGATGAACAATTAAGATTTTCATAGAGACACAATCTAATATTAAAGACTCTAAGTAAAATCTCTGGTTTTTTTTCCTTGCTTATCTTTAAATCCCTTTTTTTTCCAAAGTGCACTATGTGGTTGTTTAATTTTAATTTGGTCATCTGGTCTTGGTTCTTTGGTATAATAATATAACAAAATACTTCTTCTAGGTACGTCCTCTGGAAAGTTTACTGGATCAGGAAGTCCATGCCAACTTTTATCATGCGTATCAAAAACAACTAATCTATTAAATAATGGTTCAATTTTTTTTAAACAATTAACTCCATTTTCATCATAAACTCCAAATTCTCCACCCCAATTAGTTTGCCAACCTGGATTTAGATATAATAGTGCATTTATTCGACGATTGAGAGCAGTAGCATCATGATAGTTGCCATCAACGTGAACACCAAGCAAGCCACCTCTTTTGGTAATATTAAGTCCCCCTCCTGAATAATAAGGATCGGGAATTAATTTTTTAATTTGAAATAAATCTGAAATTGATCTTAAAAAATCAGCTCCATTCATTATTCTAATTGCATCAACAATCCCTTCTGGAATATCAAATTCAGAATTCCAGGTTGATCTATACTTAATCTCTATGTCTTTATCGTCTGAAATATCCCAAGAAGAACTAGATGTATTTGGAAAGTTTTTTAAACAAATATCAGCTAAATCTTTTTGAAAAAAATTGTCAATTATAAGATGCTTGTATGGTTCTACAAAATAATTTATATTTAATTTAGAATCTCTTATTTTTTTAGAGGCTAACTTTGAATAAGTTTTTAATTTTTCTTGGTTAAACATGATCTTAAATATTACTTTTTAAACTATTTTAGTTTAAATATTTTTATTTTTATTTCAATATTTTTTCCAAACAACTCGATTTATATAGTCTGTATAGCTATAAATAATACGTAACACTTTCTGACTTACATTGGTAACGTTATAATCGTTTACTATTTTCAATATTCGTTTTTTAGCTCTTGGCTGAGATTGTAAAATTTCTAATCCTTTTTGAATACGGTTAATATCTAATCCAGTCATCATAACCGCCGCCTCTTCCATTCCTTCAGACCTTTCATGCGTTTCACGAATATTTAAAGCGGGAAAATTAAGAATTGAGGACTCTTCTGTAATACTACCACTGTCTGAAAGCACACATCTTGCATGCATTTGCAAATTGACATAATCAAAAAATCCTAACGGCTTAATTAAATTTACATGCTTGTGAAATTTTACTCCAGTTTCATCAAATTTTTTTTGAGTACGTGGATGTGTCGAAACAATTACTGGTAATTTATATTTTTCTGCAATTGTATTTAAAATAATTTGAATTTTTTTAAATGAAATATTATCCTCAATATTTTCCTCTCTATGTGTGCTCACTAAAAAATACTTCTCAGCTCTCAAATTTAATTTATTAATTATTTTAGATTTACGAATTTGTGGCATAAAGTAATTCAAAACTTCTAACATAGGGCTGCCAATTTTAATTACTTGATCGGGTGGAAAATTTTCACGCAATAAATTCTCTCTTGCAAGACCACTATATGTAAGATTAATATCTGAGATATGATCAACAACCTTACGATTTATTTCCTCTGGGACCCTTTGATCAAAACAGCGATTACCTGCTTCTATGTGAAAAATGGGAATTTTTCTACGCTTAGCTGCAATAGTTGATAAACTGCTGTTTGTATCGCCTAAAACAATAACTGCATCCGGCTGCTCGATAGCTAGTATCTTATCTACTTTTATAATGATCTGTCCAATAGTTTCAGCTGCGGTTTTTCCTGCAGCTTCAAGGAAAAAATTAGGCTTCCGAATTTTAAGTTCATCAAAAAAAATTTTATTCAACTCAAAATCAAAATTCTGCCCAGTATGTATCAACTGATGATTGCTGTATTTATCTAAAATACCGATGATACGTGACAAACGAATGATTTCAGGACGAGTCCCAAGAATAGTTATAATTTTAAGCACGGAGTGCCTTCTGTATAAAATCAAGTGTTAAAAGTAATTTTTTAATTTCTTTAATATTTAATCTTTCAGCATTATGAGACGTATAGTCATCACTTGAAGAAATCTTTTTTTGTCCTTCAATAAAATATTTTTCATAATTGAAATCACTTTTAATAGATGGAATGCGATAATATTTTCCTGTTTCCTGAGCCATAGTTTTTTCTTCCCTTGAAAGCAAAGTTTCATATAATTTTTCACCATATCTAGTCCCGATAATTTCAGTTGAATTTTTAGCTAAAAATAATTCTTTCAAGGCCTTTGTTAAATCACCGATGGTTGCTGCGGGAGCTTTGTGTATAAATATGTCTCCTGGTTTTGCATACTGAATCGCGTGAAGAACTAAGTCCACGGAGTCTTCGAGTGACATTAAAAAACGTGTCATATTTGGATCGGTTAAAGTAATTGACTTTTCAGATTTAATTAAATCAACAAATAAAGGAATAACTGAACCTCTAGATCCCATTACATTCCCATATCTAGTAGCGCAAAATAAGGTATTACTTTTTTTCCTTGATTTAGAAATCATTAATTTTTCCATCATGGCTTTTGAAATTCCCATAGCATTAATTGGATAAACTGCCTTGTCAGTACTTAATAATACAACACGCTCAACATTATTTTTTGTAGCTGCATTCATGACGTTCTCAGCTCCTAATGTGTTTGTACGAAATGCCTCCATAGGATGAAATTCGCAAGATGGAACTTGTTTAAGAGCAGCAGCATGAAATATAAAATTTACTCCAGACATAGCTTCATCGAGACTTTGATAATCCCTAACATCTCCAATATAAAATTGAGCTCTTTTATCTTTTAATGCAATACGCATATCTTCTTGTTTTTTCTCATCTCTACTAAAAATCCGAACTTCACGAACGTCACTATTTATGAATTTTTTGACTGCAGTACTCCCAAACGACCCTGTACCTCCAGTGATCAATATTGTTTTATTTTTTAAAATCTTTAAACTCATTTTATCTAAAATTATGTAACTCCTTAATCATCATAGGCCATGATTTAGGTAAAAAACCAGTAGCTTTACGAAAACGAGATGAGTCTAGAGATCGATTTACTACAACTTTTTTATCATCAGGTATAACATTTATAGTTTTTCCATAAACATCTTTTATCAATAAAAGTAATTCATACTTGCTAATAGGATCGGCTGAAAGATGATATAGCCCAACTAAATCTGCATTTATTACGTAATCATGAATAACTCTAGCAATCTCAAAAGTGGTTAAGCCTGAAAAGATAGCTTTTTTATACCCCTCAATATTTTTGTCTTTGGACAAAAACCAATCTACGAGACTTTTAGAGCTATTTAATTCGTGTCCAATTATAGATGTTCTTAAAGTAATGGAATTTCCATAATAAACCTCTCCCAATAATTTGCTTCGACCATATAAATCTTGTGCATCTGGGAAATCATCTTCAGTATAATTTCCCTTAGATCCTGAAAAAACGCAATCAGTGCTAAAATGTATAAGACGCGCACTATATCGAGCAGATAAATTTAATAAATAATGAGGCAAAAGACTATTTATTGAAATTACTTTAAAATTATTGGCTATTTCTTCGGACTGCTTAATAATCCCCACACAATTGATAACAATGTTAGGTATAACTTTGCTAAATACACTTTCTAAATCATTGCTCTTTTCAACATCAATGCCAGTAAATATTTTACAATTATTAAAAGTATTATTTGGCATATCAAAAGTATTAGTAGATCTAATAGTAGCAAAAATAGAAAAATTTTTTTTTGTAGAAAAAAACTTTATTAATGAGTTTCCAAGTAAACCACCTGCGCCAATTACTAAAATTTTACTATTCATTTAATATTTTAAAAAATTTAATTTTAAATCTTAATTTCATAATTTGCAAAATTAATCAGCAACTTTGTCCAATTCTTCCAAAAAAATATTTGTAGATTTTATTTTAATTATTGGCTCTGGTTGGCCTATAAAACGAAGAACTGCTCTCATAATAGAAATGGGTGACTCTGGATCAAATGTTTCTACTGGTTCACACACTTCACGAACATAATCTAACTCAGACGCAATAATTGGAAGGCCAATTTGAGACGCTTCTACAAGCGGTAGACCTAATGACTCCAAAAGCGACGGAAAAATAAGAGCCCTTGAATTTTTATAAATCTCTAAAACTTCTTTATTTTCAATTTGGCTCTTGTTGTAAATTTCAAGGCCTTCATTGCGGCACAGGGAATTAACTTCTGAAATCAAAGCTTTATCTTGCGGCCCTAATGTTAGTAATAATGTAGGTTTATGACCTTGTTTTCCTAATAATGACCAGGCTTTTAAAAGACGACGATGATTTTTGTGTTCACCTCCATCAGCAATATAAACAAAATTTTCACGTTTATTTGATGATAATGACAAAGATATGCTGTCTAAAAAAGGTATTGTGCGAACTTTAGTTTTTTGTCGATAAAAGTTTTGTACAGCTTTCTCCATGTGTTGAGTTTGAACAATAAATTCTTGCACATTAGACTGAAATATATAAGAAAAAAAGCGTAGAAAGATAAATTTGCTTTCCTTAATAAACGAAAAAAATCTTAAAGTTGATTTTTTAAGAAGAATTAAATTTTGGTGAAAAACAAAAACATAACCAGCGTTCCTAAATAATGGTGGAACACTACTAAAACATAAAACTGTATCAATTTTTTTTGCTGTTAGAAAAAGTTTCCATTCTGCTGCTAATCTAGAAAAAATTGAAGGTTTCACCCAGTGAACGTGGCTCGAGGCTGGTAGTTTGATTAAATTTGCAACTCTAAGGTCTAAAAATACTTTTAGCGGAACTTTTAATGAATAATTATTTAGAAGGGATTTTAGTAAGATTAAACCACCACCTGTATAAACATTAGGTGCATAAAAAATAAAAGATTTATTTTTAACCAAGACTACTTTTGCCTTTCTTCTTAAAATTATTTTTCATTATTTGTTTTTTTAAATTTATTTAAATAACTCAAATATATTCCAATTGTAATAGCATGCCAAATATGAAGCTCTTCAAATGATACAAAATAAAGAACTAAGAAAGCATTTAAAGGGGCAAGCAATAAAAATATTGAGCGATAATCAATACTTTTGTATCTAAATACAGCAAATACATTAGGTGATAAAAGCCAGACTGAAATTATAACTAAACTCACAATACCACCACTACTAAGAATATTTAAAGGCAAACTTAGAAAGCTAACAGGTACAATTTCTTGACCAGGACCAAGGACGGATTGAATCTGCCCTGTTAAAACCATATGCTCACCAAGTGCAAAAAAACCATAACCAATACCATTTCCAAAATAAAAATTTCCTAAAATTGCATCTAAATTTTTGTAAATATAAAGTCTGTGAAAAAAACTTAAATCAAAATTTTTTAGCCTTTGAAAGTATGGATTAGTAAAATTAAAATCTGTAATTAAAAATACAAAACATAAAGATAAAGTTAAAGAGAAAACTAAAATAAATTTTTTTGTAAATAATTTATTTCTATATATAATAATAAATGAAAAAATTAAACCGAATAATAAGGCAAAAAAAACAGCTAATGAGTAAGTTAGATAAACACATATACCAATAGTGCTAGAAATAAAATATTTGCGATTTTTAATTGACAAAAAAAAAGGCAATATCAAAGCATTCATCAGAAATGATGGTTCTCTAAAAGTGCCATATGCTCTATCAAACGGAATGGTAGCATATGCAAAACCGAATTTATTGGGATACTGATGTCCTTTTCCTGTTGTGGGTCTATTTCTTAATTGATCAATAAAATTTAAATCTTGAAGATTATAAAAATTCAAAATAAAACCTAAAATTGCAATTATTGAAAAAAAAAAACCCAAAATAATTAAATAATTTTCTATCTTCAATATATTTTCATCGCGATATTCTTGAGAGGCAAAATAATTAACTATGATTCCAAATGATATAATATTTAAAATTCTAAGAACTATAAAATTAAAAGGTGCCTTATTATTTTCAAGAGTAACAAGAGTTATTAATATTAACAAAATAATTAGAATTATTAAAGACCAAAACAATTTGACTTGAGCCATAATTTTGTTTTGCAAGCAAGATAGTGTGCACAACATTATGCCAATCCACGGAAAGGGAATATCAAGTATTGAAAAGCTATCGAGAAATATTAAAAAAATTCCTATAATAAAAAATTTAATATTTATTTTAAAATTTTTATCTACCAATGTACAAATTTTATTATTCATGATTATTTTAGCTTTATTTTTTTAAGTCTGTCTTGTTGAGCCCATATATTAAAGCAAAACCAAACCAAAATATAGCTGACTGAAAAGTATCTTCTCGTGGATATTGAAATAAAGAATAATATGGAGTAAAAGCTGAAAATAAAAAAAAAAGATAATGTAAGTCTTTTTTGTCTTTATAAAAAAAATTTTTATAAGAAAGAAATAAATATTTAAAAAAAAAATATAAAATAGGAAAAAAGGATAAAATTAAACCAAAAAAACCTGTTCTGTAAAATATTCTAAAATAATCATTATGATATCCGCTAAATATACTGGACAAGGACCCTTGACCAAAAAAAAAGACCTTTTTATCATTTAAACTATCTAAATAATTAAAAAAATCTTTATAAATTTCTAATCTTGATCCTAAGTTGAGTCTTAAAGAATTATTATTAAAAATTGGATAAACAAAATTACCAGTTTTCAGATTTTTATTTATAGGATCTAATTCAAGATTATTTATATGATATTTATGAAATTCATTCATAGCAACGTGTATTAGAAATAATAATAGAAATTTGACTAATATAATTTTGTAAAACTTAGCATTTTTTAAGTTAACCAAAAAAAAGAAAAGCAAACAGAATAGTGAAAATAAAATAGTTGATTTTCCGGCTCCAAGAAAAATAATGAATAATATTAAAGATAATATTAAACAAATTAAATAGAGATAAAAAAATCTTGTTTCTTTTAAGCCTAAATAAAAACCAATAAAATATATCCCTGTCAAATAGGGGGCATATGTATTGTTATACGAATAATAATTATACATTGTAAGATATTTATAAAGTGAGTAATCAGAGATAAAAATATTGTATAAATCTTTAAATAGGTATCCTAGAAAGCCAGTATAAAAAAATACCAATAACATTTTTCTTATTTCATTTTCAGTCAAACCCCGGAGACTTAAATACAAAAATATAGGTAGAAAAATAATAAAATTCCTCACTACATAGGCAATTAAAAAGTAATTACTTCTATCTGAGCCTAACATATCACTACTTTTTAAATACTCTGGGTCTAATGAGCCTGGATTAAGAATAATAATTAATAAAAAGAATAGATAGGGAATAAAAAAAATACAAATTTCTGACTTTATGATTAAGTTATATAATTTATGTTTAAAATTAAAAATGTACCAACAAGATATTATAAGAAAAAATATAAAAAAAAATTCTTTGTAAAAAGATATATATTTTGAAAAAGAAAAATGAAAGTTAACTAATATAATCCATAATAATAAAAAAAAAAATAAATATTTATTGAGATTTTTTTTATTTAGAATTTCGTTCATATAATACTATGTATGCAAATATAATATGTCGTTAGCTAAATTTTTCATAATATTATTAAGTAAATATAGTTCACAAAAACTTTTACGATCAAAAAATATATTATAAATATTATGCAAACAATCCGCAAAAATCTAAAATTATTTTATCTTTTAATTTATATTTCACTTCAAATGTGGCGAACTCCCTATGCTTAACTAAAATACAAAAAATATCAGCCCAATCTAATGCCTCTGAAAAATTTAATATTGAAAGCTGAGTACTTATTTTAACATGAGGATCAACACATTTTACATCATACCCCTCATTTAACAAAGTCTCAGCAACTTTCAAAGCTGGCGATTCTCTTGCATCTTGGACATCTGGCTTAAAAGTTAACCCCAAGCAAGCAATTTTTGGCTTAACTTTTTTTTTTTCAAAATAATTATTTATATTATTTTTAATTTTATCTAAAACCCACCTAGTTTTTTTTATGTTAACTTGCCGAGCAGCTTGTATTAATGTTGAATTTTCTCTATCTTGAGTAATTATAAACCAAGGATCTACAGCTATACAATGCCCCCCCACTCCTGTTCCGGGTTGTAAAATATTTACTCTTGGATGCTTATTGGCCATTTTAATTAAATCCCAAACATTAATTTCTTGTTTATCACAAATCATTGATAATTCATTTGCAAAAGCTATGTTCAAATCTCTAAAGCTATTTTCAGTCAATTTACACATTTCAGCTGTTTTCGCGTCGGTCTCGATAATCTCTCCCTCAACAAATTGTCTATAAAAATCTGCAGCTTTTTTTGTTGATATTGGCGTGAGACCACCGATAATGCGGGCATTAGTAATAAGTTCTTTCATAATTTTTCCTGGCAGTACTCTTTCGGGGCAATAAGCAATGTTTAATTCTTTAATATCTGAACTGTATTCAATTATGGTTTCTTGAACTTTTTTTGTAGTGCCTACAGGAGAGGTGGATTCTAAAATTATTAAATCTCCATCTTTAATTAATGGAGCGATTTTTTTTGCAGCGGATAAGACATAATCAATGTTGGGTAGTGGTATTTCCATATCTTCATGAAAAGGTGTTGGGACACAAATTATATATACATCGCTTAGCTTAACATTTTTAAAAGCTACTAAATTACCACTTATAATTACAGATTTTACAAGCTCATCTAAATCTTCTTCAATTATATGAATTTGGCCTTTATTAATATTTTTTACAATTTCTTCGTCTACATCCACGCCAGATACAGAATAACCTTTGCGTGCAAGAAGCGCCGCTGTTGGTAGCCCTATATAACCAAGACCAATCACACATACAGTTTTTTTTTTCATAGCTCACAAATACTATCAAATCGTTAGCAAGACCTCTACTATTCGCTTACAGGACAATCCATCTCCGTAAGGATTGTGTGTCCGAGACATGATTTGATAGTGATTTTTATCATCCAGTAAGCGCGATACTCCTTCAACAATGCTTTGATGATTTGAACCAACCATTTCAACAGTGCCCGCCTCAACTGCCTCAGGTCTTTCAGTAACATCACGCATCACCAATACCGGTTTACCTAAACTTGGAGCCTCTTCCTGAATGCCACCACTATCAGTTAGAACTAAATATGAATATTTCAATAAATAAACAAATGACTCATATTCTAATGGTTTGATTAAATGTATATTATCAAAACTACTAAGAATTTCATAAACTGGTTTGCTCACATTGGAATTTAGATGTACGGGGTAAACAAAGTGTATTTTAGGATATCTAGAGGCTAGTTCTTTTATAGCAGAACAAATTTGTAAAAATGCACCACCAAAATTTTCTCTTCGGTGAGCAGTAATTAAAACAAAAATTTTATTTTTCCAATTGAAAGGCAAATTAGCATTTAAAATATTTTCTAAATTTTTTTGACGATTTTTATCTTTATCAATTCTTTTTAAAACCCAATGCAAAGCATCAATTACAGTATTTCCCGTTACTGTTATTGATGATTGATTTACTCCCTCGGATAATAAATTTTTTTGACTTAACTTGGTTGGTGCAAAATGCCATTTGGTTATCTTGCTTATTATCTGACGATTAAACTCCTCTGGGAATGGAGCCTTTATATCATACGTTCTTAGTCCAGCTTCTACATGTCCAACTGGTATAAATTCATAAAATGCAGCCATAGAGCTTGCCAAAGCCGTTGTTGTATCACCATGAACCAACACTACATCAGGTTTATATTTAGAAAATATATTTTGCATTTCATTTAAAATTGACGTTGTTAGATTTGATAAATTTTGCTCTTGCTTCATTAGGTTCAAATCAATATCTGGCTTAATATTAAAAACATCTAAAACCTGATCTAACATCTCTCGGTGTTGAGAAGTCACACAAACTTTTAATTCAAACTGATCGGTTTTTGCTTTTAATGCATGTACTAATGGCGCCATCTTAATAGCTTCAGGACGCGTCCCAAAAACTAACATAATTTTTTTTTTATTCATTTAAATATATCAATTAATATGACAAAATATTTTTTATTAAAATAATAACTTTATAAAAATAAAAAAAATAAAATTTACTGATTTGCTAAATCTATCGAAACTCTACTAACCTCAAATATTTCATCGATTGATATTGGTGAAAAACTATTTTCCTGAGATACAGCTTCAATAAAAGCTTTTACGCAGGCTTTTTGTCCTTTATCCTGTCGCCATAAATTCATTTTTTTAAAATTAGGCCAATCAAAACCTTTTAAAGTTCGATAATTATCTAATTGCAGGACTCCGCCCATTGCAAATACCTCCAATCTCTCTTTAGGGAAAGATTTTGAACCGTTGGAATAGTAATGAATATTACCAATTGAACCATCTAAAAAGCTTAATTGGATGTTAGCTGTGTCTTTAGATGATGAATTCATATACTCAATTTGATAATTTGTAATGCTTTTGCCTATTAAAAATCGTAACAAATCTATGAAGTGGCATGCTTCGCCAACTATTCTTCCTCCACCAATTTTTAGATCTTGGCTCCAATGATCTTTAGCAATGTAGCCTGCATTTACAGTCATTACAATTGACTTTGGCTCAGTAATGCTACTTAATAATTTTTTTATCTTTTGAATTTGAGGTGCAAAACGACGATTAAAACCAACCATCAAAATACTGGATGGCGAATAATTTTCTTTAATCTCAGCTAGTTCATTCAATGTCAAACATAATGGTTTTTCCACAAATATGTGTTTTTTAGCTTTTAGGGCCTTCACAACATAATTTGCATGACTATCGTGACGAGTACTAATTACTATGGCATCATTAGCACATTCGTTGATTATATAATCACTATCAGTTGTGCTTTCAAAAAAACCAAACTTACGGGCTACATAGGTTCCGCTAACACCCGTATTAGACATAACACTTTGCAAAACTGCTCCTGAAGATTTAAATGCTGGGATTAAAATTGATTTTGCATAATTTCCTGAACCTAAAAAACTTACTTTTGCTTTTTTTATGACGTTATCATAATTTTTTTCCTTTATATTTTCTTTACTGTGCAATTTAATTTTTCTAGAATTTTCATTAATTTCTATACCAGGGTAATTAAGCAAAATTCCTAATGAAGGCTCCGATCCCGCAACTATTTGATAGGCATTTTTAGCCTCAATAATATCAAAACGATGGGATATTAATGGCTTAACATTTAACAAACCTAAAGCCATCATGTCTAAAACTGCTTCTAAATTGCGCTGTTCTGTCCAACGAACAAATCCTATGGGATAATCCTGACCTTTTTCCTCGTAATTAGGGTCGTATCTACCAGGACCATATGAAGATGAAACTTGAAATGTTAATTCTTTTTTAAAAAAATCATCCCTAGATAACTTTAATCCTGCAACTCCAACTAAAATAATTCTTCCACGTTTCCTGCACATAAGGGCAGCCTGATGAATCGGTTCGTTACTTGTGGTTCCAGCTGTTACAATAACACCGTCGACACCATGTCCTCGTGAAAATCTATCTGCAATTTTTAGTGGATTTTCATTATTTAAATCCACTACCTCCGCTCCAAACTGTTTTGCTAATTTAATTTTTTCTTTATCAAAATCTAATCCTAAAACTCGACAACCATTTGCCCTTAATAATTGTATTGTCATTAAACCAACTAAACCAAGTCCTATTACAACAATCGCCTCACCTAGAGTGGGCTTTAATAAACGAATGCCTTGTAATGCCACTGCGCCCAATACTACAAAAGAAGCTTCTTCATCGGATACTATATCAGGTACTTTAGCGCAAAGGTTAATAGGAACATTTACTACCTCGGCATGTTTTCCATTTGAAACTACTCTGTCACCGCGGTTAAAATTTGTAACACCAAAACCTAATTCGAATACACGACCTACATTGCAATAACCTAGCGGTAGCGGTTGATCTAAATAATTAAAAATTCTTTCAAATGTTGGTTGTAGGCCATCAGTACGAATTTTATCTAGTACTATTTTTACTTTATCAGGCTGTTTAATGGCTTTTTCAACTAAGCCTGATTTACTGAATTCAACTAACATGCGTTCAGTGCCAGCTGAAACTAAAGTCTTTGATGTTTTAATTAATAATGATCCAGGGGAGACCTGTGGAGCGGGTATATCAGCAACTTCGGTTATGCCTGTTTTTAAAAATTGAAGAATTTGTTTCATAAGGTTTATATTTTGCTAAAATATAAATTAGAAATATATTCAACCGAATTTTTTTTAAATTCTTTTTTATAATAATGCTGTGGAAAATTGATTTTCTTTGGTTGTTTAATAAAATTCCATAAATTATTTATATTAATATGTTTGTCTAAATTTATGTTAATATAATCTGGATAACTTTTTAAAATTTTTACTGACTCTTTATCTACGTCATAATGAAAATTAACAATTTTTGCCCCCATACCTATTAATTCATATAATTTGCTTGGTAATTGCATATTATTTTTATTTCCTAAATTTAATAAAATCATATCATCTTTAATAAATTTAATTAATTTGGGATATTGTATAGATTTTTTTAAAAAAAAAACTGATTTTAAATGATCATATTTTGCTAACTCTTTACTAAAAATTAAGGAATTTGTAAAAATATAAATTCTAATAGAAATTTTTTTTAGTTGAATTTTTTTTACTAAACGATCGACGATATCAATAAAAATATTTGGGTTTCTGATGCCCTCATAAAATGAGCCAGCGTAGACTAATTTAAACTTTGTGGAACTTAAATTATTAAAATTATATTTTTTATGTATTGTTAATAAAGGATTTACTACAACAATTTTTTTTTTGTAGTTTCTAAAAAATTTCAAATATTTTTTTTTTATTTGATAATTGTTTACATAAAATGTACGACATTTTTTTAACACTAATTTCTCCGCTAAAAAATTTAGATATTTATATAAAATTAAATTATTAGGTTTTGGATTATTTAAAAAAGAAAATGGATCACTACTATCAGTATCCCAAATTAAATTAGGAAATTTAATTTTTAAAAGTAATCCAACGATATGACTGCTAAAAGGATGTGATACGGTAATTATATGATTAATTTTTTTTTCTTTAATTAGATTAACTGATGTTTTGTAGAAAGGATAAATTGAAAAAAAAGCATAATCAGGCCATGCTAGATGTTTAAAGATAAATTTATAATGAAAAAAAAATAATTTTATTAAAAAGTCATTGATAGTTTTAAAAAAAAAATTAGGATTTAATTCTTTTTTAGGTTTATTTTTATCTATAAACTTATCTACTAGAATATTTTCGTGACTATGAAATTTAATATTTTTTGAGTATTTAGTTTTGTTTTTTTTATATGTAACAAATTCAATTAATATATTTTTCTTTTGAATAAAATTTAAAATCGATCTCCACCTTATAGCCCTAGGATTATTATACGGTTCAAAATTAAATGATATTATTATTACTTTTTTCATTTTTAAAATTTTTCTAGCAAACCATAGCCTGGTGAGAACTTTTTTTGGCTTTTAGTTTTAAAGTTTTTATTATTAGATATATGAAAAATTTTAATTTTATTATTTTCATATATATAACCTGAATAATAAATTTCATTTTTGATTAGTACCTTGACTAAATAATTATATTTACCGACTGCTAAAATTTTCATAATTGGATGTTCTATTTTGCAGAATATTTCATTATCTTTTTTTAAATTTATATTTATTGGAGAAAAATGTGCAATATAACTCCTGTAAAAATTCCTTAATTCTATATTTCCGTTATATGAATAAGTACCTGGGTCACAAATTATATTTCTGTTATTTAAAATTAAAATATTTGAAATTTGGTCAAAATGATAATGTGAAGTATATTTTTTATCATATTTATTTATTGCTCTGAGAGAGAAAAAAAAATTTTCATTTCTCCAGATAAAAATTCCAAAATCTTCGAAATAATTAAATTTTATATTTCTCGTAAATTTTTTTTCAAAATGAAATTCATATTTATTTTCATTAAATTGTTTATTTTTTAATATATTTTTTTTTAATTCTTTCAGATTTGTTTTATAATTAAAATTAGTGAGAGAATCATTTAAAAAAAGTTTTATGTTTTTTTTAAATTTAACTTTTTTTAACAACAACTTTGTTAAAAAACTTTCAAAAGTAACATGCTTATCTGAATTATCTTTTTTATATAAGCCCCAGCTACTAGCTAAATCAAAAATATATTTCGCACACTCTCTATTTTCAAAATAATCTTTTTTAGAAATATTGTTAATTTTTTTATTATAAAAAATAGGTGTGAAATTAAAAAATTTACCACTATCATTGTCTCCTACTTGAATAATTTGTTTAGAATTAGTAGTTGTTTTTAAAAAAAAATTAAACATCTTAAGCAATCTTTCAAAATATCTTTCAGGAAATAAACTTAAGAATTCATTTTCAAAGTATCTATTATTAATTTTGTAAATTTTAAAATTTTTTTTATTTAGCTTAGATGAGAATAAACTAGTCTTAATATAATTTGACTTAATATTCTTTTTAATTTTTTTTAGGCGGCTTGCTTCGAATGAGAGAATAAAAGATGTGGCATATAAAATCATTTCTAAAGAAAATTTATGATAACTGGTTGAGCCTTCTATATTGCTACCATCTTCATTAAATTGAATAAAAATTTCTTTATTCAATTCCTGAGAGACAAAAGCAATTAAGTTATCAGAAAAAAGATCTTGTTGATGATACTTTGCGATAACTGCTAATGCGCAGATATTTGATAAATAATGGTTGTTTCTATAACTTGAATATTCTAAATTTTTTAAAATAAATTTTCTATGATCTGCAAGTGTATTTTTAAAAATACTTTCTTGTTCAGTAGAGAAAACAAATCCTATAGAATTAAAAATATCCTTCGCAATTAATAAATTTGAAATCCTAATTGATACATCCATTGTGCAAATCCAATTAGCGCCATATTCAGGAGGATTTGATGAAATAAAATCTAATATTTGATTTTTAAATTCTTCAAATATTTCTTTGGATTTATTAAAATTTATTTTTTTAATTTTAGCTGCATAAATTGCCATTTGAGTGGTGTGCTGCATTCTAGAAAACTCCCAAGGCAATTTTATATCTGCTCGTGGGATATTCATAAAATTTAATCTTCTCGATAATTTATTTTCATCCCATCGATAATTAGATTTAAAATCTTTCTGCCAATCTAATATTTTATAATTTTTTTTAATTTTTTTTAAAATAGTTTTTGATACTTTTTTATTTTGATGATTTATATTAATAATTTTTTTTAAATTGAAAATTTTTAAACCCGATCCTAATAAATTAAATTTATGAGATAGATAATTATTTAGCAATTTTTCATTAATACATTTGATATTATTCTTTTTATTTAAAATATTTTTCTTAATGAAATTAGAAATAATAATTCTATTTTCTGATGAATAAGTTGAATTAACTGATGTAAAAACTATGGTGAAGACTAATCTATATTTCCTATAAATAAATAAAAATAATCTTTCTAAAAATAAATTATAAAACATTAATCTTTATTGATAAATCTATTGAAAATGAAATTCAATATTACTAAAAAACTAGTAAATTGAAATTACTATCAATTTGATGATTGCAAATTAATATAGCAATTATGAGATTATTATATCATTTTTAATAAATGTATGTTTGTTTCTTAGTGATTTTACTATATCTGAAACTATTATAATTTGAATATCCAGATCATTTCCAAATTTTTTTTTTAACTGATTATAAATTATTGAACTATCTTGTTCTTTAAAATTTTTTTTAGGTATAATATTTAATATTACTTTTCCGTATTTTTTTTGGTGAAATTGAAATTCTTTAATTTTATCAAAAATATCATTATGCAAAATAGAAGCCCATGATGATATATAAATTTTTTTTTTAGATTTAGTGAATATAAATTCTTGTTTTCTTCCCTCAATTTTGTAAATTTTATAAATTGAACCATCCTTATTTAATTCGCCACTTGCAAAATCTGAAGTACGATACCTAATAAAAGGTGTGGCTTTTACAAAATAAGAAGTTGATACTATCTCTTTTTTAAAAAATTTTTTTATTTTATTTTTATTATTTGTGTAAATTTCTGAAAATCCATATTCATCACATATATTATAAAAATTATTTTCCGGATATTTTACAGCTAACGCGCATTTCTCTGTATGTCCATACCATGTTAAAATTGTAGAGTCTGGAAAAGCTTTTTTAATTTGCTTTTCCTGCCACTCTGTGAAATTTTCAGAACCTAAAAAAAAAAATCTAAAATTAATTTTTCTTATATCATTATTTTCAATTATTAAATTAGATAAATTAATAGCAGCAGACGGGAACGCTTGAATATCTAATATTTTTTTTTTTAAAAAAATTTCTTTTAATCTTTTATAATTTTTTTGCTGAAGATTATAACTCGAAATATGAAGTTCATTAGTTGATGGGTTGTAGTAACTTAATTTTTCTTTTGATCCAATATAAGCACCTCTCAACACTATTGAATTATCACCAATTTTCCAACCAATGGCTTCCCACGCATTGTGAATAAATGCTAGTTCAATAGCATTTTCCTCTTTAGTATTATAAAATCCAAATGGCACACCTGTAGAACCAGACGTTGTAACATAAAATTTTTTTTTTAATGTTTTATCTCTAGAAGTAAAATCTTTTAAATTATCTCTTAAAAGTTCTTTAGTTATGTATGGAAAGAATTTAATATCACTTAATTTCTTTAAATCTTTCGGTTCTATGGATGCTTCTTTAAAAAGCTGAAAGTATCCAGGACAATATTTGTATGCATATTGAAGAATTTCTCTTAATTTCTTTAATTTATAATTATCAATGATTGATTTTTTATTTAATAAATTATTTTTAATAATATTTTTCGTTACGAAATAACTATTATGTAACCTGTATTTGTAGGGTAATAATGAATAAGGATATCTTAATAGTTTTTTGATTGTTTCATTGAATGTCATTATTCAAATGTAAAAAATGAAGAAACTTTTTTTTCTGTAATGTCATTAGAAAATAATCTTTCTGCTTTTAACCTAGCTTTTTTACCAAATTCTAAGCGTATTTTATCTTGATCACACAAAATATTTATAAATTTACAATATTC
>Ga0164293_10001140_pt1 | contig 22302 bp, 7 predicted proteins | sample GEODES118metaG_FD_111487 | JGI IMG/M metagenome (GOLD analysis project Ga0164293, IMG submission 111487) | Eutrophic lake water microbial communities from Lake Mendota, Wisconsin, USA - GEODES118 metaG | ecosystem: Environmental > Aquatic > Freshwater > Lake | place: USA: Lake Mendota, Wisconsin...
GTTCATTTCAAGAATGTCATCACGAATGTTTTGATTTTTCTTTTCAATGTTCAGGATGCGAGTAAAGCTATTAGTGATAGCGGCAGTATAATACGCAAAAGGGTTCTGCGATTTTGATTCGTCGAATTGCAGTCCGATTTGGCTGAGTTGCAACAGCGCTTGTCCGCGCATTTCTTCATTGTAGGTGTATCCTCTCCAGTTGGATCTTGTGGCATAGCGTTCGCACAGTTTCATAAACATCATGGCCAGTTTGCGTGTCATGTTGCCATGATCCTTGCTGAACTCGCCTGTGTCCAAATCACCTCGCCAGTGGCTTTTGCCCACCAGCACAGGGTTTTTGTCCTCGTCCAGTCGGTAATGCCAGAACGGGGGAAAGTTCACTCGCATGTGGGTAGGATCCAGCACAACATCTTCAATCAAGTCTGCTAGTGGGTCTTCCACTACATCATCCAAGTCCAAGATGTCTTCGATTTTTTTCTTTTTGGCAGCAGTTTTGGGCACTTTCTTGGGCGCCCGGGGTATGTGTTCCCATGTCATGATACGAAAAACCACCTCTGTATTAGGTATTTTTTTAGGATCAATCACTTCGCCAGTTTCACGTTTGTGACGGTCGGCACGATTGCGGCGTGCTTCTGCCACGGTCTTTTGATTGATTTTGTCCACACTTGGAAGGATCATGTCAAACTGATGATCAGTTGTTCTGTCCCGGAAACTACAGTAGGTGTTTTTGCTTAGGTGTATTTCTTTTAAAATGTCACGGTTGTTAAGGTAGTTGACCTTGGCTGCGGGTTTTGCGATTAGTGTCATCGTCGGGGTTTCTCCAGATATGTACTTATTGTAGCATATCTACAACAGTTGTCAACCGGTTCTTTAAATACATGGTTAAAAAAATGGGTAAATAAGGCATAGGAACACAAACATGGCAACCCCGGCACAATTACAGGCGCAAGCAGCACAATTAGAAATACAAATTGCACTGTTGACACAACAGATTTCATCTGCCAACACTCCTGCGTCGCAACAGGCCAGTTTGATCATTCAACGAAGCCAATTACAAAACCAACTGGTGTTTGTACAACAAGAAACCACAGAATTCACCCAACAATCTAACCCGCCTGACCCTTCTGTGTCAGCCGATACATCTGCAGCAGATGTTGACAGACCCACCGTGTTTGCACCTCCAGCTGTGCCTGGTTCAGCAGCAGCAGGTGCAGCATTCAGTCAAGGCCAGACTACAATATCAGCACCAGGTGAAGTTGCTGTTGCGGGTACCAGTCAGAGTGTTCTTAGAGCAATTGGAGTGCCACCGCCGGTGGATCCCAATGTGGATCAAGGCAATGGCAGTTCCTACAATCCCACCAACACTGCCACACCAGGTGCAAATTCTTTTGCAGCAGGGGCAGGAACATTTGAGGGAGGAGAAGCAGCTTATCTAGCACAACTAGCACGGGAACAAGCGGCCATTCAAGCACAGTTTCAAACACCTGCTGACGGAGATTGGCGTGTGCGACTTGCACTGGCACCCAACGCCACGTATTTGTACAAGGACTCAAACAATGCTGTGCTAAAACCATTGGCTGTCACCAGCGGCGTGGTGTTTCCATACATGCCCACCATACAGACCAGTTACAATGCCGATTATTCAGACACAGCTCTCACACACAGCAACTACAAAGGTTATTTTTACAACAGTAGCTTTGTGGGCGACATCAACATCACAGGCATATTCACTGCACAAGATACTCGTGAAGCCAACTATCTCTTGGCAGTGATACATTTCTTTAGGTCAGTGACCAAGATGTTCTACGGACAAGATCCACAGCGAGGCTCTCCACCGCCCTTGGTGTATCTGTCAGGCTTGGGCAACTATCAGTTCAACAATCATCCTTGTGTGGTCAAAACTTTTCAGTACAGCCTGCCCAATGATGTTGATTACATTCGTACCAAACCCAACAACTACAATCTCAATTTCAATGATAACCTGAACAAAACACAGGCCAGCCCGTCGCCGGGCATTGGTAGTGTGTTGTCAAGAATACTGAACAGTGGCTTGAGAAAAGGTGCATTGCCCGGAACCGGCAGTCAAGAACTGGTGGTGCAACAAAGTGTGACCAACCTGGCTGACAGCACTTATGTGCCTACCAAAATAGAAATTCAAATCACAATGATGCCTATTCAAACACGCAGTCAACAGAGCCAGCAGTTTAGTGTGAAAGATTACAGTTCAGGCAAACTATTAGCTGGAGGATTCTGGTAATGGCCAACTATGATGCTACCAGTCCGTATTTTGACACTGGCTACAGTCAGTACTATCTTGACGTCATGGTCAACAGACCATTTCCAAAAGAGTCAGATGATCTGTCGTTTACTATAAATCTCACCTATCAATATCGACCAGATCTTCTGGCTTTTGATCTTTACGATGATGCTAGATTATGGTGGGTGTTTTATCAACGAAACCCCAACACACTGACCAAACCGCCTCTGGATTTTGTGGCCAACACTGTGATACTGTTGCCCAAGATTACCACACTCAAATCTGCTCTGGGATTTTAACATATGGCCACCTACGGACCTTTTCCGCCACCAGTGCTGCCAGACAATGCTGAACAACAACGCAGACAGATCTCTGACTACACAAGAACTGCACCCACTGCTGAGACCACAGGGCAGGGATTTGTCAATCAGACCAACACCAATATTCTCAGTTCGCCTGCGTTCAATCGTGCTAACGACGACAATTCACAAACACAAAATCAAGGTGTTGCAGCGGCCAGTCCTAACGGTCCTACCAACACCTCTCCAGGCAGTCAGATATCCGGCACACTCAACACCAACACAGACATTGTGCCACAGCCCAATGTGCTGGATAGATTTGCCAGCTATACCTACAGTGCCAGTGTGTACTTGATGAGCACCAAGCAGTACACACAGTTGTTGCGCAGCAAGAAAAAAAATATCAATGGCTACAATCTGCTGTTTCAAAGCGGCGGAGCACCGCCCAACAACGGTGGTTTCCAAGGTGCACTAGGCACTGGACAACAAAACAGCACAGGTGGCGATGGTACCAACAGCACCACACCTCCTGGCGGCATCCTGGGCACCAACGATGTGGATGCTGGGCGCAATCCAGCTTTTCCCTTGGATTTTTACATTGACTCTATCACCATAGACAATGCCTTGCCCGGTAGACAAACTCAGAGTCCGCACATGGTGACCAATTTGAAATTCACAGTGGTTGAACCAGGCAACATCACTCTGCTGGATCGACTGTATGAAGCTGTGCAAGACATGGCACAGACTATTGGCGAGTCCACTCAAACCATCAACTATACTGCGGCTGCTTATCTCATGGTCATACGCTGGTACGGCTATGACATCAATGGCAACTTGGTGGCAGTGGGAGCAGCCGATCCCAACACAGGACTGACTGACCCCAATGCAGTGGTGGAAAAATTTATTCCATTCTTGATAAAAAAAATCAACTGGCAGGTCAGCAGTAAACTGGTCACTTATGAATTTGAATGTGCGCCCATTGGTCAAAAGGTAGCCGGAGGCACTCGCCGTGGTACCATACCCTATGATGTGCAATTGACCGACAGCAATGTGGGCAAATTGCTGGGCGGCGACCTTGTGTATGCGTCTGGTTCACCACCAACGGCATCAGCTGCCAACCCTGGAGCCAGCAGCAGTTATGCACCTCCCAACAATGCTACTCGCGGTGGATACACAGGCAATATTGATGGATCACCGCCGCCCAAGGCCAACTCAGCTGCATCAGCCAAACTAACCATCAAAGACGGATTGATGGGGGCCATGAATACCTATCAGCAACAATTGGTCAAGGACGGCGTATACACAGCAGCAGACACTTATGAAATTGTGTTTGTGGCTGACGCCAAAGGTAATCAACCAATTCGTGATGCCAGAATAAACTTGCCAGCTGACAGAATTAAAGAACAAAATCAGACTCCTGTGAGTCCTGGACCTACACAAGTGGGTGGATCGGCATTGAATGAATTAACCATTGCCATGGACATCAGCAATCGCAACTACAGCATCACAGCTGGCATGCAGGTGATTCAGGCCATTGACCTGGCCATTCGCAACAGCACCTACATCACTGATCAGGCCTTGACAGTGTTCAGCAATGGAGTAGAACTGGAAAATAAAAAGACGGCAGTGAATGCACAATCTCCAATGAAGTGGTTTCAAATCAGCATGGAAGCACAGCAAGGTGCTTATGACACTGCTAGAAATGATCATGTGTATCACATCAAGTACATTATCAGTCCTTATGAACTGTACAATTTTGACAGCAAGTATTTTCCATTGACCAAGTTTCGCGGACTGCACAAAAGATATCCTTACTGGTTCACTGGAGAAAACACAGCGGTGCTGGAGTACACAGCCAACTTCAACAGCCTGTACAACATCACAGTGACTGGCAGTCACGCAGACCAAAGTGCAGCCGCCCAACTGCGCAAAAAATACACAGCCAGCATGCGTGACATTCCCATGTACACCTACATGCCGGCCAGCAATGCCAGCCGACAAGGTGCTGACGGGGTAAGCAACGAAATAGCCGCCAATGCCAGTGAATACCTGTTCAGCCCCGGCGACCTAAGCAAAGCCAAACTGCGTATTATTGGTGATCCGGCCTGGATTCAACAAGGCAGTCTGGCTGGCGGGGTCAACACACAAGAGTTTGGATACTCGGCTTTTTTGCCCGACGGCACTATAAATTTTGACGCCAGTCAGGTCATGTTTGAAATTGCATGGCAACGTCCTGAAGACTACAATCTCAGCACTGGGCTGGCCGATCCCTATGCTAGACCGGGCAACCAGGCACGACAACCACAGCAAAGCAATGTGTATCAGTGTGTCAAGGTCATCAGCGAATTTAAAGCTGGCAAGTTTGAACAAACACTGGAAGGTGCACTGTTTATGTTTCCTGTTCCGTCAGGCAACAACACAGCAGCCACAGCCGGCAATCCCAACGGTGCACAAAACAGTGACCAAGGCCGCCCTGTGCCATCGCCTCGACCCAATAGCGGAAGCTCCTATACTGGTGGTGTTGGCAATGCCACCAACGATCCCACTAACCGAGCTGCGGCCATAAACAACAACAATGGTGCCGCTTCGGCCAGTTCTAATCAAACAGATTCCTTGCGCAACAGATCAAGAAGTGCCGCGGCTGCGGCCAGACTGTCTGGCACCCCTGTGGCTCCTGCCGCAACCACAAGCCAAAGCTCACGACAAAGTGCACCAACTGCCACAGCCACCGCTGCATCACTGACACCTTTACCACCAGCCCAGCCAGTGGTCAGCAATGGTCAAACATTCCTGGGATCTCTGAATACAGCCGTGGTATCACGATTGCCGCCCAATGTGGCAGTACGTACTCAGGGTGCAACACCTAGTGTGCCTCAACAAGGACGGCGTGATTTTTAAGGAAACAAATGTCAGAAGAAATACAACGCAGTACAGGTAGACCCAGCAATTTCAAACAAGATCGTGGCGGCACGCCAGCAGAGTTTGGGCCGTTTGTGGGCAAAGTCAAAAACAATGTTGACCCTACTCGTGCTGGCCGCCTGCAGGTGTATATTGAAACTTTTGCTGGTGGCGACGAAAATGACCCCACCAAATGGACCACAGTGAGATACCTGCCAGGATTTTATGGCTACACGCCCAGTGGCAAAACTGCCGCCGACAACGACGGACAATATCCCGGCAATCAAAACAGCTATGGCATGTGGTTTACACCACCAGACATTGGTATTACAGTGTTGTGTGTGTTTGCCAACGGTGATCGACAATTGGGTTACTACATTGGGGTAGTGCCAGACAATGGCATAGGACACATGGTACCAGCCATTGGCGCGGCCTTCAACTATGTGCCACAAAACAAAAATCAAGAAACTTATTTTACTGATGCTGCCTTGTTGCCAGTCACCGAAATCAATACCAACAACACTGCATTGATCAATTCGCCACGTTTTTTCCAACAGAAAAAACCTGTGCAAAGTGTGGTAGCGCAGGCCATGTTTCAGCAAGGACTCATCACCGACGGTGAGCGTGGGCCCATACGCTCAAGCAGTCAACGTGAAACACCCAGTGCTGTGTTTGGTATTTCAACTCCGGGCATACCTGTGTATCAAGGCGGCATGAAACCCAACGACATTCGTAAAAAAATTCAGAACAATGAAATCAAGCCCGAAGATGCACAAGTAATCAGTCGCGCAGGTGGACACACCTTAGTCATGGATGACGGTGACCTCGAAGGTGACAATGCCCTGTTGCGATTGCGCACACCCAAAGGTCATCAAATCATGATGAATGACTCTGGCAACTTCTTTTACATAATTCATGCTAATGGTCAAACCTGGCTGGAGTTTGGGCAAGAAGGTACAGTGGATGTATTTTCTACCAACTCAATTAACCTACGATCACAAGGCGACATAAATTTACACGCTGACCGTGACATCAACATGTATGCAGGGCGCAATATGAAAATGAAAGCTCTGTCAGATGTCAAGATTGAAGCTGATGCTGATTTGTCTATTGCTGTAAAGAAAAACATCACAGTGTATAGCAAGGCCAAAATTGGTATCAAAGCTGACGGCGCCATGGCATTGCAAAGTGCAGGTGGATCCTGGAACGGTGGCGAATCATTGGTGTTTACTGCTGGCGGCATAGATTTGAATGGCCCTACAGCACCATCCGTGACTGAGCCCAAGCCCATACAAAAAACCATCATGGACGATGTGTCATTTGACAGCAGCCGCGGTTGGATTGTGAACAAAGACAAATTGCAAAGCATTGTGACTCGAGCACCCACACACGAACCATATCCTTATCACAACAAAGGCGTGGCTGTGGAGACCAAATTTGAACCAGGAAAACCCAAACCTCCGCCAGGTGCCGCACCTGTGCCAGCAGGAGTAGAGGTTTCAGTGAAATGAGTATTTTCAAGTTTGACAATCCTGTAACCGGTCAACAGGTTGAAATAAAAGGCGCACCCACTTTGACCGCTGGCCAAGCCAGAGTTATTTTTGATCAACAACTCAAGGCCGGCAGCCTAGTAGGATTGACCACTGGTGATGTTGTCAGTGCCGCTACTCAAGCAGCAGATGGATTGGCTGGTGCGTCTGCTCAGTTGGCACAGGCCATCAGCGGAAGAGGCGGCAGCTCACAAGGAGCACTACAAAGTACCCCTGCAGTTGGTGACCTTGTGTCGCAAACATCAAGTGTGTTTGGTAGATTAACAAACACTGTACTGAGACCAGGGGCCCTGCCAGTAACCAACGGCATCAATATTGCTGACTTTGCCAAACAAGGGGCAGCCCTGGTGCCAATACAAGGATTGAGTGTGCCCGATGTGACAGCTGCCATGAGCAGTGCCAGCAAACTGGTTGGCCAAGGAGCCAGTGCTATCTCCAATGATTTAGGATTGGGAAAATTTGGATTGGATGCTCAACAGCTGGAATCAGCTGGCATTATCAAACCAGGCACTGCTGCCACCTTGTTGAATCAAGGACAAAACACATTGACTGATGTGTTAAAAAGTCCTGCAGTATGGACCGGCAAAGATGGCATCAACAATCTTGACAGTTTGTTGAGTTCAGTGCCTAAGCAAGATGGCATTCAACAACAACTCATGAGTCAAGGACTCAATTCTGTTAAGCAGCTGGGCATACCCACAGACAAACTCAGTGTGGCCTCGCTTACAGGACTGGCCAATAATGCAGCCAAAAGTGTGCCAGATACCATGGCCTGGGCCAACGGATTACCGCTGCCAGCAGATATTCAAGCTGAACTTGACACAGCAGCAAGAGACGGTGCCTTTGCTGCAGATTTTGCAACTTTCAAAGTGGATGATGACATGAAAGCTGAAATCACTCCGTTGCCAGCCGAAAACACCGTGGATCGACAGACTGTGGATGCTGCCAGTAAACGTATTGTGGGCAACGACAAAGTGCCTGAATTTTCCTACGGTGCGCAGCCACCTAACGAAAGAGTCACGGTGCTTGCACTGGAAAGCAAGATTGCATTGACCAGTGCGCAACAGACTGTGATCGAACGACAGTTGGTAGAAGTTCGAAAAACCGTAACACCGTCCACAGCCAGTGAAGGCATTGGCATACTCGATGAACTGCTGGGCAGGATAGCCTTGGTTGACAGTCAATATTTGGAGTACAAACGCCAGGCCTTGCAACTGAACAAAATTCAACCAGGATCAGGCGATGCAATCTTGGCCAAAATTGAAAGCGAATTTGCTGAAGTAGCAGGCATTAGAAAACGCATCGAATCAACCTTGGCCAAACTGCGTGAACTAGTCGGTCAAACCACCACTGCCTAACGCCCATAAATATTGTCATGACCACATTCATCGGCTTCAACACCATCAATCAAAACAAAAAATTCACACTGACAGATTTTGCATTGATTCAGCGTGATCTCTTGAATGCTTTCAACATTCGTCAAGGTGAACTGCCAGGCCGCCCGGGATATGGCACAGTGCTGTATGAATATGTGTTTGAAAATCAAGTTGAACAATTGCAACAGCAGATACGCGACGAAGTGCAACGTGTGGCCGGTGGCGATCCCAGATTGATCATCAATGACATTCAGGTGTTTCCCCAGGAGAATGGCATTTTGATTCAGTTGGAAATCACCATTGTAAACACCACCAATGCCGAAATACTCAGCATATTCTTTGACGAGCAGACTCGCAACGCCAGCTATGTATAACTGAGCCGTTTTTATTATCAATAAATAAAGCACGGACGAGAGAACCATGGCAACAACCACAAGACAAACAGCGATATTTGGTGTAGAAGATTGGAAACAGATCTATCAAACCTATCGCGAAGCTGATTTTCAAAGTTATGACTTTGAAACGCTACGCAAAAGTTTCATCGACTACCTGCGGTTGTATTACCCCGAAACGTTCAATGACTACATTGAATCTTCAGAATTTATTGCCTTGCTGGATGTCATGGCGTTTATGGGTCAAGCTCTTGCATTCCGTACCGACCTAAACACTCGTGAAAACTACATAGACACAGCAGAGCGTAGAGATTCAGTAGTGCGCTTGGCCAACTTGGTCAGCTACACTGCCAAACGCAATACTGCTGCCGAAGGATATCTCAAGGTATTCAATGTGACCACAACTGAAAATGTGGTGGATTATAATGGAGTCAACCTAGCCAACATCACAGTGAACTGGGCAGACCCTACCAACGTGGACTGGCAAGAACAGTTCACAGCCATCATCAATGCCAGCCTGGTTGACAGCCAGCGAGTAGGTTTACCCGGCAATCGCCAAACCATTTTGGGTGTGAGAACTGATGAATATGGCATAAATCTGGTGTCAGGTTTTTTGCCAGTTATTCCCTACACTGCCACAGTGGACGGTGTCAGCATGCCTTTTGAAGCGGTGACCAGCACCAGCGTAGGCCGCGACTATGTGTATGAGCCATCGCCTGTGCCTGACACCACATTCAACATACTGTTCAGAAATGATCAACTGGGATTTCAATCAGCCAACACTGGCTATTTCTTTTTGTTCAAACAAGGTGTGTTGCAAAACCAAGACTTTAATTTGGCTGAACGCATTGCTAATCGCACAGTGGACATCAACATTGAAGGTGTAAACAACCAAGATCGTTGGCTATTTCAACTGGACAACATAGGCACAATCAGCAGAGAGTGGCAGTTTGTGGAAAACGTGTACACAGCCGCTGAACAACGCAGCAATGCCCTGCAGGCCATCTATGCTGTGACATCCAGAGCCAATGACCAAATCACTCTGGTGTTTGGCGACGGTGTGTTCAGTGAAATTCCTGTGGGTGTATTCCGTTCGTATGTACGTGCATCAAACGGTCTTCAGTATATTATTAACCCTGAAGAAATGCAAAATGTTGTGTTGCCCATCAGTTACACTGATCGCAAAGGCAACTTGCAGACCATCACATTCACCTGTGGCATCACACGCCCTGTGAGTAACAGTCAGGCACGTGAACCCATTGCCGAAATCAAACAACGTGCTCCTGCCCGTTACTACACACAGAATCGCATGGTCAATGGGGAAGATTACAACCTGTTTCCATACACACAATTCAATAGTATCATCAAGAGCAAGGCACTAAATCGTGCGTCTATTGGTACCAGCAGATATTTGGACCTTGTGGACAACACCGGCAAGTATTCCAGTACAAACACGTTTTCCAGTGACGGTGCACTGTGGCTTCAAAGCATATTGCCCACTATCTTATTTTCTTACACCAATCGCAATGACATAGCTGATGTGATTACCAATCAGGTACAGCCTAACATTGGTGCAGCAACCATGCGTCAGTTTTATTATGCCAACTTTCCACGCATCACATCATCTACTCAACCCACAGGAGTGACTTGGTTAGCAGGCTATACCTGGAATCAAAGTACCACACTGGCCAACGAAACCACTGGTTATTTTCGCAATACTACCACCAGCGCCACGTTTCCTGGTGGCACACCCATACCAGTGGGTGCAACCACAACCACCATGTTCAAGTATGTGATTCCTGGCAGTCTCATACGCTTTGTGCCACCTGTGGGCTACTATTTTGATCGCAACAATCGTCTGGTGCAGGGCACTGCAACCCGTGCAGATGAACGCATGGAAATCTGGGCAAGTCCACAACAGATTGTGGGCGACGGCTACAATGGCGGTGTAGGCAACTTGAGTTCAGGTGCCGGTCCGGTGACTATTAACAATTTTGTGCCAACTGGTGCCATTGTTGATACTATTATTCCGCTGTTTGTCACAGACCTGCCCAATGCATTGGAACAGAGCATGGCCGAACAAATGTTGCTGTTTCGCAATTTTGGCCTGGGCTACGACAACAATGGTGACATCACTGGAACACCTTATACCTGGTACTTGATCACCAGCACCAATCTTGACGCCTATTCGTCTGCCAATTCTGCAACCTGGAGTCAGCAGTATGCAGGCAACACATCAGGGGCCAATCTTGATGCAAGTTGGTTGGTACAATTTGTGGTTCAAAATCAAAACTACACCATCACATTCCGCGGTTTAGCCTACAACTTTGGTTCAGTGTTGCAAACACGCTTTTTCTTCTATGAAGATCAACTGGTGTACGACAGCCGCTCTGGCACAGTGATCAAGGACTTTATCAATGTGCTGGCAGTGAATACCAAGCCTGATTCTACAGAATCATTGCCCGGTGATATCTATACCACCATCATTGACCAACCAATTCAGAGCGATGGCTATGTTGATGATTTTCAAGTGTTGGTCAGTTATCGTGATTCGGACAACGACGGGGTGCCAGACAACCCAGACTTTTTTGACGAAATTGTAGGTCCAGTGTCCTCATCAGGTCCCTATGTGTTTTTGCAACAGACCGTGGACTTTGACAATTTAGAACGTTATCTGCTGGTTGAACAAGATCGTGTGAGTTATGACTATGGCACCCTTGACGAAATTGAGTTGGTCAAAACTGAGTGGACTCCTGGGCAGGTGTTTTATGCCTATGCTGAATCAGCGTTCTACGAACTCAGCATATCAGTCACAGGAGTACGAACCTTGGTTGCTGTGTCAGGATGGCTGGCACGGCCCGGGCGTCAAGACTTGTATTTTCAATATCGACACAATTCACCGCTGACCAACAGAATTGATCCTGGCAGCACAAACATTGTGGATCTTTATGTGGTAACGCTGAGTTATTATACTGCATACCAAAACTATCTGCGTGATACCACAGGCACAGTGACTGAGCCACAACGCCCCACCATTGACGAACTCAGCACTGATTATCAAGCACTACAAGACTACAAAATGATCAGCGACAACATTGTGGTCAACAGTGTGGTATTCAAACCCCTGTTTGGTCCCAAGGCCGCAGCTGAACTACGTGCCACTATCAAAGTTATTCGTGCGCAAAACAGCACAGCCAGTACCAGTGAGATCAAGAGCAGTGTGTTGGCAGAAATGAATGCATATTTCAGCATTGACAAATGGAATTTTGGTGATACATTTTATTTTTCAGAACTGGCCGCATACTTGCACAGTCAACTGGGATCTATTATCAGTTCGGTGGTGTTGGTACCATTGGACCAACAAAAGAGCTTTGGCGATCTGTATGAAATACGCAGCCAACCAAACGAAATTTTTGCAAATGGTGCTATCATTGACAACATTGATGTGATTGAAGCTTTGACCAGTGCTAATCTGCGCACTGCACCAGGCAGTGGAGTAGGTGGCCTGGCAGGCAGTGGGTCAAGCACTGGTGGCAGCAGTAGTAGTGGCAGCAGTGGTGGCAACAGTAGTGGTGGCAACAGTGGTGGTGGTGGGGGAGGTTATTAAATGGCACGTACAAGATCGGTAGATTTTTTACCAGAAATTTTTAGAACTCCGGTCAACAAGCAGTTTTTGGCTGCTACCTTGGATCAAATGATTCAGGAACCCAAGTTCAAAAAAACTCAAGGCTTTATTGGTCGCACAGTGGGCCCTGGGGTCAACCCCAATGACAGTTATGTGGTGGAACCTGACGCAACCAGACAAAATTATCAACTGGAACCCGGAGTCATAAGTTTAGAACCTGACACACAAAATGTAAAAAATGTAATAACTTACCCGGGCATGAACGATGCAATTGGTTTTCAAGGCGGTGATCAGACTCGTGCAGACCAACTGTATCGCAGTGAGTATTATGCCTGGGACCCTTTTGTTGACTATGATGCTTTTATCAACTTCAGTCAGTATTTTTGGCTGCCCAGTGGTCCACCCACAGTGGATGTGAGAGCCTTGGGAGTACCACTCACAAATAATTTTGTTGTTGACCGAGCCAATGGAGTGTATACATTTTCGGACCTAAGCGGAAACAACCCCACGTTGGATCTAGTGCGTGGTGGCAGTTATACATTTGAAGTGGCACAGAACAGCAAAGAAACTGTTAACTATCGTGTGACCAACAATGGCACTACCGCATATCTGTTGGACTCGCTGCCCAATCCCACGCTGACACTAGCACGTGGTAACACTTATGTGTTCAACATAAATCTTACTGGTGTTTTTCCTTTTTGGATTAAAACTGCGTTGAGTCTCGGCACTGGTGATGCCTATTCATCAGGAGTGCAACGCAATGGTAGTAGTTTTGGTCTTGTGACATTTACTGTACCACAAGATGCGCCAGACACGTTATATTATGTCAGCGAAAATCAAACCAACCTGCGCGGAACTATCAACATTGTGGATGGTACACCTGGCACTGGTCCGGGATTTTGGATTCAGACAAATCCAGGCATAGCAGGAGTCATTCCTAATACACCCAATATCAGCAATCGTGACGTGTATGGTGTTAGCAACAACGGCGAAGATCTTGGTACAATAACGTTCAACGTTCCCCAAAAAACTATACAGCAATTTTACTATAATCTTGTGGATGTAGGACCCATTGATCTGTTGACTACATTGCAGTTTGATCAAATCAACAATCAACCATTACAACAGTTCATAGACACTTACGGTGGCATTGATGGTATTACGTATCTGCAGACTAGAACTTTGGTGTTTACCAATACTGTGGCAGGCGGCTGGGTTGATGGCGTTACAGTGATACCACCAGCGGATAGATATCAAGTATGGCAAATTAACATTGTCCCAGTGGGACTGGTTGATACCATTCAACTGGCCAAGATAGCAGACGTTGCTACCAATCAAAAGTTTACCATCAGCTACGGCAACACATTCAGCAACACCAGTTGGTACAAAAATGCCACAGGATTTTTTCAACAAATCCCATTGTTGACTGCTGTGCTAAACGATTTGTATTATCAAGACGGCACAGATCCTGAAATTTTTGGCAGCATACGACTTGTAGACCCTGAGGACGTCAACACAATATTCATTGACAGCATAATAGGTCAACCAAATTATGTAAGCCCAAATGGTGTGGCATTTACCAACGGACTCAAAGTTCGATTCACTGGAGATGTGGTGCCAGTGAGTTACGGCTCAGGCACAGTGACCATTAACTGCACAGGCACACAAGCTGGTTCAAACTTTGTTACTTGCAACAGCACAGCCGAACTGTACGAAGGTGAAGAAATTGTTTTTTCAGGCACCACCGCTGGCGGTATTGTGCCTGGACAAAGTTATTATATCAAAACAATAGGAGCAACTGGTACGGAGTTCAGTCTGGCGCTGGCAGTTGACGGTGCCAAAGTGGAATTGACCACAGCCACAGTGGCTGGGTTCATCGGTGCGGCCATTGCCAACAACGAATTCTATGTGACTGGAGTAGGCACAGCCATAGAACTACTGCCAGTGCGTGATTTTATCACTCCAGAAACTTATGTGATTGATGCCAATGACAGCACCATAGCGTCAGAGCCAGACCAAGTTGACTATCTTACCATAGACAGGGCCAGCAAGGATTTAAACGCTTGGACTCGTAGCAATCGTTGGTTCCACGTGGACGTGATTCAAGCCAGTGCTGAATACAACAATACTGTGGCTGAACTGGACAACAACTATCGTGCCAAACGCCCTATCATAGTGTTTCAGCCTGACATCAGACTGTACAACATGGGCACTGAAGGTAAGCAGCCAGTAGACATCATTGACTTCGAAGAAACTGATGCTCTCAGTAATATTGAAGGTGCTACCAGCTACATAGTTGATGGATATACATTTGTGGATGGCACACGAGTGATCTTTGCTGCTGATGAAAATTTTGAAGTTAGAAACAAAATTTATGTGGTGCAATTTATCACACCTGACAGTGTGCCACCCCTGATTGCACAGCCTATTATACATCTGGTGTTGGCCAGCGATGGCCAGGTGTTGACTGATCAGTCAGTGTTGTGTTTGGACGGCAACGATCTTCGAGGAGTGTCATTCTGGTACAATGGTATAGAATGGACTCAAGCGCAACAAAAAACATCTGTGCAACAGGCACCATTGTTTGATGTGTACGACCTGACCGGCACCAGTTTTGGCAACAACACTACATATCCTTCTACAACTTTTGTAGGCAGCAAATTGTTCAGTTACGCTGTGGGCGACTCGGGTGTGCTTGATCCTATATTGCAATTTCCCTTACAATATCTCAACATCAATAACGTTGGTGATATTGTGTTTGAAAACAATCTCTACAAAGACACATTCTTGTATGTGGAAGACAATGTATCCATAACATCAGACATCAGTTCAGGAGTGGCCAGACAATATAGTGATCGTGTGACATTCAACAGATTGCTGGGTTGGCAAACTGCAGCCGCACCTAGCCAACAGTATCAACAGTTCAAATTCACCTATACCTCACAGACGTTGAAATTAGATGTGGCAGTGGGCACTGATACTGCACTGCCCGCTGTCAAAATCTACGTGGGTGGCAATTTTGTGTTGCCCATCCTTTACACCTATCAAGTAGATAGTGACAGCACTACCATTACTTTGACCAATGAATATTTGCCCACAGACGTGATAGAAGTGCTGGCACTGAGTGATCAGATCAGCACTGTGGCATTTTTTCAAGTGCCGATAAATCTACAAAACAATCCGCTGAACACCAACAGTCCCAGTTTTACGCTGGGTACTATTCGCACACACTATGAAACCATTTGTGAGAACTTGATCACATTGTCTGGTCCCATCAACGGTGCCAACAACACTCGAGACCTCGGGAATCTAGTACCATTTGGCTTGACCATACTGCAACAAAGTGCGCCATTGACTCTGGCTGGTTATTTTTTACGCAGCGAAACCTACAACATATTTTCCAGCCTGCAGTTCAACAGCAACGAATACTTAAAATTCAAAGGTCAATTGTTGAACGCTGTGACACAACAGGTTGTGCAGTTTCAGACTACTGGACAAGTGCTGGACACAGCCTTGGCTAACATCACCACAGGTCGAATTGAATCCCAGCCTTTTTACTGGAGCGACATGATTCCGGCCGGTGCTGTGTATCAAACCACACAGTACACCGTGAGTCGCACCACTACAGATACGTTTGACACCATCAACGTGTACAATTATACTTCTGCCAACTATCAAGGCATGAATGTGTATCTAAATAATGTGATTCTCACTCGTGATCTAGATTACACTGTGCCCGCCGACGGTCCAAGAATTGTGGTCAGTGCCACACTTGCCTTAGGTGATATGTTAACCATTCAAGAATACGCAGTGACTTATGGCAGTTTTGTGCCTAATACCCCTACCAAAATGGGGCTGTATCCTGCCTATCGTCCAGAAATAATCACACAACAAACCAGCTCGGGCTTACAAACAGTTATCATTGGACATGATGGCAGTGTTACTCGAACATTTGGCGACATCCGCGATGATGTGTTGTTGGAGTTTGAAACCAGAATTTTCAACAACCTCAAACTGGATGGAAATCCAGTACCGTTGACTCAGACTGATGTGTTGCCTGGGCAGTTTAGAACCACTGGCTACATCACACAAGAAATAGATCAAATTTTGAACACAGATTTTTTGAGCTATGTGGCCTGGAACAAGCTGGACTATCGCACTCAAGACTATCAGGCTGCCAATGAATTTTCCTGGAACTACAGCAGCAGCCAAAGCAAATTAGACAATGCACCATTGTTGGGTGCTTGGCGTGGTATCTATCGCTACTACTATGACACACAACAGCCTCAAGAAACGCCATGGGAGATGCTGGGTTTTACCATCAAGCCTATATGGTGGGAAGACAACTACGGTCCCGGACCATACACACAAGACAACTTGGTGTTGTGGGATGACCTAGAAGCCGGTTATGTTGCTGACCCGATAACTCCATACTATCTGCCAGAGTATGCTCGTCCTGGCCTGACTTCAGTGATCCCCACTGGCACAGAAGGTGAACTGTTGAGCCCATTTGATTCAGTTGTGGGCACATACAATGATCAAACGTTTCGTAAGAGTTGGGCACTGAGCGACGGTGGACCGGTAGAAGCTTCTTGGTGGAACTCCAGTTCTTATCCGTTTGCAGTCATGCGACTGTTGGCCTTGACACGCCCAGCCAAGTTCTTTGCACTGTTTGCTGATCGTGACTTGTACAAATATGACCCTGTGCTGGGACAATTCTTGTACAACAGTCGTTATAGATTGGATGCCAACAATTTGGAAATCTACGGCAATGGTGTCAGCAAAGCCAGCTACATCAACTGGATTGTGGACTTCAATCGTCAAAGCGGCATCAACAGCACTGCAGATTTAACAGCAGATCTCAGAGCCTTGGATGTGAGACTGTGCTACAGAATGGCCAGTTTTTCAGACAAACAGTACATCAAAATTTACACCGAAAAGTCCAGCCCCAACTCAGTCAACACTACATTTTTAATTCCAGACGAAAGTTATGATTTATTGTTGTACAAAAATCAACCGTTTGATCGTGCCAGTTATTCAGCAGTGGTGATACAACAAGTGTCTGGTGGCTACGCTGTGTTTGGCTACAGCACCACACAACCATATTTCAATGTGGTTCAAAGTGAGTATGCAGGTCGATTAAAGACTTATGATGTAGCCGGAATCACTGTGCGAGTGCCCACACTGTACACAGATCGAGTGGTACAGATCCCTTATGGCTACGTGTTTGCCAGCGAAACAGCAGTGAGTGACTTCTTGTTGAGTTATGGTCAGTTTCTGCAACGTCAAGGACTGACCTTTGATAGTACAGACAATGGCTATCAGTTGGACTGGAGTCAAATGGTCACTGAGTTTTTGTACTGGAGTCAACAGGGCTGGGACGAAAATGCATTGATAAACCTCAATCCCCTGGCATTCCGACTCAGTATCACTCGTGATCAAGCTGTGGTAGACAGTGTGGCTGCACAAACAGTAGACAACATCTTGCTGGATCAAAATCGCAAGGAGCTGCCCACACGCAATCTAATTATCACACGCCTTGACAACACATTCACTGTGGAACCAGCCACAGATCAAACACTGAGTTATATCGACCTAAAGTACACCGCCTACGAACATCTCATGGTATTCAACAATGCCAGTGTGTTTGGTGACTTGATTTATCAACCAGTGACAGGTGCCAGACAAAGTCGTTTGAATTTGATTGCGGTGACCACCACCGAGTGGAACGGCTCCGTAGATGCACAAGGATTTATTCTCAATCAAGACAACGTGCAAGAATGGAACAATTACAGTGTGTATCCAAAGGGACAGATTGTAAAATTCAAAGGGGCTTACTATTCAGCAGCCACTATTGTGCAGCCCACTGCAGTGTTCAATGCCAACGACTGGCTAGCTAGCGACTATACTCAGATAGAATTGGGATTGTTGCCCAACTTGGCCAACAAGGCCGATCAGTTGCAAAACAGCTACAATATCAACACAGCCAATCTCGAAACTGACAATGACCTGTTGAGCTATGGCTTAATTGGATTCCGTCCTAGAGAATACATGACTTCATTGAATTTAGATGACGTTAGTCAGCTCAATGTCTACCGACAGTTTCTCGGCAGCAAAGGCACAGTGCTCAGTGCAGAATTGTTCTCACAGGCCAACCTGGGCAAAGAATCTGCAGACTACAGCATCTATGAAAACTGGGCGGTACAACGTGCAGTTTATGGTGCCAATGCTAACCGCAGTTTTTTCCAGTTGCAATTGAATCGTGCATTGTTAGACAGTAATCCTGCATTGATCCAAGTCATCAACCCGCAACAGGCCAGCTCAGCTGATCAAACTGTATTGGTGTCAAACATTTGGCGTCAGAGTTATAAAATCACCAACCCAGACATTCTGCCTACTACTACCACTTTGCCCACAGACATTGCACTGCCCACAGCCGGCTATGTTAACCTGGAAGATGTGGACATCACAGTGTTTGACATTGACAACACTGACAGTCTGGCTGCCAACATTGACAGCATTGGTGTTGGCACCAATATCTGGGTGGCCAAGGTCAATGCTTACGACTGGGACATCTACAGAACCGAAGCTGTGCCTGGCACAATCAACCATGTGTGCGATAACTTGGATGGCACCAGCCTGGTAATATTTTCTGGGCAGCACGGGTTATCAGCACAAGATCAGTTAATCATAAGATTTTTTGACCCTGAAGTCAATGGTGTGTACACTGTGTTAACGGTAGTCAGCCTGGATACCATTACCATAGCATTTAGCTTTGGTACTGATCGTACTGTGGTCAATGGCACCGGGTTGGCATTCACTCTGCAGACACAACGTGTGGCCCAGGCTAGCGACACACTGACATTGCCCTATGCCAACACCATACGTGCTGGCGCCAAAGTCTGGGTAGACAACAACGGTGAAGATCTATGGACTGTGCTGCAAAAACAAGAAGTATTTTCACAACTATTGAGCTTGACACCTAAACAAAAAGATGTTGGCGAACAGTATGGCAGCAGTGTGGCACAGGCTCAAAATAAACTGGCCATCCTGATTGGCAGTGCAAAATATCGACTGCCTGCAGGTGCAACTGAGTGGAACATTTTCAATTCTTATACTGTAAATTCTATTGTGTATGTGTCAGACCCATATCAAACAGAATTTTTTCAATGTATTCTTGCAATTGACAACGATGGATCTACATTGATAGATATCTACAATACCACATACTGGACACCTTTCTCGTTGAATTCATTGCCACGTCGAGGAGCAGTGTATGTGTATGTAAAAAGCACCAGCGATGTGTACACGCCAATCAATCCAACAGCACCAGCAGATGCTGTGCTGACACTGGACGTGTTGGATGTCAGCGGCGGACCATTCGACGGCGAAACTGCTGCTCGAGACCTTGGTGCAAGTGTGGATTTTGGCAACCAGACCTGGGCAGTAGCCGGTGCACCAGGCAGTCTTGGCAGTACTGGTACAGTTGACAATGGCTATGCCATGGTCATATTCCGAGACCCCTTGCTGGGCCGCCCAGGCACCAATCCTTTTGCAGTTTGGCAATTGTTGACCAGTCCAGGATCAGTCACTGCTGCTGAAGAATTTGGTTATAGCGTGGCCATCAGTCAAGATGAACGTTGGCTATATGTGGGCGCACCAGGTGTGAACAAAGTGTATGCATTTGGACAGACGGATTGGCAACTGCAAAAAGTCACAGCATTAGGCACTGGCACTACCACAAACTACTACATTGGTGCTGATATTCAAATTGACAATGACGCTCAACTCACAGTGAGTGTGGGCGGCGATGACCAACGACTCAACGTGGATTATGTTGTGAGCAATAGTTTGACTGAAGTGGTGTTCACAGTGCCACCTGCCCTGAACGATGCAGTTGAAATCATACGAACCAGTCGCAAAATTCTAGACTATCAAGCTAGCTATGATGTGGTGCCAAGCGCAACCTCAGGCTCGGGCACAGGTGCTGAATTCACAGTTGTATATCAACGTAATCAAGTGGGCCAACCTGGAGCCTCAAATGGTGTAGTGGCCATCAGTACCGCAGGTATCAATTACAATGACGGCGATACCATCACCTTGGCAGCTGCCAGTTTTGGCGGCGCTGTGTCTAACGGTCCTATCACTCTTACTGTACCTGCAGGCGGCGCTGGGCTCAACGGCGAATTGCTGGCAGTGACCATTGCTTACACTCCTGTGGCATTGACCACCACATTCTCTTTGAATGAATACTTGTTCACTGTAGACAACATCAACAGTTTTACACTATTGGTGGACAATGTGTTGCAACGACCCAACATTGATTATACCTTTGATACAAACACTGGTGATATTACATTTGCTGCTGCCAGCAACCCACCAGCTGGTGCTACAATTTTGGTCAGAGCAGAAGGATATTTTGAATACTCGGGAACAATTACCAATCCAGCAAGTCAAGCTGGAGACAGATTTGGACACAGTGTCAGCACCAGTACAGATGGTCGACAAGTATTGATTGGTGCTCCTGAGGTCACACAAAACAGCCTGACTGAAGCAGGCACAGTGTATGTGTACGACAGAAACGTGCAGAGATTTATCTATGGCACAGATGGATCTACAGTACAGTTTACAGTTTTGGGTTCGGTGTCAGACCCAGTCAGTGTGCTGGTCAATGGCACATTCTTGGTCAACCAATTTAGTGCTGAACCTGATCAATCCAACACCTTTGCGGTCAGCGGCAACACTGTGACCATTCTGGCTAATTTGCAAATAGGCGATATAATTGAAATTGAAACCAATAATTTCCAATTTGTACAAATAATTGATCAACAAACTCCTGAAGAATTCAGCAACTACGGTACCGCTACTGACTTGTGCAGTTATAATTGTAGTTTGTATGTGGGAGCACCCGGCAGCAGTGTACAGCAGGTCAAGACTGGTGCAGTGGAGCGATTGATCAATCAAAGTTTGACATATGGAATTACACAGTGCGGCAATCCTTTAGGTAGTTTAAACAATGGCGACACCCTGCGTGTGAACAATCAAGATGTGCCAGTCCCCGGTGCCTGGAACAGCAGCACTAGTTATCCTGTCAACACCGTGGTATATGCCACTGTAACCCCTGTCACAACCATATATGTCAGCCTACAAAGTGTGCCAGCTGCCACAGCCCTGGCTAACACATCTTACTGGCGTGTGATAGAAACAACCAGTGTGTTGGCATCTGTAGATTATCGTGCTCTAGCAGCACAGATCAACATCGATGTGCCCAATGTTACAGCATCTGTGGATGACCACGGCCATTTAACTATTGCTGTGAAAAATTCTGCAGCAGCACCTGTGGGTGCCAAACTTTCTGTGCTGCCTGGCAGTGTTGGCACAGCCTTTTATGATATTGATTTTACAACTTATACGTTTACTCAAACCATTGTGAGTCCTTATCCTGCAGACTTTGCTGGCTTTGGTACCAGTGTCAGCATTGACGATTCAGCTGTGAATCTAGTGGTCGGTGCGCCACGTGGAACCTTGTATTTGATCACAGTATTTGATCTAAATAACACTGATTTTGATGAAGGCGCCACGGACTTTTTTGACCAAGTCATACAAAGTGGGGCAGTGTACACATATGATTTGTTGAACAGTGCCAATGGCAGTGTGACCAACCCAGACAAATTTGTGTTTGGACAACAGATTGATAATCCAGATGTGGCATCGTATGATCAGTACGGCACTGCTGTGAACTACACCGATGGCGTGTTGTTCACTGGTGCTCCAGGCAATGAACTGGAAGACAGTACACTTGTGGCCAATTACGGTCGAGTGTTTGTCAGCGTCAATCCTGATCGTGTGCCAGCTTGGTCAGTGGTGCAACAACAACAACCAGTGGTAGACATTAGATTGTTGAA
>Ga0164293_10001142_pt1 | contig 22280 bp, 22 predicted proteins | sample GEODES118metaG_FD_111487 | JGI IMG/M metagenome (GOLD analysis project Ga0164293, IMG submission 111487) | Eutrophic lake water microbial communities from Lake Mendota, Wisconsin, USA - GEODES118 metaG | ecosystem: Environmental > Aquatic > Freshwater > Lake | place: USA: Lake Mendota...
GGAGGCAACTCGCTCCCAATCCACAGAAAAATCCGGTGACTTCAATGGCACAAACACTGGAACGCCACCATTCAAGGTAATTGCAGGAACATAGCTATCGTAGCAAGGTTCCAAAACAATGACCTCATCTCCAGGCCGAACAACAGCTGTAAATGCGGCAAAAAGGGCCTCAGTAGCACCTGAAACGATTGTCACCTCCAATTCAGGATCAGGAAAATACCCTTGCGTCAGTTGAGTTTTTGTGGCCAAGGCATTTTTCAATTCAGAAACCCCCGACATGGGCGCATACTGATTGAATCCTCCCCGAGTATACTTTGCCACCAACTCCAGTAAGTCGGGATCTGAACCAAAGCCTGGAAATCCTTGCGCCAAATTAATTGCATTTTCCTCCTGCGCCATTCTTGACATGGTCGTGAAAATGGTCGTACCGACCTGTGGAAGTTTTGAGCTCAAAGACATCTTACTGGCTAATTTACTTTTCTACTTGTCAAGAAAGGAATTTTTTTCAAATTTGAGAAGTAAACCCTCACCGCCATGAAATTCAACCTTGTTCTTTTTGCAGTTCTGAGCGTGCTCTTATTCTCCTGCACCGTAGAATCTCCAGAAGATCCATTGGATGTGTACCGAAATATAGCTTATACCGCGCTAAGTCCTGCTCAAAAAGCGTCGATTCAGGGAGATTGGCAAAAGGCTGAAGTAGCCGCTTGGACCGATGGAAATTATGTAGTGGTCTTTCAAACAAAGAATAACCAGGGACCTATTCGTGTAGTGGTAAATCCAGACAAAGGAATAGTGGTCGAGATCTTAATTTAAATGTGCTGACCTCCCAGATCGATGGCTCACTCCAATCCACTTGAAAAACCTCTTTTCCTTCCTCAAATAAACTGTGATCTTGGAGAAGGTGTTGCTTGGGAGGAAGAAATTTTTCCGTTTATCGATGTGGCTAGTCTTGCTTGTGGAGGACATTATGGCACCCAAGCGAGTTTGGATGCCTCCCTTCTTCTAGCAAAAAAATTCAACAAGAAAGCAGGAGCACATCCCTCCTATCCAGACAAAGTAAATTTTGGAAGAGTATCACTTTCTATCTCTTCGGAGGAGTTGATCGAACAAATTGCACAGCAAATCAGCTGGTTTGTCGCGAGTGCAAGTGCCCATGGTATTCCCATGGATCACATCAAATTTCATGGAGCATTATACAATGACGCTGCCAAAGATCCTGGGCTTGCGAGTCTGCTGACTGGTTTTTTGGCGGAATTTTACCCAAACACTCCGCTGCTTGTTCCCCCGCATTCCCAGTTGGAAAAGCAAGCTAAGGCGAAGGGCATTCCCATTCGATTAGAGGTTTTTGCAGATCGATCCTATGCTTCCAACTGCCAATTAAGTCCGCGAAGCCAGGAAGGGTCCTTACTCCAAACCCTAGAATCAGTTGATTCCCAAGTAAATCGATTAATTTTTGAAGGACAATTACTGAGCCAAACGGGAAAATATTTAACGATTGCAGCAGATACGCTATGCTTTCATGGCGATAATCCAAGCATTCTTGATTTTTTGCCAACCCTGAGAAAACGGTATTGGTCATGAAGCCTAGCTATCAACGCATCAGCCCAACCCTAGGAGAGCTGGTATGGAATGCGGAGCCCACTGATGAGTTGCTTTCAATTCAATTTGCTTATTTGAACTATGTTCAAACTAATTTTTCGACCTCGATCCTGGAGGTTCGACAGGGGTTCACACGATTAAGTTTGCTATGGAAAAATTTAGCATCCCAACAGGAATTTGTAAAGCTAGTAGACACAATTCACCTCAACCCTGAGCCACTACCTGAAAAGGTATGGCAAGTTCCCGTATGCTACCATCCCGAATACGGTCAGGACTTGGAAGATTTTGTCAAATCCAAAAATTTAAGTGTAGCGGAAGTCATCCAATTGCATACCCAAGGGCTTTACCGGATTCATTTTTTTGGGTTTCTTCCTGGGTTTTTCTATTTGAATGGCCTTTCGCCAAAACTTCATTTACCCAGAAAAAATGTACCGGCTTTGGCAGTACCTGCAGGATCCGTTGCCATAGGTGGGAAGCAAACTGGAATTTACCCCATCCAAAGTCCTGGAGGATGGCATAGTATTGGAAGAAGTCCGCTACCCTTCTTTGATCCAAAACAAACACCCCCGGTATGGGCCAAACCTGGAGAACAAATCCAATTTGTGTCCATTACTGCATCTCAATTTGAAAATTGGAAGGATGCCGATACTAAAAACTTCCTGCAATGAGCACAATCCTAGGAAAAGCCCATCTTTTGCGTTGCCCCCCTGGAACCTCTTTACAGGATGGAGGACGGGCTCTTGGGGCTAATTATGGCATTCCGAGATCTGGAGCCATGGATTTGCATAGCTATCACTGGGCCAACCACTTACTTAAAAACCCAAGCCAAGCCGTAGCCTTGGAACTGGTTCAACCCGGTCTCAAAATCAAATTTGAAGCCCCTTGTCGCATTGCACTAGCAGGCGCCACTGTCGCTGTTACTGTCAATCAAGTAGGTATTTCAAACCCTTCCCTTATTGCCCTAGATGCCGGAGATCTTCTAGAGATTGGGGCATTCCATACTGGAGCCAGATTGTATCTCTGCATTGAAGGTGGCTTTCAGGTCGAAAAGTACTTAGGTTCAGGAAGCGATTTTGTGTCCATCACTGGCACTGCCACACGCGCTACGGGTGAATACCTACATTACCTTCCAACTCAATCTAAAGCTGTACTTCAAGCAAAACCAAAATGGTCTACGGACTGGTTTGAGCCTGAGACAATCCAAGCATATCCTGGGCCAGATTGGGCACTTTTGTCAGCTGACCAACAGCGCATCCTACTAGATCAGCCGGTTCACCTTTCCAAATTGAGCAATCGAATGGGAATACAGTTGGAAGAATTGGTGGCCAACGAATTGGATGATTTACCTACCAACCCAGTTTTTCCTGGAACCGTGCAGCTAACACCTGGCGGAAAAATCATAATCCTAATGCGTGATGCAGGTGTTACTGGAGGCTATCCACGAATCCTTCAACTCAGCGAAGATGCACAATCTCGATTAGCACAAAAAAAAGCGGGTGATTCCATACGGTTTCAGCTACTTCCTACCCATTAACGTATCCTGGTTTCAAATAAATTCTGGGCAATTGTTGAGGATTAGCAGGAAGTAATTTATCTTGAAATCCTGAGCCAAATTATAAACCCAAGTCATGGACGCTATTCTCTCCCAAAAAATCACCGCACAAGGCAAGCAAATTGAAGCCGTTCAAATGCAACTGGAAAGCTTTAAGCAGGGTTTTCCTTTTTTGACCTTGGTTGCTCCAGCTACTCCAGCTCGAGGCATACAAGTTTGGTCGGAAAGTAAAGTAAAAGATTACCAAAGCTATTTTGAAAAAAGAGCATCAGAATTAGAGCTTGTCAAATTTGTTCCTGCATCTGGAGCAGCCAGCAGGATGTTCAAAGACTTATTTTCATTTTTAGAAACGGATGGTAATGAATTGGATGGATTTACTCAGAAATTTATTTCTCAGCTCCAGCAGTTTGCCTTTTACCAAGACTTGGATGCCCTGCTTCAGCAGCAAGGGGAATCCATAGCAGGCCTCTTAGAAAAAAAAGGGTATAAAAAGCTAGTAGCCAGCTTACTTACTGATTCAGGATTAGGATATGGAAACCTACCCAAAGGCCTTTTGCGCTTTCATGCCTATGCGGATGAAAATAGATGTCCTGCCGAAGAGCATTTAGTGGAAGGAATTCAGTATGGCCTTGGAAAGAACAATCAGGTCCAAATTCATTTTACGGTTTCGCCTGAACATGAAGCAGGATTTATCTCCGAAATACACAAGCATCTTCCTAAGCTTCAGCAACAAAGCAGCGTAGAATTCAAGGTTAGCTTTTCACATCAAAAAAAATCTACGGACACCATAGCAGTAGATGCTCAGAATGACCCTTTTCTTGAAGAAGATGGAAGTCTTTTGTTTCGACCTGCTGGCCATGGGGCACTTTTGGAAAATCTAAATGAGATTTCAGCAGATTTAATTTTCATTAAAAACATAGATAACGTAGTTCCAGATCGGCTAAAGCCAATCACGAAAACCTACAAAATGGCCCTTGCTGGTTGGTTGCTCGAAGTTCAAGCCCGCATCTTCCAAGCTTTAATAGCACTCGATCTGGAAATTTCCAGCAGTTCAGTACAATTTGCCATGCAGGTTTACTGTACGGATTTGGGAGGAATAGTGCCTAAATCAATCCAAGAAGGTAGCTTAAATGATCAAGCGACATTTTTTAAGTCCAAACTCAATCGCCCCATTCGCGTCTGTGGAATGGTAAAGAATACAGGCGAACCTGGTGGCGGCCCCTTCTGGATCCAAGAAAAGGATGGAACGCAGTCCCTTCAAATCCTAGAAACTGCTCAAATTGACACTTCCAATCCTGAATCCTTAGCGCATCTGAAGGCCTCTACCCATTTTAACCCAGTAGATTTGGTGTGCGCCACTCGAGATTACCAGGGCAACCCATTTGATTTACTCCAATATAGAGACATGAATACCGGATTCATTACCGAAAAATCTAAAAATGGAAAGGTATTAAAGGCATTGGAACTTCCAGGGCTATGGAATGGAGCCATGGCTGATTGGAACACACTTTTCGTAGAGGTTCCACTCCTGACTTTCAACCCCGTAAAGACCAGCAACGATCTTCTCAGAGCCGAGCACCAAGCCTAAAAGAATCCTTTTTGAATCTGTTCTGTCAGATAGGCTTTTAGCTCATTTCCTTCTTCTACCTTGACTTCACCAGGAAGGCTCAAAATAAACCGAGCTAAGCCAGGCAGATGGGGAATCTCCCCTTCAAAAAAATATTGATTTCGATTTTTGATTTGTATGAAGGGTCGTGCCGTTGGGTATTCTTCTACCATAAGCTGGTAGGCTTTTTTACTAAGCTTAAGTTTGATGTAAAACTTTCCCTTACCCGTAAATCCAAATAAGGCCTGTTCGGGGAGTTCATGGGCAAGTTCATATTTCCAGCTTTCCGAAGCGATAACTACCTCTCCCATCCGCTCTATCTTAAACATTTTCATGGATTGACTTTCAAGTTCGAATGCATGAATGTGTTCGTAATCAGCCGTAAATCCAACTGGCTCTACCAATCGGTCCGATACGGTGTCGCTCCGCAAGGAATAGTAATCCTTAATCCAAATTTGCTTCTTTAGCGTGATGCCCTGCGCAATCAAATCCACCAAGCGACCCAGGTTGGCCTTGAAAAGGTCCTCAGTACTTACCTGAACCCCTGATTGGAGATTCAGCTTTTGAGCAACTGCATCCTTTAATGCATTCCCCTTGCCCTGAGCCTCCAATAGGCTACTGAGCCACTGGTTTTCTTCTGCTGAAAAAGTAGTGCCATTACTTGGTTTGGGTAAGTATTCAGGTCGATCTTGGATTTTGTACTTGCTAAACTCCTTTACGACCACAAAACCCAAGGCTTCCAACAGCTTAAAATACCTATAAATTGTCCGCTCATCGGTTTGCAACAACTCCGCAAGGCGATGCACTGGCTTGCCAATGGTGCTTTGCAGCAGGTTAATCAATTTGAATACTCGTAAAATCTTTTGTTGCTCAATGGGACTCGATTTGGCCATATGTTTCGACGATTACTGTCCAAAAATACAAGTATCAAAAATAACAAACTATAAATTGACACTAATTGTCAATGAATATCCACAAAAAAAGTCTCAATCCACTGAAGAATTGAGACCAAAAATGAATTTGACTCATACAAATAAACCAATCAGAATAAGGTTTTACTTGTTGATCGTGAGTGTAGAACCTGAAACAGAAGTGCTATACACATCTAAAGGTTGGCCGGCCGGACCTTGCACCACTTTACCTGCGGTATCAAAAATAGAATTGTGACAGGTACAGGTAAATCGACTATTGGTGAATGACCAACTATCAAAACAACCGGAGTGAGTACATACCGAGGTCAAAGCCACATACGTTCCATTGAGATTTGCAACCAAAGTTTTGGCAGAAGTAATCAACAACCATCCTCCTGAAGCGGCTAGTTTGTTTTGAATAGTCAGATTCACTTGTACCGTATTTCCTGAAATGGAAATTCCATTGGGAGCAGTTGTATTAGGCGGCGTTGTCGTATCGTCGGGTTCCTCAGAGCTCACACAAGAAGTAAAAAAGGCAGTTCCGAAAGAGCCTATTACCGCAGCCAAACCTGCTTTTTCCAAAAATTTTCTTCGAGATTCAGAAAGACTACCCGATTTTAAAAATTGATTTTTTTCCATTTCCAGTTGGTTTAGAGAAACTTGTAACACACAAGTAATCAACTCTTTTGAAAAGAAAAGGTTCTAATATTCTTTAAAAATGTTTGGGCTTGAGAATTTCACTCACCACGACAGCATCCCGAAAAGATTTGGGATTCTTCAACAACTCTGCATAAGGGTTTGGTGTTTCCTTGGGGATTTCATAAATCTTGGGCCGTGCAGCAAGTGTAGGCTCAATGGTAGACTCGGTTTGCTCATAAAACTTCTGCTGCGCATTCCGTCTTGAACTTTCCTCCTCAACATCTACCCCTTCAGCAACTACAACCTCCTGTTGTGGTAGTGAATGCTTCTTTGGTTTTTTGTGATATGAAGATGTAGGAACAGGCTCCTCCGTTTGAACAGGTGGTGCTTCAATAACTACTTCAGGAATTTTTGGCTCTTGACTTTCACGAATCTCCCGTAATAATTCTTCAAAAGTGAACCCTTTTTGAGGAGCCTCAGGAGCTGGATTATCTCCATCTGGGAGGGATTCAGCTTTCTTTTTGGAACTCGCCCGATACAGAAAATAGGCCACTATAGCCACCACATAAACGATTTGTCCTAAATCCATGGAGTCAAGGTACTTCAAAAAGTTGTAAAAAAGAATTCGCCTTTTTTGTGTTCCTCTCCTCTATTGGATTTTCTATGTTGAAATTGAGCTGATTTCATCCTTTTTTTTGCCATTATCCCATATTCAAGCTATTTTGAACCCTTAATCCCAATTAAACTCACCGATGCTACTTAGCAAGCTGGAAATCAAAGGTTTCAAAAGTTTTGGAGACAAAATGGTCATCCACTTTGACAAGGGCATCACCGGAGTGGTGGGACCAAACGGCTGTGGTAAATCCAATGTAGTCGATGCCATTCGTTGGGTATTGGGCGAACAAAAATCACGAATGCTCCGCTCTGATAAAATGGAGAACGTGATTTTTAACGGGACCAAAAATCGGAAGCCTACCAACTTAGCAGAGGTATCACTAACGTTTGAAAATACAAAAAATTTACTACCCACAGAATACACGCACGTAACCATCACACGTAGGTATTACCGCAGTGGAGAAAGTGAATATCAAATCAACGGGGTCACTTGCAGGTTGAAAGATATAACCAACCTATTCCTGGATACAGGAATCAATTCCAACTCGTATGCAATCATCGAACTGAAGATGATTGATGAGTTACTTAATGATAAGAACAATTCCCGACGGGAACTTTTTGAAGAAGCTGCTGGAATTTCCAAGTTCAAAAATAGAAAGCGGGAAACATTACGAAAGCTAGAGGACACTGATGCTGACTTGGCCCGTGTGGAAGACCTACTTTTTGAAATTGACAAAAATTTAAAATCTCTAGAAAAACAAGCAAAGCAAGCCGCTAGATATTTTGAAATTAAAGCAGATTACCGGATTGCCAGCATCAACTTGGCAAAGAAATCCTTGGAGCAACTGCAGTTTGCTTTGGCTGAAGCGCAGGGCAAAATTCAAGAAGAATCAGATCACAAGCTGGAAATTCAAACTCAAATAGCATCGCTCGAAGCTCAGTTAAGTGCCGCCAAATCGGATTTAATTGGAAAAGAAAAATTGTTGGCTGCCAGGCAAAAAACATTAAACGAGCAGGTCAATAAGATCAGAACTTTTGAGTCGGATAAAAAAATAAAAAATGAGCGCCTCCGATTTTTAGAAGATCGTTCCCAAATCTTACGCGAGCAAATTGATCAAGATCGCAAATCAAATGAACGAGCTGCTTTTGCAATTCGCTCTCTCGAACAAGAGAAAGAAAGTGCAGAGAAAATTTTAGCTGAAAAAGAAGTACTCGTTGCCCAGCTTCGCGAAGAATACGACCGCCAAAAAACTGCTACGGCAGCCAAACAGGAGCAGCACAAAGACCTCAGCCAGCAGGTATCTCAAATCAAGGAACGAGTTTATCAAGCTGGAAAAGAGGTTGAAATTAAGCAAATTCAGTGGTCTACTTTAAAGCAAGAATTGGAGAGAACCTCCTCGGATGACAGTTCGCAGGAAGCCAACCTCGTAGATTTTGAACAGAATCTTACGCGTGTAAAGGCACAATTGGATGAGGCACAACAAGGGTATGAAGCACTCAAACAAAAGCAAGAGGACCAAGATCAGAAAGTAGAGGAAACCAACCGGATTGTTGAGATGATTCGAGAGGAACTCACCCAGATCTCAAGGAAACTTGATTCAAAAACCAATGAATTTAACCTGACCAAATCCTTGGTTGAAAACTTGGAAGGATTTCCTGAGGCCATCAAGTTTTTGAAGAAAAATCCTAGTTGGGGCAAGGATGTTCCCCTCCTTTCTGACCTGCTTACTACAGATGAAAAATACAGGGTTACTATTGAAAACTACCTGGAAAATTACCTCAACTACTACGTGGTAGATACGGAATCAGAAGCCATTGCTGCCATTCAATTATTGAGTGAAGCTGCGAGAGGAAAGGCTAATTTTTTCATTTTGGAGCACTTTGAACAATTTTCACCCAGCCAAGCGCAGCTATTTCCAAACGCCATCGCTGCCACCGAAATCATAGAGTTTGATGTCAAATACAGCAGACTAATCAATTTTATTCTGGACAATGTTTACATCGTTCAAGGAGATTATCCTGATTTTCCTAGCCAAAAAGAAGGAGTTTTTTTAGCTGAGTCTGGTAAATACATCAAAAAGAAATTTTCACTCTCGGGTGGCTCTGTCGGCTTGTTTGAGGGAAAGCGAATTGGTCGAGCGAAGAATCTTGAAAAACTAGAAAGAGAAATCAAAGAACTCCATAAAAAAGTAGGTAGCTCTCGGGCCAACTTGGATCTGAAGCTCGGTGAATTGACCAAATTAAAAGAACTGAGCTACAAGAAGTCCTTGGAAGAAAGCCAGGCGAAGCTGCAGGAGTTGAACTCTGAATACGTGTCGGTTCGCACCAAAAAAGAGCAGTTGGCAGAGTTGCTCTACTCCAATGCAAACAAGCGCGAAGATATTTTAGCGCGCATCGCTTCAATTGAAGAAAGTTTGGAAGAAATTCAGCCTCAATTGGCGAAAGAAAAAGCTCTTTTTGACCAATTGAATGAGCAGTTAATTCTTGTAACTGAAGTGTTGGAGGCGGTCTCTACCCTCCTTTCAGAGAAATCTCAACTCTTCAACCAAGAAAATATTACCTACATCCAGCAACTCAATCGGGTAGGTAGTGCCGAACAAGAAATTGAATTCAAGCAAGCAGCCTTCGAAAGTTCAAAGGAAAGAATTGAGAAATCCCAAGAAGAATTAAGCAAGTTGGAGGCTGAAATCAAATCCCTACTCGACTCCAATGAAGTAAAAGATGAAGAGCTCATTGAGATGTATACCGAGAAGGAAGGGATAGAAATTGGGTTGACGGAAGCTGAAAAGAGCTATTATGGGGGAAGAGGAGACATTGATGAGCTAGATACCCGGATTAGAAGTTTGCAAAAAGCCAAAGAAGGATACGACGAATTGGTCCTAGCCTTACAAAACCAAATCAATGAGTTTCGTCTCAAAATGACTGGGATGAAAGAACGACTCAATGTAGAGTTTGATATCGATTTGGAGACCTTGATGGCAGAAAACCCTTTGGTAGATGCGGAATTTGAAGGCTTTAAGGAAAGTGATTTAAAAGAACTTGTACAGAAGCAAAAAGAAAGACTTGACCGAATTGGTCCAGTTAATCCCATGGCCATGGAGGCATACGATGAGATTAAAATTCGCTACGATTTCATCACCGCTCAAAAAGATGACTTAATCAAAGCGAAGCATTCCCTCTTAGCTACCATATCAGAAATTGACTTGGTCGCTAGAGAAACCTTTTTGGATGCTTTCGGAAAGATCAAGGAAAATTTTGTTCGCGTGTTTCGCTCCCTCTTTACGGAACAAGACGATTGTGATTTGACCCTTGTAGACCCCGAAAATCCCTTGGAGTCTGCCATCGAAATTATGGCGAAGCCTAAAGGGAAGCGTCCCTTAACGATTAATCAACTTAGTGGAGGTGAAAAAACCTTAACTGCTACTTCCCTACTCTTCTCAATTTACCTCCTGAAACCTGCTCCATTCTGTATTTTTGATGAAGTGGATGCTCCTTTGGATGATGCCAACATTGATAAATTCAACCAAATCATTCAAAAATTTAGCGCGGAAAGTCAGTTTATCATCGTCACACACAACAAGCGGACCATGGCCAGTACTGACGTCATCTATGGCATTACCATGATTGAAGCAGGAGTATCCCGAGTAGTCCCTGTCGATCTTAGAGAATTGGATTAAAATCAATTAGACTTTTAAATTGGATTTATTTATCCAATGGATAAATTTAATTTTTTCTTAACTTTTGGGTAGTAATTTTATTGCACCCATCCGGTACTTTTAGAAAATGAGAGTTAAGAAAAAGAAAAAAGCTTCAGTCCTTACAACTTACTTTTTGGTTATTATTTTTTTTGGACTATCAGCACTCCCGTTTTATGATAAAGGTGCTATTGAACTTACAATAAATCAATTTCATCATCCAATTTTAGATTTCTTTTTCGCGAACATTACACATCTTGGTGACGGTCTTATATTGATTATCCCGTTTGTCTTATTCATTTTTCATAAATACTGCTATTTAGCCTTACTCACTTTTTCTTCCTTAATCCATCTAATTCTAGTTCACATAGCAAAAAAATGGCTGTTTCCTGGAATGCCTAGACCAGCAGAATTTTTCAAGGATATCCCATTTTATGAAATACCGGGTATTGAACTTCACCATTGGGGAAGTTTTCCTTCGGGCCATACTACCTCGATATTTATGCTTGCTTCTTTTTTTTACTTGGTGCTCCCCAAAAAAATGAAAGTTCATTCCTTATTAATGGGAATTGCCTTTTTGGTTGGGTTTAGTAGAGTCTACTTAATGCAACACTTTTTAATGGATATTTGGGCTGGAGCATTACTTGGAATTGGTTCTACTTTGATCGCTTATTTTATTGTATTAAAAGCATTTTCAAAAAAAGAATTTCAAATGGGCATTTTGCAAAAGTTGAAGCTTAAACCTATTTTTTAAAATTGAGTCTAAAAAAATAATAGTTTAGTTTTAGACTCAAACTTGTACCGTATCCATGAATAAATCTTTTTTTTTATTGCCTCTGGCAGGCCTGCTCCTATTTTTCCTGTTCCTTAATCCAATAATTGCTCAAGCGCAAGCACCTGTTCCTCCCCTCCCTATGGAATTGATGTTTGGGAATGAACGCATGGATTATCAACTGGTAATGAAACGAAATTTCACTTCAACTAGCAAGTTTAGCGTTTTAGCGATAGCGGTGTTTTCTGAAAATTATGGCAAAGGAAAGAAACTAGGCGATTCCGTAGTGATCCCCTTCCAAGTAAACTATGCTTTGGGGAAATCAGGTTTCTCACTTGCAGCCGGCGGGGAAGCAAATTCAGTTGCCGGTTTTGGAACAACTGTTGGGCTCACCCATAGCAAGGCAACTAAGGAAATTCTAGCCATCAGCGTACTTTCCTATCAATTGAGTAGCGCTCAGAATGTAAAGTTTTTCGGACTCTACGAATACAAGCCCTCGCTTAATGAAAAATGGTCCATTTACAGTCGTCTGCAACTCACCTACAATCAAGGCATGGCGGAAGGGTTTCACAACAGAAGTTTTCTCTACCTACGTGCAGGTCTTAAAAAAGGACCGGTGGGCTTTGGGCTAGGTGCCAACTTTGATGCCTATGGACCAAATAAAGTGGCTCGAGAGAATTACGGGGTATTTACCCGATGGGAATTCTAAAGTACCTATTGAAGATTCATTTCCACAGAAATCAACCTTCAAAAATGGACAAACTGGGTTTTATTTGTTCATTAACGAACAGACAAAAGCATAAAAAGCAGCATTAAGCTGTAAAAAAGGCGATTTTTCTTTTGGTCTATTTTTGGCTTACTACTCTTTAAACCAACATGCTATGAAATCTCTCTTCCAATTCCTCGCAATCCCATTGTTGTTACTCTCTAGCTCTTGCGATGAGAAAAACTCCTACAGTTCAACATCTTCTATTCAAGAGAAAAAAAACCTAACTGGAGTAACACGCCTTCAACTAGATGGGGTTTTCAATTTGACAATCACCCAATCGGAACAGGAATCCATTGAAGTGGTAGGAGATGAAAGTATGATTAAAAAACTGTTGATAGATCAAGACGGGGATTTGCTAACACTTTCTACGGAAGAAGATTTGGTCGATAATTTTTTTGACAAAAATGAACTCAGAATAAACCTGAATTTAAAAGACCTGAAAGAGTTGAAATACGATGGCGTAGGTAATGTGAAAACTCAGGGAACTTTTAAGGTAAGTAATATTCGACTGATCGGTTCGGGTGTTGGAAATTTAGAGCTTGATTTGGATGCGCAGCAAATTGATGCAGACTTTGATATGGTAGGCAATATCAACCTGCAAGGCAAGGCAAATAAGGCCTTTTTTACCAACAATGGCGTGGGCAACTTGAATGCATCCAACCTCATCGTCAAGGACATGGAAATCAATAGCTCTGGCATAGGAAATGTAGAAGTGCACTGTACAGGCGATCTTTCTTTGGTAGTAGACGGCATTGGAAAAGTAAGCTATTCTGGAAATCCACGAATCCTAAAAAAAGAAGTTAGTGGAATTGGAAAAGTATCCGAGAATTAATCCGATTTAGCTAATCAAAATCAATTCTACCTTCCCCAGTAATTTTGATTTTTCCGTTATTAAGTTGATTTTAGGGCAATGGCTTCACCCGATGCACTAGATTCAGTTCAACTCAATTTTTCTCCAGACAACCTGCTTGGGCTCAATATTGCACTTGCGATCATCATGTATGGAGTAGCATTGGAGTTGAAATGGGAAGATTTTCAATACCTCGCAAAAAATCCGAAAGGCTTTGTTATTGGGATCTTTTCCCAGTTTTTTGTCTTGCCTTTTCTTACCTGGGTGTTAATCATGCTCCTCAATCCACCTTCAAGCATCGCCCTAGGCATGTTTTTAGTTGCAGCTTGTCCAGGAGGTAATGTTTCTAATTTTTTAACCAGTCTAGCTAAAGGAAATATTGCGCTATCTGTCAGCCTAACCGCATTTTCCAGTATAGCTGCCATCATCCTCACACCATTAAATTTTTCCTTTTGGTCGAAATCTTATGCTCCTACCGCCCTGCTTCTTCAAGAAGTTCGCCTTGACCCATTTGATGTCTTTTTTACCATAGTTCTTATTCTGGGATTCCCTCTATTACTCGGGATTTTAACCGCTACCAAGTTTCCTGAATTGGCTAAGAAAATGGCAAAAGCAATAAAACCAATTAGCCTACTCATTTTTGGGGCTTTGATTGTGATTGCCTTATTCGGTAATTACCAGCTTTTCATGGCCTACATCGGGGCAATTTTCTTGTGGGTTCTTGCGCACAATTTTGTGGGCTTGTCAGGAGGATTTCTCACTGCCAAACTAGCAAGATTGCCATTCCAAGATGTGAAAACCATCGCTATAGAAACAGGAATTCAAAATTCAGGTCTAGGGCTAGTACTTATCTTTAGTTTTTTCTCAGGACTTGGAGGAATGGCCTTACTTACTGCTTGGTGGGGAATTTGGCATCTCATTTCAGGAATCATAGTAGCCGGTTTTTGGAGAAAATTCACATGAAAACAGGTATTTACATCTTCCTAAGGTTCTTTATAAAAATAGCCTTGCATGTCTATTATAAAAAAATAATCGTGCAGGGTCGTGAAAAGATACCGCTTAACCAGCCGGTGATCCTTGTTGCCAACCATCAAAATGCATTAATCGATCCTTTGGTGGTAGCCGCACATATTTCAATTCGCCCCTACTTTTTAACTCGTGCTGCCGTATTCAAAAATCCCATCGCTGCATATTTGTTAGATCTCGTCCAAATGTTGCCAGTCTATCGTGTTTTGGATGGTTTTTCCACCATTCCTCAGAACCAACGAACTTTTCAAAAAACAAATCAAGTCCTACAGCAAAATGGATCGGTACTGATTTTTGCAGAGGGCAACCACAGCATAGTTCGGAATATCCGCCCACTCAGTAAAGGATTCACCCGGATGGCTTATGGAGCCTTAGCTGCCAATCCAGAACTTAAACCAGTTATTGTTCCCGTTGGGATTCAATACAGCGCCCATAAAAAATCTGGGAGCTCGGCGAAAATTAGCATTGGAAAACCAATTCCTGTTGATCCCGATCCTTCTCAGGCTGTAAAGCTAACCAGGCAAGTAGAAACGGCTTTAAAATCATTGGTGGTAGATCTTCCAAATGAAAACTACGATGAAACCTTGCAGCGCCTGCTTGCAAACCAAGTGGATGTCTGCAGCAAAGAAGATGTGGAGCGATTTTTAGGTGGTCATCAAGTAACTACTAAGGTCAGATCAGCTGGCTACCTCGGCAATAAACTGATGAAACTATTTCATTTGCCCTTGTATTGGATTTGGCTCTTTGGAATTGCTCCTCAAATGGAAGACGAGGTATTTACCAGTACCTGGAAGTTCGTAATTGGAGGTGTATTGGCACCCATTTACTACAGTTTGATTCTACTTTGTTGTTTTATTCCTGGATACGGTACCTGGGCAATTTCCTTCTTACTTATGGCTTGGATTAGCCTGTATATGAATGAAAATTCTCAGGAATAGTCGGCGCTAATCCGGAATTTTTTGACTGGACTTTTTTACCTTTGCCCCAAGAATTAACCCAAATACAAGCCATGACTGAAGACTTTCTCCCCATCAATGGTACCGATTATGTGGAACTCTATGTTGGCAATGCCAAGCAGAGCGCACTCTACTACCAGTATGCATTCGGATTTGAATTAATCGCCTACGCGGGTCCAGAAACTGGGGTTAAGGATCGCGCGTCGTATGTGCTCAAGCAAGAAAAAATCCGCTTGGTGCTCACATCTCCCCTTTCAACTGATCATCCCATCAACGATCACATTCGTCAACATGGCGACGGGGTGAAGGTATTGGCGCTTTGGGTAGATGACGCGGATAAATCCTGGAAAGAAACAACTAGCCGTGGAGCAGTATCGGTAGAAGCACCAAAGACGCTTCAGGATCAGCATGGGGAGGTTCGGGTAGCAAGTATCCAAACCTATGGGGACACGATACATACCTTTGTAGAGCGCAAAAACTACCAGGGCACCTTTTTACCAGGTTACATGCCTCGAAAAAGCAGTTATTCTTCAGAGCAAATCGGCTTAAAGTACATCGACCACTGTGTAGGAAATGTGGCGCTTGGTGACATGAATCGCTGGGTCAGCTTTTACGAGGATGTGATGGGATTCAAGTTGTTGTTGACCTTTGATGACAAGGATATCTCTACAGAATATTCTGCCTTGATGTCTAAAGTGGTTTCCAACGGCAATGGGTACATCAAATTCCCCATCAACGAGCCTGCCGAAGGCAAGAAAAAATCTCAAATTGAAGAATATCTCGATTTTTATGGAGGTCCTGGAGTGCAGCACATTGCGATCGCAACCTACGATATCATCCATACCGTTGGAGAATTGCGGAAAAGAGGGGTTGAATTTCTAGAAGTTCCTGGCTCCTACTACGACGACTTACTGGATCGAGTAGGAAAAATCGACGAAGACCTAGCACCTCTGAAAGCGTTAAACATCCTAGTTGATCGAGATGAGGAAGGGTATTTACTCCAAATTTTCACCAAACCGGTTCAGGATCGCCCAACCTTATTCTTTGAAATTATCCAACGAAAAGGAGCTACTTCCTTCGGAAAAGGAAATTTCAAAGCCTTATTTGAATCGATAGAGCGTGAACAACAACTGCGAGGCAATCTATAATTCCTTGTTTAGGAAGCAGCTGTAGGCTTTTTTTAGCCATGGCTCTTCCTAACATTTTTCCTAACTTGTAGTACCAAACTTAATTTTTCAACCCCATGAGTAGCATTGATACTTCCATTTTAAAAAAGGCAGAAAGCTGGTTAGCAAGCTCAATCAATGAGGCAAGCAAGGCGAGCATTCGAGAATTGATCGCAAGCAATCCCACCGAGTTGGTGGATTCATTCTATCAAGATTTAGAATTCGGTACTGGAGGATTGCGTGGTTTGATGGGTGTGGGAACCAACCGAATGAATGTCTACACCGTTGCCATGGCTACTCAAGGGTTGGCCAATTATTTGATTGCCAGTTTCCCTGGTGAGAAAATAAAGGTAGCCATAACCCACGACAGCAGAATCAACAATACCTTATTTGCGATGACTACGGCAGATGTGTTTACCGCAAATGGCATCGAAGTGATGTATTTTAGAGAAATGCGTCCCACTCCCATGCTTTCTTTTGCAGTAAGGCACTTTGGATGTAAGTCTGGGGTCATGATTACCGCTTCACACAATCCCAAGGAATACAATGGTTACAAGGCCTATTGGGAAGACGGTGCCCAGGTAGTAGCACCACACGACACCAACATTATCAAGGAAGTTCAAAAGATCACCTCTTTCGAACAAGTAAATTGGAACAAGCAGGATGAGCTGATTCATTACATTGAAGAAGACTTTGATGCGATATACCTCGAACGAGTAAAAGAACTGAGCCTTTCGAAGGATGCGATACAGGCTCAAAAATCAATGCCTATTGTATTTTCTCCTATCCATGGGGCCTCAGGCAAAATGGTTCCTGCAGCACTAAAAGCCTTTGGATTTGAAAATATACAAGTGGTCAAGGAGCAAGCTGAACCAGATGGGAACTTTCCAACAGTAATCTATCCCAATCCTGAAGAAGCGGAGGCACTCACACTGGCGGTGGCATTGGGTCAAAAAGTAGGTGCAGCGCTTGTGCTTGCCTGTGACCCAGATGGAGATCGCTATGCTGCGGTAGTACCCAATGAATTGGGAGAATATGAGTTACTGAATGGAAATCAAACAGGAACGCTCCTGGTGTATTACTTGCTCTCCCGTAGAAAAGAGCTAGGTCTTGCCAAATCAACTGATTTTATGGTGAACACCATCGTCACCACCGAGCTGATCAATAAAATCGCGGCAGGCTTCGGAATACCTTGTTACAATGTCCTTACAGGATTTAAGAATATCGCTTCCATCATCCTTCAGAAAGAAGGGAAAGAAACGTTTATAGCTGGCGGTGAAGAGTCGTTTGGCTTCTTGGTGGGTGACTTCGTCCGTGATAAAGATGGCGTCAGTGCCTGCACACTCGTAGCGGAAGCGGTGGCCTATTACAAAACGCAGGGAAAAACCGTGTTTAACGTGCTCGCAGAAATTTACCAGCGTTTTGGATTTTACAAGGAGACGCTTATTTCGGTCACCAAAAAAGGAAAAGACGGTGCAGAACAAATTCAGGAGCTCATGAGTCAGTTCCGAACCAATCCACCACAGGAGATGAACGGCTCAGCAGTAGAGATGATCTACGATGTGAAGAATGCGCGTATTAGCTATCCAAAAACTCGAAAAGTTGAACCATTGGATTTAGACAAATCCAATGTGATGCAGTTTTACCTCGCAGATGGAAGCAAAATTTCTGCAAGACCTTCGGGTACTGAACCCAAAATAAAATACTATTTTTCAGTAAACACAACTATTACAAATACAGATGATTATCGTATTACTGAAAAAGTATTACTTGAAAAATTAGAAGGATTAAAAACCTACTTCAGTTAAGCAAAAAAGGTCCCGTAACGGGACCTTTTTTTGGTTTAAGGAGGAAGTGATTTTTATTCCTCACCAATATGTAGCAAAGCATCCCCAACATTCACTACCGGATTATTATTAACCCCGATAAGGTGACCTGTACTTGTAGCAAGTACAGTGACCACTACCTGCCCATAGGGATCAGAAATGGTGGCTAGCAGTTCGCCTTTACGTACAAAATCACCTAGCTTAGCAATACAGGAGAATATTCCAGATGCTTTAGCGCGAATCCAGGTACTGTCTTTTAGGACAAGGGTGTTTTGCGGGACTTGAGGCGCATGAATCATCTCCAAATGGTGTAGGAGCCGTTTGGTGCCTGAAATCCCTTCTTCAATCGCATACGGATCCAATCGCATCGATTCCCCTCCCTCATAGACCAACAAGTGTTTCTTTGCTTTGTAAGCTGTTTTTCGAAAGGATTTATCAATATGCTTCGAATGCACTACATAGTGTGTACCAAAGTGTTTGGCTAATTCTACGCCTACCTTATCCTTAAAATCTACTCGAATTTGAGGATGATTTGAAATCATTCTACCTCCCGTATGGAAGTCAATCCCGAAATCAATCACTGGCAGAATTTCCTCACTCAGGATATGGGCAATTCGGGAAGCAAGTGAACCTTTTTTACTTCCTGGGAAACTTCGATTCAAGTCGCGACCATCTGGAAAAGTCCGGCTATTGGATAGAAATCCATAAATATTTACCAAGGGAATGACAATCACTGCGCCACGTATCAATTCTAACTCTTGATCAAAGGCTTCTAAAAGCTTTTTTGCAGTGGTGATTCCATTAATTTCATCCCCATGAACGCCACCGCTGATCAGCACTACTGGCCCTTCAATTGGAGAGGATCGGATAAAAATGGGGAGATCAATTACAGTATGGGTGGGAAGTTTGGCAATTGGGATTTTTATATCGGCTTTTTCTCCAGCCTTGACTTTAACTTTGTTAATACTAATTTCTTTCATATTTAAATAGTGGCTTCAACAATTCCATTTCACAATGGCATAAAATCTTCTTTAATTCGCAGGAGAAGTTTTGGCCCATGAAGATACAAGAAAACATTTCTTTGAAACCCTATACCACCTTTGGAATTGACAAAAAGGCAAAATTTTTTACTAGGGTAAGCACATTGGCCGAATTAAAATTGGCGTTAATTTCCGCAAAAGAAAATCAATCCCCTGTATTAATCCTGGGTGGTGGAAGCAATATATTACTTACAAAAGATGTTGAAGGTCTAGTCATCAAACTAGAAATCAAAGGGATACAAGTCATTAAAGAAGATGAAGAGCACCTTTGGGTTGAGGTAGGTGCAGGGGAAGTTTGGCATGAACTAGTCCTGCATTCCATCGCTCAAAACTGGGCTGGATTAGAAAACCTTTCCTTGATTCCAGGAACAGTTGGTGCATCGCCCATGCAAAATATCGGGGCCTATGGCGTGGAAATCAAAGATGTATTTCACAGCCTTCAAGCCATGCATCGAGATACTTTAGAAATCCATTCGTTTGATGCAGAAGCGTGTCAGTTTGGCTACAGAGAAAGTGTATTCAAGCAATCTCTTAAAGATCAATATGTAATCACCTCCGTCACCTTTCGCTTGTCCAAAACCCCTGCATTCCGATTGGATTATGGAGCAATTCAAGAAGTCCTTCAGGCCAATGGAGTGCAACATCCTACACTACGTGAAGTGAGCGATGCCGTGATCCAGATCCGACAATCCAAACTTCCAGACCCAAAAGAAATTGGAAATGCAGGTTCATTTTTCAAAAACCCTACCATCCCAAGTATTCAATTTGAGCAATTGAAAGCACACTACCCTACCCTTCCAGGTTATCCCAGTTCCGAAGGCATAAAAGTTGCTGCTGGTTGGCTAATCGAACAAGCGGGATGGAAAGGCAAACGCATAGGCGATGTAGGAGTGCACGCTAAGCAAGCCCTGGTATTGGTCAACTATGGAGAAGGAACTGGGGAGGAAATCAAAAGCCTATCGGAACAAGTTCAAGCTTCTGTAATGGAGAAATTTGGGATTCAACTCCAGGCAGAGGTTAATTTTATCTAGATCAACAGATCACTTACTTCCAATTTTTTGGAGTAGCGCTGCACTTTTACCCCAAATTTTACCAGAAAATCTACCCCTTCATCCGAGCCAATTCCCTTGTAATCAGCATAAGAGAAGAGGTAAACGACTTTCGAAATCCCCATCGAAAAAATAATTCGAGCACAAGCAAGGCAAGGTGATAAAGTAACATACAAAGTAGATCCCTCAACAGAAGTATTGTTCTTCACAGCATACAAGATTGCATTTTGTTCGGCATGCAAGGCCAAGGAACAACTTCCCTTAGAATCACGGGCGCAGCCCTCACTGGGGAATTCCACGTCACAGTTGTGGGTGCCTGCTGGAGGACCATTGTAACCAATGGAAATAATCCGCGTATCTTTTGTCAGTACCGCTCCCACATGCTTTTTGATGCAATGCGATCTCTTGGCGAGATTAACCGCCAATTCCATATAGATATCGTCAAAATCAGGTCTGCTCATGGGTATAGTTTGTCAAAAATAACATTAGTAGTGGTAGGCGAAAACACATTCTTTGGAATACCCGTTTTTTTTTCGTGAAAAAGATAAATTAACTTCACCACATGTCATTAAAAGAAAGAAATCTGTTCCCACACAGCTCAAAATTTTTTCAATTTTATTTTTATTTGATCTGCCTAGTTGGGCTGCTTTCCGCTTGCAGTACGGTAGAGATTTTTGTAGAAAACAGAGAAGTCCCTTTCCAAAAAACCTACCGAAGTTTCATGTTGGTCAACAAGGAATTGGGGATTGCAGGCTTTTCAGATCCCAAATTAGACCAGCAAGTGCAAGAAGCACTCGAGGAACAGTTGCTAGCTGCAGGGCTTATTTACGACGCGAAGCAACCCGATCTGGTGATCCGCTACCATTCAAACGAGGATTTGCGACAACGGGAGCGAGTGAATACCCTAAATCCCTATCCTTTTTGGGGCATGCGCATGTATGACCCTTGGCTATTTAATCCCATGATGAGAAACTTCGGATCACCCGTGACCACGACTAAATATGCCTTGCTTCAGGTGATCCTTGATGTGATTGATCCCAAGCAGGACAAATACTTGATGACATTGACGGGTGTAACAGAAGTGGCGACTCCTAAGAGCAAGACAAAAATCACACTTAAAGCACTAGAAAAGACAACAAATACCTTCCTTGAATATAATTTCACCCCAAGCAACTGACTATGGAAAAGAAGTACAACTCCTTGAAAGAATTTTATCCCTACTATTTATCTGAGCATCAGCACCCTACTTCCCGTTTACTGCATTTTATAGGGACGGGATTAGTTTTAGTTGTACTTGGATTTGCACTTGCCTTGGAAAATTACAGCTGGCTTGCTGGTATACCCGTACTAGGCTATGGCTTTGCCTGGGTAGGGCACTTCTTTTTTGAAAAAAATAAGCCTGCCACCTTCACCTATCCTTTCTACAGCCTCGCATCAGATTTCATTTTGTTTTTTGATCTACTTCGAGGAAAAGAAAAATTTTCTTGACCAAGGCACTTGTGTACTGATTTTATCAAAATCTAAAGTAATTTAGAGTAAATCAAATTTGATTGCAGAAACGAAAACCATCTGCTTCAACACAGGTTTTATTAAAAAAAAAATCATGGCAATAGCTACTCCAGAATTAATCGCAGCATTGGAGCGAACCGCATCCAAATTACAACAAGGTGCCTCTTACCAATGGGGTCACATGGGCGCTTGTAATTGCGGAAATTTAGCGCAAGAGCTCACCCCTTTTTCCAAGGCAGAAATTCACCAATATGCCATGCAGCGCCATGGCGATTGGAATGAGCAGCTCATCGATTATTGTCCAACTAGTGGCTATCCGATGGACCTTATTGTTTCTAAAATGCTCGAAAATGGGCTTACTTTAGTTGATTTAGGGCATCTTGAGCGCTTGTCCGACCCCGAAATACTTGCTCAAATCGAAAAAGGTAGAAGAGATTCCTTAAATAAAAATTCAAGAGAGGATGTTATTTTTTACCTGCAAGTTTGGGCTAACTTATTGAGGGAAAAGTGGATTGCTACTCACTCTTCCCTGGAAGTTTTAAGAATTGAAAAAAAATTAAAGACACCGCTATTGGTGTAATTAATTTTTTGGTTTATTTCGTATCGTTGAATCATAAAAACCCTTTTAAAGAAAGTTATGGAGGATTTTGAAGAAGAATTCGAAGAAATGGATGAGTTTGAGGAGGAGGATGAGTTTGAA
>Ga0164293_10001145_pt1 | contig 22270 bp, 30 predicted proteins | sample GEODES118metaG_FD_111487 | JGI IMG/M metagenome (GOLD analysis project Ga0164293, IMG submission 111487) | Eutrophic lake water microbial communities from Lake Mendota, Wisconsin, USA - GEODES118 metaG | ecosystem: Environmental > Aquatic > Freshwater > Lake | place: USA: Lake Mendota...
GTGCCCTTCCCGATCGGCGCCGGGCATGCCCTGGAGTTGCGCTACCTGTTCGACATGGGCGGCGCCCCGCCCCTGAACGGGCCGCAGCGCGCGCTTTCCGACCAGATGATCGCCTATTGGAGCCGGTTCGTCAGCGCCGGCGCCCCGGACGTAGCCGGCCAGACCCCCTGGCCGCGCCTGGATCCGACTCGGCCGCAACGGCTTTCGCTCCAGACCTCCGGACCTGTGGTGACCACCGATTTCGCCGAGCGCCATCGGTGCGGGTTCTGGGCTTCGCGGGGCTGATACCTGTCAGGGTGTGGTTCGGCTAGTGGCGCCGGTCGGCAACCGACTCTCCCACCAAATCCGTTGCGCCCCTTCCACATATCAGCGGCAGATCCAGATAGGTCTTGATGCCCGGCTCGGCCCGGCAGACGTACGGGATGGCGCTTATGCAGTGGTTGGCGGTGGCCACCACACCCGGGTTGCGGAGCAAGCCCTGGGCCACCGTTTCCGGCTGCAGTCCCTTGAACGTCACCAATACGTCAGGGTCCCCGGTGATTTCCACCTCGAAACGCTCGCCCTGCTCGCCCAGCGTCCAGGGCGGGTCCAATTCCACCTCGCACATCAGCCAATTGACCGCAGCGGTGACCACCGGCTTGCCGTCGACGACCGCTTCCCACCGGAACCTGCGAGCCGCGACCGTCCCGGGCTCCATCGGCACAATCAGCTCGTCGGTGCCGTGCACCGTGACGGCCACGTCCTGGGTGGATCGGATCTTCGGCTCGGCGGCGAACCCAAGCTGGTCGGTCACCATTCGGGCCGAGGCTTTGAAGCCGGCCTCCAGCAGAGTGGCCATCGGTCCCGCCATCGCCTGCTCCGGGGTCAGCCCGAAGCCCATCACCTCCCGCACCACAAACGGGGAGTTGTAGGTACGCAGGTCGGAGTACTCCTCGGCCCGGACATGGGTGATCGCCGAGGACAGGGCCGAGACCATCAGCGGGAATCGTTCGGTGATCCCGCCGGGGTGGATGCCCGACCCGTGCAGGGTGACGTCGCCCGCCACCGCCGCGGCCTCGATGGCCGCCACGGCCGGGTTTTGCCGGTCGGGGTACACCCAGCCGACCGGGGTGACCACGTTCTTACCCGAGCGCAGGATCGCCGCGACCACGGCCTCATCGGGCAGCAGCGGGGAGTACATGACGCAGTCGGCGTCGATGGCCAGCAGGGCCTCGACATCACAGGTGGCCGCCACCCCGATCGGGTCCTCGCCGGCCAGTTCACCGGCGTCGCGGCCGTCCTTGTCGGCGCTGTGCACCCAGCACCCCACCAATTCGAGTTCGGGGTGGTGCAGGACGGCTTGGATGGCGGCCCGGCCGACGCCGCCGGTGGCCCATTGAATGACGCGGTACATAGATCGCACCGTATGCCTTTCGGGCCCTTCGAGAGTGCGCCTCAGATCGATGAAATCGCGAAAATCTGGGCGCGGAAGGGTCTAGGCGGTGAGGCGGACCAAGGTGCAGTCGTCCTCGAAGTCGCCGGTTTCGGAGCGTTTCCTGAGCTGGTCGACGAGGTCGTCGAGACTCCAGTCCGGTGACCGTGCGGTGCGGGTGCACAGATCGATGAATTCCTCGAGCCTGCCGTGCCCACCGCCGGGCAGGACCATTTCGTACGCGCCATCGCTGAAGATCAGGACGGTGGCGTGCGGGTCCAGTGCGTAGTCGTAGGCGTCGTAGATGGTGTCGGCAATGACTCCGATCGGGACTGATCCCGACTCGAGTAGCACGGGTTCGGAGTGGTCTGCGGCCATGACGATGGCCGGTGGGTGTCCGGCGCGGGCGTATCGAAGGGTTCCGGTGGAGGGCTGATAGACGCCGTACCAGATGGTGAAGTAGTTACCGGCCTGCCGGTCCATCTGGAAGAGCCGGTTGAGTTCGGTGAGGACCCGGCCGGGATCTTGAAGGGTGTCGTCGTCGATGGTTCCCGAGCGCAGCAGGTTGTGCACAGACACCGAGAACGCTGCTGGGCCGATGCCGTGGCCGGACACGTCGACCACGTAGGCGATGAGGTGGTCGTCGTCGATCCAGCGGTAATCGAAGCTGTCGCCGCCGAGTTCCTCCGACGGTATGTAGCGGGAGGTGACGGGCACCGGTCCGTCAAGGTCAGTGGGAAGGATCGAGCTGACGTAGCGGGCGGCGCCGCTGAGTTCGGACATCAGCCGGCGAGCCAACGCCTCCATCCCGGAGAGGACGAGCAGGAACGCCTGCAGCAGGAAAGTCACCGCCAGCGCGGCCAGCAGCAAGATCGCCATGACGCCGCGGCGACTGTCGATCAAAGCCGCGTTCGTGGGACGCACCGTGAGTTCCCAGGTGCGCCCGTAGACATTGAGCGGCGATGTGGTGGCCATCGGCGCGGCGCTGACGTGATCAGGCGCGGCGGCGTTTCGCGCGGGAAGGTCGGCGATGACGACTGGATCCGCGCCGTCGCTGACGTCAACGAGGGTCACCTCGACGCTGTCCCAGTTCGCGCCGCGGAACGTCTCGGCGAGCATGTCGCCGAGGCGGTAGACGCCGACGGCGAAGCCGAGCAGCGCGGTGCGCCGGGCCGACTCGCTTCCCGGGTCGGCACCGCCCTCATAGATCGGCAGCAGGGCGAGCATGCCTTTCTGCGTGCCGGATTCCTGGACAAGATCGATAGGGGCGGTCGCAGTGGGCCGGCCGGTGGCGCGGGCCATCTCGATGGCGGTGGCGCGTGCCGGGTTGGAGTAGATGTCGAAGCCCAGGGCGTTGCGGTTGCTCGCGATCGGCTCGATGTAGGCGACAACGACGTACTCGGGGCGGGGGGAAACGGGCCGCAGGTTGCCGTTGGCATCGCGCTCGGTGACGGTGAAGTTCTCGAGGCCCGGCTGAGCGCGCTGTCGTGCTTGGAAAGCGGCGAGATCCGCCTCGGTGACCAACGGGTTCCACGACAGGGCCTGCAAGTGGGGGAAGCGGGCAAGCAGGTCGTCGGTGTAGACGCCGAACTCCTTGGCGGTGACGTTGTCGGACGCGTCGACGAGGCCGCGCAGACCTTCCAGCACCTCCTGGTGAAGAGCGATGTTGCCGGCCAGATCCGCGGCGGCCCTATCACCCAACTGCTCTACGGCCGTGTCGATCCGGGTTCGCTCCTGTTCGATGTTCTGGATGATGCCGGCCATCAGGATGCCGAAGATCAGCAGTGACGGGACGGCGATCGTCCAGCGACGCCCCGACCAGTTCATGGCCTGTGAGGGCATCAGCATGAGCACCAGGGGCGCGACGATGATGACACCGATGGCGTCGCCGACCCACCAGGTCAGCCAGCCGAACGGCGCCTCGCTGGTGCTGAGCAATCCGGTTGTGATCTGGGCCGCGACGCCGATGCTGGGGGCGAGCGTGGTTGCCAGGAGGCCGCCGAGAGCGAGCGTGAGCACCACCGCCCGCGGCGTATCGAGTCGCCGAACGGGGCCGGCGAAGCGACGAACCAGGGTTGCGCCCACCCCGGCCCCGAGAGCTGCGCCGATGCCGATCGCTGTGGCGGCGAACCAGGTTTGCGGCGCAGGTTCGTCCAGTCGCGTCAACCACACGGCGTTGACGGCGACGGACCCGAGAAAGACGCCCGGCAGAGCGCGCCATCGCCACCGCAACGCGGCGGCGAAGGCGACGCCGGCGGCGGGCCAGACCGGCGAGGCAAGGCCGGTCATCTGACCAACGCCGAGTATGCCGAGGCCGAGGACGGCGTAGACGGCGGCAACGGCCGGCGTGATGATGAAGGCCGAGGGCGAGTTTCGCGCGGGCCTCAGGTCAGCGCCCGGTTCAGCCCACTTCCCCGGGGTCAAGCCCGCGGGTTCGCGGCTGGAGGCGAGTCCACAGACGCGGTGCTGGAGAAGTGACTGGCCACGAAGTCGGGCCCCCCCTCAAGGACAATCGCGGCGGCGGCGGAATTTGCAGTTAAGGCAACTGCCACGTTTTGCACTGACGCAAGCGTTCGTTCTGAAGCACTCAGGCTAGCTGACGTCTTCGTCTGCCAGCCGACGCCCTGTGGGGCGGCGCGCGGTCTTTCGGGGGAGCCGGCCGGTGCTCACGGTTGGATTTGGAGTCCGCCCCGGTCGTCAGGCATACTGCTCGGGTTGTCTTGAGCCGGATTCGCCTCCTCGAGAAGCGTGCAGCGCAAGACATCCGACCAGCGCCATAACCGGCGCATCACGGTCCCACCTCGCAAGCGGGTTGTGAAGTTCGCGGGGTTGTGTGCGGGTGACACACCCGGACGCGGGATCGGTGGACCAGGACAGGTAAACAGCGGCGGCGACAGCGAGCGCCCAGGGGAGACCCTGGGGCGTTGCCATCAGGAGTGAGGTAGGAGAAGCGTGGCGGGACAGAAGATCCGCATCAGGCTCAAGGCCTACGACCACGAGGCCATTGACGCCTCGGCGCGCAAGATCGTGGAGACGGTTACCCGTACCGGCGCGAGCGTGGTCGGACCTGTGCCGCTGCCGACAGAGAAGAACGTGTACTGCGTCATCCGGTCCCCGCACAAGTACAAGGACTCGCGGGAGCACTTCGAGATGCGCACCCACAAGCGGCTCATCGACATCCTCGACCCGACGCCGAAGACGGTCGACGCGCTGATGCGCATCGACCTGCCGGCCAGTGTCGACGTGAACATCCAGTAGGGGAGGCAGAGCAATGGCATCCTCAAAGAAATCACGGCGCGGAATTCTGGGCACGAAGCTGGGCATGACCCAGGTCTTCGACGAGAACAATCGCGTCGTTCCGGTCACGGTCGTCAAGGCCGGCCCGAATGTGGTCACCCGTATTCGCACCCCGGAGCGGGACGGCTACAGCGCGGTGCAACTCGCCTATGGCGAGATAAGCCCGCGCAAGGTCAACAAGCCGGTCACCGGTCAGTTCGCCGCCGCCGGGGTGAACCCGCGCCGGCACCTCGCCGAGTTGCGCCTCGATGATGAGGCTGCCGCGGCCGAGTACGAAGTCGGCCAAGAACTCGGTGCCGACATCTTCGTCGAGGGCAGCTACGTCGACGTCACCGGCACCTCCAAGGGCAAGGGCTTCGCCGGCACCATGAAGCGGCACGGATTCAAGGGCCAGGGCGCCGCCCACGGCGCCCAGGCAGTGCACCGGCGGCCCGGTTCGATCGGTGGCTGCTCCACCCCCGGCCGGGTGTTCAAGGGCACCCGGATGTCGGGCCGGATGGGCAGTGACAAAGTCACCACCCAGAACCTGGTGGTGCACAAGGTCGACGCCGATAACGGCGTGTTGTTGATCAAGGGTGCGGTCCCGGGTCGCAACGGCGGCCTGGTGATGGTTCGCACCGCGGTCAAACGTGGTGAAGCCAATCGAGGTGAGAAGTAATGGCGTCCAAGACTATTAGCGTCCGCACTCCCGGCGGCGCGACCAGCGGCAGCGTCGAACTGCCCGCCGAACTGTTCGACGTGGAGCCCAACATCGCGCTGATGCACCAGGTCGTGACGGCGCAGCTTGCGGCCAAGCGTCAGGGCACCCACGCGACCAAGACCCGCGCCATGGTTTCCGGCGGTGGCAAGAAGCCGTACCGGCAGAAGGGCACCGGCCGGGCCCGCCAGGGCTCGACCCGCGCGCCGCAGTTCAAGGGCGGCGGCGTCGTGCACGGCCCACAGCCGCGCGACTACAGCCAGCGGACCCCGAAGAAGATGATCGCCGCCGCACTGCGCGGGGCGCTGTCGGATCGGGCCCGCAACGAGCGGATCCACGCGGTCACCGAATTCGTGGGCGGTCAGACTCCGTCGACCAAGAGTGCCAAGGCATTCCTGGGTGCTGTGGTTCCGGAGCGCACGCCCGGAAAAACGACAAAGGTTCTGGTCGTCATCGGCCGGGCCGACGAGGCCGGCGCGAAGAGCGTGCGCAACCTGCCCGGCGTGCACATCCTGGCGCCGGATCAGCTGAACACCTATGACGTGCTCAACGCCGACGACGTGGTGTTCAGCGTTGAGGCGCTCAACGCCTGGATCGAGAGCAACACGAAGACGGAGGTGTCCGCCTGATGGCGACCGTGACTGACCCGCGCGACATCATCGTCGCACCGGTGATCTCGGAAAAGTCCTACGGTCTGATCGAGGACAACGTCTATACGTTCTTCGTCCACCCGGACTCCAACAAGACGCAGATCAAGATCGCCATCGAGAAGATCTTCTCGGTCAAGGTGGCCTCGGTGAATACCGCTAACCGGCAGGGCAAGCGCAAGCGCACCCGCTACGGCTACGGCAAGCGCAAGGACACCAAGCGCGCGATCGTCACTCTGGCCCCCGGCAGCAAGCCGATCGACATCTTTGGAGCACCGGCCTAGCCGGTGAGAAAGCACCTCAGGACACATCATGGGAATTCGCAAGTACAAGCCGACGACCCCCGGTCGCCGCGGTGCCAGCGTCTCCGACTTCGCTGAGATCACCCGCTCGACACCGGAGAAGTCACTGCTGCGCCCGCTGCACAACACCGGTGGGCGCAACGCGCACGGCCGGATCACCACCCGACACAAGGGCGGCGGCCACAAGCGGGCCTACCGGGTGATCGACTTCCGTCGCAACGACAAGGACGGCGTCAACGCCAAGGTCGCGCACATCGAGTACGACCCGAACCGCACGGCGAATATCGCGCTGCTCCATTTTCTTGACGGCGAGAAGCGGTACATCATCGCCCCGCAAGGCCTCAAGCAGGGCCATGTCGTCGAGACCGGGCCGAACGCAGACATCAAGCCCGGCAACAACCTGCCGATGCGCAACATCCCGGCCGGCACGTTGATCCACGCCGTCGAGTTGCGGCCCGGTGGCGGGGCGAAACTGGCCCGCTCGGCCGGCGCCAGCATCCAGTTGCTGGGTAAGGAGGGCGCGTATGCGTCCCTTCGCATGCCGTCGGGTGAAATCCGCCGGGTCGACGTGCGCTGCCGCGCCACCGTCGGCGAGGTCGGCAATGCCGAGCAAGCCAACATCAACTGGGGCAAGGCCGGCCGCATGCGCTGGAAGGGCAAGCGCCCGACCGTGCGTGGCGTGGTGATGAACCCGGTCGACCACCCGCACGGTGGTGGTGAGGGCAAGACCTCCGGCGGCCGTCACCCGGTCAGCCCGTGGGGTAAGCCCGAGGGCCGCACCCGCAAGCCCAACAAGCCGAGCGACAAGCTCATCGTCCGACGCCGGCGCACCGGCAAGAACAAGCGCTAGGCGGGAGTAGAGATGCCACGCAGCCTGAAGAAGGGTCCGTTCGTCGACGACCATCTACTCAAGAAGGTCGACGTCGCCAACGAGAAGAACAGCAAGCAGGTCATCAAGACCTGGTCGCGTCGTTCGACCATCATCCCGGACTTCATCGGTCACACCTTCGCCGTGCACGACGGTCGCAAGCATGTGCCGGTGTTCGTCACTGAGGCGATGGTCGGTCACAAGTTGGGCGAGTTCGCCCCGACGCGGACGTTCAAGGGTCACATCAAGGACGACCGGAAGAGCAAGCGGCGATGAACGCGACGACGACTGAATATCCATCCGCCTCGGCGGTGGCCAAGTACGTGGGGATCTCGGCGAGCAAGGCCCGCCGGGTGATCAACCTGGTGCGCGGCAAGTCCGTCGAGGAAGCCCTCGACATCCTGCGCTGGGCCCCCCAGTCCGCCAGCGAACCGGTCGCCAAGGTGATCGCCAGTGCTGCGGCAAACGCGCAGAACAACAACGGCCTGGACCCGCGCACTCTCGTGGTCGCCACCGTCCACGCCGACGAGGGCCCCACGGCCAAACGCATCCGGCCGCGCGCCCAGGGGCGCGCCTACCGAATTCGCAAGCGCACCAGCCACATCACCGTGATCGTGGAAAGCCGCCCCCCGCGCGACCAGCGCGCTGGCGCTGGACAGTCGACGCGGTCGCGTCGCGCTGAGGGCAGCAAGGCAAGTGCCAAGAAGGGAGGCTCGCAGTAGTGGGCCAGAAGATCAATCCCCACGGCTTCCGACTCGGTATCACCACCGACTGGAAGTCCCGGTGGTACGCCGATAAGCAGTACGCCGACTACGTCAAAGAGGACGTCGCCATCCGGCGTCTGCTGGCCAGCGGTCTGGAGCGCGCCGGCATCGCCGACGTGGAGATCGAGCGGACTCGCGACAGAGTTCGGGTCGACATCCACACCGCGCGGCCGGGCATCGTCATCGGGCGCCGCGGCACCGAGGCCGACCGCATCCGCACCGACCTGGAGAAGCTGACCGGCAAGCAGGTCCAGCTGAACATTCTCGAGGTCAAGAACCCCGAGTCGGTCGCCCAACTGGTGGCCCAGGGCGTCGCCGAGCAGCTGAGCAACCGGGTGGCGTTCCGCCGCGCGATGCGCAAGGCCATCCAGTCGGCCATGCGTCAGCCCAACGTCAAGGGCATCCGGGTGCAGTGCTCCGGTCGCCTCGGCGGTGCGGAGATGAGCCGCTCGGAGTTCTACCGTGAGGGCCGGGTACCACTGCACACCCTGCGTGCCGACATCGACTACGGGCTGTACGAGGCCAAGACCACCTTCGGCCGCATCGGCGTGAAGGTGTGGATCTACAAGGGTGATGTGGTCGGTGGCAAACGCGAACTTGCCGCGGCCGCAGCACCGGCCGGCGACCGTCCGCGCCGCGATCGTCCGACGTCGGGCACCCGTCCGCGCCGCAGCGGATCGTCGGGCACCACGGCGACCAGCACCGAAGCCGGTCGCGCCGCCACCGAGGAAGCCGGCCCGGTCGTGGAAGCGGCCATGGACGTCACGATCCAGGGCACACCCGCGGAAACAACTGTCCAGGTCACCTACGAGAACAACGCTGTTGACGGCCAGCAAAGCCGCGCCGACAAGAGCGATCTCACCCCCGACCACCTCCAGGAGTGAGTGACACATGTTGATTCCCCGCAAGGTTAAGCACCGCAAGCAGCACCACCCCAAGCAGCGTGGTATCGCCAGCGGTGGCACCAGCGTGACTTTTGGTGACTACGGCATCCAGGCCCTGGAGCACGCCTACATCACCAACCGGCAGATCGAGTCCGCCCGTATCGCCATCAACCGTCACATCAAGCGTGGCGGCAAGGTGTGGATCAACATCTTCCCGGACCGTCCGTTGACCAAGAAGCCGGCCGAGACCCGCATGGGCTCAGGTAAGGGCTCCCCGGAGTGGTGGGTGGCCAACGTCAAGCCCGGCCGGGTGCTCTTCGAGCTGAGCTACCCCGATGAGAAGATCGCGCGGGACGCACTGACCCGCGCCATCCACAAGCTGCCGATCAAGGCACGCATCGTGACCCGAGAGGAGCAGTTCTGATGGCAGTAGGCGTCGATACCGGCGAGCTGCGTGAGCTGACCGACGAAGATCTGACCGACAGGCTTCGACAGTCCAAGGAAGAGCTGTTCAACCTGCGCTTCCAGATGGCGACCGGACAGCTGGCCAACAACCGTCGGCTGCGGGTCGTGCGGCAGGAGATCGCGCGCATCTACACGGTGCTGCGGGAACGTGAACTGGGTCTGGCCGCCGGGCCCGGTGGTGAGGATTCGTGATGGCAGACAAAACGACCGGGACCAAAGGTCCCAGGCACACCCCGGCTACCGAGAAGCCGCGTGGGCGCCGCAAGACCGCGATCGGTTACGTGGTGAGCGACAAGATGGATAAGACGATCGTCGTCGAGATCGAGTCGCGTGCGCAGCACCCCAAGTACGGCAAGATCATCCGGACCACCAAGAAGGTCAAGGCCCACGACGAGGAAGGCACCGCCGGCATCGGCGACCGCGTCTCGCTGATGGAGACCCGCCCGCTGTCGGCCACCAAGCGCTGGCGCCTGGTGGAGGTCCTCGAGCGGGCCAAGTAGTTCAACGCTTTCACGTACAAAACGCCCACCGACTCGGTGGGCGTTTTGCATTCGGGCGGCAAGCGTTCTGCGTCAGCTGAACGTCAGTTGAACGTCAGCCGGACCAGTCGCTGAGGGGCCAGGTGCTGTCATCGGGGGTGGGCAACTCGTAGGCGCCGTCGCTGTAGAGCAGGAGTTGACTGTCGGGCGCCACGATGGTTGTCGCGGAACTGAAGTCGCCATCGCTGAGTATTCCGACCGGAAAGCCCGCGGTGGCCAGTTGCGTCACTTCGGTTTTGCCGTGCCCCGGAGAACTGGCGAGCAGCGCTGGCGGGTGGCCTCCGCTCGATAGCACTATCTGCGCATTAATCGGCCTACATGTCGGTATGCTCGGCCGAGCAAGGCACGAACCGAGCAGGGGAAGGAAGGGAAGGCAACAGTGGAATGGCCGACGAGGACGACGAACTCCGGCGCGGTTGTCCTGCGCCCTGAGGGTCGCCTCAATATGGTCGCCGCCCCCGACCTTCGCGAGCAACTGCATGGTTTGGTCAATGCCGGGCACGCCCGGCTCGTGGTGGATTTATCGGCCGTGGAGACTATCGACTCCTCCGGTCTGGGAGCGCTTATCTCGGGCCTGAAAGCGGCCCGGCAGGGTGGCGGGGACTTGCGAATCAGCGCACCGAGCGAACAGGCGATGGCGGTGTTGGAACTAACCAACCTCAACCGCGTCCTGCAGGTGGCAGACTCCCCGGACAGCGCCTTCGATGATCCCATCTGATTCGCGAGTACTCGACGCCCCGGTCGGCCCCGGCACACTCAGTGAGATTGAGGCGGCCCTCCAGCGAACCTGGTCGGCGTATCCGCATGTCCCGCAGTCAATCCGAACGCACATGAGCATTGCGACGGCCGAGATCGGGGCCAACATCGTTGAACACTGCGCCGTGGTCCGGCCGACAAATCTGACGATGGACGTCGCGATGCTCGCCGACCGGGTGCGGGTGGAGTTCGTCGACGATGGCGGCCCGGTCACCGTCCCGTTGGACCTGCAATCCGTCCAGATGCCCGACGAGATGGCCGAACGCGGGCGCGGCCTTGCGCTGGCGCGAGCGGTGCTGGATGAGTTGATCTACCACCGCACCCACCTCAACCACTGGACACTGGTCAGCAGAGGGTTCGCCTAGATCGCGGGTATCTACCGGGTCAACGAACCGGTGCCGAGCGGGTAACGTCGCGCTCATGACAGCTGAGTTCAAGGGCAAGATCGCCCTCGACATCCGCAACTCACAGCCGGACTGGGGTCCCTACGCCGCGCCCACCGCACCGGAGAACGCCCCCAATGTGCTCTACGTGGTGTGGGACGACGTGGGCATCGCCACCTGGGATTGCTTCGGCGGCCTGGTGGACATGCCGGCCATGACCCGCATCGCCGACCGCGGCGTGCGGTTGAGCCAGTTCCACACCACGGCGTTGTGCTCCCCGACCCGGGCCGCGCTGCTGACCGGCCGCAACCCCACCAGCGTCGGGATGGCCACCGTCGAGGAGTTCACCGACGGATTCCCCAACTGCAGTGGACGGATTCCCGACGATGCCGCGCTGCTGTCGGAGGTGCTCGTCGAGCGCGGATGGAACACCTACTGCATCGGCAAGTGGCATCTGACCCCCCTTGAGGAATCCAATCTGGCTGCCACCAAACGGCATTGGCCGCTTGGCCGCGGCTTCGAACGGTTCTACGGATTCCTCGGCGGGGAGGCCGACCAGTGGTATCCCGACCTGGTCTACGACAATCATCAGGTCGATCCGCCGGCCACCCCGGAGGAGGGCTATCACCTGTCGAAAGACCTGGCCGACAAGACCATTGAGTTCATCCGCGACGCCAAGGTCATCGCGCCGGGAAAGCCCTGGTTCACCTATCTGTGCCCCGGCGCCGGGCACGCCCCGCACCAGGTGTTCTCCGAGTGGGCCGACCGCTACGCCGGCAAGTTCGACATGGGCTATGAGCGTTACCGCGAGATCGTGTTGGCCAAGCAGAAGGAACTCGGCGTCGTTCCGGCTGATACCGAGTTGTCCCCGATGAACCCCTACGCCGACGTCGCCGGCCCCGACGGACAGCCCTGGCCGGCGCAGGACACCGTGCGGCCCTGGGAGTCGCTGAACGACGAAGAGAAGCGCCTGTTCGCCCGGATGGCCGAAGTGTTCGCCGGCTTTTTGTCCTACACCGATGCGCAGATCGGCCGGGTGCTGGACTACCTCGAGGAGTCGGGCGAACTCGACAACACGATCATCGTGGTGATCTCCGACAACGGCGCCTCCGGCGAGGGCGGCCCGAACGGGTCGGTTAACGAGGTCAAGTTCTTCAACGGCTACATGGATACCGTCGAGGACAGCATGCGGTTGTACGACGAACTCGGCGGCCCGTCGACCTACAACCACTATCCGATCGGCTGGGCGATGGCGTTCAACACGCCCTACAAGTTGTTCAAGCGCTACGCCTCCCACGAGGGCGGCATCGCCGACACCGCGATCATTTCCTGGCCTGCCGGCATCGCGGCTCACGGTGAGGTTCGGGACAACTACGTCAACGTCGCCGACGTGACCCCGACCGTCTACGAACTGCTCGGTATCGGCGCGCCGGCCACCGTGGGCGGGGTCGCGCAACGGCCGTTGGAGGGCACGAGTTTCGCTGCGGCTCTGAAGGATCCGTCCGCCGACACCGGCAAGACCACACAGTTCTACTCCATGCTGGGTACCCGTGGCATCTGGCACGACGGCTGGTTCGCCAACACTGTGCACGCCGCCAGTCCGGCCGGGTGGGGGCATTTCGACGACGACCGCTGGGAGTTGTTCCACATCGCCGCCGACCGCAGTCAGTGCCGCGACCTGGCCGCGGAGAACCCGGCGAAACTGGAGGAACTGAAAGAACTCTGGTTCTCCGAGGCCGGCAAGTACAACGGACTGCCCCTGGGCGACCTCAATGTGTTCGAGACCTTCACCCGGTTCCGGCCGACGCTGACCGCCGGACAGACCACGTTCACCTACTACCCGGGAACCGCTCCGGTTGGGTTGGGGGCGATGGTGGAACTGCGCGGCATGTCCTTCTCGGTGCTGGCCGAGGTCAGCGTCGACTCCGCCGACGCCCAGGGAGTGTTGTTCAAACAGGGCGCCGGTCACGGCGGGCACGTGCTGTTCATCAAGGACCGCCGACTGCACTACGTCTACAACTTCATGGGCGAGGACGAACAGTCGGTATCGGCACCGGATCCGGTGCCCCTGGGCACGCACGTCTTCGGCGTGCGCTTCGAGCGCACCGGCACTGCGCAGGGCAGCCACACCCCGGTCGGGACGGTGTCGCTCTACGTGGACGACACCGTCGTGGCCACCCTTGCCGACGTCCGCACCCATCCGGCCACCTTCGGCCTGGCCGGTGCGTCGGTCCAGGTGGGCCGCAACAGCGGGCAGGCGGTGTGCGGCAGATACTCCACGCCGTTCGCATTCACCGGCGGCATCATCGCCAAGGTGGTGGTCGACGTCTCCGGGACGCCCTACGTCGACCGCGAGCGTGAGTTGGCGCTGGCGTTCGCCCGGGATTAGCCGGCGCATACGCTGGCAGGTGTGCTGACTGAACTGGTGGATCTGCCGGGCGGCTCATTTCGGATGGGCTCAGAGAGTTTCTACCCGGAGGAGGCGCCGTTGCGCACCGCCACCGTGGGTGCGTTCGCGATCGAACGCCACCCGGTGACCAACGCGCAGTTCGCGGCCTTCATCGAGGACACCGGCTACGTCACCGTCGCCGAACGCCCGCTGGATCCGGCGCTCTACCCCGGCGTGGCCGAGGCGGATCTGCTGCCGGGGGCGTTGGTGTTCACCGGCTCACCGGGCCCGGTCAACCTCAACGATTGGCGGCAGTGGTGGGATTGGGCGCCCGGGGCGAACTGGCGTGCCCCCTTCGGGCCCGGCAGCGACATCGTGGGTAAGGACGACCATCCCGTCGTGCAGGTGGCTTACCCCGACGCCGCTGCGTACGCGGCCTGGGCCGGCCGGCGGCTGCCGACCGAGGCGGAGTTCGAGTATGCCGCCGGCGCCGGTGTCATCACCGACTACGCCTGGGGCGAGGACCCGAGGGTGGACGGCCAACTGATGGCCAACACCTGGCAGGGCCGTTTTCCGTACCGCAACGACGGCGCCCAGGGGGTGGGCGCCACGCGCTGGGTCGGCACCTCCCCGGTCGGCAGTTTCGCGCCCAACAGCTTCGGTCTGCTCGACATGATCGGCAACGTCTGGGAATGGACCACCACGCCGTATTCGCCGCAGCAGCAGCCCGCGAGTTCCTGCTGCCCGATCCCGGTTGACCCGGATCCGAGCATCATGCAGGCCCTTAAGGGCGGATCGCACCTGTGCGCTCCGGAGTACTGCCACCGGTTCCGCCCGGCCGCCCGTTCGCCGGAATCGCAGGACACCTCCACCACCCACATCGGGTTCCGCTGTGTGGTGAGCCGCTAAGGGGCGGTTCAGCCCGGGCGAGCAGACATAAAATCGCACTGCGGAGGCCTTATCCGTGCGATTTAGTGTCTGCTCGCGGGTCAGACGGGGCGGATTTGGCTCGCGCCGTGCCTGTCACCTAGTATTCGGGGGTTGCCTGGGGCAGACCTCGGCCGGCGTGCGAACGTCGGCCCCGCGTGCTCCGGGGTGACGAAGACCAAGCACGACGAGGGTGCTTTCTGCTTGCGCAGAAAGTTGCCCCGCGCGTGCACAACGTAGGGAGATCTGGTGATTCAGCAGGAATCGCGGCTCAAGGTCGCCGACAACACCGGCGCCAAGGAGATCCTGTGCATTCGGGTGCTGGGCGGCTCAGGGCGGCGCTACGCCGGTATCGGCGACATCATCGTGGCCACCGTCAAGGAGGCCATCCCCGGCGGCAACGTCAAGCGCGGTGAGGTCGTCAAGGCCGTGATCGTGCGCACCGTCAAGGAGCGTCGGCGTTCCGATGGCAGCTACATCAAGTTCGACGAGAACGCCGCGGTGATCATCAAGAACGACAACGACCCGCGCGGCACCCGCATCTTCGGCCCGGTGGGCCGCGAACTGCGTGAGAAGAAATTCATGAAGATCGTCTCGCTGGCCCCGGAGGTGCTGTAGATGAAGGTCCACAAGGGCGACACCGTGCTGGTGGTCTCCGGCAAGGACAAGGGTGCCAAGGGCAAGGTCATTCAGGCCTTCCCGGAACGCAATCGGGTCCTGGTCGAGGGTGTCAACCGCATCAAGAAGCACACCGCGCAGTCGGCCAATGAGCGCGGCGCGTCCTCCGGCGGCATCGTCACCCAGGAGGCTGCGATCCACGTCTCCAACGTGATGGTCGTCGACTCCGACGGCAGTCCCACCCGGGTCGGCTACCGCGTCGACGAGGAAACCGGTAAGCGGGTCCGCATTTCCAAGCGCAACGGCAAGGACATCAAGTCATGACTTCTGTCGAGGAGAAGGTGCAGCCGCGGCTCAAGCTGCGCTACCGCAGCGAGATTCGCGAAGCCCTGAACTCAGAGTTCAACTACGCCAACGTGATGCAGATCCCGGGTGTGGTGAAGGTCGTCGTCAATATGGGCGTCGGAGACGCCGCACGTGACGCCAAGCTGATCAACGGTGCGGTCAATGACCTCGCGCTCATCACCGGTCAACGGCCCGAGATCCGTAAGGCCACCAAGTCGATCGCCCAGTTCAAGCTGCGCGAGGGGATGCCGATCGGCGCTCGCGTCACGCTGCGCGGGGATCGGATGTGGGAGTTCCTCGACCGCCTGGTCTCGATCGCCCTGCCGCGTATCCGCGACTTCCGCGGCCTGAGCCCCAAGCAGTTCGACGGGCACGGCAACTACACCTTCGGCCTGGCCGAGCAGTCGGTGTTCCACGAGATCGACGTGGACTCCATCGATCGGCCGCGGGGCATGGACATCACCGTCGTCACCTCGGCGACCAACGACGACGAGGGACGGGCGCTGCTGCGGGCGCTGGGCTTCCCGTTCAAGGAGAAGTGAGCAGATGGCAAAGAAGGCGCTGGTCAACAAGGCCAACAAGAAGCCGAAGTTCGCGGTGCGGGCCTACACCCGCTGCAACAAGTGCGGTCGGCCGCACGCGGTGTACCGCAAGTTCGGCCTGTGCCGCATCTGCCTGCGTGAGATGGCGCATGCCGGCGAACTGCCGGGTGTGCAGAAATCCAGCTGGTAAAACTCGAATTCACTGGCGCAGCAGGCCCCCAGGGAACTGACCCGGGCGGGAACCGTTGCGAGGAAGGTAGATAGGCCCAGTCATGACCATGACGGACCCCATCGCGGACTTTTTGACACGTCTGCGCAACGCCAATTCGGCGTACCACGACGAGGTGACCCTGCCGCACTCGAAGATCAAGGCGAACATCGCCGAGATCCTCAAGCGGGAGGGCTACATCACCGACTTCCACACCGAGGATGCTCGGGTCGGCAAGGCGCTGGTGGTCAAACTCAAGTACGGCCCCAACCGGGAGCGCAGCCTCGCCGGCCTGCGCCGGGTGTCCAAGCCCGGCCTGCGGGTCTACGCCAAGTCCACCAGCCTGCCGCGGGTTCTCGGCGGGCTCGGCGTGGCGATCATTTCCACCTCGGCCGGATTGAGGACCGACCGCCAGGCCGCCCGCGAGGGCGTCGGCGGCGAAGTCCTCGCGTACGTGTGGTGAGGGAGGTTTAGACATGTCGCGTATTGGAAAGCAACCGGTGCCGGTCCCGTCCGGTGTCGATGTCACGATCGACGGCCAGAATCTGGCGGTCAAGGGTCCTAAGGGTGCCCTGGCGCTGACCGTCGCCGAGCCGATCACGGTATCCCGCAACGACGACGGCGCCATCGTGGTGGCCCGGCCCGACGATGAGCGGCGCAGCCGTTCGCTGCACGGCCTGTCCCGCACCCTGGTCGCCAACCTCATCACCGGTGTGACCCAGGGTTACACCACCAAGCTGGAGATCTTCGGCGTCGGCTACCGCGTGCAGCAGAAGGGCAGCAATCTCGAGTTCGCCCTGGGCTTCAGCCACCCGGTCGTCATCGAACCGCCGGACGGCATCACCTTCGCGGTGGAGGCCCCCACGAAGTTCTCGGTGACCGGCATCGACAAGCAGAAGGTCGGCCAGATCTCGGCGGTCATCCGTCGGCTGCGTCGCCCCGATCCCTACAAGGGCAAGGGCGTGCGCTACGAGGGTGAGCAGGTCCGCCGCAAGGTCGGAAAGACAGGTAAGTAGACATGGCGAACACTGAAACCGTCGAGCGCAAGCCGGTCGGAACCACCCCCTCGGCTGCTCGCCGGGCCTCCCGGCAGCGTCGGCACGCCCGGCTTCGCAAGAAGGTGGTCGGCACCGAACTGCGGCCCCGGCTGGTGGTCAACCGGTCCTCGCGGCACATCCACGTCCAACTGGTCAACGATGCCAACGGCACCACCGTGGCCGCCGCGTCGTCGATCGAGGCTGACGTCCGTGCGGTCGAGGGCGACAAGAAGGCCCACGCCAAGCGGGTCGGCCAACTGATCGCCGAACGCGCGAAGGCTGTCGGCGTGGAGGCCGTGGTGTTCGACCGCGGTGGTAACACCTACGGCGGCCGGATCGCGGCACTGGCCGACGCCGCCCGCGAAAGCGGACTGAAGTTCTAGCCCGCGGGCAGGACGAAGCGATATGGGAATTGAACTGATGAGCGTTCTGAACAACGGAAGGACCGCATAATGGCGGACCAGACTTCGGCTCCGGCGGAGGCCACCACCAACACCGGTGGCCCGTCGGCGGGTACCCGCACCGACGAGCAACGCGGCGGCGACCGCGGCGGTCGAGGCCGTCGCGATGACCGTGGCGACCGCGGTGGCCGCGGCGGCCGCGACGGCGGGGAGAAGAGCAACTACCTCGAGCGGGTCGTCACCATCAACCGCGTCTCCAAGGTGGTCAAGGGCGGTCGCCGGTTCAGCTTCACCGCATTGGTGATCGTCGGCGACGGTCACGGGATGGTCGGGGTGGGCTACGGCAAGGCCAAGGAGGTGCCCGCGGCGATCGCCAAGGGTGTGGAGGAAGCTCGCAAGAATTTCTTCCGCGTCCCGCTGATCGGCAGCACCATCACCCACCCGGTCCAGGGTGAAGCGGCCGCCGGCGTGGTCATGCTGCGCCCGGCCAGCCCCGGTACCGGTGTCATCGCCGGCGGCGCCTGCCGCGCGGTACTGGAATGCGCCGGCGTGCACGACGTGCTGGCCAAGTCGCTGGGCAGCGACAACGCGATCAACGTGGTGCACGCCACCGTTGCCGCGCTGAAGATGCTCCAGCGCCCCGAAGAGGTGGCCGCACGCCGCGGTCTGCCCATCGAAGACGTGGCGCCTGCGGGCATGCTCAGGGCGCGTCGTGAGAGCGAAGCGGCCGTGGCGGCCGCTGCGCGTGAAGGAAATTGATAGGTCATGGCCCAACAGGAATCAACACAGCTCAAGATCACTCAGGTGCGCGGCACCATCGGTGCGCGCTGGAAGCAGCGTGAGACCCTACGGACGTTGGGACTGCGCAAGATTCGCCAGTCGGTGGTTCGCGAGGACAACCCGCAAACGCGCGGGCTGATCAAGGTCGTGCACCACCTCGTAGAAGTAGAAGCGGTGGAGGGCGACCGATGAGCGTTATCAAACTGCACGACCTGCGTCCCGCACCGGGGGAGAAGAAGGCCAAGACCCGCGTCGGACGCGGCGAAGGCTCCAAGGGCAAGACCGCCGGCCGTGGCACCAAGGGCACCAAAGCCCGTAAGAACGTGCCGGTGACCTTCGAGGGCGGGCAGATGCCCATCCACATGCGGTTGCCGAAGCTCAAAGGTTTTAAGAACCGTTTCCGCACCTCCTACGAGGTCGTCAACCTCGGCGACATCAGCCGGCTGTTCCCGGCCGGCGGCGACATCAGCCTGGCGGATCTGGTCGCCAAGGGCGCGGTTCGCAAGAACACCCTGGTGAAGGTTCTCGGCGACGGCAAGCTGACGGTGAAGGTCAACGTGACCGCCCACAAGTTCAGCGGCAGCGCCCGGGAGAAGATCACCGGCGCCGGCGGATCGGCCACCGAGGTTTCCTAAACCCGCGAGCAGACACACAATCGCACCGGAAGAGCGTTTCCGGTGCGATTTTGTGTCTGCTCGCCGGGGTACCGGTGAACGGTAGCCTCGAAGACATGCGTTCCTTCCTTCCCGGAATTCCCGATGACCTGCGTGGGTTGGCCCGCCGGATCGACACCGCCCGCCACCGTGGTGTGCCTGGCGGCTGCATCCTCGAACTGAACCTGCAGTCGGTGCCGCCGGAGACGGCCGGCTTCGACCCCCTGCGCGTGGTCACCGGCGCGGGCCGGCCGATGGTGCTGCGGGAAGCGGTCAGCGCCATCCACCGTGCCGCCGTGGATGATCGGGTCGCCGCTCTGATCGCCCGGGTGCAACTGCCCGCCGCCCCGCCCGCGGCGGTCCAGGAACTCCGGGAGGCGATCGCCGCCTTCACCGCGGTCAAACCGTCACTGGCGTGGGCCGAGACCTACCCGGGCACGCTGTCCTACTACCTGGCATCGGCGTTCGGCGAGGTGTGGATGCAGCCCTCAGGCACCGTCGGACTGATCGGCTTCGCCACCAATGCGCTGTTTTTGCGTGACGCCTTGACCAAGGCCGGTCTTGAGGCCCAGTTCGTGGCACGCGGGGAGTACAAGTCCGCCGCCAACATGTTCACCGAAAGCCGCTACACCGACGCCCACCGCGACGCCGACGGCCGGATGATCGAGAGCCTGCACACTCAGGTGTGGCAGGCAATCGCGGACTCGCGCGGGTTGGAGACCGCCGCGCTGGACCGGCTGGCTGACCGCGCGCCGCTGTTGCGCGACGACGCGTGTGACTCGAAGCTGTTGGACCGCATCGGCTTTCGTGACGAGGCCTACCGGCGGATCGCTGAACTCGCCGGGGCCGACGGTCTCGACGATCCGGACTCCGACGACGCTCCGCCCCGGTTGTTCCTGTCCCGCTACGCGCACACCCGGACCGGTGCGCCGAAGATCCCCGGGCGCTCTGCCAAACCCACCATCGCGGTGGTGACGGTGTCGGGCCCCATCGTCAGCGGCCGCGGCGGACCGCAGGCTTTTCCGATGTCGCGCGGCAGTGCCGGGGGCGACACGATTGCCGCGGCCCTGCGGGAGGCCGCCGCCGACGACGACGTCAAGGCCGTGGTGTTGCGCGTCGACAGTCCTGGCGGGGCGGTCACCGGATCGGAGACGATCTGGCGCGCGGTCTGCCGGGTGCGTGAAGGCGGTAAGCCGGTGGTCGCCTCGATGGGTGGGGTGGCCGCTTCCGGCGGCTACTACGTCGCGATGGCCGCTGATCAGATCGTCGCCAATCCCGGCACCATCACCGGGTCGATCGGTGTGGTCACCGGCAAACTGATAGCCCGGGACCTCAAGGACCGGATCGGTCTCGGCTCTGATTCGCTGCGCACCAACGCCAACGCCGACGCGTGGTCGGCCAACGCGCCGTTCACCGACGAGCAGCACGCAATGGTCGAAGCTGAGGCCGACCTGTTCTACGACGACTTCGTGCGGCGGGTCGCCGAAGCACGGCAGATGTCGGTTGCCGAGGTCGACGCGGTAGCCCGCGGGCGGATCTGGACCGGCGCCGATGCCCATGAGCGGGGACTCGTCGACGAATTGGGCGGCCTGCGCGACGCTATTCGCCGCGCGAAACTGCTGGTGGGACTCGACGCCGACGCCGAGGTCAGCCTCGTGGGGTATCCCGGCTCGTCGGTGCGTGATTATGTGCGGCCCCGGGTGTCCTCCCAGCCGGCGGCGTCGATGTCGGATCTGGCCGCCGGGCTGCTGGGCTCGGCCGTCACCGGCCTGGTCGACCGCGGAGATCGCTCGATGACCGGCGCCACGGCACTGTGGCTGGGCGACTGCCGGTTCTAAATGCGGCAAACTGGGCGGATTCCCGGCCGGCCAGGGGTAACTGTTAGGCTCGTAGACTTGTTGAGCGTGCTCTATGCGCGCTGATAAGGATTACCGCCAACGCTGGCCAGGCCAGCCCCATCGGCAGCCGCGCGCCTAGTCCGGTTGCCCAGGAGGAAGAGTGCTTTCGGCTTTCATCTCGTCGCTCCGGACAGCCGACCTGCGGCGGAAAATCCTTTTCACGCTGGGCATGGTGATCCTCTACCGGGCCGGTGCCACGCTGCCCTCGCCCGGGGTCGACTACGGCAACGTCCAGCAGTGCATCGAGGAGGTCAGCGGTGGTGCGGGCGCGCAGATCTACTCGCTGATCAACTTGTTCTCCGGCGGCGCGCTGCTGCAATTGTCGGTGTTTGCCGTCGGCGTGATGCCCTACATCACCGCGAGCATCATCGTGCAGTTGCTCACCGTCGTCATCCCGCGCTTTGAGGAACTGCGCAAAGAAGGACAAGCCGGCCAGGCGAAAATGACGCAGTACACCCGCTATCTGTCGATAGCGCTGGCTGTCCTGCAGGCCACCAGCATCGTGGCACTCGCGGCCAACGGCGGGCTGTTGCAGAACTGCTCGGTGGAAATCCTCAGCGACAAGTCGATCTTCTCCCTCATCATCATCGTGCTTGTGATGACCGCGGGTGCGGCGCTGGTCATGTGGATGGGCGAACTGGTCACCGAGCGCGGTATCGGCAACGGCATGTCGCTGCTCATCTTCGCCGGCATCGCCGCCGCGATCCCGGCCGAGGGCAAGAACATCCTCGACACCCGTGGCGGACCGGTGTTCGCCGCGGTCTTGGCCGCGACGCTGCTGATCATCATCGGCGTGGTCTTCGTCGAACAGGGCCAGCGGCGCATCCCGGTCCAGTACGCCAAGCGCATGGTGGGTCGCCGCATGTACGGCGGGACCTCGACCTACCTGCCGCTGAAGGTCAACCAGGCCGGCGTCATCCCGGTCATCTTCGCCTCGTCGCTGATCTACATCCCGAACCTGATCACCCAGTTGATTCAGAGCGGCCGTAGCGGCCCCGGCAACACCTGGTGGGACCGATTCGTCGCCGAACACCTCACCAACCCGGCCGACCCCCTCTACGTGGCCATCTACTTCGGGTTGATCATTTTCTTCACCTACTTCTACGTGTCGATCACGTTCAACCCCGAAGAGCGTGCCGACGAGATGAAGAAGTTCGGCGGCTTCATCCCCGGTATCCGTCCGGGCAAGCCCACCGCCGACTACCTGAGTTACGTCCTGAACCGGATCACCCTTCCCGGCTCGATCTACCTGGGCGTCATTGCCGTCCTGCCGAACTTGTTCCTCCAGATCGGTAACAGCGGTAGCGTTCAGAATCTGCCTTTCGGTGGTACCGCTGTGCTGATCATGATCGGCGTCGGCTTGGACACCGTGAAGCAGATCGAGAGCCAGCTGATGCAGCGCAACTACGAAGGGTTCCTCAAGTGAGAGTCGTCCTGTTAGGCCCGCCGGGTGCGGGCA
>Ga0164293_10001146_pt1 | contig 22255 bp, 21 predicted proteins | sample GEODES118metaG_FD_111487 | JGI IMG/M metagenome (GOLD analysis project Ga0164293, IMG submission 111487) | Eutrophic lake water microbial communities from Lake Mendota, Wisconsin, USA - GEODES118 metaG | ecosystem: Environmental > Aquatic > Freshwater > Lake | place: USA: Lake Mendota...
CAAACCGACGGCCCCCCGCGGACCGCCCGGTTCGCCTCCCGCGGGAAAACCACCGTCCAGTGTCGCTTCGAGCGCCGGCTCCACCCCGTCGACAGGCCCCTGCGACGGGAACGCTGACGCCGGTGGAGCCCCGGTCTCCGGTGGCGGCGGAGGCGTCGCTGCGGGCGGCAACGGTGATTCTGGGGTCGCGAGGTCGGCAGAGCCCGGCAAGGGCGCCGGATCGTCGGAGGGCTGGTTCGAGTCGGCGTCCGAAACGTCTCCGGCACCCGGCGAAGGGGGCACGAGGTCATCCGACACGGCTTCCCGGCACACCAACCCAATCAGAACGATCCCCGCCGCCACGATCCGTGCCGGAGGCCATCGCTGGAGGGGCGCGGATCGGAAGTTCCCGCTGGAATCCATCTGTTCCTCGACACGAACGCCCTCTTCCCGGCGATCGGGGGGTGGGAGACTCACAAACCCGTGCGGCCGCGTCAACGCCGATGTCGGGCACCGCCATCGACCGCGGCGGGGGCGAACCGCACGGCAAGCGGGGCAGTCTGCGGAGCCGGCGCACCGCCCGGGGCCACGACGCAGCGTCGACTGCGAGGGATGCCCCTCCGAGCGGCGGTCAGGAAGCAGAGTCGAGGTAAGGATCCTGGCTCATCTGGATATGGGCCTCGGCCCGTTGCCGTTCGACGTACTCGAGCACCCGCCGCTGGCGGACATGCCGGGCCTCGACGAGCCGCTGCGCTTTCGTGAACGCTGCGAGGAGGCGTTCCGGATTCCCCCCCAGCCCGGCCCGCAGCCGGGCGACGACACGGCGGCCCCGATCAGGTCCGTAGCCCGCCACGAGAATGTCGTCATCGAGCGAGACGAACTGCCGCCAGGTGCCGGGATCACCCTGTCGGCCGCAGCGGCCGACGAGTTGGCGATCGATCCGGGCGGAGTCGTGGAGTTCGGTGCAGATGACGTGGAGCCCACCCATCTCGTACACCCCCTCACCGAGCCGGATGTCGGTACCGCGGCCGGCCATGTTCGTCGACACCGTGATCTGCCCCGGCTGCCCCGCCTGGGCGACGATCTCCGCCTCGCGCTCGATCTGTCGAGCGTTGAGGACGGTATGGACCAGACCGGCCTCCGTGAGGAGCCGCGACAACTCCTCCGACTTGTCGATCGAGCGCGTGCCGATGAGGATCGGACGCCCCGTGGCATGGATCGCCACCGTCTCGGCCACGATCCGCTCGAACTTCTCCGCTTGGGTCGCGCAGACGACCGCCGGGAGGCGTTGCCGGATCGCCGGTCGGTTCGTCGGCACCGCGGCGACGCCGACGTCGTAGGTACGGCTGATCTCGGAGGCGCTCGTGGCGATCGTCCCGGTCATGCCAGCGAGGTGGGGCCACCGGGCGAACAGATCCTGGATGGTGATCCGGGCGGCATGCCCCGACGGCACCGTCACCTCGATCCCCTCCTTCGCCTCGACCGCCTGATGGAGCCCATCCCGCCACGTTCTTCCCTCGGCGGCACGGCCGGTGAACTCGTCGATGATCACGATCTTGCCGTCGCGGACGACGTACTGCCGGTCGCGGTTGAAGAACCGCCGCGCCCGCAACGCCCGTTCCACGGCATCGTAGAGCGCCAGGAGGCTGAGGCTCTCGAGGAGCTCCGGCCGCTCGAGTGCCCGGACGCGGCTCCGGCCCGGTCCGAGCAACTCGCACGACTGCTTTTGGACGTCGACCTCGAAGTCTTCGTCGGCGTCGAGCAGCGCGGCGGCCCCGGCGGCAAAGCGAAACAGGGATTCCTCGGTGGCCTGCGCCTCGCCCGGCGGGGAGGAGATGATGAGCGGCGTGCGGGCCTCGTCGATGAGGACGTTATCGGCCTCGTCGACGAGCGCGAACCAGTAGGGCCGCTGGAGGAGCTTCGACGCCTGCGACGTGGCATGGCCGGTGAGCATCGCCCCCAGGTCGCCGCGGCCTTCGGCGATCTCGCGCCCCATCAGGCGATCCTTGAGAAAGTCGAACCCGAACTCCTTCGCCGTCCCGTAGGTCACATCCTTCGCATAGGCCTCCCGCCGCTCGTCGAACCCCATCTGGGACTGGACGATCCCGACCGACAGCCCCAGAACGCGGTAGATCGGCTCCATCCACTCCGCATCGCGTTTCGCGAGGTAGTCGTTGACGGTGGCCAGATGGGCTCCCTTGCCACACAGCGCGTAGAGCGCCAGGGGAAGGGTGGCGACGAGCGTCTTCCCCTCGCCGGTCTGCATCTCCACGATCGCCCCGCGCACGAGGGCCACTCCCGCCAGGAGTTGGACGTCGTAATGCCGCATCCCGTTGGCACGGCGGCCGGCCTCGCGCGTGGCGGCGAAGCTCTCCACCATCAAGCTCTCGATCGGCTCGCCCGCCTTGGCGCGGTAGGACAGCGACCGGGCCGTCCGCCGCAACGCCGCATCGCTGAGCGCCGCCATCTCCGGGCCCAGCACCTCCACGTCGGTGACGATCCGCCGGGCGGAGGCATCGAGCAGCGAGCGCGAGCCGGGAGCGATGCCCTTGAGCCACCCCAGCACGTTCCCCGTCACGCCATCCATCCCCATCCCTCCCGTCAACGGGGCTCGAACTGCTCGCGACTGGCGACCGGCATCTCCAGTTCGATCCGCTGGCGGCCACGGAACACCCCCAGCGACACCGTCCGGCTCGTGGCGGTGACGCTCACGAGGCTGACGAGGTGGTCGTCATCGTCGATCGGCTGTCCGTCGAACTCGAGGATCACGTCGTCCGGCTGGATCCCCGCGGTGTCGGCAGGCGAGCCCTTGGTGACCCCCGACACGCGCGCCCCCACGGCCCGCACCATACCCAGCCGCTCCGCGGTCTTTTGGGAGAAGGAACGATCGAGCGTGACGCCGAGATAGGCCCGGGAGACGGTACCTGTCTCGACAAGTTGGCGGGCGACGAACATCACCATCGACACCGGGATCGCGAAGCCGATTCCCTCGCTGCCGCCGGAATTGCTCGCGATCGCCGTGTTCAGTCCGATCACCTCGCCGCGGAGATTCACGAGCGGCCCGCCGCTGTTCCCGGGATTGATGGCGGCGTCGGTCTGGATGAAGTCCTGGAACTTCACCCCCTCGTCACCGAGTTCGAGATCGCGCCTTCCCTTCGCCGAGACGATCCCGAGCGTCACCGAATGCGACAACCCGAACGGACTGCCGATGGCGAGCACCGTATCCCCGATCTGCACCCCGTCGCGTTCGGCGAGCCTGGCGGAAACCAGATCGGACCCGGTGACCGCGAGCACGGCGATGTCGGTGGCGGGGTCGGTCCACATCCGGGTCGGGCGGAGTTCGCGGCCGTCGTCGAGGCGGATGACGATGTTGTCGAGTTCGGCACCATGGACGACGTGCCGGTTGGTGATCACCACCAACCGATCCGACACCCGGGCGACGACCCCCGACCCGGCCTCGTCCTCATCGCCGGACTTGGCCCCGCGGGTCGACTTCTGGGCCGGCTTGCGGGCGTCGATGTGCACGACGCAGGGCCGGAGGAGGAGCGTCAGACGCCGGAGTTGCGCCCCCTGACGCTCGAGCTCCTCCGCGTCGTGCTCGACCTGGGCGTAGAGGCGGTCCCGTTCGTCGGTGGACAGCCGCGTCGAACGGGCCGGATCGATCCTTCCGGCCGTGTCGGCCGCGATCCGTCCCTCACCGCTCGATTCCCCGGCGACCACTGACCGTCCAGGCTGGACGATCGGCTCGAGGGGGGGCGGTTCGTCGGCATGGGTGGCGCCCACGACGAAAATCGCTGTCAGTAGCAGCGTGCAGGGCATCCGGCAAGGTGCCGTAGTGAGGGCCCGATACCGGGATCGAAGGCCTCTCGAAGCGGGGTCGCCGGACCGCGGCAGGAAGACGACGGGGAACGAAGTCGGACCCATGGATGTGACGCTCTCGGAGACGAACGCGAGACCGCGACATCATACCGTCGACACCGCATTTGCCGGGCAGTCCCCGCTGCGACCACGGCAAAGGCGATCACCGCGCACCCGTCACCACACGGCGCAAGCCGAAAAGCCCGGGTTTCCCTGGGCCTCGAGGCCACCTCAGGCTGATCGGTCGGCCGATCGTCCGGCGGCCACGAATCCCCCCTCCCTTGCCTCTGGCAAGCGAGCGAAGGGCAGGGGGGTGTAGCGGTCTTCAGGAGACGTCGATTTCGAGATCGGCCGAGGACTCGTCGTAGGACTCCCGGGCCGAAGCCATACCGCCGTTTCGTTCGACTTCGCGCTGGCACTCGATGCACATCGTCGCGTAGGGCAGGGCATCGAGACGGGCCATGGGGATCTTCTTGGAGCAGACCTCGCAGGCGCCGTAATCCCCGGCCTTCATCCGAGCCAGGGCGTTTTCGATGTGTGCCAGTTCGCGACTCTCAACCTCGGCCAATTGCGAACTGATCTCGTCCTGGGCCGTGTCGAGTGCGGCGTCGACGACGTCACCGGTCGTCTCACCGTGCAGTTCACGGAGGAGGGACAAGTCACCGGCCAGGGCGCTGCGCAGGGCGTCGCGCCTCCGGACCAGGATCGTGCGGAGATTCAGAAGTGCGTCTTTTCTGGCCATGATGTTGATGCTCCTCGCCCGCCCGGCAGCCCTGAGAAAGCCCTGCCGCCAGCGGTCGCACCAAATAATACGGAGGCGATCGAGAAAGGTTCGACGACGGGAAAACCACAGCGTCCTTATCGAAAAAACCGGCCTGAAGAATCGTGACAGTTGGCAGCGACGGGAGAAGCCCCCCAGAGCCCCCCACTCCCGGTGGTTTGGGAAAAGGGGGTCGAATCCTCCGGCCGGCGGCCGGTCACGCGCCGGTCGATCCGGCCGCGAAAGCGATCGTCTTCCAGGCCTCGAGGACGTCGGCTCGGCCGGTGAGCGTGCCGCCGACTGCCAGCCGGATCGCATAACGATTCCCCACCCGGGCGTGACTCAGGAACACCGGCCCCACCCGGTTCACCCGGGAGAGAAGTTCCGCCGTCGCCCCGTCGCCGGCCCGGAGTGCGAACGTGACCAGCGACAGGCTCGGGGGCGAGAGGATCTCGAACGCCGCATCGGCCGCCACCAGCGCCGCGAACTCGGCCGTCCACGCCACGTGGTCCCTGACGCGTGCACGCAGGGCCCGCGCCCCGATCATCCGCAGCACCATCCACAGCTTGAGAGCGCGGAACCGGCGTCCCAGGGGGACCTGCCAATCGCTGTAGTCGACCACGGCGCCCGAGTCACCGGCGGCCGTCCGGAGATACTCGGGCTTGGTGGTGAGCGCGCTTTCGAGCGCGTGCCGGCTGGCGATCCAGAGGCAGTGGCAGTCGAAGTTGACGAGCATCGACTTGTGCGGGTTCGTGCCCCAACTGTCGGCGAGTTCGGCTCCGTCGGTGACCGTTCCGCGGAACTCCGGGCAGATCGCCGCGGTGCCGGCCCAGGCGGCATCGACATGGAGCCAGGCGCCGTGCCGCCGGGCGACCTTACCGATCGCCTCCACAGGATCGACAGCCCCCCGCGCGGTGGTGCCGACGGTGGCGACGACGAAGCAAGGGGATCGACCGGCGGCGACGTCCTCCTCCATCGCGGCGGCGAGCATGTCGACCCTCATCCGCCCGGCCTCGTCAGTGGCGATCCGACGGATCGCGGCGGCCGGGAACCCGGCGATCCTCGCCCCCTTGACGACGCTCGAATGGGCGTCGGCGCTTCCATACACCACCGGCGTCCGGGCGTCCGCGACCCGTTCCCGCGCGGCCACCAGGCAGCAGAGCAGTCCGCTCGACGCGGAATCCTGGATCATGCCTCCGCCGGCCCCGCCGCGAGCAAAGCGTTCGGGGAGGCCGAGGAGTTGACGGAGCCAGTCGACGACGACCGCCTCGAGTTCGCTCGCCGCCGGCGACGTCGTCCAGAGCATTCCCTGGATGCCGAGGCCGGCGCTCAACGCTTCGCCGAGGATCGCGGGTGCGGAGGCATTGGCGGGAAAGTAGGCGAAAAAGCCGGGGTGCTGCCAGTGCGTGAGCGCGGGAACGATCAGCCGGTCGAGATCGGCGATCACGTCGTGCAGCGTCTGCGGTGTCTCGGGGGCCGCCGCGGGCAATCGCGCCGCGATCTCCCCCGGCTCGACGTCGGGCAGCACGGCTCGGGCCGGCAGCGACGTCCAGTAGTCGGCGATCCAATCGACGACGAGTCTTCCCTGCCGGCGGAACTCCTCCGCATCGAACGGGCGCACACTCCCGGCGTCGCTGTTTTCCGACGGCTCCCCTGCGGGCATGACTCACGCTCCCTGAAGGGTGAGCACCAGCCGACGCGGTCCGCCCCGGTCGCGGTGCTCGCCGAGGTAGATTCCCTGCCAGGTCCCGAAGGCGAGGCGACCGTCGCGCACCGGAATCGTCACGGAAGTGCCGACGAGCGCCGCCTTGACGTGGGCCGGCATGTCGTCGCTTCCCTCGAGGGTGTGCCGGTAGGGAAAATCCTCGGCGGCGATCCGGTCGACGGCCATCGCCAGATCGCGGGGGACGTCCGGATCGGCGTTCTCGTTGATCGACAGGCTCGCCGACGTGTGGCACACGAACACGTGGAGCAACCCGACCCGCACGTCGGCCAGTTCGGGGAGGGCGTCGACGACGTTCCGGGTGATGATGTGAAAGCCCCGGGGCATCGGGGGGAGACGAAGGTCACGTTGGTGCCAGTGCATCGGTGTCTCAGCGGTGGCGATCAACCCCGCCCCTCGGTCGCCCGCTTGGTGCGCTGCGCGATGAAATCTCCATCGTGGCAGTTCGACACCGCCACATCGTACGTGATCTCGCCGCGCTGGTAGAGATCGAGGAGGACGTTGTCCATCAGCTGCATCTTGTGCTTCCGGCCCGTCATGATCTCGTTGCGGAGCTGATGGACGTTCCCTTCGCGGATCATGTTGCGGACCGCGGTATTGGCGATGCAGATTTCCACCGCGAGCACTCGGGCGCTGCCGGTGGCCCGCGGCAGGAGACGCTGGGAGATCACCCCCTGGAGCGATCCGGCGAGCTGGTAGGCGATCGACTGCTGCTGCTGCTGGGGGAAGACGCTCGCGATCCGCTGGAGCGTCTGGGCGGCGTCGGGCGTATGGAGCGTGGCGATCACGAGGTGCCCGGTCTCCGCCGCCATCAGCGCCGTCTCGATCGTGTCGAGGTCACGCATCTCGCCGATCACGATCACGTCGGGGTCCTGTCGGAGAACGGCTCGGAGCGCCCCGTTGAACGACAGGAAGTCACTTTGGAGTTCCTGCTGGATGACGAGGCTGCGGTTGTTGGCGTGGACGAACTCGACCGGATCCTCGAGGGTGATGATCTTCGCCCGCCGCTCCTCGTTGATCGTATTGATCATGTAATTGAGGGTCGTCGTCTTCCCCATCCCGGTGGGACCGGTGACGAGGATCAGCCCGCCCGGCGAACGGGTGAGTTCGGAAACCACCGGCGGTAGCCCGAGTTCCTCCGCCGTTCTCACCACCGTCTCGCACAGGCGGATCGCGAACTCCGGCGTCCCGGCGTGGAGGTAGACGCTCACGCGAAACCTCCCGATTCCCGACACCGTCCGTGAGAAGCTCAGCTGCCAGTCGCGGGCAAAGGCTTCCTTCTGACGCTCCTCGAGAAGATCGTCGTGGATCGCCCGGAGATCGTCCCTGTCGAGTGGTGGCCCCTGTGCCGGCTTGAGATCGCCGTTGATTCGCAGAATCGGCGCCACCCCCTGCGAGAGGTGGATGTCGGTGGCGGCCATCGACCGGGCACCGCGGAGAATCTTTTCAAGCGACCAGTGCATCGGCGTTCCCCGATCGGGTGACCTTCACGGCGTTATCGACCACCGAAGATTCTTCCCAGCCGTCGCCACATCCCGCCGCCCCCCGTCGCGGCGAGCCGCGACCGGGCCTCAATGTGCTGGGGCGAGAGTTCGAGCACGCGTGAAAAACTCTTCTTGGCGGCCGAATCCATCCCCAGTCGCTGCTGGCACTCCCCCTGAACGAACCAGCATCGCGGCGACGCCGGCCCCCGTTCGACCGCTTCCTGGGCTCGTTTGAGCGCCTTGGCAGGAGCGTTGTGAAACAGGCAGGCCGTGGCCGCCTCGAGCGGAACGAGCCAGTCGCGGTCGAGGATCGCCGCCTTGTCGAAGCAGTGGTCGTCGCCCCTCTCCCGCTGGGAAAGCACGATCTCTCCACGGACGAGCCAGCGATAGGCTGATTCGCCGGGCCGGGCGAGGGCCCCGTCTGACATCGCGAGGGCCTCGGGCAACGCCCCCATTCGGCATTTGGCTTGGGCACCCGCGGCGAGGATCTCGGCGTGCTGCGGGAAGATCTCGAGGGCCTTCTTCGCCCACACGTCGGCCTGCGGATACTCACCGAGTTGCACGAGCATCTGCACCTGCCCGAGCCAGCCGTTCACCGCCGTGCGGTCGACCTCGAGGCTCCGCGAGTAGAACCGCAGCGCCGACTCGTGGCTTCCTGCCCGACGCTGCTCGTCGGCGAGGCGTAACCAATGGGCGGCGTCCTTCTCCGCCGGCGCCGCTGTGGCCGCGGCCCCGCGCCGCGGTGGCGGATCTTCGTCCTCGGGCAATTCGAGTTTGTCGAACCGGGCGATGGCACACCTCCTCAACCGAGCGGCCGGTCACTCGATGCGACCGAAGCGGGACAAAGGATAACTCCTGCCGACGATCCGTCCTTCGAGGCTCCCGGCGAACGGCAACCAGCCGGCGGCACCATCCCGGACATCACGCTCCCCGACGACGATCGTCCAGTCGGGCTGCCGGTTGAACGGCCAGTCGCCCGTGCGCTGCGGCGTCGGGGCAGGGGGCGGGACACCGGGCGGGTAGGACTCCGGCAGGAGCACGAAGCATCGCCCTTCCGGTACGACGAATCTCACCCCCTCCGCGAGCGGCCGGAGGGCCGACTGCCAGGGGGAGGGGACGCCGTCGACGTGGAGAACGCCGTCGGTCATCGCCACCGCCTGGCCCTCGAGGGCCCGGACGCGGCGGAGCGTCTGCGGCTGGAACGTGACGACCAGATCGCCCGGCTTGGGACGCGAGCCACGGTCGAGCCAGATGATGTCTCCCTCGGCGAGCGGCGGAAAGCTTTCCGGGACGCGCACCGGTACGAGCCACCAACTCCCTCCGACGATCCGCATCACGCTCCACCCGAGTGGCACATAAAAAAGCCCCACGAGCACCACGGCGCAGGTGATGATCCCGGCGAGCCTCGCACCGACGTTCCGGCAAGGAAGACCGGTGGCCTGAAACGCCGATGCGGCGTGGAGCGCCAGCGCTCCGCCGCCGAGGAAAAGGCAGATCACGGGGAGACCGTGGGACAGCAGCGCCAAAAGCATCACCGCGGTCCACACCGCCAACAGCAGCCACCCCGGAGCACGCTGACCGGCGACAAGGAACGGCACGCCGGGGAGAAAACTCACCGGCCGCAAGACCATGGCGATGATCGGCCGGACGACCGCCTCCATCGGAAGAGCGAGGACAGGAAGCGCCGCCTCACGGCCCCCGAGACGGAGGAGCAGGGGGGCCAAGCGGCGGTTGAGCGCCCACCAGCCGGGCAGGATATGCTTCGCGACCGCGCCCGCCCTCGGCGGTGCGATCGGAATCGCGGCCTTGGCAAGCGACAGGTTCGCCCCACACCGGCCACAGGCGGCGCTGCCGGGCATCGCGTTGAAGCCGCAACTGAAGCACTGCATGAAGGCTCACCGGCGATGGATTCGGAAGCGGGGGGTCAGCGGCGGTTGTGGATGTCAATGACCCGGCGGACGACATCGGGCGTCTCGTACAGCTCGGCGGTCGGCTCGCTCGTCTCGATCCGGCCGATGATCTTCGCCACCGCAGCGGCATAATCCCGGCACGCCTCTCCTTTGATCCCCTTCGTGCGGACGGTGACGCGACCGTCGACGCCGATCTCGATCTCGATCTCCTCGCTCGCCATTGCTTTCTCCTCCGGAAGGGTTCGGCAACCTGTCACCATGACCGGACGCGGATCTTCACAGCCTGATCCGCCGTCACCTCTTCGTCGATGATGTTGACGTTGCGGGCCGCCAGTTCGCTCACGAGACGGTGATAGACGTACTGCTGCGTGACCCGACCGATCAACTCCTCGCCGAGCCGGCGCAACTCCGACTTCGATACGCCGCTGCCCTCCATGCAGACTTTCAGGGCGCCGCGGGCGTCGCGACTGAACACTGCCCGGACGCCGTCCTTCTCGGCCACCACCGTCTCGCCGGTCGCCGCGGCCCCCTCGAGGATCTCGCTGTCGGGAATGTCGATCTCCTCGCGGGTCATCGCTCGATCCGATTGGAGTTCCTGGCCGACGCGCGCGGCGGTGTGGGCCACGGTGGTGAACCCGGCGGCGGCCACGCCCGCCGCCACCGCGGCGGAAATGACCGACCAGTTGGCGATCACCACCGGGGCGACGATCAGCACGGTGCTCATGGCAGGAGGCTCCGGGGAGGAAGGGGACTACAGTTCGATTTTTCGCCGCAAGCCGTCGCCGGCTTCGCTCCGCGATCCGGTGGCCAGCCGCGAGCGACCGGTGGCCCAGCTGCGCAAGCGCACGAGCTCCTCGCTCATCGTCTTCGAAAGCGGAACCGTCTGAGCGATCGAATGGCGGAGAATGTCGGTTGTGAGCGTCCCGTCGCTGCTGAAGGCATCGAAGAGCGCCTCGACCACCACCTGTTCGATCTCCGCACCGCTGAATCCGTCGGAGGCACGAGCGAGTTGCTCGAGGTCGAACCCCGCCGGATCGCGCTTCCGCAGCGCCAAGTGGATGCGGAAAATCTCCCGTCGCTCCTCGAGCGTGGGGAGATCGACGAAGAAGATCTCGTCGAGACGCCCCTTGCGGAGGAGCTCGGGGGGGAGATGGCTGATGTCATTGGCCGTCGCCATCACGAACACCGGCGCGGTCTTTTCAGAGAGCCAGGTGAGCAGGGTGCCGAAGACGCGTGCCGACGTCCCCCCGTCGCTGCCGCCGGAGCCACCGGCCCCGGCGAGAGCCTTGTCGATCTCGTCGATCCAGAGGATCGCCGGGGCGACGCTCTCGGCGACCTGGAGCGCCTGGCGGACGTTCTCCTCGCTCGATCCGACGAGGCTCGAGAACATCCGCCCCACGTCGAAACGGAGAAGAGGGAGATTCCAGAGATTCGCCGCGGCTTTCGCGCACAGGCTCTTGCCGCAGCCCTGGACACCGACGAGGAGCACGCCCCGCGGGGACGGCAGACCGAACTGCTTCGCCCGATCGGTGAAGGCCACGCTCCGCTTGGCAAGCCACTCCTTGAGATTGTCGAGTCCCGCCACTTGGCCGAGGTTCGCCTGCGAGGCGTAATACTCGAGCAAGCCGCTCTTGCGGATGATCTGCTGCTTCTCGCCGAAGACGACGTCGACGTCGGTGGCGGCGAGGCGGCCGTCGAGGACGAGCGTCTTGGCGAACACGTTCTCCGCTTCCTTGAGCGTCAGCCCACGAGCCGCGGAGAGGAGCCGCTCCCTTCCGGCCTCGTCGAGCTCGATGCGGATGCCCGGTTTGTCCTTGACGTCGTCGACGATCCTGTCGAGCAGTTCCCCGAACTCTCCCACACCGGGGAGCCCGAAATCGACGAGCGTCACGTCCTTGCTGAGCTCCTGGGAGATCCTGGTGACAGGCGCGCAGATCACGATCGTCTTGTAGGTGTCACGGAGGTGATGGGCGACGTCGCGCAGCCGGCGGATGACGGTGAGGTTTGCCCGATTGTCCTCGGTGAAGTGGTGGAAGTCCTTGAACAGGTAGATCGCCGGCTCGAGTTGCGCCACCACGGCGTCGAGGGCGGCGATCGGGTCGCAGGTGCTGCCGGCCCCTCCCTTGGCCCGGTTCGGCTCGCTGCCACTCTTCACGATGCCCTGCGTGATCGTCCAGATGAAGAGATTCTTCCGTCGGCGCTCCGCGATCTCACGCAGGCAGCGTTCGACCCGTTCCTCCTCCCAGGTGGTCACGTAGATGATCGGATACCGGGCACGGATGAGAACGTCGATCTCGCGCATGGCGCCGGCCGAGGCCGGTTTCCCGGCCGACTTTGTGCCGGAGCGCGGGGCGGCGTTGCCACTTTCCGAGGGCGTTGTCATCGGGGGATCCACCGGTGTCAGGATGGTCGATCGGAAGGGAAGGACGACGGCGCGGTGGAAGCCCGCACCTGATCGTCACATCGCGGCGGTGCCGGGGCACCGAGCCGCACACGGACCGCGTCGCCCCGGACGCCGATTGCATCGAGTGCCTCGAGGATCTCCCTCGATGTCCCGAAGACGTGGACACGGCCATCGGCACCGATCCGGATGTCGCTGACCGTCGACTCTTCGTCGGCTCGGACACTCCGCCGTGCCCCGCGTCGCCCGCTCATGGCCGTCGCCTCCGCAGTCGTGTCTCGCTCACCCCACGACGTTCAATCCTAGCATCGCCGCCTCCCGTCGAGCGAGGGGCCCCACGTCGGGATGCAGCATCCCGGAGAGGTCGGGATGGTGCCTTGCCTGCCAACGGGGAAGGTAGCCGTCACGGATGCTGAAGGGGACCGATGGCAGATGTTCCGCGAGCCAACCGGCCACCGGAAGAAAGCAGCATTCGAAGTGGCCGGGGAGGAGGAGATGCCGGACGATCAGCTCGGCGGAAACCCGCGCCCGCAGGAGGTTGCGCCCGACCGTTGCCATGTAACGGGGTACTCCTGCGATCCTCTCGGCGCAGGCGTCGTTGCCGAACTTGAAGTCGGCGACGTGGATGTCGACCACGCCGTCGAGCAACTCGAAGGCCTCGAGGGTCCCGTGGAAGTCGCTCTTCCACACGATCGGAGGCCTGTCACGGCAGCCGGAAAGAGCTCGAAGGATCGCAGGAATGTGGATCGTCGGTTCGCCACCGACCCACTGGAGATTCCTCGCCCCACGCTCCCGGCCCCAGGCGATCGCCCGCTCGAGGAACGGCGTGTCGAGGAGCGTTCCGATCCGTGGATCGAAGGCCTTCTCCTCGGCGATACAAAAGGCGCAACGGAGGTCGCATCCCAAAAGATAAAAAAGATGCGAAGGGACGAGTTGCGGTTCCTCGCCATGCTCGACGCGGTGACGAAAAACCCGGGCGTCGGTGCCGGCCTTGCAACGCCCGAGTTCCCCTGCGGCACGATTCACGCCGCAGCGATGCTCGCAGAGCAGGCAATGACTGTCGTGGCTGGCCGCCCGGGCCGCACGGAGAGCGATCGCGCCGGGGTCCATCGCACCGCCTCCCGCTCTCGACTCTCGGCCGTCAGGCACTCCCCTCGCTGGGTGCGAGGTCGGACTCACTCCCCCTCGGCACCGAAGCACCACACCGTGCCGTCGCCGGAGGCCATCACGAGGCGACCGGCGGCCACGGCAGGCGACGACGCAAAGCCGTTGCCGGCGTCGAACTCCCAGAGGACCTCGCCGTCGGCCGTCCGCAGGGCCACGATCTTGCCGGCCGAATCTCCGACGATGCCCACGAGTTCCGCCTCGCTCCCCGCGCCGTCCCCGCCGCGATGAACCACGACCGGCGACCCGTCGACGCGGCCGCGCATCCCCTGCCGCCAGGCCCGCGAGCCGTCGGCGATCGAAAACGCCTCCACGGCCCGGCCGCGGGTGCCCACCAGCACGAGGTCACCGGCGACCGCCGCGCTCGACCGAAAAGCCTGGCCGTTCCCCTGGGGAGCGAGCTTCCACGCGGCCTTCCCTTCACTGACGTCGATCGCCCAGAAAACCCCACCTTCGCTCCCGAACAGCGCCCGGCTTCCGGCCGCCGCGGGCGTGGTGCCCGTGGGACCGTCGATCGCCACCGCGACATCCTCGGTGCCGGTCGCGGCATCGATGACGTGGAGTTTGCCGTCGCAACCGGCGAGCAGCACCTTGCCGGCGGCCACCGTCGGCGAGCAGCGGATCTGATCGGCGATCGTGTGCTTCCAGACGACCTTCCCATCGGCCAATTCGAGGCAGGCAAGCGTCGCGTCCTGCGAGCCGACCAAGACGCGCGGCCCGTCGGCCCCCGGGAGGAGCGTCGGCCCGCCGGAGACCTCGCCTCCAGCCTCGTGCGTCCAGCGGACCTCTCCGCTGGCGACGTCGAAGGCCCGGATCATGCCGGCAGCGTCGCCGACGACGACGAGCGGCACCGCCGCATCGGTCGACACCGCCGCGGCCGACGGGAAGCCGACGTCGGTCTTGAACGACCAGAGGGTCTTTCCGTCGGATAGCTCGAGGCAGTGGAACGTGCCATCGAGATCGCCGACGAAGATCCTCCCGCCAGCGACGACCGGCGTCGCTTCGAAGGCGGTCTTCTCGAGTTGCCGGTGCCACCGTTCGCCAAGCGGCAGCGCGAGCCGGGCCGCGGACCGCCCCGTGCCGGCGACGACACCGCGGAACATCGGCCAGGCATCGGCGGCGGCCTCGTCGCCGATCTCCGCGCCGACCGCCACGGGCCCCACGCACGCCATGACCATCATGAGCAGGACGTACACCTTCACGCACACCGCACGCATCCGCGATCCTCCCCGGCGCCGATCGAAGGGACGATTCCCCGCGCTCATCGTGCCTCCTCGTAGAGCTTCGCCAGATCCTCGACGGCGACGGGCCGCGGGTTGAAGCCCGCCGTCCACTGGCTCGCCGCCGCCGCGGCGAGAAAGCCGAGATCGGGTGTGGCGATCCCCGCTGCCGACAGCGACGGCGCGAGGCCACCGGCCTTCACGAGCCCCAGGAGCCAATCAGCGAGGCGATCCCCGGCCGGTCGCCCTGCGGCGTCGGGCGTCGCGGGCAGGGAGGCGACGAGATCGGCGTAGGAAGAATCGGCACCGCGGGCATTGAAGCGGACGACGTGGGGAAGCATCATCCCCACGGCCTGCCCGTGGACGACGTCGTGCACTGCCGTGAGCGGATTGGCGAGCGCATGGGCGGCACCGAGCATCGAGTTCTCGATCGCCATCCCGGCCCACGCCGCCCCGAGTTGCACCCCCTCGCGCGCCGCGACGTCGCCGGGATCGGCAAAGACCCGCGGCAGACTGGCGGCGAGGAGCCGGAAGGCCTCCCGTGAGAAGAGTCGTGAGGCCGGCGTCGCGGCACGGCTGACATGGCTTTCCACGGCGTGCGACACAGCGTCGATCCCGGTCAGCGCCGTGACGCGTGCCGGTTGCGTGAGGGTCAGGGAGACGTCGAGCACGGCCACGCGGAACGCCGCGCGGGGGTCGCCACAGGCCATTTTGACGTGCGTCTCGGCATCGCTGATGAGCGCGAAGGACTGCGTCTCGCTCCCCGTCCCCGCCGTCGTCGGCACACCGATCGACGGAAGCATCGGTCCGGTCGCCTTGCCGCGACCGTGGTAATCGTGCATCCGGCCGCCGCAGGAATGGACGAAGTTGATTCCCTTGGCGCAATCCATCGAACTGCCACCACCGATCGCCACGATCAGATCGGGGCGGAATCGGCGGGCCACGGCGACGCCGGCGGTGACATGGGCAGTGGTGGGGTTCTCGCCGACGTCGGTGAACGTGGCGACCGCGTAGCCCGCCGATTCGAGCGCCGCGATGCCGTGGCCGGTGTGCCCGGCCCGGACCACCCCGGGGTCGCTGACGACCAGCGCTCGATTGCCGCCGAGTTCCCTGGCGAGAACGCCGAGCCGGCCGACGGCTCCGGCGCCGACGACCAGACGCGTGGCCGCACGAAACTCGAACGGCTGCGGAGGAGGGGAACTCATGGGTCGCTTCACCGTGGATCGATCAGGCGACGCCGACGCCCGCCGGCACCTGGAGTGCCCGCGAGCGGTAAAGGAAGTCGATGATGTTCCCTTCGTGGGGCTGGAGCCAGTCGAGCTTCGTCGTCGGCACGGGGCCGAGGTTGAGCCGGTCGATCTCGGTGCAATCGACGAGCGATCGCTGGAAGGCCGGATCCTCGGTGAGCGCGGTGCCGACGAGCGTGGGGCCGATCTTCTCGAGCATCTGCGCCTGCGGGCACTTCACCACGGCCACGAACGGGAACATGTACTCGGCCTTCGAGATCACCGGCTCCGGCGACGCACAGTGGGCGACCACCGGCCGCAGCCAGCCACAACGCTCCCCTTCGATGAGCCGCGGGCCGTAGGCCCCCGTGGGATGGCTCACGCCGGGAGCGGTCAGACCCGCCTCGATCTGCCCCCAGATCGCCTTGGCGGCGCCGGGAATCGTGAACGCGGCGAGCTTCGCATCAGGATGGTCGGGGGGGAGGACGTCGACCGGGCCGAGCCGCTCGGCGAGCGCCGCGGCGATCGCCTCGGTGTGTCGGCTCGCCCAGATCGCCGAGCAGTTGATGCAGCCGCGGCCGCCGTTGACGGCGACGCTCTCCACCATCATGTCGATCCATTCCTCCCAACGGTCGACGACGTCGTCGCCGATGAGGATCTTCGAGAACCCCGGCCCGTGTACCTGCACGCCCGGATTGCCCCGGTACTGTTCGACGGTCTTGGCGCTGCCGAAGATCATGCTCCGTTTGCACGCGGCGAGCATCGATGCCCCGACATCGGTGGCCCCGGGATAGAGCCCGATCGCCTCCGCGGGAATCCCCGCCTCCACCATCGCTGCGGCCATCCGATACGGCGTCCACGGCTCTTGGCCGCCGGGCTTCATCACCAGGCCGACGCCCAGCGCGATCACCGGGAGCCAGAGGGTGTGAACGCCGGGGGAGTTCGACGGCAGGACGAGGCCGAGGACGGGGGACTGGGCCTGATAACTGACGATGACGTCGCGTTGCTCGCGGCCGTAGCCCTTCCAAAAGATCTCCGGCGGCAGCCCGCGTGACAGGGCGTCGAGCATCCGATCCATGTTCGACAGGACGAACAGGTTCTTCTGCATGTTCGCCCGGCAGAGCGTCTCGGGCAGCCCCGTCGTGGCCGACTGCTGCTTGACGAAGTCCTCGGGCGACTGCTTCGTGTCGCCGACCGTGAGCGTGCCGTGGGCGTAGAGATTGCCGGCCGTCTGGAGGCGCTCGACGACGTCTTCCGGGTCGAGCGTCAGGAGTGCCTCGCGGGCGCGCCCCGCCTTCTGCATGTCGCGGCCCACGATCGCGCCGCCGACCTGGCTGACCTCCGCCACCGGTTCCCCGGTGAGGAAATGGACGAGTTTCGTTCGCTCGATCGATTCATACGGCTTGCCGAAACGGTAGGCGGGGAGATGCACCAGAGACTCCTGAAAACGTGGGCGTCGAAGGAAGTCGAACAGGAACCGAGGGCCGACCGCGGGTTCCCGGCCGCCGAAAGCGGCCACGGCCGCCCGGAGGTGCGGCCGCTCCCCGCCAGCGGCCACGATGGCCCGGCGGGCGAGACCATCAATACACACCGACCGTGGTGGAGGACGCCAATTCGCGGAACGGTCTCACGCCACTGATGCCGTCCCAGGGGTACTTGGCGTAGGGAAGCTCCCGCTCCCCCTCGTCACGCTCGAGGAAGCCCGGCACGAAGGTCTCCTTCGTGAGGGTGGTGAGCTTGACCCGACCGGTGCCGCCGTACGGGACGACCGTGTTGGTGTCGTCGAAGTCGACGACCTCGATCACCGCGCGGGGCTGAGGGGCGTAGTAGGCGATCGTGTAGCCGTCGGCCGGCACGACCGGCCGTGAGGCCGCAAGCCCCATCAGGGTGTCGCCGTAGGTGGGGGTCATGAAGGCCCCGTCGAGGAGCTCCTCGACGGCAAACCGGGTCCACTGCGGGGTGAACTCGGTGCCTCCGGAGAAGATCCCCGTGATCCCCGCCTTGCGGATCGTCGTTCCCCGCTTCTCGAGCGCGAGTGCGAGCGATTCGAGGAGTTTCGGCGTGGTGAACATGCACTTCACGTCGTGGCCCGCCTCGAGGATCGTGATCGCCTAGTCGATGCAGTGCTGTTTGTAGGCCTCGAGATGCTCCATCCATCCCTTTTGGATCAGCTTGATCACCCAGCGCGGATCGAGATCGACGCAAAAACAGATCCCGCCACGATGCTGGGCGAGATGCTCGATCGAGAGCCGCAGCCGCCGCGGCCCCGACGGCCCGAGCATCAGCCAATTGGCGCCGCGCGGGAAGTACTCGTCGGAGAGGGTGTCGCTGAACTGCTCGTAGTCGGTGCGGAAGTCACGCATGTTGACACGCGACTTCGGCACGCCGGTGGTGCCGCCGGTCTCGAAGACGTAGGCCGGTTGGCCGGCGAATCCCTTGGGGATCCAGCGGGTCACGGGCCCACCGCGGAGCCATTCGTCCTCGAAAGGGGGGAACTTCTTCAGGTCGTCGTAGTTCTTCACCTCGGTGATCGGGTCGAACTTCAGGGTCTTCGCATACTCGAGCCAGAAAGGGCAGCCGGTCGAGGGGTGGAAGTGCCAGGCCATCATCTCCACGGCATGGGCGTCGAGGGCGGCACGGGCCTGCTTCACGGCGGCGTCATCGGCGACCTGGAACACCGGCTTCTTGGCGGAAACGTCGGTCGACATCGAGGGGTCTCTGGAGGGGGAACGGGAACTCTCCGCGGCCGCCGTCTGGCCGACGCGGAAACGGGTGGACGGAAATCAGCCTTCTCCCTGCGGGGCCGCCGGAGGGGCGCCGAGTTGGGCGAAGAGTTGGAGCACGCCGTTGAAGTGGGCGAGCCTGGGGCCGTAGCGATCGATGAACTCGCCGAGGGCATACTCACTGTCGGTGAGGTTCTCGGCATTTTCAAAAGCTTCCGAAGCGACGCCGGCCAGAAACTCCGTGTGGACCTTGGCGAGCGACTCGGCGGCCAGCCGACAGGACCGGGCCAATTCCGGATTGGCCTCCTTCCAAGCCTTGAGTTCCGCCGCCCGCTGGCGTTGCTGGAGCGACACCTGCGACACCAACTCCGTGAGGAGTTCGCACTGCCGGGAGAGGAGTTCGATCTGCCGCTGCTGCAGGGCGATCGATTCCCCGAGCAGATGACGGGCCTGCGGGTCGGGCGCGGAGCCACCCGGAGTGACGGAATTGGCCGAGATGTCGAGTTGCGTGAACACGGGGGGGAAATCGCTCATGGCACGGCCCGCCGGGTGGAGGGATGGGGAAACCGGGTTCGATTCTACCCAGGGGCCGGAGAATGGTAGTCCTCTCCCCGGCGGCCGGCCGGGGGAGGGGCGGCTCCCATCAGGGTTTTCCCATCCTACGGCGACGGGGTCGGCGATCCCCCCGGGTGACCGGGGACCGATTCCACGCCTCAAGTAGCGCGGCGTCCCGCCCGATGCAAGGGCTTGTGGGGAAGGCGGTTCCCCACAGATCCGCGGCCGGTTCGCCGTGGATCTGCGACTGCTTGCGGACGACGGCTTGGGGGCTTGGTGGACACCATCGACGCGACGTTGACCTTCGGTTTTCTGACGACCGTCGACTCACCCACGCACGGGGTGTTCGGTGGCTATCTCGTCGTCGACGGCACCGGCAGGCCGATCGAGTTCCACTGCACGACGCCGGTGAAGGTGTCTCGGGCGCAGCAGATTCTCTACGGGGCGACACTCCCCGGCCATCTCCACGGCCGGCAGATCGGCGCCAACCTGCTCGCCGAGGCCGATGCCCGCCCCGTGGCGGTGCTCATCGACACCGAAACGCTGCTCCACGTCCGGCCGCACACCACGCTGCCGGTCGGACTCGTCCGTCGCTCGGACCCCGGCGCTGCGGTTCCACTCGACGACGAAGCCCTGATCCGCATCGGGGCGACGACGATCAGTCTCCCGGCCGACCGCCACGACGCCGTCCTCGACAGCCTCACGGCCCTGGCCGGCGCCGTCGACCTCAACGAACCGTTCGAGCGGATCCGGGCGGCGATCGACGAGGCGCAGCGACACTGAGCCGGCGGCGGAAGTCGCGGACATCGTCCGCGGCGGGGCGATCGAGCACAACGACGACAGTCCGGGGGGAGCGCCATGCCCAAGCGGGATGACCTCGACGACCGTGAGCGGGGGGAGAAGCGCTCGGGCAGCGGCGGCGGCACCCACTCCCTCGGCCGGGCGGATCTCACGCTCCTCCCGGCGACGGCCCGCGCCCCTTGGCGGATCGAAGGCTTGCCGACCCCGCGCGCGGTCCGCTTCCCGCTGGCCGAGGCGACGGCCAACGTCACCTCCATCCCCCTCCTCGCTTCGGCTCCCAAGGTCTCGAGCTACCGCTTCCCGCGCCTCGCCTCGCTCCCGCCGATCCCGGCTGCAGCCACGATCCCAGCTCCCGCGGCACGCTCCTCGGCCGAGGCCCGGCCGGCCGAAGCGATTCCGACGGAGGGACGGTCAGCCCGGTCGCCGCGAACCCGGATCGCTCCCCCCGGAGACGTGGTGCGGATGGAGGAGAGGCTCTGGTTCCTCCTCCAACCCGACCTGGAAACGCTCCTCCGCTCCTGCCATCTCGATTTCCCCCGGCAGCCGTTCCCGTTCCAACTCGAGGGGATGGCGTTCCTCATGCCGCGGCACGCCGCCGTCCTCGCAGACGAAATGGGGCTCGGCAAGTCGATGCAGGCGATCTCCTCGATCCGTCTCCTCATCCACGCCGGCGAAGCCCGGCGGGTGCTCGTCGTCTGTCCGAAGGGACTGGTGTCGAACTGGGTGCGCGAGCTCGGCGACTGGGCGCCGGAGATCCCCGTGGCGGTGATCGAGGGGGATCCTCAGCGCCGCCGCTGGCAGTGGGCGCTGTCCGATGTGGCGGTGAAGGTCGCCAACTACGAGAGCGTCGTCCGCGACCGGGAGATGGTCGCCGAACTGAAGGCCTCGTTCGACCTCGTCGTCCTCGACGAGGCGCAGCGGATCAAGAACTCCGCCAGCCAGACGAGCCACGCCGTGCGGGCGCTGTCGCGCCGCCGCAGTTGGGCCCTCACCGGCACACCGGTGGAGAACTCCGCCGACGACATCGTCGGCCTGTTCGAGTTCGTCGCGCCGGGGCACCTCGACGAGCGGATGTCGCCGCGGGCCCTCGGGGCTGCCGCCGCCGACCATGTCCTCCGGCGCACCAAGGACAAGGTCCTCAAAGACCTTCCCCCCCGGCTCAACCGCGACGAGCGGATCGAACTCACCACCGAACAACGCGAGACCTACCGCCAGGCCGAGGAGGATGGCGTCCTGCGCCTCGCCGAGATGGGACGGTCGGCCACGATCCGCCATGTCTTCGAGCTCGTCCTCCGGCTCAAGCAGGTTTGCAATTTCGACACCCACTCGGGCCAGAGCGCCAAGCTCGACTGCCTCAAGGCGGATCTCGAGGAGGTCCAGGCGAGCGGCCGAAAAGCGCTCGTCTTCAGTCAGTGGGTGGAGACGCTCGGCAGGCTCGAACGGGAGCTCGAGCCGTTCGGGGCGATCCAGTACCACGGCGGGATGTCGACGGCGGCCCGCGACGAGGCGATCAAGCGGTTCAAGAACGACCGCCGCCACTCCGTCCTCCTGCTCTCCTACGGCGCCGGCGCCGTGGGGCTCAACCTCCAGTTCTCGCAGTACGTCTTCCTCTTCGACCGTTGGTGGAACCCGGCCGTCGAGGATCAGGCCGTCAACCGGGCCCACAGGATCGGCGCAGCCGGTGCGGTGACGGTCACCCGGTACCTCGCCGCCGATACGATCGAGGAACGGATCGACGAGGTGCTGCGGAAGAAGCGCGACCTCTCCGAAGCGATTCTCTCCCAGGCCGAGCCGGGGGAGGGGAAGGGGCTGACGGTCGACGAACTCTTCGCCCTGTTCAGGTTGCCGGCCCCGAACCGGGCTGCGGCGTGAGGAGAGCTCCCGTCACGCCGCAGCCGATCGGTGCACGATGTCTCAGCTGCGGCCCGTCGTGGAGACGTTCGGACGGACCGTCGCCGCCTTCGTCGAAAAGGTCGTGGCCTGGCCCGGCCGGACGATGACGAACTGCCGGGTCGCCGTGGCGGGCCGGCCCGCCGTCGTCGGCGTTCCCTGCTTGGGCGTCGTCGGCGTGATGGTGATCGTCGTCGCCGGCTGGCCAACGCGCTGATCGCCACTCTGATCGATCGTCGGCGTCGCGGGCTTGCCTGACGAATCCCGGATCGTCACCACGATCCCCCAACCACCGGTAAGGAGGCTCGACGAGTTGCCGGACGTCCCGCCCGACCCACCGCTCGCCGCCGTGGAGGCGAGCGGACCGTCGAGAACGAACGAATCGGCACGGCCGTAGTTGACGGTGTAGCCAAGGTCGGCCAGCGCTCCGAGCGTCACCCGGCTGATCGGATTGCGTCCCTCGTTGGCAAACGGGGTCATCAACTCGCTGCCGAGATAGTCCTCGTCCCAGTGCCCGAGGACGATCGGCTGCACGGGCACCGCGGTGGCCGAGGCCTTGCC
>Ga0164293_10001147_pt1 | contig 22244 bp, 22 predicted proteins | sample GEODES118metaG_FD_111487 | JGI IMG/M metagenome (GOLD analysis project Ga0164293, IMG submission 111487) | Eutrophic lake water microbial communities from Lake Mendota, Wisconsin, USA - GEODES118 metaG | ecosystem: Environmental > Aquatic > Freshwater > Lake | place: USA: Lake Mendota...
CGCAGGTTGGCGCCTGAAGGCTGGCCGGTGCCGGTCGACTCTCTGCCCGCCGGCACGGCCCTGGTGGGTGGGGCGGTGCGCGATGCCCTGCTGGGCAGCCTGACGGCCAGGCCCGACCTGGATTTCGTGGTGCCAGTCGGCGCCATTGATCTCTGCCGTCGGCTGGCCCGGCAGCTGGGCGGTACCGCCGTGGTGCTCGATGCCGAGCGCGACATCGCCCGACTGGTGCTGCGCCGCTGGACGATCGACCTGGCGTGCCAGGAAGGCCCGGATCTGGCGAGCGATCTGCGCCGCCGCGATTACAGCGCCAACGCCATTGCCCTGCCCCTGGCCCCGGGCACAGATCCGCTGGATCCCACCGGCGGCCTGGCCGACCTGGCCCGCGGCCAGCTGGTGGCGGTGAGCGAGGCCAACCTGCTGTCTGACCCACTGCGGCTGCTGCGTGGGGTGCGACTGAGCTGCGAGCTGGGCCTGGAGCTGGAGGCCACCACCCATCGCTGGATCCACCTCCATGCAGCCCACCTGGGCGACGTGGCAGGCGAGCGGGTGCTGGCCGAACTCGACAAACTGGCTTGCCTGCCCAGCGGCGAACTGGGCCTGCAGCAGGCCTGGGCTGCAGGTTTGCTGTCACCGTGGGGGGCCGAGATCCACCCCGGCCTGCCGCTGGCGGCACTGGGCACTGCGGCTGCGATCGAGCGTGAGCTGGATTCCCACGAGACAGCCTCCGCCCTCCGGCTGGCCAGGCTGGCGGCGCTGCTGGATGGCCCGGCCCTCGCCGGCCTGAATGCCAGCCGCAAGCTGCAGCAGCAATGCCAGCGGCTGCGGCACTGGGCCAGCACCCTGGAGCGCCAGGTGGCGAATGCCAACCCACTTGCCAGCCCACTCGATGCCCTGGGCGAGGGTGAGCGGCTGCGCCTACAGCGGGAGCTGGAAGGCGACCTGCCAGCCCTGCTGCTCGCTGTGCCAGCGGCACCGGCACGGCGAGCCATGGAGCGCTGGCGGGATCCCGCCGACCCCCTCTTTCACCCGCAACCGCCCCTCAATGGCAACCAGCTGCAGCAGTCCCTGGGCCTGCCCCCCGGTCCCCAGCTGGGGCAGCTGTTGCAGCACCTCTGCCAGGAACGCGCCTTCGGCAGACTCGCCTGCGGCCGCGAGGCCGCGGTGGTCGCCGCGCGGCAGTGGCTGGATGAGCGCCGTGATTAACTTCTTAGTGCAAAGGCGTGAATCAGAGGCTCGTTTCCTCCAGTCCTGTTCTGCAGAGGGTTCCTTCCTCGCCCTGCTGAAGTTTTCTTTCCTTCCCCTTCCATGAGCATTCGTCTCTACGTCGGCAACCTGCCGCAGACCTTCGATGCCAAGGAGCTTGAAGCTCTGTTCAGCAGCGTTGGTGAAGGGGTGCGCTTCAAGGCCGTGAACGACCGCGAAACTGGCGCCTGCCGCGGTTTCGGCTTCGCGAACGTGGACGACCAGAAGCTGGCCGAGACGGTGATCGAGCAGCTCAATGGCAGGGAATTCGGCGGCAACAGCCTGCGCATCGAAATCTCCGAGCGCCGCGACGAGCGTCGCGGTCCAGGTGGCAATGACCGCCGCGGTCCCGGCGGCTCCCCCACCCCACTCCGCAAGGCGGTGAACAAGGTGGTGCATTCCGACAGCGTGGATAGCGAGTCTCCTGATCCCCGCTGGGCCGGCGAACTGGCCAAGCTCAAGCAATTGCTGGACAACCAGAAGACCGCCGTCTGAGCAGCCGCTGTCAGACTCGCCTGCCCTGAACCAACGCTCTCTTGACGGGTTCACTGACAGCGCCCCGGGAGAGAACCTGGCTGTGGCGCGGACACTCGATCCGTTCACTTGAGGCGGGCCCCGCTGACTCCGCCGCCACCGTGGTGCTGATCCACGGTTTCGGAGCCTCCTCAGAGCACTGGCGCCACACCCTGCCTGCCCTCTCTGAGCAGGCTCGGGTGCTGGCGGTTGATCTGCTGGGATTCGGTGCCAGCGACAAACCACGCTCACGCCTGGCCGATGAGCCAGAGAAACCCGGTGCGGTGCGCTACTGCTTCGACCTCTGGGCCGAGCAGGTGGTGGATTCCCTTGAGGCCCTGAGCGCCACCATGCCGCCGCAGGGATCTCTGCAGCTGATCGGCAATTCGATCGGCGGCATGGTGGCGCTCAGGGCTGCCTGCCTGTTGCGGCAGCGCGGCATTGCCCTCGCGCAGGTGGTGCTGATCGACTGCGCCCAGCGCACCCTCGACGACAAGCGGGCGGCCGATCTCCCCTGGTGGGAACGCAGCAGCCGCCCCCTGCTCAAGGCCCTGGTGCGCCAGCGCGCCGTGATCGAGCCCCTGTTTCGCCTGCTGGCACGTCCCGCCTTCATCCGGCAGGTGCTGGCCCAGGCCTACCCCAGCGGCGCCCACGTGGACGACGAGCTGGTGGAGCTGCTGTACCGGCCCAGCACCAGCCCAGGCGCCAGCGAGAGCTTCCGGGGATTCGTCAATCTGTTCAATGACCACCTGGCCCCCCAGCTGCTGGAGCTGCTCAGCCAGAACGAGCCCGCGGTGCCGGTGCGAATGATCTGGGGCGAGGCGGACCCCTGGGAGGATCCGGCCGAGGCCCGGCGCTGGGCAGCGCAGTTCAGCTGCATTCGCGAGCTGGTGGTGCTGCCTGGCCTGGGCCACTGCCCCCACGATGAGGCCCCGGAGCTGGTGAACCCGATCCTGCTGCGCTGGTTGCTCGATGCCCCCAGCCCTGATGCTTCAAGCCGGGCTCAGCGGGCCTGAGCCACCAGGAAGGAGAAGGGAAGATCCAGGAGCTTGCCGGCCCGCGGCACGTAGGCACGGTGGTTGAACACGTCGTAGCCGTGCTGCTCGATCACATCGAGGATGCCGCGATACAGACGCAGCGATGCCCACACCGGCCAGCGGGCATCGGGAGCAAGCCACCGCACGCCAGACTCCGAGCGAGCGAACCAATCCCGGGCCCGCTCCAGCTGAAAACGCATCAGCGCCCGCCAGTTGTCATTCACCACACCATCCATCAGCTGAGCTTCCGAATAGCCGAAGCGGGCCAGTTCATCGAGGGGGAGATAGATCCGCCCCCGCCCGCGGTCTTCGCCCACATCGCGCAGGATGTTGGTGAGTTGGTTGGCGATGCCGAGCGCCACAGCTGCCTCGCTGGTGTCGGGACGCTCACTCCAGGGGGCGCTGGTGTAGGCGGCGTCCACCCCCATCACCTCCTGGGTCATCAGACCCACGGTGCCGGCCACGCGGTAGCAGTAGAGCTCCAACTCGGCGAAGTTGGCATAGCGCTGCTTCTGCAGATCCATGCGCATGCCCTCGATCATGTCGAGATAGGGCTGGATCGGCTGGGGATAGCGCTCCAGGGTGTCGCGCATCACCAGATCCAGGCCATCGCGCACATCACCGGCGAACAGGCCCCGGGTCCGCTGCTCCCAGTGGTCGAGCCGCTCGGCCAGCTCAGCCACGGGGCGCGCCTGGGCCTCTGGGCTGTCCATCAGCTCATCGGTGCGGCGGCACCACACGTAGATGGCCCAGATGGCCCGGCGCTTGGCCGGCGGCATGAGCAAGGTGCCCAGGTAGAAGGTCTTGGCCCACTCAGCGGTTTCCCGCCGGCAATCCTCGTAGGCCTGCTCCAGGCTGGGGAGGGCAGTGCTGGCGAATGGCGCGGGCACCAGCCGACTCAGGCCGCCACTGCCGGCTGCGGCGCAGCAGTGCCGGCGCCTGAAGCAAGGGGCGAAGCGGCGATCGACTGAGCACACTGCTTACCACTGAGCACCGCCCCCTCCATCGAAGCCAGATAGCGCTGCATCGTGTAGCAACCGGCCAGGAAGAAGTTGGCGATCGGGCTGGCCTGGTCGGGCCGCAGCTGCTGGCAGCCGGGCACGGTCTTGTAGACCGACAGCGGTGTCTTCACCACGATCGACTTGCGCAGCTGGGCCTGGTTGTCGCCCGAGAAGTGCTGCGGGAACAGGCGCTTCAGCTCCTCCATCGTGGCGGCCACAATGTCCTCATCCGGGCGGCCGATCCAATCCTTGGCTGGGGCGAACACCAGCTCGAGCATCGAGCGCTCGGGATCTTCGTATTCCTTGCAGGTGTTGCTCATGTCGGCATACACGCTCAGCAGCGGGCTGCGGCTGAACAACAGGTGGTCGATCTCGGTGAGCTTGCGATCAAACCAGAGGTGGATGTTGATCACCGGCACGCCGTTCAGCCCATCGAGCTTCTGGAAGTAGGGGATCGACTTCCAGGCCTCGGGGATGAGCAGCTTGAAGGGATCCACCGGCATGGCGCTCACATAGGCATCTGCCGTGAGGGTGTAGCCCTCCTTACCCTTGATGCCGCCGATGCGGAAGCCGCTCACCGTGCCATCGGCATTCAGCTCGATCTCCCGCAGGGGAGAGTCGAGGTGCACCTCACCACCACGCGCCGTCACGTAGTCCACGATCGGCTGGCAGAGGCGCTCGGGCGGGTTGCCATCGAGGAAGGCCATCTTCGAGCCGTCGCTCTCCTGCAGAAAGCGATTCAGCGCCGTGAGCACCACGGTGCTGGAGATCTCATCGGGGTCAATGAAGTTCAGCGCCTTGGCCATGGCGATGAACACCTCGTCATTCACCCGATCGGGGATGTTGTGAAGCTTGAGCCATTCGCTCCAGGAATACTTGTCGCACTCCTCCACGTAGGACTGCCCCCGCAGCATCGCCGGCACCAGGCCCAGGCCGAAAGAGATTTTCTCTGGCCAGGTGAGCATGTCGTTGTTGCCCAGGATTGCCGCCACACCGTTGAAAGGGGCGGGGATATCTGGGAACTCGAATCGGCTGTAGGTGCCAGGATTGTCCTTCTGGTTGAAGATCATCGAGTGGCTCTTCCACTGGAGCCGGTCCTCGATGTTGAGCTCCGCAAACAGCTGGCGCATGTTGCGGTAAGCACCGAAAAAGATGTGCAGACCGGTTTCATACCAGTCGCCATCCTCGTCTTGCCAGGCCGCCACCTTGCCACCCAGCACGTCGCGGGCTTCCACCACGATCGGGGTATGGCCGGCGTCGCAGAGGTACTTGGCACAGGCCAGGCCAGCCAGTCCGGCACCGGCGATGGCGACGCGCATATCCACGGAAGAAACCAGCCGCAACCATAGAGGGGGCGGGTTCCTAGAGTTGGCCCACCGGGTGCCGCTCCAGGAGCCATGGCCGATCTTCTGCTCAAATCCACCACCCGACACGTGCGCCTGTTCACGGCCCGGGTTGAGGGTGGCGATCTGGTGTCTGACCCCAGCCAGCTGACCCTGGATGTGGACCCCGACAACGAATTCCTCTGGGACCAGCCGGTGCTCGAGAAGGTGCAGCAGCGCTTTCGCGATCTGGTGGCAGCCCATGCCGGAGCAGAGCTGAGCGAGTACAACCTGCGCCGCATCGGTTCGGAGCTGGAGGGCACGATCCGCCAGCTGCTCCAGGCCGGCGAGCTCCGCTACAACCCCGATTGCCGGGTGCTCAACTACTCGATGGGCCTGCCCCGCACCCCCGAAACCCTGTGACCCGCAGCCGCGCCGGCGAACGCCCCTACAACCGCGCCTACGACCGCTCTGACGAGGGTTCAGGGGAGCGCGCCTACGCCGAGCGAGGAGGCGCACGGTTCGGGGAGCGCGGGGGTGATCGCGGAAGTGATCGGTACCGAGATCGCTACGCGGATCCGCCACGGCGTGGCAGTGGACGTCCTCCCGGTGGCGGCCCCGGTGGCGGCGGTCCCGGTGGGGGTGGTGGCCCGGGCGGCGGCGGGCCGATTCAATTCAATGTGGGCACGCTCGCGATCCTCGCCGGCGTGCTGGTGGTGGGCATCGGCATCGGTACCGGCATCTCCAGCACAACCCAGGGCAACCAGGGCAACATCGCCAGCTCCCAGCAGCTCGACATGGCCGTACCGGATCCGGAGTTCTGCCGGCAGTGGGGAGCCAGCGCCTTCGTGATGGACATTGAGCTGTACACCACGATGAACCCCAGCTCCAGCTTCGTGACCCAGCCCTCGCTCAAGCCCGGCTGTGTGATCCGGCGGGAGAACTGGAGCGTGCTGCAGAAGGAGGGGGCGGTGACCGCCGAGCAGATGCGGCAGTGCAAGCAGCGGATGAACACCTTTGCCTACATCGGCTCGATCAAGGACAAGCCGATCGTGCGCTGCGTTTACCAGACCGACACCACCGAAAACAAGTTCATCACCAAGGGCGTCGCCGACGACAGCGTGGGTATCACCCCGGAGGCCGATCAGTTCTGATCTGATTCAGTTCTGAGCGGTCTCTGCATCGGCGGCCGCCTGGGATTGAGCCGCCTGCAGGGGGCGCCGCAGCGGGCTGTCGGCGCTGGCGAACACCGGCAACACCTCGCGGCGGAAGGCATCGGCGGCGCGGGAGCAATACCGGGCCGGGTGGGTGATCAGCTTGAGCTGGCGCCGCACCAGCAGGTCGGCCACCTGGGGCCGGTGCAGGGTGCCGGCGGAGAGTTCCCGCTCGATCGACACAACCGGCAGAAACGCGGCGCCCAGGCCGCTCTGTACAGCGTTCTTAATGGCCTCGAAGGAGTTGAGCTCCATCTCGATCTTGAGCCGGGCCACATCCAGGCCGGAGCGAGCCAGCAGCTGGTCCACCATCTTGCGCGTGGTCGACTGGGCATCGAGGCACACGAAGCCCAGGCGGTAGAGGTCGTCCTTGGTGAGCTCCGGCAGGCGGGCCAGGGGGTGCTTGGTGGGCAGCACCAGGGCCAGCTCATCCACCGCATAGGGCACCACCTGCAGCTGTTCGTTGAGATCGCTGGGCAGCTCACCGCCGATGATCGCCAGATCCACCTGACCATTGGCCACGCTCCAGCCGGTGCGACGGGTGCTGTGCACCTGCAGCTGCACCGCCACATCGGGATATTTCTGGCGGAACAACCCGATCATGCGGGGCATCAGGTATGTGCCCGTGGTCTGGCTGGCGCCCACGATCAGCGAGCCGCCCTTGAGGTTGTGCAGGTCGTCGAGGGCGCGGCAGGCCTCCTGGCACTGGCTGAGGATCCGGTCGCAGTAGCTGAGCAGCAGGTGGCCCGCCTCGGTGAGCTGGGCCTTGCGCCCGCCCCGGTCAAACAGGCTCACACTGAGCTGCTTCTCCAGGTTCTGGATCTGCAGGCTCACCGCCGGCTGGGTCACATAAAGGCTGTCGGCCGCTTTCTTGAAGCTGCCCTCACTGGCAATGGCACGCAGGATGCGCAGCTGGTCGAGGGTGAAGGGCAGATCTGCCATCGGTGGGCCTAGGGACCAGCGGCAAGGGGCAGTGGGAATGCAGGCCAGGAGGACTGCAGGCGAAGCGAAACTCTAGGGGGACCGGCCGGCGCCAGAATCCGCAGCTTCACATCCCCACTGCCGTGCCCGCCAGCTCCCTCCATCACAGCAGCTGGGTGATGCTCGGCCTGCTGCTGGCCTTCGCGGTGATCCACAGCGGCGGGGCCTCCCTGCGCAGCTGGGGCGCCGAGCGCATCGGCGAGCGGGCCTGGCGACTGCTGTTCGCCGGGGTGAGCATCCCCTCGGCCGTGGTGGTGATCGGCTACTTCCTCGCCCACCGCTACGACGGCATCCGCCTCTGGAACCTGCAGGACCAGCCCTGGATCGTGCCCGTGGTGTGGATTGGCACGGCCATCAGCTTCCTCTTTCTCTACCCGGCCACCTACAACCTGCTGGAGATCCCGGCGGTGCTGAAGCCCCAGGTGCGCCTCTACGCCACCGGGATCATCCGCATCAGCCGTCATCCCCAGGCGGTGGGGCAGATCCTCTGGTGCGCCACCCACCTGCTCTGGATCGGCAGCAGTTTCATGGTGGCCACCTGCATCGGCCTGATCGCCCACCACCTGTTTGCCGTGTGGAACGGCGACCGCCGCCAGGCCAACCGCTTCGGACCAGCTTTCGACGAACTCAGGGCCAACACCTCAGTGATCCCGTTTGCAGCGGTGCTCGATGGCCGTCAGCAGCTGGTGCTCAGCGAATTGCTGCGGCCCGCCCAGCTCGGCATTGCCATCGCCGTTGGGGTGTTCTGGTGGGCCCATCAATTCATCGGCCTGGGGGCCACCGCCTTCTCACGCACCGCCCTGGCCCACTGGCTGGGCTGATCGCCGCGCCAGCACTCCGCCACAGATCCGCAGAATCCCAGGCGGGCTCTGCCTACACTCCCTCCAGCCCGCCCCAAGGGAGAGCCCCGGGATGCCTTCAGCCGCAGAACTTGCCTGGTTGATCCCGGTGTTGCCCCTGGCCGGGGCCTGCCTGGTGGGCCTGGGCCTGATCAGCTTCAACCGCACGGTCAACCGGCTGCGCAAACCCGTGGCCTGGTTGCTGATCAGCTGTGTGGGGGCCGCGGCGGTACTCAGCTACGCGATCCTGGCGCAGCAACTGGCCGGGGCAGGCCCCACCGAGGTGCTGTTCAACTGGGCCAGTGCCGGCACGTTCAACCTGCAGATGGGCTTCCGGGTGGATGCCCTGGCGGCGGTGATGCTGGCCCTGGTCACCACCATCGCCGTTCTGGTGATGGTGTATTCCGACGGCTACATGGCCCACGACAAGGGCTATGTGCGTTTCTTCACGTACCTGGCCCTGTTCAGCAGCTCGATGCTGGGCCTGGTGATCAGCCCCAACCTGCTCGAGATCTATGTGTTCTGGGAGCTGGTGGGCATGTGCTCCTACCTGCTGGTTGGCTTCTGGTACGACCGCGACGGTGCCGCGAACGCCGCGCAGAAGGCCTTCGTGACCAACCGGGTGGGGGATTTCGGTTTGCTGCTGGGAATCCTGGGCCTGTTCTGGGCCACCGGCAGCTTCGGCTTCGAGGAGATCGGCGCCGGCCTCCAGGGTGCGGTTGCGAGCGGCAGCCTCAGCAACGGCGTGGCGGTGATCCTCTGCCTGCTGGTGTTCATGGGGCCGATGGCCAAGTCGGCCCAGTTCCCTCTGCACGTGTGGCTGCCCGATGCCATGGAGGGCCCCACCCCGATCTCCGCCCTGATCCACGCCGCCACGATGGTGGCCGCCGGCGTGTTCCTGGTGGCCCGCCTGCAGCCTGTGTATGAGCCTTTCCCGGCGGTGCAGCTCACGATCGCCGTGATCGGAACGATCACCCTGTTTCTTGGTGCCTCGATCGCCCTCACCCAGCAGGATCTCAAGAAGGGGCTGGCTTACAGCACCGTGAGCCAGCTGGGCTACATGATGCTCGCCATGGGCTGCGGCGCCCCGGTGGCCGGCATGTTCCACCTGGTCACCCACGCCTTCTTCAAGGCGATGCTGTTCCTGGGCTCGGGCTCGGTGATCCACGCCATGGAGGAGGTGGTGGGCCATGAGCCGGTGCTGGCCCAGGACATGCGCCTGATGGGTGGCCTGCGCAAGTACATGCCGATCACCTCCGCCACCTTCTTCATCGGCTGTGTGGCGATCGCCGGCATCCCCCCCCTGGCGGGCTTCTGGAGCAAGGACGAGATCCTCGGCCAGGCCTTCAACACCTATCCCCTGCTCTGGGCGATGGGCTTTGTCACCGCCGGGATGACCGCCTTCTACATGTTCAGGCTCTACTTCCTCACCTTTGAGGGCCCATTCCGCGGCAACGACAAGGCCATGGCAGCCCAGCTGATGGCCGCCGCCGGCAAGGCCAGCGGCAGTGACGACGAACACGGTCACGGCCACCATGCCGAACACCCGCACGAATCCAGCTGGCAGATGGCCATGCCCCTGGCGGTGCTGGCGGTGCCGTCAATGCTGATCGGTCTGCTGGGCACCCCCTGGCACAGCCGCTTCGCCGGCCTGCTCGATCCACATGAAGCTGCCGAGATGGCCGAGCACTTCAGCTGGAGCGAATTCCTGCCCCTGGCCGGAGCCTCTGTGGTGATCTCTGTGGCGGGCATCACCGTGGCCGTGCTCGCCTATGCCCTCCACAAGCTCGACATGGCGGCCCTGTTCGCCAACCGCTTCCCCGCCATCAATGCCTTCCTGGCAAACAAGTGGTACCTCGATGCCCTCAACGACAAACTGTTTGTGCAGGGGAGCCGCAAGCTGGCCAAATCCGTGCTCGACGTCGACTCCAAGGTGGTGGACGGCGTGGTCAATCTCACCGGCCTGCTCACCCTGGGCAGCGGCGAAGGACTCAAGTACTTCGAGACCGGCCGGGCCCAGTTCTATGCCCTGATCGTGTTCGGCGGCGTGGTCGCCCTGGTGGTGCTGTTCGGGTCGCTGGGCTGAGCTGAGTTCAGAGCTGCCTCGCTCGCCTGCATACGGCCGCAGGCCGTTTGAAGCCCTGCGCCGCCTCAAGCCCAGCCCCACCGCCGGCCTGTCGGACGGAGGCAGAGAACGACGAACTGTGTGACTCCCCGCACCACAACAGGGACAGCCCGGCCGAAATTTCTACACTCCGAGCAACGCAGAGCCTGTCTCCGTGGCCTTTCCCTGGCTGAGCGCCTCGATCCTGTTCCCGATCGCGGCCGCACTGCTGATCCCGTTCGTGCCCGACAAGGGCGACGGCCGTCAGGTGCGCTGGTTTGCCCTGGGAGTGGCGCTCACCACCTTCCTGCTCACGGTGGGGGGCTACCTCAACGGCTACGACCCCGCGGTGGAGGGCCTGCAGCTGGTGGAGCGGGTGGAATGGCTGCCCAGCCTTGGACTGGCCTGGTCAGTGGGAGCCGACGGCCTGTCGATGCCGTTGATCCTGCTCACCAGTTTCATCACCGCCCTGGCAGCCCTGGCGGCGTGGCCGGTGAGCTTCAAGCCCAGGCTCTTCTATTTCCTGCTGCTGGCCATGGACGGTGGCCAGATCGCCGTTTTCGCCGTGCAGGACATGCTCCTGTTCTTCCTGGCCTGGGAACTGGAGCTGATTCCCGTGTATCTGCTGCTGGCCATCTGGGGGGGCAAGAAGCGTCAATACGCCGCCACCAAGTTCATCCTCTACACGGCCGGCAGCTCACTGTTCATCCTGATCGTGGGGCTGGCGATGGCCTTCTTCGGTGGCAGCACCAGCTTCGAATACAGCGCGCTGATGGCCAAGGACTTCCCGCTGAAGTTCCAGGTGCTCTGCTATGCGGGCCTGCTGATCGCCTTCGGGGTGAAGCTGCCGATCGTGCCGCTGCACACCTGGCTGCCCGATGCCCACGGCGAGGCCACGGCACCGGTGCACATGCTGCTGGCCGGCATCCTTCTGAAGATGGGAGGCTATGCCCTGCTGCGCTTCAACGCCCAGCTGCTGCCGGCGGCCCATGCCCAGTTCGCGCCCCTGCTGGTGGTGCTGGGCGTGGTGAACATCATCTATGCCGCTCTCACCTCCTTTGCCCAGCGCAACCTGAAACGGAAGATCGCCTACAGCTCAATCAGCCACATGGGCTTCGTGCTGATCGGCATCGGCAGCTTCAGCGCCCTCGGCACCAGCGGAGCAATGCTGCAGATGATCAGCCACGGTTTGATCGGAGCCAGCCTGTTCTTCCTGGTGGGTGCCACCTACGACCGTACCCACACCCTGCTGCTCGATGAGATGGGCGGCGTGGGACAGAAGATGCGCAAGATGTTTGCGCTCTGGACTGTCTGTTCCCTGGCATCGCTGGCCCTGCCTGGAATGAGCGGCTTTGTGAGCGAACTGATGGTGTTCGTGGGCTTTGCAACCAGTGAGGCCTACACCCTCAGCTTCCGGGTGGTGATCGCCGTGCTGGCAGCGGTGGGCGTGATCCTTACCCCCATCTACCTGCTCTCGATGCTGCGGGAGATCTTTTTCGGCAAGGAAAACGCCGAGCTCGCCTCCCACACCCACCTGGTGGATGCGGAGCCCCGCGAGATCTACGTGATCAGCTGCCTGCTGGTGCCGATCATCGGCATCGGCCTCTACCCGCGGATCATGACCGACACGTACCGGGCCTCGATCGAGGCGCTCGTGAACCGCGACCAGCTTGCACTCCAGGCGCTCAAGCGGCCAGCGGGAGCTGGGCTGATCCGCCAACCACTTCTGGTGGCCCCAGCCATCGGCGGCTGAACCAGGCCACTCCGCAACCTATGGAGCGAAGCGGCCCAACTGTGACGATCTTGGGCGTGATCGACGCCATGACTGACTGCCTGCAGGAACCCTGACTACCTTGATTTCCCAGTTGGCGGACAGCGGCAACGCGCGATGAAACAGCTGAACTTCCTGCTGATCTTCAGCTTCGGCCTGGCGATGGTGATGTTCACCCTGGAGAACACCGCTCCGACCACGGTCAACTTCTTGCCTGGGCTCAAGGCCACCATGCCCCTGGCTGCACTGCTGCTGGTCGTCGGCGGAGTGGGCGCGACCGCCGCCTGGGTGTTTGCGGTGTGGACGGGCGTGGTGCGCAAAGTGGAGGCGCTGCAGAGCCAGAGTGAGTTCCAGGCCCAGCAGGTGCGCATCCAGGAGCTGGAAAACGACCTGCAGCGCTATCGGGCCACCGTGGATGCGCAGCTCGGGCTGCTGCCCGCTGCCGGCCAGAGCTCGGCCCAGCAGCACAACGAGGCCGACAGCGCTTCCGACGTATCCGTCTCGGTGAATTGACTCCGATCCAGGACCGCCCATCACACCAGGCCTCCACGCCAGATGTGGTGTGATGTGGCGAGATGGGTCCCTGACCGGTAGCGTGACCGCAGTCGCGCCTGGGGAGCTGGCCGTCAGTCTTGGCTGAAACAGGCGCCAGGCTGGCCATCCGGCTGCTGCAGGACGCAGCCGAGCGTGGCGAACTCGACCCCTGGGACGTGGATGTGATCGCCGTGGTCGACGGCTTTCTCGATCAGCTGCGTCAGCGAATCGAAGTGCCGCGGCTGGTGCGGGCTCTGGGCGGCAGCTACGAGCAGGATCTGGCCGAAACGAGCGAGGCCTTCCTGGCAGCTTCGGTGCTGGTGGCGCTCAAGGCCGAGGTGCTGGAAGCGGCCACCTTCCCGCCTGAGCCAGTGCTGGAGGAGGAGCTGGAGTTCGGGTTCGAGGAGGATGGGCAGGGCTGGCTGATGCAGGCCGGCGTCGAACTGCCACGTCGGCCCGAGCGCCACCTCTGGCGGCGCCCCGTGGCACCACCGCCCCTGCAAAGACCGGTGACCCTTGGGGAACTCATCCGCCAACTGGAGGACATTGCCGAGCGGATCGAGACGGAGGAGCTGCGTGCACGCCAACGCCAGCGGCCCAGGCGCTACAGCGAGCGGGCGGCCATCGCCCAGGTGGCGGCACTGGCCCATCGGGAGAAACTGCCCGAAACCACCGCTGCCCTGAGCCGGTTTTTACTCGAATGGCGCGCCGCAATGGACTGGGTGGGCTTCGATGAGCTTGTGGAGGCCTGGGCTGGGAAGGTGGATGCCGACAATGCGGCCGAAGAGCTCGACCGGGACCGGGTGGGCGTGTTCTGGGCTCTGCTGTTTCTCACCCACCAGGGCAAGTTGGCCCTGGAACAGGACGGAGGGCTGTTTGGTCCGCTGCGCCTCCGGCGCCTGCTAGACGCTGGCGAGAGCGTGCAACTGCCCCTCGTGCCAGAGCAGGGGCCGGCTTTCACACCCCTGGCTGCCTGAGGACTGCAACTAGAGTGGCTCATCCGACCGATGTGAGCAAACGCCGATGAAGGCGATGATCCTGGCGGCCGGCAAGGGAACAAGGGTGCGTCCCATCACGCAGACCATTCCCAAGCCGATGATCCCGATCCTGCAGAAACCTGTGATGGAGTTTCTGCTTGAGCTGCTGCGGGAGCACGGCTTCAACGAAATCATGGTAAACGTCTCCCACTTGGCCGAGGAGATCGAGAACTACTTCCGTGATGGCCAGAGGTTTGGCGTTCAGATCGCATACAGCTTTGAAGGCCGTATTGAAGATGGCGAGCTGATTGGCGATGCGCTGGGGTCGGCAGGCGGGCTCAAGAAGATTCAAAACTTTCAGCCCTTCTTCGACGACACCTTTGTGGTGCTCTGCGGTGATGCCCTGATCGATCTCGACCTCACCGAAGCAGTACGGCGTCACCGGGAGAAAGGTGCCCTGGCCAGCCTGATCACCAAGCGGGTGCCCAAACAGCAGGTGAGCAGCTATGGCGTGGTTGTCACGGATGCCGACGGCCGTGTGCGCTCCTTCCAGGAGAAGCCGGCGGTCGACGAGGCCGCCAGTGACATGATCAACACGGGCATCTACATCTTTGAGCCCGCAGTGCTGGATTACATCCCCAGCGATATGCCGTTTGACATCGGCTCTGACCTGTTTCCCCGCCTGGTGGAAGCCGGAGCACCCTTTTACGCCCTACCCATGGAATTTGAATGGGTGGATATCGGCAAGGTGCCGGATTATTGGCAGGCGATCCGCAGCGTTCTGCAAGGCGAGGTTCGCCAGGTACAGATCCCGGGCAAGGAAGTTCGCCCTGGCATCTACGCCGGTCTGAATGTGGCCGCCAACTGGGACAAGATCAATGTGCAGGGCCCGGTGTATGTGGGAGGCATGACCAGGATCGAAGACGGAGCCACGATCGTTGGTCCCGCCATGATCGGCCCCAGCTGCCACATCTGCGAGGGCGCCACGATCGACAACTCGATCATCTTCGACTACTCACGCATCGGCCCCGGCGTGAGGCTTGTGGAAAAGCTGGTGTTCGGTCGCTACTGCGTAGACCGCAATGGTGATCACTTCGATCTTCAGGAGGCTGCGCTCGACTGGCTCATCACTGATGTCCGTCGCCAGGATGTGGTGGAACCATCCCCCCAGCAGAAGGCCCTGGCCGAACTGCTCGGCACCGATCTGGCCATCAGTCAGGCCGCTGTCTAACGCCCCTGGGCCGGCAGCACACGCCTGAATCCCACCTGATCCAGGATCGCCGGGATGCGCTCTTCGGCCTTAACGGCCATCAGGTGCACCCCTTGGGCAATGTCGAGGTATCGAGCCACCTGCTCAGCCGCGATCGCAATCCCCTCCGCCGCTGGATCGGCCGCCGCCGCCAATCGGTCGATCACGGTCTGGGGGATGGCGGCGCCTGGGACCACCCGATTGATGAACGCGGCATTCTTGGCCGACTTGAGCAGAAACACCCCAGCCAGCACCGGCAAACCCAGGGGGGCGGCGATCTCCTCGACAAAGCGCCTGAGGGCATCGGCGTCCATCACCATCTGGGTCTGCACAAAGCGGGCACCCGCTTCCGCCTTACGACGAGTGCGTTGACGCAGGCCGCTCCAACTCGGTGACTGCGGATCGGCGGCCGCCCCGGCGAACAGGTCGGTAGGCCCGTCTGGCAGGTCGCCACCAACAGGATCCTGGCCGCCGTTGAGCTGGCGCACCAGCTGCAGCAGCCGCACCGCCTCCAGCTCATTCACCGGCCGCGCCGTGGGCTGATCGCCGGCCCGCACCGGATCGCCGGTCAGGCAGAGCAGGTTGCGCAGGCCGAGAGCATGGGCACCCAACAGATCCGCCTGCAGGGCAATGCGGTTGCGATCCCGGCAAGCCATCTGCAACACCGGCTCCAGACCTCTGTCGAGCAGCAACCGACACACCGCCAGGCTGCTCATCCGCATCACAGCCCGGCTGCCATCGGTCACGTTCACGGCGTGAACCCAGCCCCGCAGGGTCTCTGCAGCAGCCAGGGTGCGGGCAGGATCGCCGCCGCGGGGCGGTGTCACCTCCGCCGTGACCGCCGGCGCCCCTGAAGCCAGAACCCGTTGCAGCAGCAAGCCAGACGACGCAATTCCGGCCCCCATCATGCGGCACGGCCCTGCCTACAGTGCCCTTCTGGCTGCCGGCATGGGCGGATGGAAGACCAACGCGTCGAGCGGCCGGCCCCAGAGCGCGACGCGTCCCAGCGCGACAGCTTGCATCGGGATCCCGCGGAGCGCGACCTCTCGGCACGGGAGCTGGAAATCATCGAGCTGGTGGCCCAGGGCCTCACCAATCAGGAGATCGCCGAAGCCCTCACGATCAGCAAGCGCACGGTGGACAACCACGTGAGCAACATCTTCACCAAGACCGGTGCCAAAAACCGCGTGGCCCTGCTCAATTGGGCCATGGACAACGGCAAGATCTGCCGGGATGGCTTCAATTGCTGCTCGGTGGATCCGACCCAGGCCCGTAAACCGATCCCGTAAACCGATCCCCACCCCTCAGCCCAGGGCGGGAGGTTCAGACAGCAGCGGCCAACTCCTCGGCCTTGCTCTGCACCAGGGGCAAGAGGCAGTAGTGACAGGGGTCCAGACCAAACAGCTCGGCATACGCAAGGCAATCAGCCTGATCCCGTCCTGCGAAACGGAGCACGCCCTGGCTGTCGTAGAGACCTGTGACGGGAGCGTGACCCACGCGCGCCTTCTTTCGATTTGCTTCAGATTCAGCCTAGGGCCTGCTGGGCTGTCCAGGCGAGCAAATCCTGGCGCCGGTCTGGAGGCCACTGGGAGAGAGGAGTACGGGCCAGCGCGGCATTGCTGAGCTCATGGCGACCGGTGAGCTCGAGCACACACCAGTCCGGCACCTGCAGAAACTGGTCGGGTTCGGCCAGCTCCACCTCAGCCACTACCAGCGGAGCATTGGCGCCTTCAAACACATCCAGCACCCACTCGCCCCCGGGCAGGTCAAGACCATGGCGCCACTTGCTGAGCTGCACGGGTGCCACCTGCAGCAGCTGCTCGGCATCGGACAGCGGGATCCCGTACTCGAATTCCTGACGCACCCGATCGGCGCACGCTGGCGCTCCGGCCTCGATAGCAGGCCTGGCCTTGATCGTGAGCCAGGCCTGCTGCCCAGCCCGCCGCACCCTCACCGTGAGCCCGGTGGAAGCTGCCCCTGCCGCCAGCAGGTAGCCCTGCTGCAGCAGAGCACTCCAGCGCACGTGAGCACGCCACTGCTCACCGCGCACCAGGAAGCGCCGCTCAATTTCCAGGGCCATGGCATCAGTTGTGGGAGGGCTCCATTGCCACCAGGCTGCCGGCCCAGTGCAGCTTGTGGGTGAGGGTGCGGTAGTAGGAGGGGCTCTGCTCCAGGAGGAGCTGCAGGGCGGGATGGGGGCTGCGCTCCACAACCGCCCGATCGCCCGGCTCCAGTTCGGTGGCCGCGGCTCCATCGTGCCAGAGGCGCACACGCCGGCTGGTTTCACCCAGGGGCCACACACTCAACCGCGCACGGGGCGGCACCACCACCGTGCGGCTTGAGAGGCTCATCGGGCAGATCGGACTCACCACGATCGCCTCGATGCCGGGATGCAGGATCGGCCCGCCGGCCGCCATGGCGTAACCGGTGGAGCCGGTGGGCGTGGCGATGATCAGCCCATCGCCGCGGTATTGATCCACCACCTCACCGTCGATGTCCAGCTCGAGCACGCAGGTGGAGCTGAGCTCATCGAGAGCCGGGCGCAGATAGATGTCGTTGAGAGCGAGGTGGGGCTCCGCAGCCGGATCCGCAACCCCATCGGCCCGTTCCACCCTGGCCTGCAGCATCATGCGCCGCTCGAGGGCGAAGTGGTCGTCGCGCAGACGCTGCCAGAGGCTGTCGGCGTCACCACTCAGCCGCAGCAAAGCGGGATCGTGGGTGAGGAAACCCAGGCGTCCGCCCACGTTGAAGCTGAGGATCGGCACCCCATGGGGCGCCAGGTGACGGGCCGCACCCAGCACCGTGCCATCACCGCCGAGCACGATCGCCAGGTCGGGCAGGGCGTCCTCCGTAGCCAGGAGGCCAGGGAAGGGGTTGCTGGTGAGACCGCTCTGGGCGACGACCACCGCCACCCCTTCGGCCGCCAGATCGTCGCGGCAGCGGCGAGCCATGCGCTCGGCTGCCAGGCTACCGGAGCGTGCAATCAGCCAGACACGCCCCAGATGCATGACAGAGGCCTACCAGCGCAGCAGATTGAAGCGCTCCATGTCCACCGTTTCGCGGTTGCGGTAGAGCGAGAGGAGGATCGCCAGGCCCACCGCCGCCTCAGCGGCAGCCACCGTGATCACGAAGATGGCGAACACCTGGCCGCGGATCAGCTGGCCGTCCAGGTAGCTGGAGAACGCCATCAGGTTGATGTTCACGGCATTCAGCATCAGCTCGATGCTCATCAGCACCCGCACGGCATTGCGACTGTTGATCAGGCCCCACACGCCGGCACAGAACAGCACGGCGGCAAGCACCAGGTAGGCCTGGAGGGGAATGGTGAATTCCATCAGGGCTTCTCCAAAAGAAGGGGGGTGCGGGCCTTCTCGATCAGACCCTGATCAGCCGGCTCACCGGTGATCACATCGGCGCTGAACACGTCACGGCGGGCCAGCACGATCGCACCGATCATCGCCATGAGCAGCAGCACCGAGGCCAGCTCGAAGGGCAGCAGGTAGTCGGAGAAGAGGTGCTCGCCGATGCGGATGGTGGCCTCCTCTCCCAAAGGAAGAGGACCGGGCAGGGCCCATGGGGTAGTGAAGGCCACCCGGATGAGCAGGGCGAACAGACCACCGCACACCAGGCCAGACAGCAGTCTCCGCAGCCCCAGGCCAGGGATCGCGGCCATCGTTTCCTTCTTGTTCACGAGCATGATCGCAAACAGGATCAGCACGTTCACGGCTCCCACGTAGACGAGCACCTGGGCAGCGGCCACAAAACTGGCGTTGAGCAGCAGGTAGAGGCCCGCCACCGAGAGGAAGACACCACCCAGCAGGAAGGCCGAATACACGATGTTGGGCAGCAGCACCACGCCCAGGGCACCAAGCACCAGGGTGATGGAGAGCACTGCGAAGCAGATCAGCTGGGTGGTGGAGGCGATCGTCATCAGGCCTTCTCCTGGGTGGGGGCTGCGGCGTTGGCGGCAGCTGCAGCCGGCTCGCTCTTGGGCAGGGTCTCAAGCACCTGCTCCGGCAGTCTGCCGGCACGGGGTGCGGTGTCCGGCACACCATGGGGATCCATCTCCCCCTTGGGCAGGTAGGCCAGCTCGCGCAGGGGGATCACCGAAGGATCGGTCGTCACGCTGGTGGGCAGGCGGCCCAGAGCGATGTTGTCGTAGTTGAGACTGTGGCGGTCAAAGGCCGCCAGCTCGTATTCCTCCGTCATCGACAGGCAGTTGGTGGGGCAGTACTCCACGCAGTTGCCGCAGAAGATGCACACCCCGAAGTCGATGGAGTAGTTGCGCAGCTCCTTCTTCTTGGTGGCCTTGTTCATCACCCAATCCACCACAGGCAGGTTGATCGGGCAGACGCGCACGCACACCTCGCAGGCGATGCACTTGTCGAACTCGTAGTGGATGCGGCCCCGATAGCGCTCGGAGGGGATCAGCTTCTCGTAGGGGTACTGAACCGTGACTGGCCGGCGGCGCAGGTGATCGAATGTGACGGCCAGACCCTGGGTCATGTAATTGGCCGCACTCACCGCGTCGCGGGTGTAGTCGCCGACTTTCTTGAGGAACCCGAACATGGAACTGGCTCAGTGGAGAGGCGATGGGGCCGGGATACTGCAGGGAAGAGCTGGAGGAGAGCTCTGGGTTGCCGAGCCCATGATGGCGGCAGGCCGTGATCAATGGGCCGGGGGTCTGGCCAGGTCGGGTGTCAGCCCCCGAACACGGCGGGGAACGCCAGCTTGAGGCCGGCGGTCACCAGCAGGTTGACCAGGGCAATCGGCAACAGGAACTTCCAGCCCAGGTCGAGCAGCTGGTCGATCCGCACCCGAGGTGTGGTCCAGCGCAGCAGGATCGCCAGAAACACCAGCAGGTAGGCCTTGAGCACCGTCATCACGATGCCCACCGAGGCCGTGATCACCTGCACCGCCGGGGCATCGATCGGCTGGCCGAGCCAGCCGGCCAGCCACTCCACCGGCAGGGGGAAGCCCCAGCCACCGAGGTAGAGCACCGACACCAGCAGGGCCGAGAGCACCAGGTTGATGTAGCTGCCCAGATAGAAGAGGGCGAACTTCATGCCCGAGTACTCGGTCTGATAGCCGGCCACCAGCTCCTCCTCCGCCTCCGGCAGGTCGAAGGGCAGGCGCTCACACTCGGCCAGGGCGCAGATCCAGAAGATCACGAAGCCCACCGGCTGGCGCCAGATGTTCCAGCTGAGGATGCCGGCGCCGGTCTGCTGGTCGACGATGTCGACGGTGCTGAGCGAGTTGCTCATCATCACCACCGCCAGCACCGCCAGGGCCAGGGGGATCTCGTAGCTGATCGACTGGGCCGCCGCCCGCAGGCCGCCCAGCAGTGAGTACTTGTTGTTGGAGGCGTAGCCGCTCATCAGCAGGCCGATCGGCTGGATGCTGCTGAGCGAGATCCACAGGAAGATGCCCACGCCCACGTTGCTGATCAGCAGGTGCTGGCCGAAGGGCACCACCAGCCAGCTGAGGATCACCGGGATCAGCACCAGCACCGGGCCCAGCGTGAACAGCAGGCCATCGGCCCGGGCAGGAATGATGTCTTCCTTGAAGACCAGCTTGAGACCGTCCGCCATCGGCTGCAGGATGCCCAGGGCACCGGCGTATTCGGGGCCGATGCGCTGCTGCACGGCGGCGGAGATCTTGCGCTCCAGCCACACGTTCACCAGCACGCCCACCACAGCGGCCACCAGCACCAGCACCATCGGCAGGGGCAGCCACAGCAGGTGCGCCGCACCGGCGCTCAGGCCCAGCCCCTGCAGGGCCGTTTCGAAGCTGGTCTGGAGATCCAGCCCAGGGGCCGTGTCGATCGGCATGACCACTGCTCAGATGCGGTGAAACTTAGCGGGCTTCCAGCGGCGCCCAGTCGCGCCTGGCTGCACCGGTGTAAATCTGCGAGGGCCGGAAGATGCGATTGGCCCCCAGCTGCTCCTTCCAGTGGGCCAGCCAGCCGGCGGTGCGGGCGATCGCAAAGATCGGCGTGAACAGATCGCGGGGGATGCCGAGCTTGCGGTAAACAAGGCCCGAATAGAAGTCGACATTGGGGTAGATGCCCTTCGGGCCCAGGTGCTGGGCGGCGGCGGTCTCCAGCTGGCGGGCCAGGTCATAGAGGGGATCGTGGCCGAAGCGATCGAACAGCTGCTCGGCCAGGCCCTGCAGGATCACGGCGCGTGGGTCTTTGACCTTGTATTCGCGGTGGCCGAAGCCCATGATCTTCTGCTTGTTGGCGATGGCCCGATCGAGCCAGGGCTCCACCTGATCGGCGCTGCCGATCTCCTCGAGCATGGCCAGCACGTCTTCGTTGGCGCCGCCGTGCAGGGGACCGGCCAGGGTGCCCACCGCCGAGGCCACCACGGCATAGGGATCGGTGAGGGTGCTGGCCGTCACGCGGGCGCTGAAGGTGCTGGCGTTGAGGCTGTGCTCGGCGTGCAGGATCAGGCAGGCGTCGAAGATCCGGGCGGCGAGGGGATCGGGCTCCCGCTCGGTGAGCATGTAGAGGAAATTGGCTGCATAGGGCAGGTCGTCGCGGGGCTGGATCGGGTCCTGACCTTTGCGGATCAACTGGAAGGCCGCCACCATCGTGGGGATCTTGGCCAGCAGCCGGATCACCGCTGAGTAGATGTATTCAGGGTTGTCGAGGGCGCGGCGCGAATAGAAGAGTCCCAGAGACGCGGCACTGGCCTGCAGCGCATCCATCGGGTGCCCCTGGGAGGGGAAGCTCTTCATCATGTCGCGGATGCGGAAGCTCACCCGCCGGTGCATCTGCACCTCGTGTTCGAATTCGCGCAGCTGGGCGGCGCCCGGCAACTCGCCCCAGATCAGCAGAAAGGCGGTTTCCAGAAAGGTGCTGCGGGCAGCCAGCTCATCCACCGGATAACCCCGATAGGTGAGCACGCCGTTGCGGCCATCGATGTCGCAGATCGCCGACTGGGTGGCCGGCACCCCCTCAAGCCCAGGGCGGAAGGCAGGCGCTGCCTCTGGGCCGGTGCTGGCAGGGGCGCTGCTGGTCATGCCGGAGATGCCACTGGGGCGAACTTACGGCCGGCCGGCGGCCCCTGGCCGTAGCGCTAGCTGCCGCCGAGCAGCTGGGCCGGCCCCAGCAGCACGCGCAGACGCCAGCCCCCATCGGGCCACAGCTCGCCTGAATCGTCGTGCTGCAACAGAGCCACGCCAGCCTTCTTGAGCACCAGGGCGCCAGCGGGAGCACCGATCAGTCGGGCGGCCAGATCGCCCAGATCGGGCTCGTGGCCCACCAGGGCCAGACGGGCCATGCCCACAGCCCGCTCCAGCAGGGGCAGGGGATCACCGCCCGGGACGAGAGCCGCTTCCACCCCCAGACCCGGCACCAGCCCGGCGGCAACAGCCAGTTCGGCGGTCTGGCGGGCTCGCCGCAGGGGGCTGGTGAGCAGCTGATCGCAAGCGAAGTCGAGTTCCACCAGCCGGGC
>Ga0164293_10001148_pt1 | contig 22239 bp, 25 predicted proteins | sample GEODES118metaG_FD_111487 | JGI IMG/M metagenome (GOLD analysis project Ga0164293, IMG submission 111487) | Eutrophic lake water microbial communities from Lake Mendota, Wisconsin, USA - GEODES118 metaG | ecosystem: Environmental > Aquatic > Freshwater > Lake | place: USA: Lake Mendota...
ATCCCGTTGCATCCACCATGGATCAGCCACCTCCAGCCGGCAACTGCCGCACGCCGATCGACACCCCTCGTTACCGGCGGCAACGGCTCTTCATGAAGCACGCTTCATTGCTCACGGGCGGGGGCGCAGCACCAGCCAGACGACCACCAGGATTGCCGTGGTGCTCACCACGGTGAAGATCCAGTCGGCGTAAGGGGTCCAGAACAAGGGCTGCGCTCGTACCGGCCACACGTGAAAGGGGCCCTTCCAGGCCCCATGGGTCATTTGGGTGATAAGGCTGACCTCACCCCATCTCCCTTAGAGATGTCAGGCGGCCACAGGGGCAGCTTGACGGGAGAAACGAACGATGTTGTTCGCTGTTACGGGTTTGCTCTTACCGAGCAGGCTTCAGTCACTCTCCTCATGCCCCGTCGAAACCATTGCAGCCCCGCGATGCTGCCGGTGAAACCGGGAGCGGGGGAATGGAGCTGAGCGGAATCGAACCGCTGTCCGAAACACTGGTGTGAGCCACCTAGTCCGGCCGAAACCGGACTCCGTCATTGTGGCAGCAGCGGGCCAGGGGAGCAGGGGTGGGCATCACCGAACCAGTCAGCAGCGAAGCGATCACGGGAATTGCGGTGGTGCCACCGGGTCTTGAAGAACCCGCCGCTGCCGAGCTCACGGCCCTGGGATGTGAAGCCGCCCAGCGCCTCAGCCGGGCCGTGCGCTTTCGCACGGATCAGGCCGGTTTCTACCGGCTGCAGCTGCAGGCGCGCCTGCCGTTTCGATTGCTGCGCCAGCTGGCCAGTTTTCCCTGTCGCAGCCAGGACGACCTCTACCGAGGCGTGCAACACGCTGCCGACTGGTGCCATTGGCTGCCGCCGGAGCGCAGCTTCAAGGTGGAGGCCAGTGGCAGTGCCCCGGGCCTCAGCCACAGCCACTACACCGCCCTGACGGTGAAAAACGCCCTTGTCGACTGGCAGCGCAACCACTTCGGCCAGCGCTCCTCGATTGAGCTGGAGCAGCCCGACCTGACCCTGCATCTGCACCTGGGCGGCGGGCTGGCCAGCGTCAGCCTGGATGGCAGTGGCGCCAGCCTGCATCGCCGCGGCTACCGGGCTGCCATGGGCCTGGCCCCCCTCAAGGAGAACCTGGCCGCCGGCCTGGTCGCCCTCACCGGCTGGGATGGGTCGCTGCCCCTGGCCGATCCGCTCTGCGGCAGCGGCACCCTGCTGATCGAGGCGGTGCGCATGGCGCTGGGCCGCGCCCCGGGGCTGGGGGCCGCCAGCGGCCCCACACGCCAGTTCGCCCTGGAACGCTGGCCGGATTTCAATGCCGAGGTCTGGCAACAGGAGCTCGCTGCCGCCCGCGCCCAGGCTCGCAACACCCTCGCCGATGGCCGCCCGCTGGCGCCTGTGTTGGGCCTGGAGCGCGAGCCAGCGGTGCTGGAGCAGGCCCGCAGCAATGCGGAAGCCGCCGGCGTGGCCCCGTGGATTGACCTGCAGCAGGGCGACTGCCGCGATTTTGTGCCGCCCGCCGGCCCGGGGGTGCTGGTGTGCAACCCGCCCTACGGCGCCCGCATCGGGGAGCGCGCTGAGCTGGAAGCCCTCTACGCCGACCTGGGTCAGATGGTCAAGGAGCGCTGCAGCGGCTGGAGCCTGTGGCTGCTGAGCGGCAACCCCGAGCTCACCGGCGCCCTGCGCATGAAGGCCAGCCGGCGAATCCCGATCAGCAACGGCGGCATCGACTGCCGCTGGCTGCACTACGAGATCCGCTGATCGGCCAAGCCCCGTGCAGGGCAGCCGCCCCTAACTTCACCCCAGTGCCCCTGCGCCGATGCCTCTCCTCTGCGAGTCGCTGCCCAGCCTGGTTGCCGCAGTGGCTCCGGGGCCCCGCCTGGCGGATGTGCCCCTGGAAGCCAAGGTGCTGGTGATCGGCCTCGTCTACCTGGGCACGCTGGTGATCAGCCGCTTTTCGGTGCGGATCGGCGTGCCGGCGATCCTCGGCGTGCTGCTGCTGGGCCTGGCGATCAACATCCACAGCCTGGATGTGAGCCATGCCGAAGTGGAGATGCTGCACGTCGTCGCGCTGGCACTCCTGCTCTTCTACGCAGGCCTGAAGACCGACCTGGCCGCCATCCGCGGCTTCCTGAGCTACGGCCTGATGCTGGCGATCGGCGGGGTGGCACTGGCCACCGTGGTGCTGGGTCTGGGCATCTGGTGGCTGTCGTCGGGCACAGGGGCGGGCCTGGCGCCGGGGCTGGCGGATCGCATGCCCCTCGGCGCAGCCCTGCTGATCGCCGCCTGCCTGGGCTCCACCGATGCCGGCGCCACCTTGAGTGTGCTGCGCCAGGTGAAACGCTGCGTGCCCGAGCGGGTGGCCCACCTGCTGGAGTTTGAATCTGCCGTCAACGACCCCGCCGCCCTGATCCTGTACGGCATCGGCTTAAGCCTGTTTGGCACCGCTGGCGGCAGCCCGGAACCGCTTGCCGCCCTTGCTCTCTCCGGCCTGCGGGAGCTGCTGCAGCAGCTGGGTGCCGGCCTGCTGGTGGGCCTGACCTTTGGCAGCCTGGCACGCCTGGTGATCAACCACTTCGCCCTGGAGAAGGCGCAACTGCTGGTGGTGGCGATGTCGATCGCCTTCATTGATTTTGGCTGCGCCCGCTACCTGGGCGGATCGGGCTTTGTGGCTGTTTATGTCACCGGGGTGTTCATGACCAACGCCCACTACCGCGATCCGGAGATTAACCACACCACGATTCAGGAGGTGCTGCTGCCGTTCAACACGATGACGGAGATCAGCATCTTCCTGGTGTTCGGCCTGCTGGTGCCCCCCGGCCAGCTGCTGCCGGCCATGCGGGTGGGTCTGGCCAGCGCCGCGGTGCTGATGCTGCTGGCGAGGCCCCTGAGCGTGTTCTGTTTCCAGCGCTTCTCGCCACTGAACAGCCGCGACAGCCTGCTGGTGGCCTGGTGTGGCCTGCGCGGGGCGGTGCCGCTGGCGCTCTCCTACAACCTCGTGGATGAGATCCCCAGCCTGCGCGGGGTGGATCCGGAGCTGGGACTCGCCCTGGCTCACAACGCCCAGAGCATGGTGTTTGTGGTGGTGATCCTCAACCTGCTGCTGCAGGGGCTCTCGCTGCCGCCACTGTGCCGCAGGCTCAACGCCCCAGCAGCGCCCGTGTTGTCTTCGTGAGGCCCGCGGTGGTCTGGGGCAGGTAAGGGCCCTTGAGCAGCTGCCCGCCCACCCGCACGAACAGCCCCGCCAGCACCAGATCCAAGGCCGCCACCGCCAGCGCCGCCTGGATCCAAGTCCAGCCCAGCCCCTGGTGGAGCCACAGCAGTAACGCCAGTTCCGCCCCGATCAGCGCCAGCAGCAGCAGGGCCAGTCCGCCGCTGATCAACAGGGCTCCGCTGATCAGGCGCCGCTTCTCCCGGTCCACCTCCTGCAGGGCAATGCGTACGTGCAGGTCCATCACCGAGGTCATCAGCGCCCCCACCCGGCCGGCGGCCTCACGGGCCACTCCCCCCTCACGGCCATGGCGCCGGTCTGCGCCCATCTCCCCATCCATCGAAGCCCCCACGACAATCAGCGGCTGCGGCGGCCGGCCGCCAGCAGCAGGCCCAGCAGCACCCCCACGCCAGCGGCGATGCCGATCGCCATCAGCGGCCGCTCCCGCACCGGCTTCTCAATCCGCGGCCGCAGGCTGGCATTGAGCTCATCCAGCAGGCTCTCCAGCTGGGCCTCCAGCGGCTCCAGCTGTTCAGCCAGGCGCTCGGTCTGGCTGCCGGCCGTTTCCACCAGCTCCAGCAGCTGCTCCTTCACCACCGCAGCGGTGCGGCCGCTATGGCTGGCGATCGTGTCGGCCAGCTCATCAAAACTGCCGCGGCTGGCCTCCAGGGCCGAGCGCGCCACTTCGGGCCAGCGCTGCTGAATCGCCGGCAGCCAATCCTCAAAGCGCTCCAACAGCCCCTGGCGGGCATCGGCCGGGGGCGACTTGGGGCTGGACACCGCAGCCGGCTCAGCGTGGAGATCGGAAGGCATCGGCGAGGGCATGGCGCACTCCGCAGCCAGGCAGGCACCCACAACCTAAGGATGGGGTTGAGTTTGGGGAACCCTCCGCTACATTTCTGCTGCTCGGCGCACGGGCCTGTTGGTTCACATCAATCAGGTCGAGCTCAACCACTTCAAATCCTTCGGCGGGTCGATGACGATCCCACTCGAGGAGGGGTTCACGGTGGTGACCGGACCCAACGGTTCCGGCAAGAGCAACATCCTCGACGCGGTGCTGTTCTGCCTGGGCCTGGCCAGCAGTCGCGGCATGCGCGCCGATCGCCTGCCCGACCTGATCAACAGCGCGATGCTGCGGGCCGGCAAGGCCGCCGAGACCTCGGTGACCGTGCGCTTCGACCTCAGCGATTGGCACCCCGATGAGGCCGAAGCCGGCCTGGAACCCACGGAGGAGGGGCCCTGGATCAAGCCTGGGCAGTCGGAGTGGACCGTGAGCCGGCGGCTGCGGGTGGCCCCAGGCGGCACCTATGCCAGCAGCTTCAGCGCCGATGGCGTGCCGTGCAACCTGCAGCAGCTGCAGACCCAGCTGCGCCGCCTGCGGGTGGATCCCGAGGGCAGCAACGTGGTGATGCAGGGCGATGTGACCCGCATCGTGTCGATGAGCGCCCGCGACCGGCGCGGCATCATCGACGAGCTGGCCGGTGTGGCTCTGTTCGACAGCCGCATTGAGCAGACCCGCGGCAAGCTCGACGAGGTGCAGGAGCGCCAGGAACGCTGCACGATCGTGCAGCAGGAGCTGCTGGTGAGCCGGCAGAAACTGGAGCGCGACTGCGCCAAGGCCCGCACCTATCAGGATCTGCGCCAGCGCCATCACACCGGCCGCCTGCAGGAGCAGGTGCTCGGGTTTGAAGCGGCCCAGGCCGGCCTGGCGGAGCTGGAGCGGCGCCAGCAGGCCCTGGGCCGCCAGCAACAGAGCGACAATGAATCCCTGGCGGCCGCCCAGCAGGGCCTCACCGAGGCGGCCAGGGTGCTCGAACGGCTCCAGGCCGAGGTGAAGGCACTGGGCGAAGACCAGTTGCTTGCCGTGCAAGCCGAGCTGGCCGGGCTTGAGGCCAGCGGCCGGGAGCTGGCTCGCCAGGCCGAGAAGCACCAGCAACAGGCCGAAGATCTGCAGCGCCAGCGCCTTGAGCTGCAGCGCCAGCAAGGCGAGCTGCGCGGCCAGCTGCAGCAGCTGGAGCAGGGCAACGACGCCAGCGAGCTCGACGCAGCCGAGGCGGCTTGCCGCGGTGCCGAGGCCGCCGTGGAACTCTCCCGCCGGCGGCTGGGCGAAGTGGCAGGCCGCTCCGGCACCTGGATGGAGGAGCAGAAGCGCCGCAGCCACCAGCGCCAGGAGCTGGCCGGGCAGATCAGCCCTCTGGAGGCTGAGCGCCAGCAGCTCGCCGAGCGCTGCCGCCAGGGCACAGACCGCCTTGCCGAACTGCAGAGCGAACAGCAGCAGGAAGACGCGACCAACCGCAGCGCCCAGCAGCAACTGACCAGCAGCGAACAGCAGTGGCAGGAGCTGCTGCAGGACATCCAGAGTCAGCAGCTGCAGGTGCAGGAACTGGCCGAGGCCCTGGCCCTGCAGCAGCGCACCCGCAGCCGTCTGGAGCAGGAGCAGACCCAGCTGGAGCGGGAGATCGCCCGACTCGACAGCCGCCGCGAAACCCTGCAGGAAAGCCGTGGCACCGGGGCTCTGCGGGTGCTGCTGGAGGGGGGGCTGGAAGGGATCCACGGCCCCGTGGCCCAGCTCGGCGAGGTGGAGGAGCGTCACCGGGTGGCGCTTGAGGTGGCTGCCGGTGGCCGCCTGGCCCAGGTGGTGGTCGACGACGACCGCATTGCCGCCCGCGCCATCGAACTGCTGAAGAGCCGGCGGGCGGGCCGGCTCACCTTCCTGCCGCTCAACAAGATCCGCGGTGGGGGCTCAGGCGCCGGCGGCAGCGCTGCCCTGCAGCGCGGCGGCGGGCCCGGCGCCGGGGTGAGCGGGGCTGGCGGCGGCCTGGTGGGGAGAGCCGTGGATCTGGTTCGCCATGAGCCCGTCTACGCGGAGGTGTTCCGCTACGTGTTTGGCGACACCCTGGTCTTCAGCGATCTGGCCAGCGCCCGCCGCGAGCTGGGCCGCTGCCGGGCCGTGACCCTGGAGGGCGAGTTGCTGGAGAAGAGCGGCGCCATGACCGGCGGCAGCCTGCAACAGCGCGGCAGCCAGCTGAGCTTCGGCAGCGCCAATGACGGCGACGAGGCCGAGCCCCTGCGCCGCCGGCTGCTGGAGCTAGGCGAAAGCCTGGTGGCCTGCCGCCGCAAGGAGGCCGAACTCACCCAGGCCCTGGAGGCACAGCGCCCCCGGTTGCTCAAGGCCCAGCAGCGCCAGGCGGCGCTGGAAGCCGAGCGCTCCGCCGCCCAGCGCGCCCTGGCGCCCCAGCTGCAGCGCCAGCAGCAACTCGGCGAGCGGTTGGCCCAACTGCAACAGGCCCTCCAGAGCGACCAACAGCGCCTGCACACCCTCGAGCGACAGCTCGCACCGCTGCAGGCCCAGCTGGCGGCACTGCAGCAGCAGGAGAGCGCAGCCGAGGCGTCTGGTGACGCGGCCCACTGGCAGGGGCTGCAGCAGGAGCTGGAGGCCGCGGATGCCGCCCTGGCCGCCGCCCGCCAGCAACGTGACCAGCTGGAGGCAAAGCGCCGTGAGCGGGGTCTGGCCGCCGAGCGCGTGCGCAACCAACTCGAGGCCCTGGGCAGCAACGAGCAGCGGCTGGTGGCTGCGGTGAACACCCTCGTGGCCGAGCGCACCAGCTGGAAGGAACGCCAGCAGGCCGATCAGCAGCAGCGCAGCGAACTCGAAGCCCGCCAGACCGATCTGCAGACCCGCTTCGGCGAGCAGCGCCGCGCCCGCGATGCGGCCGAAGCCCAGCTGGCCGCCCAGCGCCAGGCCGTGCAGCAGAAGCAATGGGAGCTGCAGCGACTGGCCGAGGAGCTCGAGGCCCTGGCCGAACAGCAGCGCAGCGAGCAGCAGCGCCTGGCCCAGCTGGAAAAGGAGCTGGCCGATCCCCTGCCGGAAATCCCCGAAGAGGTGCGGGCCAACGGCCTGGAGGCTCTGCAGGCCGAGCTGCGCAGCCTGCAGGCCCGCATGGAGTCGCTGGAACCGGTGAACATGCTGGCACTGGAGGAACTGGAGCAGCTGGAGCAGCGGCTGGCGGATCTGGAGGAGCGGCTCTCAGTGCTCAGCAAGGAGCGCGAGGAACTGCTGCTGCGCATCGAAACGGTGGCCACGTTGCGCCAGGAGGCGTTCCTGGAGGCGTTCAACGCCGTGGATGGGCATTTCCGCACGATCTTTGCCGAGCTCTCCGATGGCGAGGGACACCTGCAACTGGAAAACCCGGAAGCGCCGTTGGAGGGGGGCCTCACCCTGGTGGCCCACCCCAAGGGCAAGGCGGTGCGGCGGCTGGCGGCGATGAGCGGCGGCGAGAAGTCGCTCACTGCGCTGAGCTTCCTGTTTGCGCTGCAGCGCTTCCGTCCCTCGCCCTTCTATGCCCTCGATGAGGTCGACAGCTTCCTCGACGGGGTGAACGTGGAGCGGCTTGCCGGCCTGATCGCCCGCCAGGCCGACGCCGCCCAGTTCATGGTGGTGAGCCACCGGCGACCCATGATCGCGGCGGCCACCCGCACCATCGGCGTGACCCAGGCCCGCGGCGCCCACACCCAGGTGGTGGGGTTACCGCCCGCCGCCGCCTGACCTGAGCCATGCGTTGCGGCCCACGCTGGGGATAATGCCTCGATGACCACAACCCCACCCGGCAGCGATCCCGCAGCGCCCTCCAGCGATCGCCTCTGGCTGCGCTCGGAGCTGATGGGCACCCAGGTGATCACCCGCGACACCGGCCGCCGCCTCGGGGTGGTGGGCGAGGTGGTGGTGGACATCGACCGGCGCGAAGTGGTGGCCCTGGGGCTGCGCGACAACCCGCTCACCCGTTTCCTGCCCGGCCTGCCTCGCTGGATGCCGCTGGATCGCATCCGCCAGGTGGGCGATGTGATCCTGGTGGATTCGGCCGACTCACTGGCGGAGGGGTTCAACCCGGAGCGCTACAGCAAGGTGATCAACTGCCAGGTCGTCACCGAAGCGGGTGAACAGCTGGGCAAGGTGCTGGGATTCAGCTTCGATATCGAAACCGGCGAGCTCACCACCCTGGTGCTCGGTGCCCTGGGCGTACCCCTGCTGGGCGAGGGCGTGCTGAGCACCTGGGAACTGGCAGTGGAGGAGATCGTGAGCAGCGGCCCCGATCGGATCATCGTGTACGAGGGCGCCGAGGAAAAGCTCAAGCAGCTGGGCACCGGCCTGCTGGAGAAACTGGGCATCGGCGGCCCCAGCTGGGAGCAGGAGGAGCGCGAGCGCTACCGCAGCGGCATGGTGCCGGTGGAAAACCAGCTGGCACCTGGCCTGCCCACCGCCACCGAACAGCGCCGCATTCAGCCGGCCACCAGTCGTGCCTTTGAGCCCGAAGAGGAGCTCGAATATGTGGAGCTCGACGAGCGTCGTGAGCGCCAGCCCATGCGTCAGCGCCGCTACCTCGACGAGGAGCGCGACCTCGAAAGCCGCGACTTCGAGCGGCGCGACTTGTCCGCGACTGATCGCGATCTCAACCGCACCCCCCCCCGCTACGACGGGCCACGCTCCTCAGAGGAGGCGTATTCAGCCGAGGGCTATCGGGACGAGCGCTATCGCCAGGCGCGCTATCCCGACGAACCAGGGTTCGGAAATGAATCCAGGGAGTTCCAGGCCAGGCCCCGTCCCAGCCGTGATGTGCCTCCACGCAGGCCAGCCGTGAGCGACAGCCAGCCGATCGATGTGGAAGCAGAGGACCTGCCGGATCCCTGGTGATGATCAGGCTGTGATCAGGTTTGCAGCCGGGCGAGCTGGCTGATCAGCCCCGTGGCTCAAACCGCAACGAGGCGGAGTTGACGCAATAGCGCTGGCCCGTCGGCGGCGGACCGTCGTTGAAGACGTGGCCTAGGTGGGCCTCACAGTTGGCGCAGCGGATCTCGGTGCGCACCATGCCGTGACTGGTGTCGGTGAGGGTGCTGATGGCACCGGGGGTCATGCCATCCCAGAAGCTGGGCCAGCCCGTGCCGGAATCAAATTTGGTGGAGCTGCTGAACAGCTCGGTGTCGCAGCAGATGCAGCGGTAGGTGCCGGGCTGCTTGTGGTTCCAGTAAGCACCGGTGAAGGCGCGCTCGGTGCCCCCCTGGCGGGTTACGTGGAACTGCTCGGGGGTGAGCTGCTGGCGCCAGCGCTCTTCATCGCTGCCGCGGCCCAGGCCGCTTGGGGTGCCGCAGGCGGAGGGATCGGGGGTGGGGGAAGCTGTCACGGGTTCGGGCGGGGAAAGCCGTGGTCGGGGCTGCACCCTAGTCAGCGCTGGCAGCCGGCAGCAGCTCCTGCACCAGTGCAGCCAGGGCCGCCACAGCGCCCACCGACCCCTCCCCCGTGGCCACTCCGCGCAAGCTGAGCAGGTCTTTGCGCATGCCCGCCAGCCGCTCCGGTGCAGCCAGCCAGTCGGCGGTTTCGGCCGCGATCGCCGCCGGGATGATCGGCCCCACCCGCTCCGGCACCACCGCCCGGCCAGCGGCGATGTTGGGGGAGGAGAGAAAGCCCCCATGGCGCAGGCGCCAGAGGGTGAGCGCCACTCCGAACAGGCGCCGCAGCACTGGCAGGCGGCCCAGCAGGCCCGCCAGCCCGTCCCAGGCCTGCATCACCAGCAGATGCTGGGTGGGCACCAGCACCAGCATCGGCACCCCCAGGGCCGCCAGCTCGGCGGTGTTGGCGCCCACAGTGGTGAGTGCCAGGGCGCACTGGCAGAGCGCCCCCTGGGCCGGGTGCTGCTGCCACAGCCGGATCACCGTGCCAGCGACTGTGCGCAAGTGCGGGCCATCGGGCCCCTCCAACAGGGCGGGCTCGCCCACGCCGTAGTGGGCGGCGAGTGGATTGGCCGGGCCGGCGTAGGCCAGCAACTCCTGGATGGTCACGGTGGGGGCCAGGGGCAGCAGGAACCGGCAACCCGGGCGCAGGACCGCCAGCCGGTCGGCGGTGTCGAGCAGGAAGGGCACGCCCACCAGCAACTTGGCCCGTTTGGAGCCCGGCAGCAGAGCCACCCATTCCCCTGGCGGCAGGGGCTGCCGAGCCGCAGCCCCCTCGCCTGGATCGAGCATCAGATCGCCCACCTCCACCACCCGGCTGCGCCAGCGGGGCGCCAGCTGGCTCCTCACCCGGGGCCCCAGTGCCGCGATGCGGTCGTTGAAGCGGGGCCAGCGGGCCACCCACTCGGCGTAGGTGAGGTGGCGGTAGCCGAGCCGGGCCGAAAGCAGCACCGTCCAGAACTGATCGCCACCCAGAAACACCACCACGCCACGCCGCGGCCAGGCACCGTGGCGCCGCGGTCTGAGTAGCAGGCCCCAGAAGCGCCGCGCCGGCACGATCCGCTCAAACAAATCCCAGCCAGCCGCGGCCCTGTGTTCCTGGCCGGTGCCGTTGGGACAGGGCACCAGCACCAGATCCAGCTGGCAGCCAGCACCGGGCTGGCGGGGCCGCAGAGGCAAGTTGCGATGCAACCGCTTAGCCAGAGGCCTCACCCAGGTACTGAGCTCTCCCGGTCCATTGCTCACCAGCACGATGGCGAGCGATGGCTCAGGAGGCATTGAAGAAAAATGCGGATGGCGAGACTTGAACTCGCAAGGCCGAAGCCACACGCCCCTCAAACGTGCGTGTCTACCAATTCCACCACATCCGCTTGAGATCGGCTGGGCCTTGGCCCATCCGGGTGGTGCGGAGCATGAAGCGCTCCGGCGAGCAATATACCTATCGCCATCCCCTCCCCCCGGGGGCGGATCACCCACCGGCGGCATCGGTCGGCACGGTGAGGGGGGCCGGTCATCGCTGATACAGTCCGCAACGGCCTGTCCCAGCTGAGTCGCCGCGGATGCCCATCGGCAAGTTGCTGATCGCCAACCGAGGCGAAATCGCCCTACGCATCCTGCGCAGTTGTCGCGAACTCGGGATTCCAACCGTGGCCGTGTACAGCACGGTGGATAAAAACGCCCTGCACGTGCAGCTGGCCGATGAGGCCGTGTGCGTGGGCGAGGCCCCCAGCTCGAAGAGCTACCTCAACATTCCCAACATCCTGGCGGCCGCCACCTCCCGCGGCGCTGACGCCATCCACCCCGGCTACGGCTTCCTGGCCGAGAACGACCGGTTCGCCGAGATCTGCGCTGACCACGGCATCACCTTCGTGGGCCCCAGCCCCGAGGCGATCCGCTCGATGGGCGACAAATCCACCGCCAAGGCCACCATGCAGCGGGTGGGGGTGCCCACCATCCCCGGCAGCGAGGGCCTGCTCGACACCCCGGCAGCAGCAGCTCGTCTGGCCGACTCCATGGGCTACCCGGTGATGATCAAGGCCACCGCCGGTGGCGGTGGGCGCGGCATGCGGCTGGTGCCGAGCGCCGACCAGCTCGAGAGCCTGTTCAAGGCCGCCCAGGGCGAAGCGGAGGCCGCCTTCGGCAACCCGGGGCTCTACATGGAGAAATTCATCGACCGGCCCCGCCACGTGGAAGTGCAGGTGCTGGCCGACCGCCACGGCAACGTGGTGCATGTGGGCGAACGCGACTGCTCGATCCAGCGCCGCCACCAGAAACTGCTGGAGGAGGCCCCCAGCGTGGCGATCGATCCCGAGCTGCGCCGCCAGATGGGCGAAGCGGCCGTAGCCGCTGCCCGAACGATCGGCTACGAGGGCGCCGGCACCGTGGAATTCCTGGTGGACCGCGGGGGCAACTTCTACTTCATGGAGATGAACACCCGTATCCAGGTGGAACATCCGGTCACTGAGATGGTGACCGGCGTGGATCTGATCGCCGAACAGCTGCGCATTGCCGGCGGGGAGCCGATCTCCCTACGCCAGGACCAGATCAAGCTCACCGGCCACGCCATTGAAGTGCGGATCAATGCCGAGGACCCCAGGCAGAACTTCCGCCCGGCCCCCGGCAAGATCACCGGCTGGCTACCGCCGGGAGGCCCCGGCGTGCGCTTCGACAGCCACGTGTACACGGGCTACGAGATTCCGCCCTTCTACGACTCCCTGATCGGCAAGCTGATTGTGTGGGGCGTGGACAGGGATCACGCCCTCAGGCGTCTGCGCCGGGCCTTGTCGGAATGCGCCGTCACCGGCATCCCCACCACCATCGACTTCCACCTGCAACTGCTTGATCGGCCCGAATTCCAGGCCGGCGACGTGCACACCAAATTCGTGGAGCAGGAAATGCTGCCCCCGCCCAGGGCTTAAGCCGCAACCTGGGCGTGGATCAGCAGCTGGCTGATCAGGCCCTGTTGGCCCACCAGCAGCTCCCGCACAAGACTGATCAGCCCCACCCAAACCACCGGGGTCACGTCGACACCGCCGATCGGCTGGATCAACCGCCGCGTGGGGGCCAGGAGGGGCTCGGTGGGGGCACCGATCAGGCGCATGACGCCGCGCTGGAGATCCACCTGCGGGTACCAGGTGAGCACGATCCGGAACAGGAACAGCAGTGTCCAGAGCGCCAGCACCAGCCCCAGCGACAGATGCAGCCAGCCCAGGGCCGAGCCAGGCAGGAGCTGGGCGAGGGCCAGGGTCTGGAGAGCAGGCTGAGCCGACGCAGCGAACAGGGCCGTCACAAAGCTCTAAGCAGCTGTCGAGACCAGCGTAGGCAGCCGCGGTCACTGCCTAGGATCCGCACGCGATCAGCTCCTGCTGCAGCAGTCGACGACATGACCCCTTCCCTCGCCAACTTCCTCAGCAGCCTCGTTTGGGGCGCCGTGATCGTGGTGGTGCCGATCACCGTGGCCCTGATCCTGATCAGCCAGAACGACCGGCTGGATCGCAAGCTCTGATACCCCCTGGGCGGAGCCGGCACCCTGCCTAGAGTGTCGGCATTGTTTCGAGATCCCAGCCAGCCGGGATCAAGCGTGCCGTGGTCAACGCCAGCCTCAACTGGGCCAGCATTGTTGGCATCGTGCTGGCGGTGGGTGGAGCGCTGCTCTACTTCATGCGCAGCTTCAAACCTGCTCTGGCCCGCGACTACGACGTGTTCTTTGCCGCCGTGGGCCTGCTCTGCGGTGGCATTCTGTTTTTTCAGGGTTGGCGCCTCGATCCGATCCTGCAGTTCGGCCAGTTCCTGCTGGCCGGCACCACGGTGTTCTTCGCCTACGAGAGTGTTCGCCTGCGGGGCGTGACCACCGAGCAGGCCAGGCGGTCGTCCTATTTCGACGACGACGAGCCTGTGCCCGCTGGCCCCTACCGCCCCCGGATGGGCGGCAGTAACTGGGGTGATCGCGATGTGGACCGTTTCGATGAACCCGAGCCGCTGCGGCGCCGCATCCCGGCTCGTGACGAGGAGGAGGATTTTTATCGACCCCGGCGCAGCACCAGCAGGGCCGCCATTCCCGAACGGGCCGCCAGTCGACGTGATCGTGCTGACAACGACTGGAGCAGGCCTGAATCCAGCCAGGGTTCCGACCCCGGCGCAGAGGCTGCCCCGTTGACTGGCCGCAGTCGCTACAGCACCGGGGCGTCCCGAACCCAGCCTGAATTCGGTGCCCGGCGCCGTGAGCGCGACAGCGGTCCCGAGCCCCGCCGCGGCAGCCGCCCAATGGCGAGCTCCGATCCCATGCCCCGCTCCAGCCGCAGGCCCTCGCCGGCCGGCAGCCCCTCCTCCATCCCCCAGGGCACCCCGATCAGAAGCACGGGCTCCAGCGAAATCAGCGACGCCGACTTCAGCCCGATCCCCAGCGCTTCCAGCCCAACCCGCGAGCCACGACCCAGCGCTGGTGGAGATGGCGCTGCCGGCCCGAGCCGTGCGACCAGCTCTGGCCAGCGCGACAACAGCTCCCGCTTCGACGACTGAACCGGCACCAGGCCATTCCCAGGTCGCTCTCCCATCTGGTCTCTCGCTCGGCGGTCTTCCTGCTGTTGACCGCAGCCCTGTCTCTCACAGGCTGCGCTGGTCCCTGGAACCGTCGGTCGGCAGGGCCAGGGGCATTGGGCGTGGCGGAAAGCCGTCGTGATCCGGCCCTCAGCGGCAACGGTCGCCTGCTGGCCTCGGTGATGGAGCGCCAAGGCAGGGCCCGACTGCTGTTGCAGGAGCAGCCAAGCGGCAAGGTGTTGCCCCTGCGTCATTTCGCTGGTCGATTGCCCCACCGCTCCCCATCGTTGAGCTGGAGCGGCCGTTATCTGGCAGCGATCGTGCAACAGGGACCCGAGCGTGCTGTGTTACTGGAGGACCGGGTCACCGGCCGCCCGCTGCGATTCCCGCTGCCCGCGGGGAGCCAGCCCGAGCAGCTGAGCCTGGCCCCCGATGGCCAGCGCCTCGCCTTACAACTCTGGCGCGACGGTCGCCAGCAGGTGGAGCTGTTTGATCTCTCTGGCCTGCTCGAACGGGACCTGCCGCCGGGACTGCGGGTGGCGGGCGGGGAGAGGCAGGGGCCATGAGTGGACAGCCATCGCCCTGGGCAGGTGCGCTGGCCCCTCTCGGGGCCAGAGGGGCACTGGTGCTGCTGGGCTGCCTGGCCCTGGGGGGCTGCCTGGGTGCCATGCCCGTGCCGCAGCAGGGCCTGAATCGCCAGCTGGAGCAGGCAGGTAGCAACCGCCAGCCGTCGTTGGCAGGCCGCTGGCTGGCTGTCATCAACGCGGGCGGCGGGCTGTCTCCTGGCGATGGCCGCGAGCGGGTGCTGCTCCTCGATCTGGAGCGCCAGCTGCCCGTGCCCCTGCCGGGCCTCAACCGCCCCGATGCCCAGCCCCTGAGCGTGAGCGTGGATGCCAGCGGCGAGCGGCTGGCCCTGGTGCGACACCTCGACGGCCGCACCGAACTGCTCCTCTATCGCCGTTCGCTGCAGAGCCTCCAACCCATTCCGCTCGTGCCCCCAGGGGTACCGCTGGCCGTGCAACTGCGGGCCGACGGCCGCGAGCTGGCGGTGCAGGTGAGCCGCAACGGCCTCTGGCAAGTGGACCTGATTCAGATCCCCTGAGGCAGGAGCGCGGTGAGGTGGGGAGTCGTCAGCGGTGCCGTGATCGCCAGAAGGCGCGCCACTTGCGATCAAGGATCAGCCCCGCGCTCACCAATGTGATGGCGTTGGCCACGATCAAAGGGCCATCGCCGGTGAGCAGGCCATACACCCCCCAGAGGGCAATACCGCAGGTGAACAGGGCGTACATGCGCAGGGAGATGCCACTGGTGTCGCCACTGCGCAGGGTCTTGGCCGCCTGGGGGATAAAGCTCAGCGTGGTGAGGCTGGCGGCCACATAACCGAGCACCGCAACGCCGGTGGGCTGCACGCTCAAGGCACCAGGCCTGCCCAGTGCAGAAAGGTGTCGCCGCTGAGGGCCTCGATCAAGATCACTGCGGCAAAGCCCACCATGGCGAAGCGACCATTCACGCGCTCTGCATAGGCACTCCAGCCGAAGGCCGGCACATCGCCAGTCGTGGCGGTGGTGGCGGGGATGGCCCGCTCGGGGGTGGGGCTGTCGGTCATGGGATCAGGCATGGCGGCTCACGTCATAGCCGGCAGCCGGCCGCAGCCGCCAGCTTCCCGTGCCATCGAGCTCCAGCACGGTGTCGTGGAAGGCGGTGAGGGTGGGGCGATGCCCCACGCTCACGAAGGCCATGTCGCGCTGGGTGAGCAACTCGTAGAGGTGACGCTCGGTGGCCACATCGAGGGCGCTGGTGGCCTCATCGAGCACCACAAACCGCGGCGCCGTGAGCAGCAGGCGGGCGAAGGCCAGGCGCTGCTGCTCGCCCAACGAGAGCAGGCGCGGCCAGTCCTGCTTGATGTCGAGGTCGGGGTACCGCTGCACCAGCTCGCTGAGTCGCACCTGCTCCAGCACATGGCGGAGCTGCTCGTCGCTGAAGCGCTCCGGTTGCTGGGGGTAGCAGAGCTGCTCGCGCAAGCTGCCGAGCAGCATGTAGGGCTTCTGGGGAATGAACAGCAACTCGCCCTCGCCGGGCCGCTCCACATGGCCAGCGGCAGGGGCCCAGAGCCCGCTCACCAAGCGCAGGAACGAGGTCTTGCCGCAGCCCGAGGGCCCCACCACCAAAAGCCGCTGATGGTTGTCCACCTCCACGCTGAGATCGTGGATCAGCTTCCGATTGCTGCGTGGCAGCACCAGATCCACATGGCTCACCAGAATCGACCCATCGCGGGCCTGGGAACGGGCGGCCTGCTCGCGGGCCTCGAGGCTGGCGTTCTGGCTGGAGATCGCCTCCACCTTGCCCTGGAATCCCTCCAGACGGCTGATGGACGCAGAAAACGCCGCCAGCCGATCGATGTTGTTCACGATGTAACTCACCGAGAACAACACCTGGGAAAAGGCGATGCTGGCCTGACAAAACACACCGAAATCCACTTGCTTGGCGAAGTAGATCGGTGCGATCACCAGCCAGGGCAGGAAACGGGAGAAGTAGTCGTAGGAGCGCTGGATCACGCTGATCAACGCCTCCCAGATAATCAAGCGGTTGTAATTGCGAATCGCACCACCAAGCCGCCGCTCAGCCTCCTTCGCCTCCTGCTGTTCACCGCGATAGAAGGCAATCGATTCGGCGTTGTCACGGATGTGCACCAGGCCATAGCGGAAATCGGCCTCAAGCTTGAGCTGCTGGTAATTCAAGGCCACCAGCTTGCGGCTGGCAAAGATGATCAGAGCCGTACCGCCCACCGAGTAGATCAGCAGCCATAGGGCCAGCGTGGAGCTGATGCTCCACAGCACGATGATGAAGCTGAAAAAGGTGAGCAGGGCAGAGAGGATCTCCACCGTCACGCTCAGACTTGTGCCGGTGAAGCTGGCGGCGTCCTGGGAGATCCGCTGATCAGGGTTGTCAATCTCCTCGGCAGTTTCGTCGTTGGGATTGAGAACGTAGTAGGCGCGGTTGGAGAGGTAGCGATTCAGCAACCGTCCGCTCAGCCACTCGCGCCACAGCAGGCCCAGCCGCGGGATCAGATAGCTCTGCAGCGCACGGATCGGCAACGCCAGGACCAGGCAGAAGGCGTAGATCGCCACGGTCTGCCAGAAGCCCTCGTTGTCGTAGGCCACCAGGGTGTTGTCGACATTGCGGGCGATGAAGCTGATGCCCACATTGATGCCGTTGATCACCAGGATCAGCAGCACGATCACGCCCAGCAGCAGCCAGGGCAGCCAGCGCCCCTGGCGCAACTTGCCGCGGAAAGCGCCGAAACAGCCCAGGCCACCCGCCAGCGCCACCATCACCACCACGCCGATCGGACTGCGCCAGATCGCCCCCACCTGCTCAGGCACACCGGGCAGGAAACGGCTGCGCAGCTCGGGGATCAGGGCACCACTGAGGCTCACGGCCCCGGTGAGCAGCAGCAGGGTGGTGCCCACCACCACGGCCAGCAGGGCCACCACCAGCAGCAGAAACTGCCAGGCGCTGGTGTCTTCCACCGGCAGAAAGTAGGGCTGGGCCAGGCGCTGCAGCTTGCCCAGCTGGCTGCGGAAGGCCTTGAGGGGATTCATGGGGCGGCACGGCGTGAGGGCATTGTCGCCGCTGGCCCGTAAGTGCGGCTGTGTCAGCCAGGCCCATCAGCCTGGTGTGTCAGCCCGGTGGCCAGGTCAGCTCGCGGCCACCGAGCACATGCACATGCAGGTGAAACACGGTCTGGCCAGCCTCGGCGCCGCTGTTGATCACCGTGCGGAAACCGCTCAGCCCTTCCTGGCGGGCCACCTTGGCCGCCACCAGCAGCAGGTGCCCCAGCAGGGGGGCGTGGTCCTCACCAGCTTCATCGAGGCGAGCGATCGGCTCCCGCGGAATCACCAGGATGTGCACCGGCGCCTGGGGCGCCACGTCGCGGAACGCCAGGCACCGTTCATCGGCATACACCTGGTCGCAGGGGATCTCACCGCTGAGGATGCGGCCGAAGATCGTGGGGTTGGCTGGGCTGTCGCCGGAGCTCGCCATGAAACCTGCTGCAGAGCGAAGAGCGGGGATGGGCCTGCCACTGGGACAGGGGTGGCACTGACGGATCAGTGATCCCGGAGCGCGATGTTGGCACGCTGCAGCACAGCGGCCCTGCTGGGCCTGGAGGCCCGCGCGGTCACCGTGGAGGTGGACCTGGCGCCCGGGTTGCCCGGCCTGCAGATGGTGGGGCTGGCCGATGCGGCGGTGCAGGAGGCCCGCGAGCGGGTGCGCTCTGCCCTGCGCCACAGCGGCTTCAAGGTGCCGCTCACCCGGGTGGTGGTGAATCTGGCCCCCGCCAACCTGCGCAAGGAGGGGCCAGGCTTTGACCTGCCGGTAGCTCTGGGGATGCTGGCCGCCAGCAGCCAGCTGCCTCCAGCGTTGCTCGCCGGCGTGTGGAGCTGCGGTGAGCTGGGACTCGACGGACAGCTCCGGCCGGTGCGGGGCTGCCTGGCCATCGCCCTGGCGGCACGCCGGGAAGGGGCGCGAGCCCTGCTGGTGCCAGCCGCGAATGGCAGCGAAGCGGCCCTGGTGGAGGGGCTGGCGATCTGGCCGGCTGCCCACCTCGGCGAGGCGGTGGCCCTGGTGCGCCAGCCACCCCGCGCCGCGCCGCAGCCACAGCGGGCCTGGAGCAGCCCCCCTTCAGGAGACGAAGACCTGGCCGAGGTGCGTGGCCAGCAGCATGGCCGCCGCGCCCTGGAGATTGCCGCGGCGGGTGGTCATCACCTGCTGCTGTGCGGGCCGCCAGGCAGCGGCAAGACAATGCTGGCCCGGCGCCTGGCCGGGCTGCTGCCGCCCCTGAGCTCCGCGGAGGCCCTTGAGATCACGGGCATTCACTCCGTGGCGGGATTGCTGGAGGAAGGCAGTGGGCTGGTCAGCCGCCGCCCTTTCCGCGCGCCGCATCACAGCTGCACCGGCGCTGCCCTGATCGGCGGCGGCGCCGTGCCGCGGCCAGGGGAGCTGGTGCTGGCCCATCGGGGGGTGCTGTTTCTCGATGAGCTGGCGGAATTCCGGCGCGAGGTGCTCGATCTGTTGCGCCAACCCCTGGAGGAGGGTGAGCTCTGGATCCACCGGGCCCGCCACCGCAGCCGGTTCCCGTGCCGCATCACCCTGGTGGCGGCCACCAACCCCTGCCCCTGCGGCTGGCATGGCGACCCCGAACGCAGCTGCAGCTGCAATGCCAACCAGCGGCGCCACTACTGGGGCCGGTTGTCGGGCCCCCTGCTGGATCGCATCGACCTGCAGGTGGTGCTGCAGCGCCCCGACAGCGCAGCCCTCAGCGCCCCGTTTCGCAACGGATTGCGGGGCAACAGGCCGAACAGCAGCCGGGAAGGGGCAGCCATCGCCAGCAACCCACAGGAAAGCACTGGCAGCGTGCGGCAACGGGTGGAAGCAGCCCGTGCCCGCATGCAACAGCGCAACCCAGGCGGCTGCAGCAATAGCCAGCTCACGGGAGCGGCGCTGCAGTGCCTCCTGCGGATCGAGGGGCCAGCCCTGGAACTCTGGGAAGCAGCCCTGCGACATCGCCAGCTCTCAGCCCGCTCCGGGGAGCGGGTGCTGCGGCTTGCCCTCACCCTGGCGGATCTGGCCGGAGAAACCAGCATTGGCTGCGGCCAGATCGCCGAGGCCCTCACCTACCGGAGCTTCGATGGCCGGTCGCGGTAGGGCTGCACGCCGATCGGCGGCGGCGCCATGGCCTCCTGGTCGTGGAGGCTGCCGATGGCGTGATGCACCGCATCGGCAAACCAGGTGGCAAAACGATCGAGCAGCCGCGGCATTTCAGCTGCCGGTGTGGAAGCGACAGGCGTGCTGGCAGGGATGGTCATGGCACCCAGGCGAGTGATGGCTCCAGCCTGGCCAGGGGAGCGGCCCAGGGGAACAGGTACAAAGACCGATCAGGGCCCAGACAGCAAAAAACCGGACGCAGAAGCGCCCGGTGGGCAGGAAGAGCGAAAACCCCTCAGCGGCGACGGCGACGCTGCTGGGCCTTGCGCTTGTACTTCTCAGTGGGGGTTTCGTGGTGCCGCAGGCGCTTCAGATCAGCAAAGATCCCAGCCTTGGACACCTGGCGCTTGAAGCGGCGCAGAGCAGACTCGATGCCTTCGTTTTCGCCGACGGTGACCTGGGTCATGAAGCGGAATTGGTCTCACCAGAAGGTCAAATGTAGCAACTGGCCGGACGGAGCTCAGTTGGCCGGCTGGACAGGCCCGTCAACGGGCTGCTGGCCCATCGGCTGGTCTGCCACGGGCCAGGCCTCGCGGTAGAGGTACACGTGGCCGAGGTTGCGGCCGCCATAAGCACGACGCTTGAGCTGCCATCCAGGCTCGAACACCAGCTGGAGGAAGCCCGTACCAGGCCCCTGGGTCCGCGCGACCAGCATCTCCGGACCGGCTCCGGCCTTGGTGGGGATGGCCAGCAGCAGGTTGTCGTTGTTCTGGCGCACCACCATCAGTCGGTAGGTGGCTGCCAGATCGGAACCACCGACACGCACGGAGTAACCGTTGGCATCGAGATAGCGGCTGCAGATGCCGGTGAAGTCGAAGCTGCCCAGCAACGGATCGACAGCAGCCGGAGCCGAGCCATTCACCGCGTAGCAGGCCCGCTTGTTGTTGAGCTGTTCGTAGATGTTGAGCTGGGCACGGGTGCCATCACCGATTGGCACCGCCACCAGCACAAACCGCTCCTGCTGGAGATCGGCAGCCTGGAACATCGAGGCTGCAGCGGGGTTGACCAGCAGGGCGCCCATTCCGATGCTGCTGAAGCCGGCAATCAGGCCAGTGACCAGCGGCATCAGGGCAGCGGGAAGGGGAGGGCGCATCATCGCGGCTCGAACCGGGATCAGGGTTAATCGTATGCACCCCTACCGTTCGAAACCAGTGCCGGGGAAGCCCTGGGCAACCGGGAGAAGCGCCGAAACCGCGCGCTCAGGCGGGTTTGTTGATGCGAATGGCGACCAGCAGGGCAGCTGCCGTACCCGGCAAGCAGAGGCCCAGGATCCAGCGCGTGGTGGCGACACCGAGGTCGGGATCGCCGTAGGCCAGCTCAAACACCGAGCCGGTGGCAGCGATGCCAAGCACGCAGGCAAGGGCCAGGAACAGCCCGGCCAGGGGTTTCATCGGCATGGTGAGGATTCAGCGCGGTCAGGGTTCGTCGCGATCAGGAGATCAGCGGATCGAGCGGACCGCCGTCCGCTCAAAGCCGTTCTCCTGCAGCTCCTGGTTGAGGCTGAGCTCATCGGTGACCCGATCCACGAACAGCACACCGTTCAGATGGTCCATCTCGTGCTGGATGCAGCGGGCCAGCAGCCCATCGGCCTTGAGCTTTTGGGGCCGGCCCATCTCATCACGGAAACCCACCTCAACCACGGTGGGGCGCACCACGTTGAGATAGACACCGGGAATGCTGAGGCACCCTTCCTCATAGGTATCAACGCCCGAGCCGAAGGAGCGGATCTCCGGGTTGATCAGCACCATGGGCGGGGCAGCGGGGTTGTCGGGATCGAGATCGATCACCAGCAACTGCTTGTGCACCCCCACCTGGGGAGCGGCCAACCCGATCCCTTTGGCGGTGTACATGCTGCGCAGCATGTCGCGAGCCAGCTCGCGCACCGCGTCGTCCACCTTGCTGATCCGCTTGGCCGGAGTACGCAGCACCGCATCGCCCAAGGTATGGATCTGCATGGGGGGCTGGTCCAGCGCCGCCTTGGGCACCTGCACACCACCACCACTCCGCACCGCCGCACGGGCCATCTGGGCAAAGCTGCCGGCCACGGAATCACCAATCAATTCGTGCTCTTAGTTTAAGTGCGCTGGCCCGGAGACCCTGTCTGGGGGCCGCGGCGCCCCGAATCCCTCCTCCTTTGCCACCAGAGCGTTCCTCCCCCGTGAGTGACAACCCCTCCCTGAGTACCGGCGCCCCCCTTGGTGCCGCAGCGGTGGTGGGGCGCACGCCGGTGTTCAAGGAACCACGGCTGCAAGGGCCATGGCTTCTCTGGCTGGAACAACGACCGCACGAACAGGGGCGCACCACCCTGCTGCTGCGCCGCTCCGGCCAGCCGGATGATGCTGAGGCACGGGAACTGACTCCTGGCCCCTGGGACCTGCGCAGCCGGGTGCATGAATACGGCGGCGGCGCCTACGCCATCAGCGGCGGCGATGTGGTTTGGGTGCACGACGGCGACCGCTGCCTCTGGCATCTGCGCCTCGATTCCTGCAGCGGCAGGTCCCTGGAGGA
>Ga0164293_10001149_pt1 | contig 22225 bp, 18 predicted proteins | sample GEODES118metaG_FD_111487 | JGI IMG/M metagenome (GOLD analysis project Ga0164293, IMG submission 111487) | Eutrophic lake water microbial communities from Lake Mendota, Wisconsin, USA - GEODES118 metaG | ecosystem: Environmental > Aquatic > Freshwater > Lake | place: USA: Lake Mendota...
CCCACCTCAGGCCAATTTCTGTGCCGGAGCGAACCGAAACGGCTCGCTCTCCCACTTTCTGATTTGGCACGACAACACACAGCATTTTACGATTGATGGCTCGAACAATTGCAATTGGCGACGTTCATGGATGCGACACCGCATTGGCAACTCTGCTCAATGCGGTCGCGCCCACTCGTCAAGATACCGTTATCACGATGGGTGACTTGGTCGACCGCGGTCCAAATACTTTCGGCGTGATCGAAATCCTTCTGGACCTGATGAATCGCTGCCACTTGGTACCGCTGATTGGAAACCATGAAATCATGATGTTCAGCGGTCTGGAAAACCGCCGGCAAATGGACTTCTGGCTGCAACACGGCGGCGTTGCAACGCTGGCCAGCTACGGCAACAACCCCGCCAACATCCCGGCGGCACATCGGTCTTTTCTCGGCCATTGCCTCCGTCATTACGAGAATGACACACACCTTTTCGTGCACGCCAATTACGATTGGGAGTTGCCACTCGAGGAGCAGCCAGACCAAGTGCTGTTCTGGCAGCATATCTACGATGAAATCCCGCCACCGCACGCCTCAGGCAAGACCGCGGTGATTGGGCATACCCCGCAGTATGAAGGACGCATCCGAAATCTGGGCCACGCCGTCCTCGTTGATACCTACTGCTACGGGAACCAATGGCTGACGGCCTTGGATGTCGACTCGCGGCAAATCTGGCAAGCCAACAATCGCGGCGAAGTCAGGGAAGCTGAATTTCCCAGCCGCGAATTTCGTTAAACCGCCGCCTCAATTAGCGCACTTGCGCCAGACTTCACTGCACATTCCCCAACAAATCGGGCGTGAATCAGCTGCTTGGGAAGAACTCCGAGAGCACCTTGAATCTAAGACCTGCAATTGCGGCTAGGCAGTTTCCTTTCCGGCCAAGGCTGCGGCAAAAGTCGGCCCTCGATGGGCGGACCAGAATTTGTTCGAATCGGCCAACCGGGCGATGGTGCTGCCTCGAATTGGACAGCCTCCTGCGCTGGGGTAACTTTTATCCCGCTTTCCTGCGAACTACTGGCGCAGGCGCTGTTGCCCCGTGCGGAGGAGCCGCCTCCACACTGCGAATTACTCCCCAGTTGCGATCCTCGCGCTCCGCCTCAAGCTCGTCGCTCAGCGGTTGCAGCCGCTTGCGACCAATCAGTCGAACTCGGCCCGAATTGTCTACGCGGTACACCAAATCCACCCAACGGACTCGGGTCTGAAACCGGGCCCCGATCTCCGCCGCCGAATTGAACGCAGCGCTAATCGGCCAAGCCCAGCAATCCCACCGCCTCGCTATTCGATTGAACCGCGAATCTTCGGCATACTGCTTGCCCAATTGCCCACGGACGATTCCAGCCATCACGTTCAGGGTGTAAATCAGTCCGGCGCCCACTAACCAACCCCAGCGAACACCACCCGCGGAAACCAGCGAAGCCAGTCCGCCTGCCAGCAAGCCCCAGAACCCGATCTGCATCAACGCGAAAGCGAATCCGACCCAATAACTGACGACGGGCTTGCTGCCCTGAAAACTGCGCCACCAACGATTCAATGTTCGCCGCAATCCACGTGCGTCCGTCTCAACTTGCCGCACACCCATACTGCGCGGCTCAAACAGGATGCGTTCGCCGTTAAGGCAAAGCGCCTGTTCCGCAACCCATTTTTCAGAGAAGGCCGTAGCCCAAGCCTGATTCAATCCAGATGACTCCAGGCGATCGACGCGAACCGCCCAGCTGCCCCACAGACCGGGTGCTGACTTTGCCCCGAACCAGCTCGCCAGCGAATTACTGATCGAGCATTGCAGATTGCTAAACAGCGACTCTTTCCGCGGCACTGACCAAACGGCTCCGGTTACGGCCGCGACCCCTGGTTCGTAAAGCCGACCGCACAGCCACCGCAACCACTGTCGGCGAACCAGCAAGTCGCTATCGACAAATGCGACCACCCGAGCGTTTCCTGGCAGGTGCCGCAACGCCGTGCGCATTTGATGGACCTTTTGGCTGCAGTGCTCGGCGGGTCCGGAAAACACCAACCCAATCCGCGTTAGCCGATGCTCCTGCATCAGGTTGCGAATAACCCGAACCGCGCTATCCTGTTCGTGTTCTGCGACAAACAACAATTCAAAATTAGGATGCTCCTGCTCAAGCAACGCCTGGCAGTGCCGCCGAAACCCAGGCACGGCCCCCCGACAGGGCACGATCACAACGGCCTTGAATTCTGGCGGCAATTCGGGCGGCAACTGATCGCGCCGACGCCGGACGAAACGCCGCGACTCGATCACAATGAGTAAATTCAGCCCGGCTGCCAGCAGGGCGATTCCACCCAAGACCGGCAGGAGCCAACTGAAATTTTCAATCATGCCTGCAACTAAACTTTTCTCGCTGACTTGGTCGAACAAAACGAAAGAGGAAAGTTGGTTGAAGTGTATTGATTAAACCAACTTTGCCAACATCGAATCGAACAGACCTTCAGATTGAGAAAATTGCCGTTACTCAGCCGATTTTGTTCAGCTTGAATGGCCGCCAGTTTCGTCTTGGCAGCTGATCAGCCATTTGTTAACTTACGCCTCGCCAAGACACTGCTGGCAGTTTGACTGATGGCTTTTGCTGTCATGTAAAACCAACCCGGAAACCAGGCAGGATGCCTGCGATTAACCGCCTTGCCCCCGCAGTGACCGAGGCTGAATGACTGCCTCCACTTCCAACGAGGGACGGTTCCAACGAGGAACGGAGGCCGATTACAGCCGCGGAAATCGAGGCGTTGAAGCTGAATTGAATCTGCCATCGAACGGAATTGGCGGAACGGTGCTGGCTGGACGGTTTAGGGCTGACCTTGTTGGCCTCAACTGCCACGATTCACGTGGGTCCAATCACTTCGTACCAATCACCGTTCGCCAGGCCTGTGTCGTTGCCTTGTTTCCTTAAGTGCCAGCTTTGCCGGAGTGCTGCTCCAGCACCAGCTTCGCACACGAAAGGCCACCCGACCGGTCGCCTCGATTCAGCCCAATCAACGCCGTCATCAGGACGACAAGTTAGCAAAGGATGCCACTGAATGCCGTCAGGAAATGAACTGCTTAACGGAGCCCATATCCGCTGGATGATTCGCCGGGACATGCCCGAGGTGCTGAATATCGAAGCCCAGAGCTTTGAGTTCCCTTGGTCCGAGGACGATTTCATCCGTTGTCTCCGCCAACGAAATTGCATCGGCATGGTCGCAGAATGCGATGAACAGGTCGTCGGGTTCATGATCTATGAATTGAACCGTAACGTGCTGCATGTACTCAACTTCGCCGTCCGCTCGGACTTCCGCCGCCGTGGACTGGGCAGCCAAATGCTCGACAAACTGATGGGCAAGCTTTCTCAGCAACGTCGGACCCGGATTGACCTCGAAGTTCGCGAATCCAATCTCGCCGCACAGCTGTTTTTCCGTCGCTCGGGCTTTCGAGCGATCACTGTGCTGAGAGATTACTACGAAGATACCACGGAGTCGGCGTACGTCATGAGCTACGCGCTGGAGGCAGCCGAAGCGCATGAGCCACTCAATCGAATCAGCCGAATGGCCGGTTAAGACTCGGCTCACTTGCGACTGTCGAGCCGGAGATTAAATCAGCTCGCCAGACGGAGCCGCAACTCCGTCGCGAGCTGAACTAATGCCTCCACCACAGCCGATTCCGAATCTCCTGACGTCAGCAAGGTTACCACGGGCTCTCCCCGTTCGATTCGGCTTCCACATTGTGGAATGTCAGCCAACCATCCAGCTACTGCTCCCTGAACCAGCCATTCGCTGCGCCGCGCGTCTATCTCCAAGCCCCCGGCATCAGACCAATACAGAATCGCCTTGCCATGAACTCTTGGCCGCTCTGCATTGGCGAGTAACCGGCATCCGGGCAGGTTCCTGTGTTCGGCTTGGCTGGAGATGCCCGCAGGCCAGCCAGCTCCGACCGCGAACTCGGCGGCGTGCAGCCCAACCAAACTGCTGCCTAATTCCGCCCGCTCCCACAATTCCCCGCTGGCTGTAATACGCGGATTGACTTCAATTGGACAAAGCTCGTCGCCAACAGCCAACACGTCGACGCCGATCACCCCACGTCCGCCTAACGTCAACAAGCCGCGCCCCAAAGCATTCAGTTGAGCCACCTGCCGATCCGTTACAGGTAGCGGTCCGATGCCTCCGCAATACTGGTATCCAGCGGCCCCAAATTCACGCCAGCCGCACAGCTGCCTATAAAAGCCCAAGCACACGAACCGATCAGGCCCCAGCAAAAACAAGGCGCTTGAAGGCACCCCCGCCAACATCTCCTGCAGATACTCAGGCGAGCCAGAAGCTTCGGCGCCAGTCAACCATCTACCAGCCTCGTCCGTGCCAAGCAATCGAACGCCCGCACCGCCCGCCCGGTAACGCTGCTTAACCAGCCAGCGTTTCGCCAGATCAAGTGCTTCGTTCAGTTCGCCCTCACCGCGGTGTTCAGGCACCCGGACTCCGGCTGAGGCAAACGCAGTTGCCCACTGAGCCGGATCGCGCAGTGCCGCACAACAGTCACGGCCAAGATTCCAGACGGGTACTTGCTGCCGCAGTCCCTCAACCATCGCTACCTGAGTCTCAAATCCGCCGCCGACCAGGACCGCTTGGGGACGAAGGGCCGCTGCTACAGCCGGGACCTCAGCCCATTGCCGCACGCGCACCACTTCACCCACCTCAGTCGCATCGACGTCAGCGAAAAAGTCGATTCCCATCGGCTGGAAACCAGCCCGGAGCGAGCTTTGCATCAGCCAACGTACCGACGGCCCGACCACGAGTAATCGATTCACAACCTCTCCTATCTGGTTGGCAGCTTGCCCAGCGTCTGGTAATTTAGCAGCCTCGCACAACAGTTGTTTTCACCATTATTGAAACAGGAGATTTCCATGTCGATGTTCATCGGCGAAGCCCTCGCGGGAGACGGAAACGAAATCGCTCACATTGACTTGCTCATCGGCAGCAAGTCCGGCCCCGTCGGCACGGCTTTTGCCAATGCTCTGGCTACCCAAAGCGAAGGCCACACTAACCTGCTGGCCGTCTTGACTCCCAACCTCGCCGTGAAGCCGGCCACTGCGATGATCACCAAGGTGACCATCAAGGGCATGAAGCAGGCCGTGCAGATGTTTGGCCCGGCCCAAGCCGCCGTTGCCAAGGCCGTCGCCGACAGCGTTGCCGACGGAGTGATCCCCAAGAATCAAACCGAAGACCTCGTCATCGTTTGCGGCGTGTTTATCCACCCGGCTGCCGCCGACGACAAGAAGATCTATCAGTACAACTACGATGCCACCAAGGCTGCCATTGCTAACGCCATGGGCAACAAGCCTTCCGCCGACGAAATGATTGCCGGCAAGGAAAAGGCTGTCCACCCATTCCGCGGTTTCTAACCAAGGTTCGCCCCAAACCGCCAGCTCAATGCCAGGCTGGTTGTGGCCCTGCGGTCGCAACCAGCCCTTTTTTTTGAAGCAGTCTCATTAAGCTCCGACCCAAGATAGTTCCAAGCAGCCGCAGGGAGCCGATCCGCGGCTGCCTGCCAACGATGTTTTCTTCCACAACTCCTCATCCGACTGACGAGCCCCATGACCAAAGCCAAAGTACTGCTGCAACTGGATGTCGACCCACAGGCCAGCTCCTTCGATGCTTTCGTCGCAATTGATGCGGGAGTCGACCACCTGCTTCAATACCCCAATGTCAGTCGAGAAAACGTCATCCCCCTGATTCATGGCGCGATCTTCACTCGCGGTCCAGCTGATTTGAAAAACACCGCTTTGTTTTTTGGCGGTTCGGAGGCCGGCGCTGCCGAGAGCTTGTACCACGTTGCTCGCCAGAATTTCTTCGGGCCGCTGCGCGTGTCGCTGATGTGCGACCCGAATGGCGCCAATACGACTGCAGCCGCGGCTGTTCTCAGTATCGAAAAACACCTCCCACTCAATGGAGTCAATCTGGTCGTGCTCGGCGGAACAGGGCCGGTCGGATCGCGAGTCGCTCGACTTGCCGCCAGCCAGGGCGCGGTTGTCCGAATCTGCTCTCGATCGCTGGAACGTGCCCGCGCTACCGCCGAGTCCATTCAAAAGGCCCATCCCCAAGCCCGCGTCGAACCCTTTGAATTCCTGGCCGAGGCCGATGTCGCGCGGGCAGCCGCCGGATTCGATGTGCTCGTTGCCGCAGGCGCTGCAGGGGCCACCTTTACCCTTCCCGATTGGCTTGACCATGTTCCCGGAATCCGCTTAGCCGTCGACTTAAACGCCGTCCCCCCTGTCGGCCTGATTGGAATCGACCCCCGCGACGAAGGCGAGCTGCGTTCAGGATTAATCTGTTACGGTGCGCTCGGCGTGGGTGGTTTGAAAATGAAAATCCACAAGGCTTGCCTCAAGCAATTGTTTGAATCAAACGAACGCTGTTTTAACACCTCCGAAATCTTCGAGTTTGGGAGATTCCTCGCGAACAATGCCTGATTGGGTCCCGGCCTCGTTTTCCCGCTTCCCGGTTGCCGGGCCATCCATTTTCCACCCGGTGGTCCACCGGCCACCGTTCGCCGACGATTCACGGGCGAGCCCTGCTTCTCGACTGAAATCGGGCCTCCTCGCCCTGCCCTAGCCATAACACGCATGCAAGCCGCCAACAGGCGTTGCTTCACCCCGGCGCGTCAGCCCAACGCCACAACCATGTGCTCAATCGGAGTTCGTTTCACTCGGCTCACGCAGACCACCGGATCAGCGATAAACTAAGGGTGCTGCCATTCCCTAATCCCAAGCACCTCGACCCACTCTGGGGGTTACCGCAATGCTCAATCGCCGCACTTTGCTCGTTTCGCTGGCTACCGCCGGAATCGGAACGCCGACTTTCCATCGCGCCTTGGCCCAACTCGCCAGCGGCCAAGCTCAGATCACGCCGGAGATGATCGCTCAAGCGTCATGGGTCAGCGGCATCACACTGACCCCGGAAGAGCAAGTAAAAATCGCCCAAAAGGCTCAACTCAATGCGGTCGCGATTGAGCAATTGCGGAAAACACAACTCGACCACACATTCCCTCCCGCAACTCAATTTCAAACCTGGGCAGTCCCGCACACGACAACTGTCACTCCGAACCGCAACCAGCGCTTTTCAACTCCAGCAGCGCTTAACCGCCCAACCAGCGATGAAGAACTCTGCTTCCTGCCAGTGTCCGAGTTGTCGGAACTAATTCGCACGCGGCAAATCAGCAGCACGGAGCTGACCGAGCGCTACCTGCAGCGGCTGAAGAAATACGACCCTCTCTTGCGATGCGTCGTTAACCAGACTGAGGAGCTGGCCCAACGCCAAGCCGCGCAAGCCGACCGGGAAATCGCAGCTGGATACTATCGCGGCCCGTTGCATGGAATTCCCTGGGGAGCCAAAGATCTGATTTCCATCCCAAGCTACCCGACCACTTGGGGCATTCCGGTTTATCGTGATCGCGTTCTTGATGAGACCGCAACCGTTGCCGAACGACTCCAAGCCGCAGGAGCCGTGCTCATCGCCAAGTTGTCGCTGGGAGCGATTGCCATGGGCGACCAGTGGTTCGGCCAAATGACCCGAAACCCTTGGAATCCTCGCAATGGATCCAGCGGATCAAGCGCTGGCTCGGCTGCGGCTACCGCTGCGGGCTGCGTAGGCTTTTCGCTCGGCACCGAAACCCTGGGGAGTATTCTCTCGCCCTCGATTCGCTGCGGCGCCACCGGATTGCGACCAACTTTCGGCCGAGTCAGCCGCCATGGTTGCATGCCACTCGCCTGGTCAATGGACAAAGTCGGCCCAATCTGCCGCAGTGTCGAAGACTGCGCTGTCGTGTTTGGTGCCATCCATGGTGCAGATGGTCGAGATCCCACGGCCATCGACCGCGCGTTTGAGTGGCCGCACCAAGTTGACCTAAGGAGCATTCGCGTCGGAGTTCAACGCCGCGAGAATCAAGGAGATCTGCGCGAGGAAGAAAGGATTCTCAAAGACCTCGGCTGCCAGCTAATCCCGATCGACCTGCCTAAAGACTACCCTTTACGGGCGCTCACTCAGGCTATCGACATTGAAGCAGCGGAGATTTTTCAAGACCTTTTGTTTGCCGGACAGACCGAACACTGGAACGACTGGACAGATATTTTCCGCGCGGCCCATTTCATCTCAGCAGTCGACTACCTCAAACTGATGCGGGTCCGCCGCAAGCTGATGGCCGAAATGGAAGATGTCATGAAGCAAGTCGACGTGCTCTTTAATTGCAATGATATTTTGCACAGCAATTTGAGCGGGCACCCCTCGGTAGTTTTGCCTTGGAAAATTGCCCAACGCTCCGAGTCGCAACGCCCGGTTCCCGCCACGTTCACCGGGCAACTGTTTGATGAGTCGCGCCTTTGTGCTGTCGCTCACGCCTTTCAATTACAAGTTCAGGGACATCTGCAAAGGCCGCCGCTTGATGCCTTTCTCGAGCAACAGCAGGCCGGGACTCTGGATGCCACACCGGAGTCCCCATCTCCCTCCGATGGCGGCGGCTCCGCCCCGACGCCCGCTCCCACTGCCCCCCCAAAGCAAGGAGGCTAGAGTTCGCCCTCCCCCTTTTCTTCGCCATTGACCATGGGCAACGCCTCTGACAGCGACCGTCCTGCAGCCACAACCTGGCATGGTAAGGCTGCTTTGTTTCCGCTAACATCGAATTGCCAGCTTCGCGGCCCCCGGTGAAGGGACCGGAGAAGTAAATTGCTTGGCGGCTTGGACCAAGGCTGTTCAGCCTGCTTTTCTGGAACTTGGACTGCGGTTCGGGACCCTCAACGCAGGCACCTCAAGCCCGCAGCCGGAGCTTTTTTTAAGCGCCATCACCTGCCGGCACCGCCCTTCCGGACCGGCTCAGCAGTATCCCTCAACGAATCGAGACTCGAGACTTTAGACAATGACCCCGACTACCATCACCACGCCAGAAGCTACTTTTCAACTTGACCCCGCCTTCATGTACGGCGATGACTTCGGCCCCGAGAAAATTGTCTACATCTACGAGCCTCGTTGCGGTCTCCGTGGCATTGTCGTTATCGACAACTCGAGCATCGGCCCGGCAATTGGCGGCATTCGGATGACTCCAACGGTTAATACTCAAGAAGTCTTCCGCTTGGCTCGGGCCATGACCTGGAAAAATGCCTTGGCGGGGATTCCTCACGGCGGCGGAAAGTCAGGTATCATCGCCGACCCGAGAACGTTGACCATGGAGAGAAAAGAGACCCTAATTCGGCAGTTCGCCCGTGGCATCGAAGCTCTCAACCAATACATTCCCGGCCCAGACATGGGTACAGACGAAACGGCGATGGCTTGGGTACGAGACGAAATCCGTCGATCAGTCGGACTCAGTTCCGTACTGGGTGGAATTCCACTCGACCAAGTCGGCGCAACGGGTTTCGGGCTCGCGGTTTGTGCAGAGGTTGCCCAACACTTTGCGGACATCAATCTCAAGGGAGCGACCGTCAGCATTCAAGGCTTTGGCAATGTCGGTCGACACGCCGCCTCCTACCTCACGCATCCAAAGCGCGGGGCTGTCGTCGTCGCGGCTACGGATATTCCGGGCACGGTGTACAACCCGGACGGCTTGCAGATCGAGAAATTGATTAGCCTTGTCAAAGCCGGTCGCCCAATCACGGAATACAACGAGAAGGGAACTCAAATCCTGGCCCGTGACGAGTTCGTCAACATTCCGGTCGACATCTTCGTTCCGGCAGCCCAAGCCGACGTTATTACAGAAACCAACGCACCTTTGCTGAATTGCAAATTAATGCTGCAGGGTGCCAACATTCCCTGCACCGATGCGGCCGAAAGAATCCTGCATGAACGAGGAGTGATTTGCGTTCCCGACTTTGTCGCCAATGCCGGCGGAGTAATCTGCGGCAGCGTCGAGTATCACGGCGGTACCAAGTCCACCGCGTTTCAGGAGATCGAAGAGAAACTCAAGGAGAATACCGCTGCCGTCCTCGAACACGCCCGACGCACCAAGTCGACGCCCCGAGCAGCCGCTCTTGACCTCGCCCAAGAACGAGTCCGCGAAGCGATGAGCTACCGCCGGGCAAACTAAACGCGCCCGCTGACTGACAAGCAACCTGCTCTCTCCCGCCTTTTGCACTCACCCCTCGCTGCTTCGACGGTGCCAAGCGTTCGGGTGATCGTCTTTGGGGAACAGCGTGATTTCCATACCATCCACGGGCGAGTTCTTGCCGAGTACTGCTTCACAGTGACCGCACAGCCAAGCGGCAACGGCTTTGATGCCGGTTTTCCGGGTTAGCGATTGAATGCATCGCCCTACTGCAGTCCTCCCCACGAGTGTCGCAGGTGCGACTTAAACTTGCTCCACCTCGCGGACAACCGCCTCGTTCCCCGGAGCGACAGCGACTTTGATTCCAGTTTCCCGCGCTGGCAGCTTGCGTTCACTCAGCCTCCGGGCATGCTCACTCATGGTGAGAACATCAAACTGGCTGCCCAGCATCTTCAGGCTCGCTCGTACGATATCCAATTTGTACTGGGCGGGCATTCGCATTCCCGGGAAAAAGGCCAACTCGGGCTCGTCATCACCGCCCAAGAAATCGAGCGGGTGCAACAAGACAGAAGGCTCCACTCCACCCAGTCTTGATAACTTAAGAGCTGTCCAAAAATAGCTCTTCGCCAGACTACTTGAGAATTGACCGAGGTAATGCACGTAACTGAGATGGTAAGGAACCCGGAACAAGGGAATCGTGGAGACCGGAATCTCCAGCAATTGGCCATCCACGGCCCGCCAATGATATGGCTTGAGCCGCTGGAACCCATCCATCCACGAGCCAAACAAGTTCTTGCGTTTCTCTTTTTCAGCCGGACTGAATCGCGACTTCAAAAAGTAATAGGCTCTGGCTGCCGGTCCGAGAAACGTAGGAAAAGTACTCCCGTCGTACTCGTAGCCACGCTCAATCAACAGTCGAATAACTTCCGGTGAGCAACTAAATCCCGGACCGCGGAATCCCGTCAAGCGCTGAGCCGAATGCCGCGAAATAGCGAGTTCAGCCTGCTCAAATTCCAATTCCAATTGCTCGCGGGAATACCTCTGCAGCCAAGGTTCATGTGAAAACGAATGATTGGCCAATTCATGCCCAGCCCGCACAATTTGCGCGAGAGCGCGGTCGTTTTTTTCCAAGGCCGCATCTTGGCCAACGACAAAAAACGTGATCCTCAGCCCCTGCTCGTCCAGAATTTCCAGAATTCTGGGAACAACCACGTCGAGGTAGCTGGGAAAACCTTCCCAAGAGCGATCGCCGTGGGTCTTCAAATAAGACCATTTGTTGTCGAGGTCGAGCGAAAGACTGGCTAATGGTTTCATGATTCGTCTGAGTTGAAAAAATCCCTCGTCGCGCACAACCGCTTATCGGTACGAGTGGGCAGTCAGCCAATTCCAATTACCGTCTCGAGAAGGCCATTTGCCTCATCAGGCCAAGATGCTCGCCAATCACTTGCATGGTTCGCATCTTGCTTTGACCATACCTTCGGACATTCAGCACTGCAGGAACCTCAACCATCCTCGCTCCTTGCTGATCCAATCGCCAAAGGATCTCCGCCATCCCCACGAAGCCATTCGACTCGACTTCAATTTTCTCGAGACTGGAGCGCCGGTAAACCCGAAAACAACTGGTGTAGGAATACAAGCGAGTCTTCATCAGCCAGGTGTACAGCACGCTGGCTCCCTTGGAGAGCCCTAATCTCCAGGCAGGCACATTCTCAACTCCACCTGCCGGGTGGTAGGGGGAGCCGACTACGACATCCACTCCCGGTTTGGCCTGCTCAATCAGGTCAAGCAACTTGACCGGGTCAAAAGTGCAATCGGCGTCGATCGTCGCGACCCATTCCGTCTCAGCCGCCCGAATGCCCGTCTTGAGCGCAGCCATGATTCCACTGTTTCGTTCATGTTGCAGCAACTTGAACTCGGGTAAATGACCAAAGTGCTCGTGCATCATCTCCCATGTCCGATCCGTGCTTCCATCGTCCACAAGCAAGTAGCGAAAGCGCACGTCATTCGGTGCCTCTGCCTCCATTTCGCGCAGTTTCTCCGCGAGGAAACCCATGGTTTCTGCTTCGTTATAGCAAGGAACAACCACAGTCACTTCTTTGGTGGCCACAGCAGGCTGAGCTTGCTCCAGCATATGCGAATCAATCGTCGTGGGACTTTTCATATCTCGTTTCTCAATCCAATTTCAGCAGGTGTCAACTCAATAGCAACTTGATTTCAATCTCAACCAGAACTTCGGCCATCGAAGTTCGCCTTGGCCGTCAACAACGCCCGACAAAACTTCTCTGCACAATCCTCTGCCGTGATCCCGGCAACTGCCTCGCGGCACACCAGGCTCATCTGCTCCAACTGCACGCTATCCGTATCCAGAGCTCGACCAATCGCCCGCGCCAGACCATTGGGCTCGTCCGCCTCATAGAACCAGCCATTACTTCCCTCTCGACCGTAAACTTCCATGCTTTGTGCGGCCAAGCTGCCCACGACCGGACAGCCCGACGCAAATGCTTCGATCGGCACCAGCCCCCATTCGTCAGCCAACGTGGGAAACAGACAGATGTCGGCCCAGTGATACGACTCGGCAAGTTGCTGATCGTTGCACGCTCCCCGCAGGTCTACTTGCAGGTTCCCCGGCAGCAATGTCTTGAAGTGGACCTCTTCCGGTCCAGCGCCACACACACGTAACTCCAGCAAGCGGTCGGGATTCTCTTTCGCCCATTCCGCCAACGCCCGCACCATGGGCTCGATCCCCTTCCGAAGTGTTAAATTGCCGGAGAACAGCAATCGCCGGGGTCGGCCACTCGAGAACTTCTTCGGCTCCCGAGACGCTTTAGCGACGTCAAAGAAGTAAGGGAAAAGGGCCAATTTTTCCGCTTCAACTCCGAGATACTCCAGATAGCGCCGGCAACTCGGGCCATTGAAGGTGAAGCAATCGGCTCGCGAAAGCAGCATTTTCCGCAGGCGACGACGGGCCCAGCCACGCTCCTTCTCAATTTGCTCCGACATGTTCCCTACAGAAACCAGTGGAACCCGGTGACGCGTATACATGCTCGAAAGCAAAGTGCGAAATCCAAGCTCGAACGCCGCAACCACATCGGGCCTCAGCCGTTTCAACTGCGTCTGTGTGTCATAAGGAATGTGGATAAAGTTATCCTCTTGGAAACCTCGCGAATGTCGCCACTTACGGATGAGGGTCCAGTTTTTTTGGATCACGACATCGAGGCAGCCCCATTCTGGTTCCCATTGCCTATCAGGCTCCATCGGTGTGCTTAGCAGCACCGTCAACTTACCCACGCGTCTTTGCACGAGCTCCAGCACATCGACATGAAGTTTGCGCAAGAAATTCGTCAGGACTACGACATGGGCTTGCTTCAGCCAAGCTCGCTCAACAGTGGAGAAACCAACTTCTCCAGGCTCAGTCCCCAGCTGGATTTCCGCAGTCGTGATACTCATGGCAGCGCTCCCACGGAATTCAAATTGTCCAAGTCAGTCGGACGTTTGGTCGACAAGCCAGTATCCACTTTTCTCCAAACGAGCACGGTAGTCAAAATGACCATTGGCGCGGAATCCAAAACCAGAAAGCAGACATTCTCGGCCAAGCCGTTGAGAAACAGAAACAGAAAGAGTGAATCCGGAAGCACTTGGGGTGCGGTCAAAATCTGTCCGAAGCCGTAGGCAAACGCGAGCCCCAGCAAGAGCATGGGCAGTACCCCTCCAGATAGCCCCACATTGAGCAGCATGTTGTGCGTATAGCGGGTGAAATCAGCCAACAGATCCTTGCTGGTCGCCGGTCCGTAGCCTGTCAACGGCCGCTCAGCAATCAAACGAATTGACTCGGCCCAAATCAGACTCCGCCCCGTACCGGAAGCCAACTCCTCGGTCGTCCCCGATTTCGATATGACATTCAACAAGCGGTCGCTCAGTTTGCGGCTGGTGCTCGGCTCGAGTGAAAACACCAACAACCCAGCAAGGACCAGGGTGCCAATCCCGAACATCGCAATCAATGCTCGCCCCCGGAAAAGCTCGCTTCGCCACGCAAACGCCAAACTCAGTCCTGTAGCCAAAATCGAGGTCCGTGAAGCGCATGCCAACAGGCTCATACAGCCGAGCAACAAACCAATCCAGAACACCAACCTATCCCGGCTTGAGCTGATTCGGGGGCCTAACAACAGACAGCAGAGAACGATCACCAACCCGGAGAACTGTCCGATCGCATTCGGGTGCGAGAGTCCTCCAAACCTGGCCACAAACTCTCCATTGTCGATCGGCTCCAGAAACGTTGCGGCTTCTCGGTCCAAAATCCACAGGGCCCAAGAACCGGCCAAAAAGGCCAGGCAGGCCCAAAAGCAAATCCGCAGAACCCGCTCGGGGCCCAATTGCAGCACGCCACCCATCGCCCCCCAAATGCAGGCCGTGCTGGCCAGTGCAGAGGCCAGTGATACTGCAGGTGAGGAAGACAACAGACTGGTAAACAACAGCCAAACGGCAATGCCGCTCAGGAAGCCTCCGGGTACTCCGAGCATCAGACGAAACATCCCCGGCTCAGCCCACATCCGCTGGACCGAATAGAGCCCGAGGCTGCCCACAAAGCCCAACTTCAGCAACGACTGGAGATCCAACGTTGTCGTCGTGTCGGCATCGCCATCGTAAAGACTGATCAAGTTGGCAAACGAGACCAGAGCAAGAGCCCCCGCTCCTACCAGCCAGGAGACTGGCAAATTGGCGAATTGATTGCTTGAGATTCCGCCACGCGGTTCATTCAAACCTGCTCGGGGAGTCACATCAGTCATGTTCCGCTCCCTCCAATTCGAGGAGAGAACCGACGCGCATTGACTCGGACTGCAAACAGGCCCAGCTGACCAGAAAATTCACAAGGACCTGCCCCGCCAAGGCTGCTGCGGGAATGGCGAGGATTTTCCAACTCGGGTAAAGAAACCAAACAACCAGCAACATGCACACGATGCCAGCGCATCGCGCCCAAACGCCAATCATCGTCCGGCCGCGTCCTTTGAGGAATCCGTCGGCGAATTGCAGGTAACCCTTCAGAGCACAAACAGGCAACAGCCAAAGAGCAAATTGAATCGCGGGCTCAAACTCGGCTCCGAACACCGACCGAATCAAGAGCGGAAGCAGCCCCCACAACACCGCCAGCATGGCCGCTTGAACAACGAGGGCCCCGACAATCATTCCCGCAATCAGAGCTCGAGTGGGCTTAAACTCGGCGTTAGCGCCAGCATTGAAGGCAAAGACTCCCGCAGCATTTGGCAGCAAAGTCACTAGAGTCGCCGCCGGTATGGCTACAAAGTAGTTACCGGCAACCGAATAGCTTGCCAGCATCACAATCAGGAGCACATCCAATCGCTCGAATAACTCGGACGCCAGCATCGACAGGCCGAATCCGCGTCCGAGCTGCAGCAAACGGCGTGGCTTCAATTCTTGACTTGGCAATAGGTTCGCGGGTACTCCGGCAGCTTGCCCAGAGGAAACGCTTAAAAATTCCCAGATCGTCGGGACCAGTCCAATCGCCCGTGAGAGTACAAACAGCAGGCAAACCGCTTCCAATTCCCAACCTGGAAACAATGCACTGCCGCCCAGAAAATACCAACCGGCTAAGAGGAGCGGAAAAGCTAAGCCAAACCAGATTCGATTCCGGTTGTAAGCACCAAATGCGCCGCTTCCCCGGTCCACGCCCGAGACGATCAGCTGCAGATGCTCAAGTGGCAAAAACAACGAAGTAAGGGCGACCAGTCCGAGTAACCCGCCCTTGCCGCTAGCTGGCAGAAATATCCCAGCCAACAAGATCGCCGCGGCCATGCTCAGAAACCCGGTCACAATAGCCAAGCGAGCCGCCGCTCCCCGCAATTGCCGCTGGGCCCCCCGATACTTGCCCGCCAAAGCCGTAATGACTTCGATCCCGCCCAGCAAGCCGACATACAGCAACAGGTCTCGCGGAAAAAAAAGAATTGAACCGAAGGCTCCGCGTCCTTCTGGGCCAAGAATCCTCGCGACCATCACTCCTTGGACAAAAAAGATTCCAAACAGCAGCCAATTGGACAAAAACGTCACCAGAAACTGCCCCGCAATGCCGCGGCGCGACGACGCCATCTGCCCGGCTGACTCCGTTCTGGAGGCGGGCAGCGTCGCACTCTTGGCGTCCGTTGCAGAGGTAACCGGCAACACAGGCATGGAAGATTTCCGTAGCGAGGGTATCAGACCGAACCTCGGTGACTTAAAACCACCATTGCCGTCCGCGCGATCAGCTTCAAATCAAACCAGGGTGAACGCCTGCGGATATATTCCAGGTCCATTCGCATCCACTGGTCGAATGTCACCTGCCGGGCACCTTCCCCTTGCCAGATACAGGTCAAACCGGGCAAAACCGTCAATCGCCGACGATGCCAGGTGCGTGATGCGTAAGACTCACCGACCGGCAACGGTCGCGGGCCAACAATCGACATCTCACCCCGCAAGACGTTGATCAGCTGGGGCAACTCATCGATACAGGTTTTGCGGAGGTACCGACCAACACGGGTGACTCGAGGATCCGCTTCGATTTTAAAGGCCGGTCCATCTTGTTCATTCAAATCTTCCAACAAGTCGCGCAACTGCTCTGCGTCCGGCCTCATCGTGCGGAATTTGATAATTCGAAAAACCTCGCCGTTTCTGCCTTCCCGGAGTTGGGTGAAAAAAATTGGCCCGCGTGAGTCGAGCCGAATGGCGAGAGCCGCGGCCAATAGAATCGGCGACAGAACCAGCAACCCGAACGCCGATGCCAGTAAATCAAAACCCCTTTTCCAAACCGGGGTGGCCGGGGACCGCAAGACCTCGGACTCGCCGCCGAAAAAGGCGCGACGTGCCAGCTCGGTCTCTTCACAGGCCGAGTTCCCGGCATCGATTCGGTCAGTTTCCAACTGCCGCTCGCCATGCAAGACCTGTTGGCTGTCGACCAGTTCATCGCTGCGGGAGATGATCCGATCGTCCCAAGGGTAAACCCGGACCTCAGTCTCAAGCTCTACCGGAATCCGCCCAGCCAGGTGCACCAATTGCCGCGATAACTCCCCTGCGCCTTGAGCGTCAGTCTCCGGCAGCAAGGCACAAAGTTCACCTTGCCAAGTGCCAAGTTCGTCGGTGATCCGCAAACGCCCTGCCAGAAGCTGCAACAGCTCACCGTGATTGCGAGAGTTATCCCCCTGAGGGCGCAATATCAACAGGCAAAATTCACGTGCCAGCGTCCGCCGATCGGAACGCGAGATCTCCTTCCGCACTGCCAAGGCGAATGCTGATTCGCTCAACAGACGCGGATTGATGCCCGGTCCGGTTGTGCCCAGCCAACGCTGCCACGTTCGGCGGATCCAAGTCCGCCTTTCATCTTCGTCTCGAATAATCATGGAGTTCGAACCCGTCACGGATTCACAAAGTTGTTAATCAATCAATTGCCAAGAGACTTGTTTACAACCTTGCCCAAAAATTCAACCGGAGCCTTTTGCAACTGGCGGCGCATCCGCTCCAATTGCTCGCTTCCCAAGTCATTCGGCTCGTTAACCACCAACAGGCCCGTCAGTTGAGACGATATTTCCTGACAAAGCCCATCTGGTGCGATCGGCGGCAAATCAAAAATCACAAATTCAAATCGACTTGCTTGCACTTGCAGCACTGTATCGAGCCGGCCCCAAGGGAGCTCGGAGGCACCTCGCAAAGTTGTTTTGCCACAAGCAAGCAAACACGGTTGTTCGGGTAGGGTCCTCAAGACGCAATCGTCGAAATCCGCTTGGCCCCGCAAAACCTCGGCCAATCCAGTAGTCAATTCCTTAAACACAAACGGCGTGCCGAAACTCCCCTCGATGAGCAGCACCTTTTCCGGGGCCAAGCCACTGGAAAGTGCATGAGCCAGGTTATAGGCCACAGTGCTCGTTCCAACTCCGGATTTCACTCCCGTGACGCCGATACTCACCGGCGCGGAGAAAGCCGCAGCCCATTCCCTGACCTGCATCGCCAGCGCGCCAAAGCGAGCTTGCAACGCCTCACTGGGACGTAATGCAGCGCGAATTCGAGTCTCTCTTGTGGCGTTCATTTGCTTGGCCTGAATGCGGGGATGTCGCACAACTTATCTCACGACTGCCCGACGACTCGCCACTTTGGGCAAATGCATCAGCACTGGCAACTCAGGCAGACTGTCTGCCTCAACCGGCAATCTCCCGATGGCAGCGAGCTTGGGCCATTCCAAATAGAGGGCCAACAGTACACCCAGTCCCAAGCCAAACGCTGCACAGAGCGGTAAAAACGTCATTGCATTCGGACTCACATGCTTCACCATCAAAACCGCAGGCTGGGCGATGACGACATCCGAAATCCGTTCCTTGTCCAGTTGGTCCAGAACCTCAGCCTCTCCTTGTTTCTGGATGTAAACCTCCAACTGCCGGCGAGCGACATCAATATCCCGCTGCAACAACTGTGACTCGACGTCCAGCTGGTTCAGCTCCTGCAACCGCAACCCGCATTCACGCCGTTGACGCTGCAGGGTCTCTCGTCGCCCCTCCAAACCTTCCAACGCCGCGGTTGCCGAAACCAATTCCGTTTTGACATTCTCATAGGTCTTGTTGGGAACCGCCGTCAACTCAGTCCGCTCTTCGGGCAGAGTCTCCAACTCCTGTCTCAGCGATTTCAACTGTTCAGTGATTTGTACGACCTTCGGATGCTCTTCGGAGTAAGTTGCCAGCAATTTGGCCCGCTCTGTTTCGAGCAGAAACATGTCCGATAAAGCCCGCTCCGTGCTCAATCGTTCCTTGCCTTCAATCGGCGTCGACAGCATCTCAGGAATTTCCTCCAATTTCAGCTCTAACTCGTCCGTGCGTCCTTGAACCTGCGCGAGCTCAGCGTCGACATCAATTAATTGCAGTTCCAATTTATCGAGAACTGATTGCTCCGTTGCCCGCGCTGCGTCGACGGAGAGAAAACCATGTCGATTCCGAAAGTCCCGCAGAGCTTCAATCGCGAGATCGAGCTCCTGTTTCTGTCGATCGAATTCCTGTTGAAAGAATCTTCGCGAAACCGCCGTCGCATGTACTTCAACATGTTTCTGCTGAGTCGCCTGCATGATATTCTCAACAATTGCCTGGGCCAGCTTCGGATTTCCGGCGGTCCCAAACAGCGAAATGACGGAGGTGTTTTTCTCCAACCCGATTGAAAGCTCGCCCTGCAGTTCCTTCACCGCCAATTCGCGCTGTTTCTGTACGGCGTACTCGGCGGCACTCATTCCACCAGGGTCCGGATTGCCTCCACTGAACAGGCTGGGGAATTGAAATGGCAGTTTCCAGCCACTTTGCAGAATGGCCTCAGCACCCACCTCATCAACCACCTGTCGCAGCACTGCCTGGCTGCGGGCCAACTCCAATACCGACCGCACTTCAGTTTCACGGCTGTCCTGAATGGAGATCGGCTTTGTATTGGCAGTTGGATCGAGGCTGCTATTGGCGCGACCAACTTGCACGTACAACCTGCCCTCAGAACCGTATTTGCGGGGAAGAAACTTGTACAGCACCAACCCCAGTCCGACGACTACCAAAAAGGTAAGCAGGATCGCGCCACGCCGGCGCAGGACTGCAGTTACAAGATCTGCCAAGGTTAGCTCTTTGGTGATGCTCATGAGGCGCAGCAGTTTTACGGTGGGCGCGAAAAGACGGTGGGCGCGAAAAGACATCGCGATCGGCTGGGAAGGAATTGCCACCGCCGGGTTCGGCGTGAGACAGGCGCCGGAAAGAGAAATGCAGTGACCAGTGTGCAGTATATTCACGAACTGAATTGCCACAACCGAACCGAATTGCTTTCCAAGAGTGGCGGTGGGATTGTGCTTATTCTGACGGTAATGACAAGGCCCAACATCCCGACCCCAACGGGGCGTATACCGCCTTGCTGAGATGCGGCATCGAGAAAGTAAATTTAGCAAAACATTAATGCCAATTGTTCCCTACCTACCATCTCAGCAGGAAGTCAGAGCAAGCTCGCTACGTCCACTTCCTGCAGCGTGCGCACCGCAAGATCGGGGCGGCAATCCTGCAACTGCTCCAACGATGTCGAGCCCGTTGCAACCGCAATGACTCGAGCCCCGATCGCACGGGCGCAACTAATGTCGGCCGGTGTGTCCCCGATGACAACCACCTGCTCTGGATGGAATTCGTGGCCCAGGTTTGTGAATGCCGCCAAACGGGCATCGCGGGCAACATCGTCTCGTTTTAAATGATGGTCGCCATAGCCACCGTAATCGAAGTAATGGGCCACATCGTAGGCAGCCAACTTGAGTCCCGCCGCCTCTCGCGAATTGCCCGTCAGCAATCCTAATGAGTACCGGGCATCTTCCCGCATCTGGCGGAGCAACTCCGACACGCCCGGCAACAAGCCACCCCGATTTGTTCGCAAGCTCTCTGCCAACTGGACGTGGTATTGGCGCCTGAAATCATGGAAGTGACGGTCAAACGGCAACTCCAGCTTCTCGAACAGTTCTCGCACAATCGCGTAGTCCGTCCGGCCGTGATAATCCAATTCCGGATACTGGCTGACTCCAAACAGACGCTGTACCGTCAGCCGCAAAGCGTGAATACCGGCCCCGCCCGTCAGCATTAAAGTCCCGTCGATGTCCCAGAGGACCGTCAGTCTCTTCTCACTTGCCGTCATCGCGTCGCCACTCCCTCAAGCCCTGCACCTTCATCCACCCGCCCAAGAGGTTGACTGGTCCCTTCTCTCGAAGGCACCAACAACCGGGTCTCACAAAAAAAAGCGGCCGCTCCACTCTGGTGAAACGGCCGCCCATGATTTTAGCAAGTTCTTGCCACCCAGCAGACTTCCCAAGAACATCTGCGGTGAGTGACCAACAGCGAACTATTTGTGAGACCGACCGCCAATTCGCATCCCGTAGAAAGAACGCCAGATGAAGAAGTTGGCAATCAAGAACAAAACCGCAGCAATGACAGCATTCAGGGACACACCGTACTTTTCGGCGAACTCACCTGCAAAAGACTGCTTGCCCATGCTGACCGCCAATTCGACAGCCAACAAACCAAACAAAGTAGTGAACTTGATAACCGGATTCAAAGCGACCGACGAAGTGTCCTTGAACGGGTCGCCAACAGTGTCGCCCACAACCGTGGCCGCATGCAGGTCGGTTCCCTTTTGCTTCAATTCCACTTCCACGACTTTCTTGGCATTGTCCCAGGCACCGCCCGCATTCGCCATGAAAATGGCTTGATAGAGACCGAAAATCGCGATCGAGATCAGGTAGCCAATAAAGAAGAAAGGATCGACGAAAGCAAATGCCAAAGAAACAAAGAACACGCTGAGGAAGATATTGAACATTCCTGCCTGAGCGTACTTCGTGCAAATCTCAACGACCTTCTTGCTATCCTCGACCGAGGCCTTGGTGACTCCTTCGAGCTTGATATTGCCCTTGATGAACTCCACTGCCCGATAGGCACCGGTCGTCACGGCCTGCGTAGAAGCACCGGTAAACCAGTAAATGATTGCCCCACCGCTGATCAAACCCAGCATGAAAGGGGCGTTCAGCAACGAGAGACTCTGAATCGCAGCCTGATTTGTCAGCTGCTCTGTCAGGTTCATGATGATTGCGAAAATCATCGTCGTTGCCCCAACGACCGCGGTCCCGATCAATACCGGCTTGGCGGTTGCCTTGAATGTATTGCCAGCACCATCATTCTCTTCCAGTAAGTGCTTGGCCTTTTCAAACTCGACATCAAATCCAAATTCGCGACGAACCTCCTCTTTGACGTTCGGCACGCTTTCAATCAATGACAATTCGTAAACCGATTGAGCGTTGTCAGTCACCGGACCGTAGGAGTCGACGGCGATCGTGACAGGCCCCATCCCAAGGAACCCGAACGCTACGAGGCCGAAAGCGAAAACGGGCGGCGCCAACATGACCGGGTCTAGGCCCTGGCCAGGCATCGAGAAGTAATAAGCCAGAGACATCAAGCCGACGATGCTCATTCCCAACCAGTAGCAGGAAAAATTACCGGCAACCAAGCCCGAGAGAATGTTCAGCGAGGCGCCACCTTCCTTCGAAGAAGACACGACCTCTTTGACGTGGGCCGATTCCGTTGAGGTGAAAACCTTAACCAATTCGGGAATGACCGCACCGGCCAAAGTTCCGCAGGAAATAATCGAGGAAAGCTTCCAC
>Ga0164293_10001150_pt1 | contig 22222 bp, 19 predicted proteins | sample GEODES118metaG_FD_111487 | JGI IMG/M metagenome (GOLD analysis project Ga0164293, IMG submission 111487) | Eutrophic lake water microbial communities from Lake Mendota, Wisconsin, USA - GEODES118 metaG | ecosystem: Environmental > Aquatic > Freshwater > Lake | place: USA: Lake Mendota...
CTTTTTTAAAGTTAAAATAATTTAAAAAATTAGAATTTCCAAAAGTATAAGAGAAATCAATCCAGTGAGATTTCCGAAAAAAACTATAAGGTGTAAAACCAAGAGTTTGATTAAAAATTAAATCAAAACCCACGGGCTTTTTAAAAATACTTTTTTTATAGTTTGAACTTTTGTGATCATCATAAAATTTTGCCCACAAAATTTTTGGGTAAAAACCTGTGAGTTTTTCAGACAGAGTATTTTCAAAAGATATCACTAGGTCATAATGGTTAAAATTAATAGAATTAACATCTATAGATTGTTTTTTTTGAATTTTTAAAAAATTTAATCGAGAATTATTTTTTTTTACTTTATTATAATTAATTTTTTTCCCGTCGTATGAATCTATAATACGAAAATCTGTATGGTTGTTTGTTAGTAAGCCCACAGGTCCAAATCTAAAAATAGAACTATAAAAAGTTTTAACTGGACTTTTAAAAGATAGGCTATAAATGTCCAAATAACTGTAAGGTTTTACAAATAATATTCTTAGTTTTGGAATATTTTTAACATTTCTGCTTAAATTTTTTTTATTTTTTTTAATAAAATATTTTAAAGATAAATAAACATAAAAATTCCAAATTTTTAAAAAAAAAAATATTATTTTATACTTCATTTTTTATTACTTTTTTAAAAAATAAATTTATTTTTAAAAAAGAAATTTATTTTTTTACATATAAAATCTATATCTTTATAAGTAATTGCGTGATGTAGAGGCAATCTAATAATTTTTTTTGATAAATCGTCAGTATTGGTTAATGCTACATTATTTTTTATAAATTTTTTGGCAGCAATAGATTTATGAAGAGGCTCGTAATGGGAGGTGGTTTCTATTTTATATTTTTTTAGATAAATCATTAATTTTGGTCTAATATTTTTATTTTTAAGAATTAGATAAAATATATGATTATTACTTTTGTTAAATAAGTTGAATTTGGGAATTTCAAAATAATCAGAATTATTTTCTAGTTTTTTCGCATACCTTAAACAGAAATTTTTTCTTAATAATAGATTTTTTTTTAAAAATTTAAGTTGTGAATATAAAAAACTAGAATTCATTTCAGAAAGTTGAACGCTGGCACCTTTTGTAATCCAAGTGTACTTGCTAGTCTTGTTCTTTAAAAAATCATTTTTATTAGTTCCTCTATTCCAAATACTTAAAGCTTTTTTTAATAATTTTTGATTGTTAACAATTAGAGCCCCCCCAAATCCACAATGTATATTTTTAGTATTATGAAAAGAGAAGCAGCCAAAATCTCCTAGGGAACCTAAATAATTTTTTTTAAATTTTGCACCAATTGCTTGAGCGGCATCTTCTATAATATGAATATTTTTTTTTCCAATTATTTTTTTTAACTTGTCAAAATCTACTGAGTTACCATTATAATGAACTACTACTATCGCTTTTGTTTTTGAAGTTATTTTTGACTTAAGATCATTCAGATCCATTACAAATTTATCATCAATATCGCAAAATTTAATTTTAACTTTATTTTTTAAAAAAACATCTGCCGCACTTACGAATGTATAAGATGGAATAATTACTTCATCATTTTCATTTAAATTTAAGGATAAGCATGCAATCTCTAATGCACCTGTGCAGCTACTTGTTAATAATACGTTCGGTGATTTAAGAAGTTTAGCAATCATGAATTTGCACTTGCTTGAGTAAAATCCATTACTATCAAAATGCTTATTTTTTATAGTTTTTTTTAAGTGAACAGATTCGGTATTAGTTATATAAGGGAAATTAAATTTAATAAGCTTCATAAGCAAAGAATGCACCACTTTTTATTTAAAATCATCCTTTTTTTATTTAGCACATATCTGTTTGTCAAATTTAGATCCTTTATATCTCTGAAGCTATGTTTAATAGACTACCCAAATGAAAGAAAAAAACATACTAAACCTACTCCCTTAATAGGTGGATTGATATTTTTTACTTTAATTACAGAATATATAATTTATGATTTTTTTGCGGAAAAAAATATCGTAGATTTTAAAATTTTCTTCCTTGCTTCAATAATATTTTTTATTGGGCTAATGGATGATATCAAAAACATAAATCCATGGATTAGATTGTTTTTAATTTTTTCAATTTTTTTTACTTTTTTTCAATTTTTTCCTGAATACTCAATAAAAAAATTAAACTTCAATTCTTTGAATAAAGAAATTTTTCTGGGCAATTTTTCTTTATTTTTTTCTGCTTTATGTATAGCGTTATTATTAAATGCCTTTAATATGACTGATGGCATAAATGGGTTGTTTTTAGGTTTATCCATAATTTCTTTTTCTTATATTTATATTTCTTACGAAACAAACTACTCTTCTTATTTATTTTGGATAATTGTAATTTTGTTCATTCTTTTTTTTTTAAATAAACTTAATTTTTTTTTTATGGGGGATTCTGGTGTTTATTTAATTTCGGCAATTTTAGGAATTTGCATTATGTCTGCATATAATTCAAAATTTAGCAATATTAAATCTGTTGAAGAAATTTTTTTACTATTATGTATACCGGGAATAGATATGTTTAGACTTTTTATTACAAGATTATTGAATAAAAAAAATCCTTTTATGCCTGATCGAAATCACTTTCATCATCTGCTACAATTAAAATTTAACAATAATTGGACTATTTGTGCATATTTTTTATTAACTTTAATTGCCTTGCTACTACAATATATTGATATCAATATTATTTATTCAATTTTTATCTTAATAGCAATTTACTTATACATAATATGGTACTTAAAAAGAATATGAGAAAAGGAATTTTGCTTTTGGGAGGTAGTGGAACAAGGTTTTTACCTGCCACCTCTATTATAAATAAACACTTAATTCCGATTATTGACAGGCCAATGTTTCACTATTCGCTATCTACATTGATGTTGTCCGGCATAAACATCATCAACATGGTCAGTGATGAAAACACTTTATCTTTGATTGAAAAATCGATGGGCAATGGTAATCAATTTGGTCTAGATTTATCTTATACTATTCAAAAAAAAGCGGCTGGTATACCAGAGGGCATAATGCTTAATAAAAAATTTATCGGAAAGTCTAATTTTGCACTTATGCTTGGTGATAATTTTTTTTATTCTTCCGATTTAAGTAAAAAACTGGAGATAATTAACAAATCAAAAAAAAATACAGTGGTGACTTATAGACTGACAAACCCTTCAGCTTTTGGGGTTTTGCTAAAAAAAAATGGAAGAATACAAAAAATTATTGAAAAACCAAAGAAATTTATTTCCGATATAGTTGTAACTGGTCTTTATTTTTATCAAAATGAAGTTTTAAATCTTTTAAGCAAACTAAAACCGTCCTCAAGAGGTGAGTTAGAAATATCAGATTTTAATAATTTAATTATAAATAAAAAAAAATTAGAAGATTATGAGCTTGGAAGAGGTTCTGTTTGGCTAGATTCTGGAACGCCAGAAAATCATCTCAAAACATCTGAGTTCGTTAGAATTATAGAAGAAAGAACAGGTAAAAAAATAGGATTACTTGAGGAAGTTTCATATCAAAAAAATATGATAAATAAAAAGAAGCTTAAAAATTTAATTAAAACCACGAGTAACAGCCAGTCAAATATAAGTTATATAAAAAAAATTATAAACGAAAAATAGTGAAAGAAACACTAACCCCAATAGCTATATTCTGTTTTAAAAGATTTGATTTGTTAAAAAAACTTTTAAATTCACTAAAAAAAAATAAAGAATGTAAAAAATCTATAGTATTTTTTTTTTTAGATAATGGAAAAAATAAACTAGAAAAAGAAAGCGTACAAAAAGTTCGTCAATTAATTAGTGATTGCAATTTTTTTAAAGAAAAAAAAATAATTTTGAGAAAAAACAATTATGGTCTAAAAAGAAATATATTAAGTGGTATAAATTATGTTTTTTCTAGACACAATAAAATTATAGTATTGGAAGATGATCTTGAGGTGTCAAAAAATTTTTTAAAAACTATAAATATTTTACTGAAGAAGTACAAAAATCACAAATCTATAAATACCGTATGTGGATATTCATTTATAAAAAGCAAAGATAAAGAAATTAATCAAAACTTCTTTCTAATGAAAAGACCAAGTTCTTGGGGTTGGGCTACCTGGAAACATAAATGGGTTGAAATAAATAATTCAAAAATTTGCAAATATTCCAAAGCTGAAGAATATGGTAATGATCTAAGCATAATGGCTATAAAAACAAAGAAGAAAATTCTAGATTCGTGGGCATATAACTGGACAATGAAACATATCTATCAAAAAAAATTTTGTATTTACCCAAAATTTTCAATGATTAAAAATAACGGATTTGATTCTCATGCAACAAATAATGTTTTTAGAAATAAAAGATTTTTTTCTAAAATATATAATAAAAATTTTAAAAACTACTTTTATCAAGAAGAAAATGATAAAATTAAATATTTGTCAAAATTAAATTATAATATGAACGTCATAATTTTTATATTTAAATTTTTTTATTTTAACTTATTCTATGAAAAATCAAAAAAAGTTAAGTAAATTTTTTACTTCTGTTTCAGAAGTTACAAACCTTTATTATAGAAAAAAATTTAACAAATATATCAATCGACAATTTAACATTTTAGATTTTGGTTGTGGTAGCGGTGAGTTACTAGAGTTAATTCAATGTAAATATAAAATTGGAGTTGAAATAAATAAAATTTCACAAAATAAATTAAAGAAAAAAAAAATAATATTTGTTTCTAAACTAAACGATATACAAAAAAAATTTGATACAATTTTTGCACTATCTGTAATAGATCATTTGCAAGATCCAATTTATTTTATAAAAAAATTAGCTAACAAACTTAAAAAAAATGGTCAATTAATAATAATTATTAGACACGATAGTAAAAATCAAAATCAAATGAACAGCTCATATAGAAGTCACTTGTACTCTTGGTCCTTACTATCTTTTAATAATTTACTAAATAGCATAAAGCTTGAAAGCTTTGATCATGGTATTGTTAAAATGACACTACCACCAGGTTTTATTTTTCTAAAAAAATTATTTAGTACAAAACATATATTGTTTCTATCAAAATTATATTATTATTTTAATTTTAAAGACAGAAGATTTTATTTTGTATGCAAGAAAAAATAAAAATTTTAAAATTTATTTTTTTATCTGTAATAATAGTTTCGTTATTTACGTACAGAGATTTTTTATACAATGTGAAATTAATGCTTTTTCACTTCTACAATTATAAAATGCTACCTTTAGATCCGTATTATCAAATAATTTTGAAATACAGCGGACTAAGCAATGATCATTTTAGATTTCCTTGGGAGTGGCGCGTTATTCCGAATATAATTAATTGGTTAGCATTTGAAATATTACCCTGCTTTAAACCCAGAGTGATACCGGATCAAATTAGTGATTCCACTTACTGTTCTATTTGGAGTATTAGCGTTGTCAACTTTATAGCTGGAATTTTTGCACAAGTATTGCTTTGCTACTATGCGTTTATAAAATTAAAAAGAGAAAATTATGAGTGCATATTTTTAATGTTCACTTCTTATTTTTTGATTAAATTTCTAGATCCTTTTGGTGTTGATAGAATTTCTTTTTTATTTTTAATTATTTTTCTTTTTTTCGAAAAATCAAAATTTTCATACTTTTTTATAATCTTTTCAATTTTAGTAAATGATAAATGCTTGCTTTTTATAACCACCTACTATTTTTGCAAAACTATCGATTACAATAATTTAAAAAAAATTATACTAAATAAGAAATCTTTAATTTCATTATTAATTAGTATTTTATATTTATGTTACATATTCAAAATTATTAGGGATATAAATTCTGAGGAAGTGTCTTATAACTATTTTAACTTCAATTCTTTAACAAATACTATTCTACCTTCTCTTATTGTAGTTTTTCCTTTTTTTGCAAACTTTCAAAATCGAAAAATATTACATGAGTTTAATCTAAACAAAAACCACATATATTTTATTTTAATTTTTTTTATATTGGGGTTGGTTGTTGGTGGACCGGGTAACACAGGAAGATATGTGGTTTTTGGGTCTCTATTATTTTTACCAATATTAAACTATCAAATACTTAAAATAATCAGAAATTTGCTATCCAATATAAATAATGAATAAATTTTATTTTATTTTTCAAAATTTTTTTCAAAATAAATACACATTTTTTATACTATATCACTTAATTCATGCTAATATTTTTTTTGCCTTTATACAAAAAACTTTTTTTAAGTACTTTCGATATAAAAAACTTTTATTTTGTACTAATAATTTAAACATTCCATTTTCTCATTATTCTAGTTTTTTTTTTAAAACTTATGAAATAAATGACAGAGTTATGATGGAAAAGTTTATTACAAAAAAAAATAAATGCATAATTGTTGGAACAGGAATTGGGTTTACAACAGTGTTAGCTTATCAGCTAAGCAAAAATAAAGTTTTAAGCTTAGAAATAGACGAAAGGTTAAAAAGTGTAATTGAAAAAAATTTTTCGTTAAATAAGATAAAGTGCGAATTAATTTTCAAAAATATTTCTTTTAACAAAAAAAAATTAAAGAGTTATTACAAATTAAAAGATAATTTTTTAGAAAATAACAAAAATGATAAGTATGGAAAAAAAATTATTGTTGATAATATATATTATAAAGATTTAAAATTGTCGACATATAATACAATGATTATTGATGCTGAGGGTTATGAATTTGAAATATTATCAAGAGTTAAAAAACTTAAATCAATTAAAAATATTTTTTTTGAGTTGCACCCAAAAATTTTATCTAGGTACCAACAAAAAAAATTATTTCGGTCATTGTTTGAAAGTGGATATGTTAAGCAATTAGATTTTTTAAACACTTTTTTTTATAAGAAAATTTAAATCTTTATTTTTGCATATTGTGTTAATATAATTATTAAATGGTTGAATTATCTATAGTCATACCTTGCCTAAATGAAGAGGAAACCATCGGCATTTGTTTAAAAAAAGCATGTACAACATTGGACAATAATCAGGTTGATTACGAAGTTATTGTCGCTGATAATAATAGCACTGATAGATCCATTGAAATTAGTTCAAAATTTCAGAAAGTGAAAATAATAAGTGTTGAAACAAAAGGATATGGGGCGACTCTTCAGGCTGGCATTGCCCAATCATCTGGAAAATATGTGCTAATAGCTGATGCTGACGATAGTTATGATTTTAACGATGTAATGAAATTTTTGCAAAAACTGAGGGAAGGCTTTGAATTAGTTCAAGGATGCAGATTTCCCTCTGGAGGTGGAATTATTATGCCTGGCGCAATGCCTTTGTCCCATAGAATTTTTGGAAATCCATTTTTAAGCCAACTAACAAGGTTGCTTTACAATGTACCTTTTAAAGACATTTACTGTGGAATGAGGGCATTTAAAAAAACAACTTATTTAAAATCTACTTATTTTTCCAACGGTATGGTTTTTGCTGTAGAAAATTTAATCAAACTTACTATTGTTGGAGCAAAAGTTTGTGAAGTTCCAATTACCTTGCACAAGGACAAGAGAGTTAAGGGTAAAAGTCATCTTAATACAATTAACGATGGTCTAAAAACACTGAAATTACTCTTAATTTGCAATCCTAAATGGCTGTACTTTTATCCAGCTTTAATAATTATGCCTTATCTTTTTGCGGAAATTTACACTAGTTACAACATCACAGTTCATAAAGATTTACTATTTGACAATATTTTAATTAATTTTTTTAGTATTTTTGCAATGTCCACAACTATTTTACAGTTAATTACTCTTGGGGTATTTTCAACTCTAATGTCAAGTCAGCTTGGGATAATAAAAAAAAATTTTATTATTAAATTATTAACTATTTTCAATTTAAAGAAAGTCTTAACTATTCTTTTTGTATTTATTGCACTATTTGCTTATTTGGTATTTAAGATTTCCGAGGAACAAATAAGAAATATTTACTACATTTTTTATACATTTTTATTTGGCTCGTTTGTAATTCAATCTATCTTTAACTGTTTATTTATTTCTTTGCTAGAATTGAATGATGCAAATAAAAAAGTTTCTCAAGACAAATCTATTTAGTATCTTTTTAATTTTATACTAAGTTCCTGCATTTAAGTTAATAAATTTTATAATACGGATTATTAAACAAAGCTTTATGAATAACAATAGTGCGATAGGTTTTGGTGCAATCCTAAATTTCTCTTTAGAAATTATAGCAAAATATTTATATTTTAGAATTTCGTCTATCTCTCGTTAAATTAATCATAATAATCTTTATTATTTTAATCTTAAATAAATGATAACTATGTATTTTATAATCACATAAATTATTGCAGATTAGTAAACTCATTGAAATTTTTATGAAAGGAAGTCTATTATAAATAATTATGGGAACATTGAATATTATAATAATGACACTATAATTATAAAAATCTATACTAATATATCAATTACAATCTTGTTAATTTACCATTTTTTAATTCATAAATTTTATCAAATTTATCTAAAAAACTTTTATCATGTAGTGCAAAAATAATTGTTTTATTCTCGAGTTGTAAAAAAATATTTTCAACCAAAATAAGTTTTGTCTTCTGGTCAAGAGCATTAACTGACTCGTCAAAAATAATAAGATCCTTATTTTCGTAAAAACTTCTTGCTAAATTAATTCTTTGTCTTTGACCGCCAGAGAATTTTTTTCCAACCTCACCAACGTTTGAAGAAAAAAAATCCTTTTTTTCTTCCATTAATTTATTTAATAAAGAAAACTTTATTGAATGAATTAATTTATCTTTGTTAAAATCTTCACCAAAAGAAATGTTTTCTGCAATAGTTCCATCCAAAAGACTTAGGTCTTGCTGAACGTAAGTTAAATTTAATTTTTGATTTCTAGGATTAAAGATTAATTTTTTATCTATTATAATTGAACCATTTGTGGGATTTAATAAACCTGAAATAATATCTAGCAATGTTGATTTACCAGATCCAGATTTCCCTAAAAAACAAATCTTCTCACCTTTATTAATTTTTAAATTAATATTTTTTAGCAATATATTTTTGGATTTATTATAAGAAAAACTTAAATTTTTAAGAAAAATTTCTTTTTCAAAAATTACATCGATTTTATTTAAAAAATTTCTATTTTTGATTTTATCTAGATTTTTAAATTCTTTAACTACTATATCTGTTGACGGTTTAGAAAATTTTACCTGTCCTATGTTATGCATAACTCTATTTATTGCTGGTAATATTCTAATAATGGCCGCTACTAAAATGCCTAAAGATAAAAAAATTGAAGATAAATCTATGTTTTTGTTGATATTAAAAATAATCCATAAAAAAATAAAAGCCAACCCAACAAATTCAAAAAAAGGTCTAGAAACAACTTGAATAAAGTTAAAGTTTGCAAAAGTAAACTCATAATTAGTAACGTAATCACTAAATTTTTTTAAAAAAAAATTTTCTTTATTGCCTGATTTGATTAATTTTAAATTACTAAAGAAATTTTTTGCGATAAAAAACTTTCTTTCATCAACCTCACTTCTAGTAAGTGCAGCATTTTCAATTTTTTTTTTTATCAAAAAATAAAAAAATATTGAAATGGGAAAAATATAAATAATAAATAATATGATTAAGTTGGTTTCTTTGAAGAAAAGAAAAAAAACTATTAATAAAATAATTAATAATTCGATAATTAAATTTATTCCAGATAGTATAAGCCTATCACAAAATTCTCCAACTTCTATTAACAAGTCTCTTAATAAAAAAGAAGAATTGCTATTTTTAAAAAAAATATAATCCTTTGATGCATAAGAATAAAAAAATTTCGATGATATAAATATTTTTATTTTAGCAGAAAAATTAATAGTTATTTTATTTAATATCACATAAATTAAATATTTTAGGCATAATATTAAAAAAAATAACATAATAATTAATTTTAAAAAATCTTTTTCGCCCATATCCTTTACAAATGATAAAAGTGAAAAGTTTTGTATTAAGTAAATTGAAAAGTTTTCAAAATCTCTAATAGTATTGAAGATAGGTATTAACATGCCTATTCCAAAAACTTCGAAAACAGCGTTTATTATTGATAAAAAAATAATTACAAAAAAATTAAACTTTAATTTTCTTGGCAATTTTGTAAAAACATATAGTAATGAATTCATATATTGCTTTCTTTATTTTTGTAAATTTTTTAGACTTAGAATTAAGCTATAATTTATTTATATTGTGAATATAAATTTTTTCAATTAAATAAATATTTTATTTGCGACAATATAAGTTTATAAAAAATATTTTATGGTATTTAAATTTATTTACTTGAAAATAAAATAAAATTATTATGCTTAATCATTTAAAAAAAATTTTCAATTATTTTAAACTATCAGAAGATAAGATAATAATAAACAATCTAATTAACAAGCACCTCCCTAAAAGAAAAGTAAATTATAATACTTCTCTTAGTAATTATAAAAATGAATTTGTAAACCAATATTTAAATGACATTTTGCCTCTTGCTTTTAAAAAAATAAAAATTATCAAAGATTTTCCAAAAATTTTAGATCTTGGATGCGGCTTTGGTCCAATGTGTCTGGCTTCCAAAATATATAGAGAATTTTGGTTAAAAAAAATATTAAACGAAGATATTTACTATGTTGGAATTGATATTAGAGAAGACAGTATAAATTATAATAAAAAAAATTTTGGGGAATATAATGAAATAGTTTTTATACATCATAAAATATCTAATGCAAAAATTGACTATGTTGGTGATTTTAATAAACATAAACTAAGAGCGCCAAATTATATAGGTACGGAAGAAACTAGCGATGGAAAAGAGGGTGACTATAAGTTACCTTTTTTATTTAAAGCTGACATTCAATGGTCCAACAGTCTTATTACGCATGTCACTCCTCAAGCTCTTGATAATATTCTAAAATTTACTTTTAGACATCTTAATGAAAATGGTGTTTCTTTAAATACATGTAATATCATTGATCCAGAAAGTTTATATTTAATGAAAATGGGAATGGCTGATAGAAATCTTAAGTACGATTTTGGACCTTTTATGACTTATCATAATACTAATCCATTACTAAATACTGCATACAAAATAGATTATTTAAATAAGGTATATGAAAAAAATAAATTAAAAATTATTGAAATAATACCAGGAAGATGGAGGAACTTGAATAACAAAAATTATAAAAATTATCAAAACAATATTTATTTAGACACTATCGTTGCAAAAAAAATTATATAAGAAAGAAAGAAAGAAAGAAAGAAAGAAAGAAAGAAAGAAAGAAAGAAAGAAAGAAAGAAAGAAAAAAAGAAAGAAAATAAATAATTAATTTTACAAACCAATTTTTTTATATTGATCTTGCACTTTTTATTTCAAATGATAGTTCTTTGGAATAAGCCTTAAGCTCAAATTCTAAAAAATTATTTCTTTGTTCTTTAATTTTAAATTTTATAACTGAAACTCCAGGATGAATATTTTTTTTATTATTTTCATTTAATAATGTTAAAGTAGTGAAAAAATTTGATGATAGCTCCAATGTTATTTCTGTCTTTTGATAGAGATTTAAAGCTATGCAAAAAAAAATTTGATTCACATAAAGTTTGCCAGTATTAATGTCTTTTTTAAATCCTTTGTAAAAATAAGCAAAATGAGAAGAATCGTCAGAATAAATTTCATCTTTAGGTAAAAAGTCAAAACGTTTTTTTAATAATTTTGAAGGATTACCCACTACAACAGAATAAGGTTCTAGGTTTGTTATAATGTTTGTATTTGCTCCAATAACACACCCTCTTCCAATATTGACACCAGGCTTAATAAAAACATTAATACCAATAAAACAATCTTCATTAATTACAACTTCTTTTGAAATACTTGGTATTTTATCTTGATTAATAATTAATTGTGATGAGCTCTTTGCAAATTTATGAGAAAAAGAAGAAACATATAAATTTGGTCCAATTACACAGTTGCTTAAGATTTTTACATCTCCAAAAATATTTGCTCTGGATTGTATAGAGGTTTTTTCTCCTATAAATATATTTATATTTGGAGATATTTCAGCATCTTTTCCAATAAAAACATTACTACTAATTTGTAGTGATGTTTTTTTTTGTACTCGAATAACACATCCTCTCTCTATAGAAATATTTGTTCCTAATAAAATTTGCCCTTCATTATACAATTTTAGATCAAAATTAATTTTGTTATGATAATTTCTAATTAAAAAAAAAATTTTTTTTAGGCGATTTAATATTTTTGAAAAAACTTTCATTTCATTTACCTAAATAAAGAATAGGTGTGGCTAAATTTATTTTTTACTTCTAGCGACTTTTTGCTTACTAATTGAGGGAATTGAAAATCACTTATTGCTGTACCAAAAGTGCTTGAAGAGTATTGAACTTGTATCAAGAATCTATGATCTTTAATTAAATTTTTTCCCTTGTGCAAACCACGAGTATCTTCGATAAGTAATGACCCTTTTTTTGCTGTAATTTCGACTATATCCTGATTTGAATATAATTTGTTAACTTCTTCATCGGTTAATCTTTCATATCCCTTTTTTCTCAATTGCCATTTTATACCATTATTTTTATGAGATCCTTTAACAAAACAATGCGCTCCATTATGAGTTTCGCAGTCTGTTAGGAAAAAAAAAAACTTTAACCATTTGGGCCTTTCAAGATCAAAATGCCACCACTGAGCGGCATTTTTATCAGGGCTAGCTGTTGGAAAACTCCACCAAGATGAGATATTGTCTATTACGGGATATGACTTGAGATATAATTGAGCAAAATTTATAAAAGATGTGTCAAATAAAATTTTTTGGAATAATTTATTATTTATTATATCTTGAGATAAATAATAAAATTTAACCGATTTAGGATTTTTTATTTCTAGTTTTTGTTTTTTTGATTTTGCCTCCTTATCGCTAATATAGAATCCTTCAATTTCTTTAAAATCTTTCACAAAATCATCAACTTGATCAGTTGTCAGAACATCATCTAAAATTACATAACCGTTGTTTTTTAAAATTTCTTGATATTTAAACAAGGTTTTTGCATCATATTTTGATAATAAACCTTCTTTGCAAGAATTAGTTAGAGGCTTTTTTGATGAAAAAAAATTTATTATATCATTAGATATTCCTCCTGTTAAATAAAAAAGACGAAGCATACAACTATATGACCTTGGTGAATTTTTTTTTATCCATTTAAAGAAAAGCAAATCATTTAAAAAAATAAAAAAATCGAAAAAATAATTTATAGTTTTATTTATGGCTCTGAATATAGTTTTCATATTTTCCAACAAACTCTTTAAGTCCTTTACTTGTGCTAAAATCAATAGACTTTAAATTCATATTTCTTGCAATATTTTTATAAGAATCCATATTATAATGATAATAAAGGTAGTTATAGATTAATAAATCTTTTTTTGTGTAATTTGGTTTTTTAATTTTTTCTACATTAAGCAAATTATACTTATATTGATGTTTATTATCAGCGTGTATTGTAAAGTTAAAATCGATACCAGGATATACACCACAAGATAATGCTTTTATGCCGTGATAAGCAAGTTCAAATAAAACAGTGCCTCTAGCGGAGATCCCAAATTTAATTTTTTTAAAAATTATTTTATTTGGAAAATCTTTATCAAGCCAAATTATATCAGGATATTTTTTTTTTAATCTTTCATATAGAGCTATACTATCTGGCGAATTATTCCAACTATTTGGATGTGGCTTAATTGCTATTTTCAAATTATACTTTTTAATGATGTTGAGAGTAAAAATTGTCCAAATATAAAAATCATTAAAAGCTAGATTTCCCCAGTCATGCGGGCTGTCATAAAAATCCTGAAGAAACATAACTCCATCCATATTATCAAGTATTTTTAAATTTAAATTTAAATTTCTTTTTAAATTGTACGTATCAGTTGCCATGTATGAAAGAGTTGATTTTTTTTCAGTTTTTGAGAACCTATAATTCAAATCCAGTTGTGACAAACGCAAAAATTTTTTATTTTTTCTAATTATATCTTTTTTGTTTTTGAATTGAGAAAAATCTTCAGAATGCTTTGTGTCATTTTTTGATATTTTTTTATTATACTGACTCATGTTTTGTCCCGAAAATACTTTCACTTTTTTTTTTAAAAAATATCTAACTGGTAAACCGTGGTGGATATACGAAGTATAGCTGGTAAAAAAAAATTTAAATTTATATTTTTTACGCAACTTATCTAATTTCAAAAAAATTAAATTTGAACTAACTATTAATTTATGTAAAAAATAATCTTTCATAAATAATGTAGGCTGGACTCTAAATCTTAAATAAGTATCGTATAAAATATCTCCAATATTAACATCTTTGATATTAAAATTAAAAAAGTTTTTTTTATTAAGAAAATGTTTATATTTATTTATTTTTAATTTTCTTGAAACAATTAAAGGAGTATTTATTTTTTCAAATGTTTCTATGCCTACTGCTCTATAAAGTTTTTTCCATTTATAAAAAATAATAAAGTCAAATAATCGATTATAAATTTCATGTAAAATTTCTAATACAAAATGTCTCTTTCGAACAGGTCTCTGAAAATAAGGCCACAAACCTATCAGATGATAAGATGAAAAAAAATTTTCTGAAAGTAACGCTTTATAATACCCTAAATAATAATATTCTGATGGGGTTTGAATTAATATAAATTTTTTTTTCCTATGATTTTTTCTTAAATCACTTTTGGTTTTAGTATAAGAATTAATAAAATAAATTTCATTTTTATCCAAGAAAATAGATTGAAGCAAAATGCGAACATGTTTAAAAAAATGTTTAATCATAAATATGGATAATTTTTGAATATAATAGTTAATTTTAAAAGATAATGCTTAATAATATTCTATAATAATTTGTTTTACTTATTTATCAAAAAATACTCAGATTTATGAAAGAATAAAAAATACTTTGAAAAAATGACCTAGGCTCTAGTTACCTTGTCATCAACTAAATATCGACCCCTACAGTCAATTATTGCTTTGGAATTCTTATATATCATATCATAATCAAATTTATCGTGATCCGTCATTAATAAAACAATATCAAAATATTTTAAGTTTTTTGGATTGATAACTATTTTTTTTTTGTTGTAACCAAATTTGCTTATCAATAATATATTGTTGATATGCGGATCTGACCATTCAATTTTACCAATATTCTCTTTAAGCAACATATTCATTAAACGTATAGATCCCGACTCTCTTAAATCATCAAGATTTCGTTTATAGGCCATTCCCAGCAATAGAATTTTTGCATTATTTTTTTTTATTTTCTTTTCTTTGAGAACTTTTAATATTTTTAATTTTATAAAATTTATTACATTGGAGTTTGTTTTGGATGCAAGTTTTATAAAATTTGCAGAAAAACCAATTTTTTTTGCCCTCCAGTACAAATAAAGGGGGTCAATAGGAATGCAATGCCCTCCAATTCCTGGTCCTGGGTGAAAGGCTCTAAATCCATACGGTTTGCTTTTTGCTACATTTATAATTTCAAAAATATCTAAATTCATTTTGTCTGCCAGCAATTTCATTTCATTGACAAACCCAATATTCACAGAACGATAAATATTCTCTAATAACTTTGAAAACTCTGCCACCTCAAGAGAGCTGGCTTTAACAACTTTTTCAAAAAATAAATTATAAAAATTTGAAACTAGATTTAAGCAGTTTTGAGAGTAGCCACTAACAACCTTAGGTATTTTATGAATACTATTTTCATTAAAACCTGGATTAATTCTTTCTGATGAAAACCCTACAAAAAAATTTGTACCTATTTTAAATTTTTTATTAAGCTTTTCGACAAACTCTTCCCTGGTAGTTCCGGGATAGCTTGTGCTTTCAAGTATCAAAATTTGATTTATACGCAAATGATTATTTATTAATACGATCGTATTTTTTATAAAAGAAATATCTGGATTGTTATTTTTTTTCAGGGGTGTAGGAACGCAAACAACAACCACATCACATTTTTTAATGTTTTGAAAAACACTAGAAACCTCTCCTTTTTTTAAAAGCAAACTAACGTCGGAATCGGTTATTCTTTCTATGTAGGATTTTTTTGAATTAAGTATTTTAATTTTTTCAGCATCTGTATCAAATCCAAAAACTTTATATTTTTTTTTTGCGAAAAGAATAGCCAAAGGCAAGCCCACATAACCTAAGCCTATTACTCCAATTGTAATTTTTTTATTAGAAAACTTTTTAGTTAAGTCTTTATTTATCATATTTATTTATAAGTTAAATATATTTAACATTTCTCAACAAATTGGTAATCAAAAAATTAACAAAGGATTTTTAATCATTCTATAGTTCTGATTTTTCAAAAAAAATATTTAAATTAATTAAAGAAAAAACAAATTTACTATAATGATTTTTGCTAATATCTTGTTGCAAGATTTTTCTTAATTTAGAATTGTCAATAAAGTCATAAATTTTGTTTTTTTTATTTAAAATTGTTTCGCAAAAATTTTTATCATTAAAATCAAAAATGCTGTTAACTGACGAGTTAAAACCTTTTTTTACTCTATCCATTCTCACAGAATCTACCAAATAGCCTCTGGAAACCTCTCTTAAGATATTTTTTGAATAACCATCTTTAATTAAATATTTTGTTTCTACAGAATTCATAAAATCTACTAATTTAGAATCAAGAAAGGGCGACCTATTTTCTATTGAATAAAACATAGAATTAGAATCTTCTTCATTTAACATTAAGGGAGTGACTTCATGAAATAATTCGTTTAGCCTTCTATTTAAAGATAAATTAGTGCAAAATTTTTCTTCTTTAAAATCAGATACAAACTCATTTTTGATTTCTGGATATAATAATTCTGAAAATTGATCAGCGTTATCGTAAATATGTTTTCTAAAATTTGGATCCTGAATATACAAATTCTCATTTTGAAAAAATTTATTTCGTATTGATGGCTTGATATATTTATTAAAATTTTCCAAACTAGAATCGAAATATTCGGTGTTTTTGACATCATGCAAATACTGAAGGTAGTGATCATAATAGCCTGTAAAAATTTCATCCGCTCCTATACCTGAAAAAGACACTTTAAATCCCTTGTCTGATATTTTTTTTTCGAGAAAAGAATGAATATAAGATGTTATTGTGCTTAGCGGTGCGCTCTTGTAGTCGATGAGCTCTCTTAGATAATCTAAATTATTAGATTTTTTTTCTAATTTTATCTCATGATGATCTGCTCCAACATCATCAACTATTAAATCAATATTTTTTTTTTCATTATATCTTTCATCTCTATTATCTATAATAGAGAAGCTATTAATTTTGGTGTTAAATTTTTTTGCTGCAATTGAAACTAATGAGCCACTATCAATACCGCCGCTCAAACAAAATGCTAATGGAACATCTGATCTCAATCTTATTTTAATGGCATTGAAAAATAGTTTTTTTGCTTTAAAAATAATTTCGTCTTCTTTTAGATTTTTATTAGTTTTTGTATTAGGTGCCCAATATTTTTTAATTGAAAAATCAAATAACAAATTAATAACTGCAAAGTGTCCGCTGGGCAAATTTTTTATATTTTGAAAAAAAGTTTCTTCTAATTTTTTGTACCTAGATTTATACCCACACACTAATCCTGAAATTAAAAGCTTATTGTTAAAAGCAAATGAATCTTTGGAAAGAATCTTGATTACTTTTACGTCTGATGAAAAATAAAATCCTTCTTTAGAAATATAATAATATAGTGGCTTTTCGGAGAACTTATCCCTGGATATTACAATTTCTTTTTTTTTCTTATCATAAATACAAAGCGCCCACATGCCCTCCATTGTATTAAACAGATCTTTTCCATACACTTGGTAACCCTTAAGAATTACTTCAGTATCCGAAAGCGTTAAAAACTTTATTCCTTTAGATTCGAGATCTTTTTTGATTTCAAGATAATTATACAACTCTCCGTTAAATACTAATGAAAATAAACTGTCTTCAAGTGGTTGGTTAGATCTGGGATCAAGATCAATAATTGATAACCTTGTATGGAAAAAATGCAAACTCTTAAAATCATCAATGCTATATTTTTTATACTTTTGATAATCAGGTCCCCTGCGTAATAAAACTGCTAATGTTTTTGTTATTACGTCGTTTTCTAAATTTTTGGTACCAAAGTATCCAGCTATTCCACACATAAAATATTATTAACTTATTTAAGTTTTAATTGATTTAAAATAAAAATTTATTTCTTATTAACTCTTTAGGGTTTAATTTTTTTTTTGATTGCTTTTTGTTAAAAACTTCGTTTATTATTTCAGATCCTTTGTGTTGTGGCCTTAAAAAAGAAGTGTTGTAAAAAGTAATTGTTTCTTTTTTATTAATTAGTTTTTTCGCTATCATAGATCTTCTGGTTGGAAAAATTAATTTTTTTTCATTTTTTTGAATTACTTTCTCATATTTTCCCAATTGCATTTCAACTTTTCTTATTTTTTTTACCATAATCTCCATGTCTACTGGATTGAGTGATAACTTATGGTCTCTAAAATTTGAAAAATTATTATTTAGCGTAAAGTGTTTTTCGATGATCCTGGCTCCAAGCGCTACAGCCGTAACACAGGCATCATAACCGACGGAATGGTCAGAATATCCAATGTTTATATTTTTATATTTGTTTGCCAAATACTTTATACTCATTAAATTTAGTGATTTATCTTCAGCTGGATAAGAGCTGATGCAGTGCAGTAAGCTTAAATTATTATTTAAGAATTTATCACCTTTTTTTTTCAAAATAAATTTTATTAATTTCTCAATATTAGTATCATTCATCATTCCAGTAGAAATTATTAATTTTTTTTTAAAGTCTAAAAAAACATTAATTAAGTCATAAAAATTATTATCACCAGATGCTATTTTTATTATTTTGCAATTTTTTTTTAAAAAATTAGCACTTAAAAAATCCAGCGGTGTTGAGATAAAATTTAATTGCTGCTTGTTAGCAAATTTTTTTAATTTTAAAAACTGTTGATGAGTAAATTCAAATTTTTTTAATCTTTCATAAGAGGGGTGATCCAAGCTTACAAAATCATTAGTAATAAAAGTTTGAAATTTTACAGCATCAACTCCTGTGCTAGCTGCAGCTTTAATTAGCTTTTTTGCAGTATTAAAATTCCCTTCATGATTATTGCCTATTTCAGCAATAATAAAAGCTTTTTTTTTTGGGTGAAATTTTGGAATACTCATTTGCTTACATTCCAAAAACTTTTATACCATTGAATATATTTTGGATAACCAACCTCAATGGGATATTGCGGCTCAAAACCTAAAAGAGATTTTGCTTTGCTATTCTTGAGAGTCCCTCTTTCGGGCATAAAATTTTCTTTTTCTTGATAAAGAATATTTACTTTTGGAAATTCTTTTTTTAATAATTCAACCATCTCATTAACTTCTCTTGCATTCCCTAATGTAAAATTGAATGTTTGATTTTTGGCATTGTCGTTTTCACAGCATGTTGCAATTCCACTTACCAAATCTTCAATGTAGGTAAAATCTAGTTTTTCTTTACCATTTCCATTAATTACGACATCCAAATTCTGAATTGCGTTTTCAATAAAAATTTGTCCCACCCTTCTGCTTACACATCTTTCTCCATATAATGCCGATGGTCTAATAATTGTGTAAGGTAGGCCAAAAACTTGGTTGTATGATTTGACAATTAACTCTCCAGCAAGCTTCAAAGATCCATAAATTCCGATTGGCTTGCATATTGATTCTTCATCTACCTCATCAGTTTCAAAATTACCGTAAACCATGCTTGATGAGATATAAATAACATGAGTGTTTCTATTTCTTGCAAAGTCCAATGTATTTTCAAGTGTTCTTAAACTATGGTCAAAAGTACTGTGTGGATCTTTGTTTGATCTGTTAGCATGAGACACTGCAGCTAAATGGATTATTACGTCAGGGTTTATTTGATCATAAATTCTTGTTATACTATTATAATCTCTAGCATCTTGAACAATTAAATTAATTTTTTCTTTGTTTATTAAATCAATTCTATTATTTAAAATTGCAGAATATAATTTTTTGTTTTTTATTTCAGAATCTGTAAAAGATAGGAGATTGTTAACAGCTAGGCTGTCAACAATAAAAACGTCATGATCTTTTTTTAAAAACAAAGCCAAATTATGACCAATAAAACCGCAGCCACCAACAAGAAGAATTCTTTTATTTTTCATTATTTGTTAAGCTTATAATTGTTTTGCTTATATACTCTACATCTTTCATTGTTAATGAAGGATAAACGGGCAATGATATATTTGTATCGGCATACTGACTTGCGTTCAAATAATTTTTTCTGGCAATCCTATATTTTTTTTTATAATAAGACATTGATGGCAAAGGGTGCATATAATGAACACTCACACCTATTTTTTTTTTTTTTAACTCTTCTAAAATCTTATTTCTGTTTTTGCAGAAAATTTGAAATATAAAATATGAGTTGTCTTTAGAAAATGGGGTAAATAAAATTTGTTTTGTTTTTGAAAAGTTTTTTATGTATCTTTTTGCTATATTAATTCTTTTTTTTAAATTTTTTTTATAAGAAGTTATTTGACCATAACCAAGTGCAGCCTGAAAATCTGTCATTCTATAATTAAATCCTAGGCTTTTTACATCATAGTCACCAACCACTTTTCGTTCTGATACATCAGTATCTATACCAAAAGCTTTTAATTTTTTTATTTTATTGTAGAATTTTTCGTTATTAGTTACGACGATACCACCTTCTCCGGTTGTAATTTGTTTAGTTGGATAAAAAGAAAAGCAACCGGATAATCCAAAATTACCAACATATTTGTTTTGGTAGGTCGTTCCAAGAGCATGAGCGCAATCTTCCAAAAGAGTAATATTTCTTTTTTTACAAAATTTTATTATAGGTTTCAAATCACATGGCAATCCAGCCATATGCACAACTATTATTCCTTTAGTTTTGTTGGTAACTTTTTTTTTAATATAATCTAAATTTACATTTCCAGAAATTGTTTCAACATCTGCGAAGACAGCCTTTGCTCCTGTGTATTCAACTGCATGAGCAGTTGCGGTATGTGTCATTGAAGGAACTATCACTTCATCACCCTTTGAAAATCCAGCTGCAATACATGATATGTGCAAACCTGCTGTGCAGCTAGAAACTGTTATGGAAAACTTTGATTTTGTAAATTCTGAAAATTTTCTTTCAAATAGGTTTGTAAATTTTCCGTGCGTTAACCAGCCACTTTTTATTACATTTTTTACATTTGCTATATCCTTTGCACTTATGGAATTTTTTGAAAATTTTATATTTTTCATAAATATGATATTTTAATTTTTTTTCCTAATATTAGAGATTTGTCAGAAGCAAAGCAAACCGTCATGAGATCTATCTGCTCTTTAAAACTAATAATTTCCTTGGTTTTTTTATTCAGCAATGAATCAATAAAATTTTGAATTAATTTTTTTCTATTTTCTTTATCTGGGTAGTTATTGTTTATTTTATTAAAAAAAGTTTCTTTGTTTTTTTTTTTAAACAAATAACTTCCTGAATAGCTGTGTACTAAAGTTCTATTTTTTTCAAAAATTTTAAGCTCATGAAAATGCTTATATATTGATCCTGCATTAGAAGTTACTTTGACCAAAACATTATTTGGAAATTGAAAAACGTACAAAGCAAAGCTTTTTTTTGAAAAAGCTGTTTTTTTTGTTGCTAAGTTATTACCGAATGCTTGCACGTAAAGTGGTCTGGATTTTAACATCCACATAACTAAATCAATCATATGAATTCCGGCTCCTAAAGTAATAGAGTAATCTTTTATTTTAGATCTCCATTGTAATAATTTTTCTGGTCTACCCCAAATATAATCCGCTTCTAGGTAGTAGATTTTTTTGGTAAAAATTTTTTTTTTGATACTTTTAAACAAAGAATTAACTCTCAATACTAGATTGGAAGTAATTTTAATATTTTTTTTTTTTTTTTTTAAAAAAAATATTTTTTTTTTTTTTTTAAAAAAAAAAAAAAAAAATTAAAAATAAAAAAAAAAAAAAAAAAAAAAAAAATAAAAAAAAAAAAAAAAAAAAAAAAATAAAAAATAAAAAAAAAAAAAAAAAAAA
>Ga0164293_10001151_pt1 | contig 22221 bp, 16 predicted proteins | sample GEODES118metaG_FD_111487 | JGI IMG/M metagenome (GOLD analysis project Ga0164293, IMG submission 111487) | Eutrophic lake water microbial communities from Lake Mendota, Wisconsin, USA - GEODES118 metaG | ecosystem: Environmental > Aquatic > Freshwater > Lake | place: USA: Lake Mendota...
CGATTGGAGCGGACTGGAATTGCACACGATCCGCTCGATAGACGATCCATTTTTCGCAACCGCCTTCGGAGCGCTTTGGGAGGAATTCGGCGCAGCGGGCGAAATGGAACAACCCGAAGTCATAGCCGAGCGGATGAAATGGCATCCCTCGCAAATGATCGACGGAGCCGCCCTGCTTTATGCCATGCAACTCATCACCCGCAACGGTGAGTTTGTCGCAGTGAGGGACCACACAGCCATCCTACTTGAAAACGAGCCCGGCGCCATCGTCCACTTGTCGCATAATCTGGTCGCCCCCGCATGGAGGCGCAGCGGAATAGCCGGCTGGCTCCGCGCCTTGCCAGTCTCGACAGCTCTGGAGGCACTGGCCGCCTCGGGCCGTGCGCTCAATTCACCGATCACGCTGGTCGGCGAGATGGAGCATTTCAACCTCAGCCACGCCGCGACAGGAATCCGCCTCACCGCTTATGAGAAGGCCGGATACAAAATGGTGGACCCCGAGCTTGTGGACTACTGGCAACCGGATTTCCGCGACCCTCAAGTTATCGACCAGGAAAACGGACCGAAACCCATCCCTCTCTGCCTCATGCTGCGCCGCATCGGCAGGGAGCACGAGGAATTTGTCAGCGGTGCCGAGGTACGCCAAGCCGTCAACGCCCTCTACAAAATGTATGGCCGGGGCTTTCGGGCACGCGATATGCATTTGGTTTTTGAAACACTCAAGACATACCCCTCAGCGGATGCGCACATCCCGCTCGTGCCCCCCACCCGGGCGGTAGGAACAATATGAAAGACACTCGCATCAGCCACGTTCCAGACGGCTACGAAGAGATTCTTCGCGACAGCGAAGCAATCTAGTTCGGAATGCCCTCCGACATGCAAACAGGTGCATTGTTAAGGATGCTTGCAGCATCCAAGCCAAGTGGAACCTTTCTTGAGCTTGGCACTGGAACCGGACTTGGAGCTGCGTGGCTACTCGCAGGAATGAATGCGACCTCCACTTTGGTATCAATCGAAACAAACAAAGAATTCCAGGAAATAGCCGGACGACATTTAGGCAATGATTTGCGATTGAAACTGATCGGCTATGACGCTCTTGATTTTATTGAAGCCCATAAAGGCAATGCCTTTGATCTGATTTATGCTGACGCAATGCCCGGGAAGTATATTGGGTTTGAGCATTCCCTTCGACTCTTGAGGTCAGGTGGGATTCTTGTATTAGATGACATGCTCCCGCAACCAAACTGGCCAGTGAATCACCAAGCAAAAGTCGACGATCTTCTGCAAACTATTGACAGACTGCCACCAGAGCTATTTGCCACTGTTAAGCTATGCTGGTTTACTGGCCATATTCTGATCACCAAAAAATCATAAGATGAAGTTCAACAATACAATGGAGCTAACAATCCGCATCGCGGGCGGTGGGCTGAGTTCAAGCGTGGTTCGATCACGCCCATGCCAGCTTAACACGCCGCCGATAGTAGACCGCAGATGATCTTGACGTTGGGCTTGAAAACGTAAGCCGCCCTCGGGAATTTCGCTTGACCCCACCCCCGCACTCCGACAGGACTTCATGAACTACCACTTCACAATGCCGCGCAGCGGCTTAGTTCAACCCAAAATTAATCGCAAGCTTTTACAGAATAAAAATTGCACCGCCCTACTGCGTTAGGCGAGTAGTTTGTAGAGAGCCTTGGTTTGTTTGGCGATCGAGGCCCAGGAGAAGGTGTCGATGGCGCGCTGTCGTCCGGCATTGCCGAAGGCTTTTTGCTTGGCGGGGTCAGCCATGATTTCGTTGATGCGGGCAGCGAGGTCGTGGGAGAATTTTTCAGCATTCACCGGTTCGAATGGGCTGGCGGTCATCTGTTCGACGGGGACGAGATAGCCGGTTTCGCCATGGACGACGACTTCTGGGATGCCGCCGACGGCGCTGGCCACAACAGCGCGTCCGCAGGCCATGGCTTCGAGGTTGATGATGCCGAAAGGTTCGTAGATGGAGGGGCAGACGAAGACACCGGCGTGGCTGTAGAGCTCGATCTTGGATTTGTTGTCGAGCATCTCGTCGATCCAGATGATGCCGTCGCGTTGGCTTTGGGCTTGGGCGACGGCAGCTTTCATTTGGGCTGCGATTTCGGGTGTGTCGGGTGCTCCGGCGCAGAGGACGATTTGGAAACCGGGGTCGAGATGCTTGATGGCGTTGACCAGGTGGATGATGCCTTTTTGGCGGGTGATGCGACCGAGAAAGAGGGCGTAGGGTTTGGTCGGGTCGATGCCGAAGCGATCGAGCACGCTGTGCGTGGTGACCGCCTGGTATTCCGCCGGGTCGATGCCGTTGTAGATAATGTGGAGGCGGGCGGGGTCGATCTCGAAAAGCCTCTCCACATCGCGGCGGGTACCTTCCGAGACGGCGATAACGGCGTCGGCCATTTCGAGGGCGGTGCGTTCGAGCCAGCAGGTAAAATCATAACCGCCGCCGAGTTGCTCACGTTTCCAAGGGCGGAGCGGCTCGAGCGAGTGAACGGTAATGACAAGCGGAATGCCGTAGTTCAGCTTGGCAAGGATGCCACCGAAGTGTGAATACCACGTATGGCAGTGCACGACACTGGCATCGATGTGGGCGGTATTGAAATCCAAGCAACGCTGGAGTGCGCCAAAGACGGATTGAAGTTCTTTGGGAGATGTCCACTCGGCGGCGTCCAAGCCGAAACCTTGGGCAGAGAGTTGGCCGGAGGAGGTCTTCTGATTGCCGAAGCAGCGGACATCGACAGGCATGAGCTTGGCGAGTTCGCGGCTGAGGTATTCAACATGAACGCCTGCGCCCCCGTAGATGTGGGGTGGATATTCGTTTGTGAGAAAGAGGGCTTTCATGAAAAGGAGGACGGTTTTGTTACATCAAACGGCATGGAATGGAAAACTGGAGCTGGCCAGCGCCAGGCTCGAGCCATGGGACGTCGATAGCGGTGAGGGAGGCTTTTTTGATCAGCACGGCAGCCGGCTCAGGAGTTCCCAAAAGCTCGCCGATGGCTGTGCTGAAATCAGGTTCGTGGCCGACGATCAAAACGGAGTCGCTGGCAGCATGTGATGCGAGGCATGCGAGCAGGGTTGAGGTTTCCATGCCGCAGGCAAGCCAACCTTCGATGACGACTTCGCGCCCTAATTCCGTGGCCACGATTTCGGCGGTCTGCCTGGCGCGTGTCACGGGACTGCTGAGAATAACAGCTGGCTCGAGCCCATGACTGGCGCAGAATTTTCCCACCTTCGCCGCCTGCTGAAGGCCTTTGGGCGTGAGTTTGCGGTCGAAGTCCGACTCGGCCAAATCCTCGGCTTCGGCATGTCGCAGGAAATAGATCGTCATGGAGGGAGGCTTGCTTTTTACATGCTCATGCCACCATCCACCGCGAGCACTTGGCCGCTGATATAGGAGGATTCGGCGCTGGCGAGGAAGCTCACTGCGGCGGCGATGTCATCGGTTGCGCCGAATCGGGCGACAGGAATCTGTGCCAACGCGCCTTTACGGACTTCCTCGTTGAGGACGGAGGTCATATCGGTCTCGATGAATCCTGGTGCGACGACATTGACCGTGATACCCCGGCTGGCGATTTCGCGGGCTATACTTTTGGTCATGCCAATGAGACCGGCTTTGCTCGCGGCGTAGTTTGCCTGGCCGGCGAGGCCCATGAGTCCGCTGACGGAGCTGATATTGATGATGCGACCTGAGCGTTGCTTGACCATGGCGCGGAGAACAGCGCGAGTGAAGTTAAACGCACCTTTGAGATTGGTCTGAAGCACGACATCCCAATCATCGCTGGACATGCGCATGGCAAGTGTGTCGCGGGTGATGCCTGCGTTGTTCACCAGAATGTCGCAACGGCCGAAATCAGCGAGAATTTGGTCACCTGTCTTTTGCACGGCTTCGAAGTCGGCGACATCCACCGCATAAGGCTTAGCTGCACCTGGTATGGCTGCGTTGATGGCGTCCGCTGTGCGCGCGGAATTTGACTCCGTGCGACTAACGACGGCAATTTTTGCGCCTTCGGCTGAAAGACGTTTTGCGATGGCTTCGCCGATGCCGCGTCCTGCTCCAGTGACGACAGCAACCTGGTTTTCAAATCTTTTTATACTCATGCTGGAAGTCACAGCAGACCACCGCCAAAGCAGATTGGAAACAAAAATTTCTATCGTCCCGCGACCGTGCGGGAATCAGGTAGGGCAAGGTTTTTTATGACGGTCATGAGATAAACCGGCTCGGGGTGCTTGTCTCTGTATTTGGTAATCTCTCGCTTCTCCACAACGCGGAATCCAAATCGCTCGAAGAGCTTGGCGCCGCGCCGGGATTCGAAGGTGACAACTTGGCCGAAAACCTCCTTCTCTCCATGCGCGCGCAGAAAGTCAAAGTACTTGTTTGTCATGGCCTGCGTGGTAGCGATTTTTTGCGCTTCCGGAAGGACATTGAAATGAAAATGCGCGGTGCGGCGGGGTGCAGCAGGGACTTCTCGCCACGAATTTTTGAGAATCCAGCGAATGAACCCTCGCGTGGCCTCGTTGTAGCCATGGTAGCGGAGCATGCCGATGCCAAAGAGGCGGAGGTTTTGAAAAAATCCATACCACTGGTGGCGCAGCGGACGCCGGGAGCCGAGCAGGTAGCCTTTGACCTGCCCGTCCTGCTCGAGCACAAATGCCGACTCGGGCTCCACATCGGTGTAGTAGGCGGTCAGGTAGTCGGCGAAGAGCTCGCGGTCTTCAAAAACCGGATCGATCGGCTTGCCGAGAAAACCCGTTTCGCAACAAAGCCTGCGCACTGCGTCACGGTCACGAGGAGTGTAATTACGGATGATGGTATCAGGCTGGAGTGCCACAGAGAAGATGTTATCCGGTCCGTCTGTGGCAGAGAAGTAAATTGAAGGCGCAAGGGATGAAGCGAAGTCTTATCGCACAATTAGTCAATGCATCGCGCGAAATATGGAAAATTTGGATTACCCCACGAGCGCAGTGCCCGTTTCGTAGTTCATAAAAGAAATACTCGGCGTGATCAGGCTAAATGGACACTTGATGAAGAAACAAATGAACTCTTACCGGAGTCCATGGCGGCAGTCGATCCAGTCGGCAGCCCACAAATGGAAATAATGAAAAGCCAGCATGGAAGATGGTAAATTCCCAGAATCTTGTTTTGACTTCCCCCATGGCAATGCATCGATGGACCCGCTTGAGCACGCAACGGATGGAGGAGGATTGGTATGCGCGACTTTCACATATCGACCCCGAGCATCTCGTCATGCTCACGCAGCCGGAATCGAGCGCGCTGAAGATCCAGGTTTTTGGCGACAAGAAGACTGTCGAGAAACTGGTGAGTGATTTTGGTGGTAAAATGACGCAACTCTCGCCGGAGGTCTGGATTGGTGGTCAGGCCCGCGCATCGCTCTCGATTCGTGGTCGCCTGAGGGTGCACTCGGATGAAGCTTCGTTTCGCGAAGCGGCAAATACCGGTCGCGACATTTTCATTCCCGCTGGAATGGCTTTTGGAACCGGTGACCACGCGACTACGGCGACCTGCCTTCGCCTCCTATGCGATGTGCTTCCCACGCTACCAGCAAATTGGAATGCACTCGATGCCGGCACTGGCACCGGAATCCTCGCCATCGCAGCTGAAAAACTCGGCGCCTCCGCCGTGGAAGCCTTCGATTTCGATCCTGTTTGCATTCGGGTTTCCAAAGAAAACGCCAAGGCCAACCACTGCCGCAAAGTGGCCTTCTCTGTCGCGGATTCCCGTCGCGTCGGCGCGTTTCAGAAAGTCGATGTCATCCTCGCAAATCTCTACAGCGAACTCCTCATTGCCTCCGCGCCTGGCCTTGTAAAAAAACTCAAGCCTGGCGGACATTTCATCTTCTCAGGCGTCCTCGTTCGTCAATCTGCCGAAGTCAGCGCCGCCCTCGAAAAATGCGGTCTTGGCACCCCAAAACTCATCAAGCGCGGCAAATGGTGCGCGGGGATTTGCTCGACCTGAAAAGGGCCTCCATTCCGAAGTCCCATTGAAAAAAAGAGAACCTTCGAGGAATGGCTCCACTCCACTTTGAAGGACTCAATCCACAAACAACGGCAGACGCTTATTGGGTCCAAATGTTGGTATTATTCGATGGATCCGAGGGCTAGGGGTGATGATTGGATTTTCATGGCTGTCAGCGCTTCAAGCGCACGCGGGGAAATGGTGCCGTCGGTGGTGAAAAGAATGCATTGGATGGCAGTATTGGATTTTTTCATTTCCAGAAATTCATTGGCTTGAGATTCGACCGGCGGTGTTCACAAAATAAGGTCGGCTCCGACAGCCACGACGAGGGTTCCGTTGCGGTCGAGGCCGAAAGTAACACCACCCATGGCCAAGAATTCGGTGATCGGAGCGTGGACGGTGTGGTGTTTTTCAAAGAGGCGGGCTATTTGGACACAGTAGACGGCGTCCTCGCGGGATGCCGCTTGCGAGGCCTGCGCGAGGAGAGGATCGCGATTACAACCGATTCTCGCGAGGAGTGTGCTAATGGAGGATTTTTGCCAGGGTGTGAAGAAGGGGTTGGCTAGAAAAGCGTCAATGTTTTGTGATGACGCAACCAAGGATTTGAGGATGTGGCGATTTTTCGCTGCGAGTTCAGCGGGAGAGGATTCAACGAGGGCGCGTTGGAAGGTGTCGTTCATGTTCACGACCGAAAGCGCGGTGCCGACACCTCCTCCAACAAAGAGTCCGGAAAAATTCACCAAAGAGGCCCCGGCGGCCATAGCCCGGGCAGCAGCATCGAGTTCCGACTGCAACTCGGGATCGGTGGTAAAAGGGTTCACCCCGAGTTTGAGGGCGAGTTCGGCTTTTTTGCGATGAACGCCAGCGGCGGCGTCGACAGCCTCGGTTGGGCCCACTTTGCCCTCGCCCATATTTTTGATCGAGGTGCCGACGCGGCCGAAAAATTTCGACGCGCCTTGCGGGAGGTGTTTCATAGTTCCAACCGGATCCTTCAATGAGTTGCTGACGCTTTGGATTTTTTCTCCCCCGGTCTGGAAAACTGCCTTGCCGAACTCGGAGGATTTGTTCATGGCTCGCAGCGCGGCGGTGGCCCGGAGTTCGCGAATGCGGTTGGCGAGGAATTGCGTGCCGGTGATTTCCTCAGCACCGGAGTCCAAGATGATTCGGTAGGTGGCGTAGAGTCCGTCGCATTCGGCCTCGGGGGCGATGAGGCAGGGCCTGGACTGTATCAGCGCTGCGGGGAGGATCTCGGAAACGGGAACCTGATCAGGCGTTTCGTAAGTAGTTTTCTACAAACCAAATGAGGTTTTGAGTAATATGAGAAAGATCGCTAAGGGTCGCATCATTAGAAATTCAGTTCAAACCAAGACTCTCTGTGGTGGTATATGATGGCACAATAGCCTGCAACAAATGCCGCCCAGCGGGTTCGCCGCCCACGTGCCTTTTCAAGCGTGGTAAATGGTGCGCAGGCAACTACCCGGCCTGAAACACGCGCTCAGCTCTTTCTTCATGGCAGCCTCCTGGAAGGTTGAACGAATTCCTTCATCGTAGTCGCTCGAAATTCCGGCACCACCCTGGCCGCATCCATGGGATGCCCGAGATAGGTCACCAATCGTGCAAGATTCAGCACGGAAATATTCTTGCCCGCTTCGAAGCTGCGGATCGTTGCAATCCCTGCGCCCGAGCGCTTAGCCAAGTCCGCCTGTCTCATTGGTTGACAAGCGCAATTCCTCGACCCTAAGTCCGACAGAAAGGTGCAATTTTGAGTAAAAGAGCCTTTTTTGAAGGCAATTCAACTGCTCCGCAATTCACCATTTGGGATAGAAGGTTATTATCTGCTTTGCTTTAGATTTTAGCTTTTTATACCCAGTTTACGAATCCCAACCGCCGAATTTAGGTTGAACCGTCTCAAAGTTGCATCAAGTTTATCTACAAAAGTTAAAACAATATTTTATTAAAATCATATTTGGTTTTTAGAATCAGTTAGATGATTTTAGTAATGATTCTTGATATATTCTTGGAATCACTGAGGATACGGAACATTTTACGCTGGGAGGCTGATTTTTTCTCCAAAAACCTGCCAGCATGCGTAAACAGTATTGAAGTGCGCGCGGACGACCTTTTCGATTTCGTGGCAGTATCCACCGGCGAGAACCCAGGCAATGGGAATGTTTTCGGCCTTGGCGAATTCGAAGACGATGCTATCGCGGAGTCGGAGGTCTTCGTGCGTAAGATTTAATGGTGAGTAGGGATCATCGCGCAGCGGGTCGGCACCGGCTTGGTAGAGCAATATGTCCGGCTTGCCATCTTGGATAAGCCAAGGCAGATGCCGCTTCATCGTTTCAAGGAGAACCTCTCGGTCGCTATTACCCGAGGGAATCAAGGGAACGGAAAAATGGTTAGGGCCGTCCATGTGCTGGCGCTCGCGCACATCGCGGAAGGGTTTGTTGTTCCAATAATCGTTGCCGTAAATCGACAACGCCCGCAGCCAAGGGCGGGATCCGGCGAGGGATGCCGTGCCGTTTCCGTAATGAAGATCCATGTCGAGGATGGCTGCTGTGCGGATTTTATCTTCCGCACGCACAGCCTCAAGCGCCACGACAAGGCTGTTGAATGTGCAGAAGCCCTCCCCGTGATCTGAGCAAGCGTGATGGAATCCACTCGCCAAGACCGCTGAGGCACCGCACTCGATCGCGCTCCGCGCCGCCGCCAGCACCCCGCCGCCTGTGAGACACACACTTGGGAAAAGCCACTCGCTCCAAGGGAATTTCTGTGACTCCGCGAGGTCTCGAGGATCGCCGGTTTTCACCGCATGGACATACTCGGCCGTGTGGACCCTCAACAAATCCTCTTGGGTCAGCGGCTGCGGTTTTTCTATAATGACCTGCGGCAACCATGCCCGCACCTCACCGGCCACTAGCGCAAACTTCCGCATCGGCATGATGTGCTTGCCAATAGGCGCAGCAAATCCTGGGTCGTAGAAAATTTTCATGGCTGTGATCAATAATGTGCGAATTTTTTGATTATTTGGCACGGAATATCACGTGCACGACTTGAAGTTTCACTACAAACCCTTCCCCCAACGTAGTTTTTTATTTTTTAGGAAGCTCAAATCGCCCCGCAAAAATTCCAGGTATGCTGATCTCCTTATCCAAATCATCCCAACAGAACGCAAAACTGCCCACTTCGACTTCAACTTTCTTCAATTGATCGTAAGCGTTGCACAGAGCACTACCTGCCGTAGATAGTGGAGATGTCGTAGTCTGGAGGCCATGACATCTATCAGCATCGTTATGACGTATCAGATTTCGCTTCATCACAATTCACCCGCAGGGTGAGTGCCTTGAACTCTACTAGGCATTGGTAATCCGTGCTTATCTGTGACGGTATGAAGTCATGCAGCAACCAGCGCTGGGTAAGTCGAAATGTTGAATCCAATGTCCTCGGTGGAACCCGTGAGTGCTTGCAACACGCACGAGTGGACGAAGTTCCAAAGGTTCGATGATTACACTAAGCTCACTGCTCCAATTTGTCATTGAACCTTGGCGGAAAGCACTATCGTGGGGCGCAAGACCCCGAGTGCCTGACTGCAACCTTCCATTCGTGGATCAACCCAAATCGGCCGCCCGCATCGCGCTGGTCTATCTGGCATGCAATGCCGCCTGTGTCTGGATTCCGGCGACCAAAGCCACGAGCGTCGCGAATTGCTACACGCTTGCCGCAAAGGCAGTCGCAATGTTGCCGTCGCACCCATCGCCCGCAAACTTCTTGTTCAAGTCTGGCACCTAGTCCACGGAAACCCGCCGCCCGCTCTGGAATCCAACACAAGCTTCCGCATCAAACTCCAGAAACTCGCCGTTGCCCTTGGCTCCACTTTGAGAACCGGAATCGGACTCGGCAAACCTTGCTCTCTCGCTGCCAAACCTATCCAGAACCATCAGCCAGTCCATGCGGAACCCTCCAACCAGCCTAATAGAGGCTATGCGCCCCAAAATCCCGCACCGCTCCGTTTTCCGCAAGTCAGGAATGATCTGGTGATATCGGCAATTTACAGACGAATTGTTGCACTACCTAAAAGAAAATTGCTCCGATCCCACTTTTGTCCTTGCCTGACTACATGCCTGAAATCTGTGGTTCAAATGCTTTTTCTAGGTTTATCGGTGGATTGAAGCATTTAGGGTGGTTTCGCGTCTCGCCGCGAAACAAGATGTCTGAACGAGCTACCACGACACGCCCAGCGTAGCCTAGCGAATCGATTTCGCGGAGGGCTTAGTGGTACAAGACTAGTAAAAAATCAACCCGACCAAGGCAGCCTACTCGGCGATATCCTCATGGGGGATGACCTGCCCCTTGGCTAGGTTACTTGTCGCACAGCCACGTTTTGAAGAGGCAATGAAGTCGAAAAACTCCTGAGCCTCGGTGCCCCATTCCGACTCACGGGCTTTTTCCAATGCAGCCTTGACCGGCATATCTGAGCGGAAGACGAGTTTGAATGCACGGCGGATCTCTGTGCGGATCTCGGCTTTGAAGCCAGCGCGGCGCAGGCCGATGATATTGATGCCCGAAAGCAGATTGAAAAGTTGAGCCATCGAAAACGGTGGGATGTCTTTGTTGAACTGCGAGCCTCCAGCGATCATGGCACGCTTTCCGACTCGGACGAATTGATGAAATACGGCACCTCCGCCTAGAACGGCTCCATCGCCCACCTGCACATATCCACCAAGAAGACAGTTGTTCACGATCACCACTTCATTGCCGACCTGCACATTGTGCCCGAGATGGCATCCCACCATGAGGAAACATTTGTCTCCCACGAGTGTCACGGTGCCTTCCTTTGTTCCGCGATGGATCGTCACATATTCACGGATGCGGTTGTGGTTGCCGATAACGACCGAACTTTTGATCTCGGGCGAGTGGGCGTAGTCCTGCGGCGGCGCGCCGATGATGGCGCCGTAGCCCACGGTGTTGCCTTCGCCCAGTGTGGTGTCGCCCTCAAGGACGGCGTGCGCATGAATCACGCAACCTGCGCCGATCACCACGCCGGCTCCGATGATGGCACCGGGTCCGACTTCGACATTTTCGTCCAGACGGGCTTCGGGTGAGATGATGGCTGTGGGATGAATTTTCATATGACGCCTGCTTCCTTGAAACTGAAATACGGCACGCGACCACCATCCGGCGAGCCCAGGATGACATGGTCGATGAGATTGATTTGGAGGAAATGCGCGCCCTCTTTCAAATTGCGCGTGATTCGATAATCCGCCGCACTTGGCGAGGGATCGCCGCTCGGATGGTTGTGCACGACAGCCACGGCGAAAGCGCTGTGGACAAGTGCCTGGCGGAAAATTTCCCTCGGATGCGCGATGCATTCGTTCAACGAGCCGAGGCTGATTTCCTCCATGCGGATGAGTCGGAGCTTTGTATCCAGGAGGAGAACCCTCAGCGATTCCTGTCGCATGGCCATGAATTCACGGCCGAAGAAATCGAAAATCCGCTCCGCTGTGTCGAGGACCGGCGAGAGGCTCTTGCCCCGCGCGAGGCGCTTGCCGATCTCGAAGGCTGCCGCCATTTCGAGAGATTTGGCGGGGCCGATGCCCTTGGCGTGGCGGCGGATTTCCTTCGGCGTGCAGCGGGAGAGTTGTGCAAAGCCGCCGCAGTCACGCAGCAGGTCGCGGGCGACAGCGAGCGCATTTTTTCCGGGAAGGCCGGTGCGGATGAAAATCGCCAGCAACTCGGCATCCGAGAGCGCCTCGAAACCATGGCGCTCGGCTTTCTCGCGCGGACGCTCGTCCATCGGCATTTCCTGAAGGCGTGTGGATTCCACGAGTGCAGGCTAATCAGCTTCCATCTAAAAAATCCAGCTTCAGTGGATTTCCACCGGACATTTCGGCATAGCCCTGAGAAACGCACGCCCATACGGCTTGGATACGATCCGGCTATCAAGAATAACGATTGTTCCAGTGTCGGTCTTGCTGCGAATGAGGCGACCCACGCCTTGGCGGAGTTTGAGGATCGCCTCGGGGAGCGAGTAGTTTTCAAACGCACGCCCTCCTTCGGACTCGATCGCCTCCAGACGCGCCTCGGTAAGTGGGTGGTCGGGTGTGGTGAAAGGGAGCCGGGTGATGATGACACTCGAGAGGGCCTCGCCGGGCACATCGACGCCGGTCCAGAAACTGGAGACTCCGAAGAGGATGCTGTGAGGGTTATCCTTGAACTCGGCCACCATCCGCTGAGTGGGCATGCCTCCGCCCTGCACGAGGAGTTGCCAACCTCTTCTGTCGAAAACAGGCTCCACCAATTCCGCGACCGAGCGCATCGTCTGGTAGCTGGTAAAAAGCACGAACGCGCGGGCATCGCTTTTCTCGGTGAAGTGGGCGATCCACTTGGCCAGCGAGGCCTCGTAATCCGGCGCCTTAGGTTCGGGCATCTTCTCGACGAGGTGCAGGCCCATTTGTTTCTCGTAGTCGAACGGGCTCCCGATCTGGAGCGCCGGCACATCCTCGGCCCCCACGCGGTTTCGGAAATACGACAAATCCGGCGCGCCGGTGGAGAGTGTCGCGCTGGTCAGCACGGTGCAAGCGCCCTCGCGGAAGATGAGGCGCCGCAGGGCATCCGCAAGATTCACAGGAGCGGTGCGCAAGGTGCAGAACTGTTCCGTGTGGCCGTATTGCTCCACCCAATAAACATGGTCGGGTTCCTCGAGCGCGAGGAAGTCCGTGATCGCCGAGCGGGCCGAGCGCAGCTTGCGGGCCGTCTCTTGGAGTTCGGAGGTATAGGTTTCATCCTCGCATTTTCCTGCTTCGATACCGATCAACTCACCCAGACGCGCCAAGGCGCCGCACACCTCGCTCCCCTCGGCGAGGCCCGCTTCACGGACGCGGAACTCCCTGCCTTTTTTGAAATGGCATTGTTTGGTGACCTGCTGGAAAAAGCTGTCCGCAACGGGCAGGATATCACTCACCGCGCGGCATGCAGGGCCGTTTTTGAGCATTTGGAAGAGACCTTTTTTGCTGCGGGGATTGTAGAGGCGCTGAATGACGCGGCGCAGGCCGAGTTGGGACACCTCCATTCCGATGTGGCGCGCGGCGACTTCTTCCATCGTATGAGCCTCGTCGAAAATCACAAAGTCATTCGCAAACAGAAGCCCTCCCGTGCGGTTCTCTGCATCCTCCACCCCATTCAGCAGCGTGAAGAACAAGGCGTGGTTGAGAACGACCATTTTAGCATTGGCCACGCGGCGGCGTAGATTTTGATAAAAGCATCCGCTTCCCGTCCCGCATGTCTTCGGGGTGCAGAGGTGCTGCTCACTCCGCACCTCCTCCCACACTACGGGATCCGGTTGCTCGAGAAAATCGCTCAAGGATCCATCCTTCGTCTGCATGCTCCACTCACGGATGCGTTCCAGCTCGGCATGCTGGGGCGTGGTGAACAATTCCTTCGTCTGCGTGAGCGCGCGAGCCAGGCGGGTCGTGCAGAGGTAATTTTGCCGCCCCTTGAGCAATACCGCCTCGAACTCGTCAGGGATGATTTTTTGCACGAGTGGAATGTCCTTGAACATGAGCTGTTCCTGGAGCGCTATTGTATGGGTGCAAATCACAGCTTTGCGCTTTGTTCGCACCGCGTGCAATGCCGCCGGAACCAAATAGGCGAGGGATTTTCCAACGCCTGTACCCGCTTCCACCACGAGATGCCCGCCGGTCTCGATCGTTCGCGCCACGGAGCCCGCCATACGCTGCTGCTCTGCGCGGTATTCAAACGATGCCGCGCCCGACAGAATACCGGTCTCCGCAAATATGCCCTCCACCTCGCATTGAAAGGGCGAGGAAATGCCAACCTCAAATTCCTCGCGGATCGAAATCATCTCGACATCTTAGGAACCCGCGAACTGGACTCAAGAGCTCTCCAGTAAACTGATCCTTATAGAGGGGTCATTTCCCAACAGAGCGGGTCGTGATAGCCGGAGGAGGCAGATCGTCGGGGAGGCCAATGGGCTCCACAACTTCCTCTTCATCAGTCTGCTGAAGCAGTGGCTGACCTTCGGCATTCATGAGACGCGCTGTAACGAAAACAATGAGATTTTTCTTGATCTTCTGATCCACATTGGATCGGAAGAGACGCCCAGCCAGCGGGATATCAGCAAGGATTGGCACTTTGTCATTCACTTTCTGCACATCCTCGCGAATGAGGCCGCCGAGGGCCACCGTCTGACCGTCCCATATACTCACATTAGTAGTCACCTTACGTACGGAGAAGATAGGCTGGTTGATAACATTTGGAGTGATGACAAAGGTTTCAATGCCAGATGGGTTGCCGGCCAATAGCAGTGCTGGATTGAAGCGCGGGCCAACGACTGGTGACCCATAGTTAACAAAACCATCAAATTCGACGACTTCAGGAGAAAGAGACAAATCAATAGTGTAATTATCGGGACCAACTTGGGGCTCGACCTCCAAGGTCACACCAAGATCTCTTTTTTCGAATGCAGACGGCGATGATGGGGTGACTAGCCCGCTGGTGACGACTATGCCTCCAGCAAACACACCACCTTGTTGATTATTATTAAGAGGTGGCGGCACTTGAGGAGGACTAAACTCGGTTGGGTAGGGAAACTCACGGATCACTTTGATCGTGGCTTTGACACCGCTCTTCGTTGTAACTTTGGGAGCAGACATAAGATCAACTCCTTTTTGCTGGCTGAGAGCACGAATAACCATCTGAAATTGCGGATTTGTGAAGATGCCTGCTAACCCAAAAACCCCCGGAGAAGCCACATTTGTTCCCTGCGGAACACCTGCCAATAATGCATTCAAGCTGTTTGCCGATATGGCCGAGTTGAAGCTTGTGCCTATACCGTTTCGGTTACCTGCAGTCACTGGGTTTACACCCACATTTCCAAATGGATAGTTTGCATAATATTGAGAAGAGAGCTCTTGAGTGCCTCCGCGCGTGCCCCCATCACCGTAAACGCCACCTCCAATTGAGAAAGGCCCTAGAAGCCAGTCGAATCCCAATTCGTTGAGATTGTTCTGTGAGATTTCCACAAATTTGGATTCGATCTCTACTTGAGTTGGAGCCACGCCGGTCGCACCCTCCACAATAGTATCGATCAAATCCACAGCAGCCTGGGTATTTCTAACAATGAGTTTACTACCGGAAGTAACATATTGTGCAAATGCTCCCGTTGGAAATGGCACGCCCTGTTCCATAAAATATTGAGTGGCATTGCGCCGCCCCGTGATTCGAGGCGCAGTGGCATCGCCCGAAGTCAAATTCCCCGGCAGAGGCGCCGAAGACTTTCTTTCCCCGGCAGAGGCTGGGATGAACCCAGCAGGTACACGGTATTCTTTGGTGACCAGCTCCTCAGTATTCTCCGTGAGAGGGATGATGGAAACTGCAAATGGCTCGATTTTGTATTTTAAGCCAGCTAGTTCTGTCAAATACCGCACAGCCTCAATGAGAGGAACATTTTTAAGAGCGATCGAAATTTTTGTGTTCTCGGTGACACCAGATTCCGACGGCGGGGTCTGGGGAGACTGACCATCTACCGAGGAAGAGGCTGCAGATGGAGCAGCTAATTTAAGAACTATATTAACGCCTTTTTTCTTTGGATCGTCCGTGCTGTTATCGAGTTGACGGCTTTTTTGTTTGAGAAAATCCACCACTTCCCGTATTGAGGCTTGATCAAGATCCATCCGGTCGATGATGATTTTATTGAGTTTATTATTAATGGCATCCTTTGAATTGGTAGCTGCATTTGTGGCAATGGACGAATCACCAGTATCCCGTCCAGATGGCGAAAATTTTTGAACTGGTCGTTCCCAAGCGCGATCAGCAAGCCAGAGCATGCGACTCCGGGTCTCATTATAGGCACCATCAAAGTAAGTCGAGCGCTGCTTATTGACCTTCTCCATGCCATTCCGGGCGGCAACGCTGTAGGGATCCAAGTTCAATACCTGTTCGTAGCGTTTCAGGGCCAGATCGTTGCGCCCTGTTGCGTAGTATCCCTCAGCCTGATTCAGAAGTGTGGTCACTTCTTCCCGCTTTGAGGCAAAACCGGGCGTTAAAGTGCGATTGTAGTACCCAGGTTGCTCCAGGTTGGCAAGCATCTGCATGGCAGGCTTGTAGGTTGGGTTAAATTCTGGTGAGAGGATTGTTTTGGCGGTATTTTCAGCATCCTGATACCGGCCATTACTGATAAGCCAATTGGCATAATCTATTCCCGTTTTGCTGAACTCCAGAAGGAGAGCGCTGCGCTGTTTCTCTGTAGCAGGCCCGGATTGGGTCATCTGCAAAGCTTCAAGATATTTTGAGTAAGCACCCTCAAGGTTTTTTTCAGCCAAGTTACGGCGAGCAGTGATGACTAATTGTTCAGCCAGTTTGGAGTTCTCCTGTCGCTTCAGGATTTCGCGTTCGGAGATAGCAACGAGATCGCTTTCAGCATACAGAGGCGCCACAAAAGTTGCCAGAGAAACTAATGAGGTGAAGCCTGCGAGAGCACAGCGAAGTTTGGAATACAGATGGTTTGGTTGGGAAAGAAATGTCATTGGTTTGGCTTTATTGGGGCAGTGGAACTGAAAGAACATCCGTTGGAATCGCATCACTTAACATAGCATTGACGTCCACCTCGGGAACAAGCTGGTCATCTTCTTCCGCCTCGATAATCGGCTGACCTGCAGGATCTAGAAGGCCTGCAGTTACAAACATCAGAAGATTGCGCTTAATACGTTGGTCTATATTCGACCGGAAGAGCCTCCCTGCCAAGGGAATATCGCCTAAAATCGGAACTTTGTCTTGAACTTTTTGCACATCTTCGCGCATAAGGCCACCCATGACAACGGTTTGGCCGTCGTAAACCGACACTTGAGTGGTGACTTCGCGCACGGAGAATACTGGCTGATTGATGATATTCGGTGTGGCTTCAAATGTAGTGGAAGGGCCAAGACCGCCAAGTGCGAGAGAAGCTTGAGCAACAGTGGCGTTAATCGGATTTCCATAATTGATAAAACCATCAAATTCTGTTACACGTGGAGCCAGTCTGAGTTCAATCGTATAGGAATCTGGTCCAACAGTCGGTTCCACTTCCAAGATAATGCCTGTATTTTTCGTCTCCCAAGCGCTGGGTGAGTTGGGAACCACTGGAGAGTATGTTCCGCCCGCGGCGGTGGAGAGTTGTGGCGGGTCGAACTGGCTAGGGTAGCGGAACTCTCGAACGATTTCGATTTTCGCAGAACTTCCGCTTTTGGTGGTGACTTTCGGAGCGCTAACGAGATCGATTCCCTTCTTCTGACTCAAGGCACGGAGAACGACTTGGAATTGCGGGTTTGTGAAGATGCCAGCAACACTCAGAACACCAGGAGCCGGACCGACTGGTGAGCCAAGAAGAATGGCATCCAATGAATTTAAACTAATTCCAGCTGTGCCACCCCGGTTTCCAGCTGTGATTGGCCCAGATGTACCCGAATTTGCTCCAACAGGGAGATCTGTTCCGGGATCGATGGTTGGATACCCATTGTTGTTGATCGATCGGTTGAGACCAATTGTGCCTCCACTCCCGTAGACGCCTGAGCCTCCCGCGAGACCGAACTGACCCACAAGCCAGTCAAAACCGAGTTCGTTCAGATTGTTTTGAGTTACCTCCAAAAACTTCGCCTCAATTTCCACCTGCATGGGCCTCGTAGCGACCGATGTATCGACAAGAGCATCAATCAACTCCAAATTGGCTTGGGTATTTTTGACAATGAGACGGCTGGTCTGCGAGATGTAGTTCGCGCTGGCACCCGCGGGGAATCCGACACCTTGGGTTTCCAAAAAATCCTTAGCTATTGATCGGGCGACTATAACAGATTGCGAGCCTGCAGCCACACCACTCACTTGGGGAGGTGCACTACCAGGAGTTGCTGTGATGAAGCCTGGCGGCACTTTGTATTCCTTGGTAATGAGCACATCCGTGTTTTCGCTCGCTGGCACCACGACGACGGCATGGGTTTCGATTTTAATCTTCAGATTTGCGGCCTCAGTTACATATCGAAGAGCCTCGCGGAGAGGAACATCTGATAGTGAGAGCGTGATCGGATACGAGGAATCAGGCGAGTCGGGCGGCAACTTCAAAACAATATTTATTCCTTTATTGTCGGAATCGCCATCATCCAAATCGGAGGCGCGCTTTTTGATAAAATCAAGGGCTTCCCTGATTGAGGAGTCGGTGAAGTCGATGCGGGGAATAATAATCCTATCGAGCTTGTTATTGATTGCTTGGCTCCCACGGCTGTCCATTTGAGGTTGCTCAACGATGGAAGTGGGACCATCTGTGAATTTTCGCAGAGGAAGCTCCCAAGCCTTCTCAACATCGGCAAGCATCGCACCGCGTGTTTCACTGTAAGCGGCATCGGCATACTGCTGACGCGCCAAATTGATTTTTTCCATAAGCCGCCTTGCAGCAATATTATATTTGTCAATGTTGAGAGCCTGCTCGCAACGCTTGAATGCAATATCGTACCGACCGGTTGTATAATAGCCCTCGCCCTCTTGAATAAGTCGCTTGACTTCTTCGATGTTGGCAACATGCCGAGGAGTGAGAGTTCCACGATCGGCGAACCCCTGTGGGTCCATGAGCTGAGAACGAAGGCTTACAGCCGGTGCATAATTGGGATTGTAGCGATTTTCCAAGACAACTTCCACAGTTGTGCGTGCATCTGCGTAGCGACCTTCAGACACACGCTGGCGCGCAAGCAGGACGGCTGCGTTACAGAAACCATCGAGTGCCTGCTTGCGAACTTCGGAGGAGGCGTCCCCACCCTGCGGCAGGGTATCCACCGCGCTTTTATAGAAGGCGTAAGCAGACTCGTAGTCGTTACTAGCCACGGCTGCGTCTCCCTTTTGAACTAATTCGGTGCTGTAAGCGCGCTTTTGCTCCAAAACTTGGATATTCGCCTCCACGGAGCCCTGAACACCGGGGTATTGAGCTCGGACAACTGTTGGCGTGAGGCCGGTGAGAAGGATGAACGGGAACCAGAGTGGGAGTTTAGTCATTTCAAGTGAGAGGGTGGATTTTCGATGGGGAAGACGGTGAAGATGTCTCCGGTGGAAACATCGCGTATTTGAGCTTTAGTGGGTGATATGTCAATAAGTTTTAACTTGCGCGAGATATCCGGTTTAATTGTAAATTCTTGGCCCTTCTTGAGAGAGAAATCCGCATCGCCTGGGGTGAGCAAATTACGAAAGGTGCCATAGGATGTCGGGTCGTTTGTTTCTTTGTTGTAAACAAGAACGATCGAGTCACCCGTTTCAGTGTTTTGAACCGTGAGTTCGGATACATTGAGGGTAAGATTTCGCTGTGTCGATTCTTTGAATTCGTATTTAAGAATTTTATAAGGGCCTCCTTCGATCTGCTCGCCAATTTTACGATACTGGCTACGGGCACTTCCTTTCAAATCTTTCAGATTTATCTGAAATTCCTTGCCGTCGCCAGAAGGGTCGCCTTTAAACTCCAAACGGAAGGGTACTGGCTTGAAGGCAACCAATTTGAGCTTGTTGAACGATGCCGGAGCGTCTTTGGGATCGTTCGGATTGGTTTTCTTCTCGAATTCCTCAAGGTTGCTGAAACCGTCACCATCGGCGTCCTTTTCCCTGATCTTCATGTCGGTATAGTCGAGGCCATTGACGAGCAACCAATCATTAGTAATCGGAGGGTGGAGTTGCTCGCTTCCTTCCGCAACAGGATCAATGAGTTTGCCATCCTTGAGCAGGTAGCGGCGGGAAACGAGTAAGGATCCACGCTCGGGAGTTCCCGCAGGGAGATCAGCGGCGGACTTCCACTTTGCCGGAGAATCGACAAGTGCTGCAGCTTGCTTTATGGCATCGAAATTCAAGGCAGGAATTGTGTTTTCGTTTGGTAAAGAAATGGACACTTGAACATCAGACTGTTCCATGCGGCTCATCACAATCAAACCGGCATTAGACACAAGAAGTAGTGTGGCAACTGTGAGAATGACGATTTCGTAATTTTGTTTAACCCAATTCATAGTATTTACTTGGGCAGTGTGGTGCCTTTCGACTGGCTCAGCGGCTTGGATTCCCAATCTGGAAAGTCGAGGATTTCAATGGTTAAACTGGCCGTGACGGATTCGCGACCAAAGATGGCTTGAATGGCTTCAGAATTTTTTTCCGAAGCACCCGGGCTAGGGATGCCAAGGGGAGTCGAGGAATCTTCCGGTTGGTTGCGGAGTGGTGCTTGAGGATTTGTGTTATCCAAAGCAAGGGAACGAATCAGCAGGAATTCATCCGCATCTTGGACCAAGTTGAAGGCTGTGAGGAGTTTCTCTTGAGGTGAGGTGAATGTGATAATAAATGTGTTGGTGGAAATGGCAGGAGTTCTTGGGTCTGTTGTCGCGGCGGGTTTGGCTGGTGGCACAGGAGTCGCCACAGTGGGCTTTGCTGCGATTTCCTGCCGCTTAAGAGAAGAGATCGAGCCGATTTTCAGATCGACAAGTTCATCAGCGATTCGGCGTATGATGAGGAACTCGCGATTAAGCTCACCGACTACTTGCTGGGAGGGCGGGGCGGCTTGGTATTCATCGAATCCGTAGAAAAAGTTGTCTGGAAGACCAACGCCCTTCTCGATGGCTTTCTTTCGTAATTCATCGACGGCTTTGCGAAGATCATCTTGAAACTCCTGAGGGTTTATGGGAGTAAGGGGTTTTTCCATGGCGGCAAGTGTGGTGCGATACTTGCCTAATTCAGTGCGGTATTCCTCAAGGCTGTCCTTGATTGCCTTGAGATTTTGATCGGTAGGAGTAGGTTTTTGACTCTGAAATTGTTTGATTTTTTCAAGCTGCGAATCCAAGATTGCTTTTGCTTCGTCACGGCGCGTTGCGGCATCCAATGCTAAATAGGAAGTGCCACCCGTGCCGATGACAGCTACGACAATGAGCACTACAGCTAATGGATTTTCTTTGATCCAGTTCATGGGAGAATAAGAGGTTGTTTGAGCGGTAGGATCAACGTGTAGCCGTAAGCCCAAGCCTCACCAGTGGGAGTCGTGCGGCGCGTAATGATTTTCGACGGATCCTCACCGATTGCAAAGACAGTGGAGGATTTCAGGTTGTTAAAAAATCGGTCAATGACTCCCGCGCCTTCGGTGTTGGGAGGGTTATCAAGGTAGAGTCCATTGATTTCGATGGCTGTGATGGCCTTAGGTCCAGAGGCTGGGGTGGCAGGCTTCGGAGGAACTTTCGCGCCGGTAACTGGTGCGGGCTCACGAGCAACGATCATACCCTCCACTGGCTTGATCTGAGTGATCCAGATGAATCTTTGCGGTATGGTAGCAGCAAGTTCATCGAGGATGGAGGCCCAGATAGAGCGCTCTGTGGCAACATTGAGAAAGGGAGCTGCTTCCGCGACAAGCTTATCGCGTTCCAACAGCGCGGAAGTGATACCTTTGGAAAGACTGTCAAGTCGGGTTACTTCAGCCGTTTGCTTCTCGGCGCTCTCTCCGATGCGGCGCGCGGATTCATCCAGATCGAGCCAGCAAAGGGCCGGAGTGAGAATAAAAAACAGACCTGCGGTGACCAAAGCTGGTAACCGTTTCGCGAAAAGCTGTGCCTTCCGTACACTTGGCGGAGTGAGATTGATCTCGATCGGGCAATCCTTGAGAGAACGCAATGCACAGCCAACAAGCTCGCCGATGCCTGAGGCACAATGAGCGAGTCCATGGGGAATGGCATCCGGAGCAGTCTGAATATTTCGAAGGGGGTTGAAATACTCCACCGGCGCTTGAAGCTTCTCGGCAAAAAACTCCGTCATGTAAGGAAGGCCTGTTCCTCCGCCGCAAATGAGAATACGCATGGGCGTGGTGCCGCCCTGAGTGGTGCGGTAGAAATTGATCGATCGGGCGATCTCGGCGTGAAGACGAGTCATCGTATTCCGAGTGACCTTGGCGAGGCGAGCTTCGGTGGGGTCGTCGGATTCAGCATAGGCTCCACCCAGTCCAACAGTGGCTTTCTGAATTTTAAGCTTTTCCGCAAGAGTGATTTCCTGTGTGAATTCCTTGGCTATGGCAGCGCTAATAGTACTCCCGCCAATGGGAATACTGCGGCTGAAAAGGCGGGCGTCCTCAATAAAGACTAGGTTTGTCGTGCGGGCACCGAGGTCCAGCAGGAGAGAGCAGCCTTTAGCATCAGAGTAATTGTAGCAAAAAGAATTAAAAAGCGCGGTTGGCGCAA
>Ga0164293_10001154_pt1 | contig 22179 bp, 25 predicted proteins | sample GEODES118metaG_FD_111487 | JGI IMG/M metagenome (GOLD analysis project Ga0164293, IMG submission 111487) | Eutrophic lake water microbial communities from Lake Mendota, Wisconsin, USA - GEODES118 metaG | ecosystem: Environmental > Aquatic > Freshwater > Lake | place: USA: Lake Mendota...
CATTATAAATACTCAAATCAATAAACATACGTATTTTAAAATCACTTAAATGTGTTTTAACATATTCATGTAATTTTTTAATACCATTTAAATATTTATTAAATGATTTATATCCACCAGTTCTCATTTTAAAAAAACATGTTGATATAATATTTTTTTTAATATTTGGATCAAAATCATACAATGGAATAAACTTACAGATATTATTTTTTAAATAATTTGAATTGAAATGTTTTTCATGAGAGACTTGATCTAAAATACAATTTTTATTTTTTTTAACACTAACTTTTTTACTAACTTTTTTACTTACTTTTTTACTTACTTTTTTACTTACTTTTTTTGTTGTATTAATATTCATTTTAAATTTATTATAAGATAAAAACAAAAATAGCATTTTTGTATTGTATCTTATTTCAAAAATTGAAACCTATTTTTTTACAAGAGAATTATCCGGAGTACTAGAATATTCCAATTTATAATAACAATGGCGTGCCGTTTTGAGTCGATCGTGTCGACTGTTGAGAATGGTGTGTGCGAGTTCTGTGAGAACTCAACGTGTGATGAAAGCTGTGCTGCCTTTAACAAGGTATGCCATGAGTGCCGCAAGACCCCTGCTCAGTGTGAGTGTGTGTCGTGCTCGAAGTGTGGTCTTTGCATGTACTGTCCCGAGGGGTGCAAGTGTACGCATGGTCGTTGTAACGAGTGCAATGGTTGTGTTGAATGTGGTTTCTGTGTTTGTGTGACCCGTTCAAACAATACATGTGATAACTACGTTAAATATGATCATCCTCGTTGCTACGATTGTGGTAACTGTACTGTCTGTGGGGAGTGCGTGTGTGGAACATGTTCGAACTGTACGACTCTTACGCGTTGTGATGCGCATGCTTGTTCTATTTCAACCTGCTCACACCGTCGGTGTGATCGATGCATGAAGCACTGCTGCAATGACAAGGGTCAATGCAAGTGTTTTAAGTGTCAGAAAGTTGAATGTGATTGCAAGTATGTGTGTTGCAAGTGTAAGACTACACTTCAGGTTGGTGTGACGTGTTCATGCATCCAGTAGTGTGTACAAAAAGCAGAACCGTGTGTTTGTTTGTTTGTACTTCCGAAGAGGAAAAAATTTTTTATTTGTCTTTTTTATGTTTTTCATTTTTTCATTTTTTCATTTTTTCATTTTTTCATTTTTTTTATTTTTTTAATTTATTTAAGTGAGTTTAAAAACTGTATAAGAAAAATTTTTTAATAATAAAGTAAGCAAATAAACAATTAATAATTAATAAATGTCTACTAAAGGTAAATTTGAAGAACTTAACGATAACCCGACTGAAGATTTCTTAGATGTCGATAAACCAATTCCTGGTCAAAACTTTGTTTGTCTCTCTTTTGTAAGTCCTGATAAACTTCTTGAAAAGAAAGAAAGTTATTATTTCCATGAATTTAATAAAAAACGATTCCAAACTTTCCAAAAAGAATTCAATGAAAAATTCGACAAAGTAATGAATGATTGTCTTGATGGTAAAGTTGATATTGGTAAACTCAATGAACTTCAAAAAGTTTTTAACAAGTCATCGGAAGAACATGTTTCACAACCTTTTGAAAAATTCACTGAAGATCTCAAAGATTTTCAATATGCTAACGAAGAAACCATTGAAAATAAATTCCACGAAGAAAACAATTTTCAAACCACTGTCCGTGGCATCAAAATTCGTGGTACTTACAGCACAATTAAAGAAGCCCAAATTCGTGCTAAAGTCCTCCAACGTATGGACCCTTCATTCCATATTTTTGTAGGTCAAGTTGGTTATTGGCTCCCATGGGATCCTACCGCAGATAAGATTGAAAACCAAGAATATCTTAACGGTCAACTTAATGAAATTATTAAGAAATACAAGAGCAACGAATCTAAACGTGATGAATTCTATGAACAACAAAAACAAGACATGAAGAAAGCGTCTTTAAAAAAAGTAGTTGAAGAATCAACTCCTTCATCAACTAAAATTGCTCTTGGAACAGAAAATGATAAAGAAGTTTCATTTGAAGAAACGGCTAAACAACTCAAAGAAGAAGATCCTTGGATGGCTCGTAAACTTAAGGGTGATAGTGCTAATGAAACCGAAGAAGCAAGCGAATAATTTTAACGTCTACCAATAAAAACATTGTCTTTTCGGAACATATCATTGAATGATTGTTGTAAATTAACTGGTTGTATTTGTTCTTCAAATAAACTACGAGGTATATAACGATATTCAATTACTTTCTCTTTTTTAAATGTTTCTTGCATTTTTTGATGATATCCAGTTGTTACCATCATAACACCTAAAACTAGTAACAATAATACAATAGATTTCATTTTTATTATACTACTACATTATAAATTAAAAAAAGATGTGCAATAATAAATTATACTTTTAATGTCACTTTTAATATTTTACCACTATCATCTGGATCAGTCTCTTGATTATTTAAAATAGATGTTTTAATTGTTTTAATTTTATCTGTTCTAGTAAGAGGTTTTTGATATGAATCTCTAGCAAAGAAAAATGAGAACTTCTGATTTCCTACATTCCAGACTGATAATGAATTAGGTGGTGAGATATCTTCTCCATCATCTGTTTTATTTTGTGGGGTTGGATACTTCCAGTTAATATCATTAATTTTTTCATTATCTGAAAGAACTTCTAAAGGTAAACATTTAATAATATCATCAGATGGTTTATCATAACCAGGAACAACAACATCAGACATAGCAACATATCCAGATGGTGTAATTACTTTCCAAATACTAACAGGATCTTGACTACTTACATTTTTATTATCCCATATTTTTTCGAAATCCACTGCATTTTCACCTCCTTTGACTAAATATTTTAAACCTTCATGTTCAGTTTGTTTTATATCATTAATACCAGAAATTGTAGTGGTTTTCAATACTATATGACCGATAGGGTAATAATCATTAAATTTTTCTCTTCTCCAAAAAGAGATAAATGTATTATCATCTGTCTTGGTTTCCCATATTTTAACAAAATCTTGTTTTTGAAAACTATTTATAAAGAAAATTCTACGTAATGTTTGAAAACTAATTTCTTGAGCATTATCGGATGAACCGTTTGTAAACTCTTCTTTTTTATTAGAAACTGTTTTGAATAATACTAAAAATATTAAGAATAGTATTAAAAATATGATTGTTACTTGATGGTTTTTCCAATTACGAATAATTTGATCTAAAAAAGCCATGTTCTATTTATAATAATTGAACATATTAAATTAACGAAGTAAAATTCATAAATAAATAAAAATAATTTACCATATTTGTGGTATGTATTTTGGACTATCATATCCATAAATCTTAACACTGAATTCACCATTGTATGGATCAACTTTAACAACATCATTATCATATAATTCTGTACACCCATTTTCATCATTGCAATCACGTCCTTTAAATTTAAGAGGGATCTTCAATGAATGAAATTTGTCACTAGTTGTGTAATAATTCCATTTATTACTGTTAGTATGGGTGGGACGACCAAATAATGGTAAAATGTTAGTCTCATTGTTACTGTCTTCTTTAGCATCTTTTTTATATAAAAGACCCATTTGTTGAAATCCTCCAATATATCCACGTGTTGGCATATCCATGTAAACTGGTAATCCAGCATTAGTTAAAACATAACTTCTTTCCGGTGGTAATAAAGGATTGATTAAACGTTCTTGTTCTTTGTTGACTAAATATTGTCTAGGGGGAGGGTATGCAATTAAACCAGCGTCAATCATTGTTTCAACATTTGGTGCGGAAGATGCAGGTGGCGCAGGTGGCGCAGGTGGTGCGGGTAGTGAAGGTGGAGCCGGTGGGGCAGGTGGTCTATGTGGTGGTACTGGGGCTCTTGGAGGATGTGGTGGATGTGGTGGATTATGGGAGGGTGGTGGTGGAGGTGGTGGTGGATGTTGATAATGTCTTCTGTCTCTATAATCATTATTATAATATCTTGGGTAATGATAATCATAATAACCTGGATATATGAAATCAGCCAAGTAATAAAATGGTTTCAATAATGGTGTTGGTTGTGGAGTAACTTGTTCTTGACCATCCTCATCTATATAATTTCTAGGTTCAGAGGATGATGTTTTAATGTAAAGAACAATAATTAAAACAACTAATGCAACTGCCATAATAATGTGAATATAATCAAGACAAAAAACTCCAGGTGGACATGAGCCATCACCTCCTTTTTGGTTTTTGACACTAACTTTTGATTTTGATTTCGATTTCATTTTACAGTAATAAGGTTTATTACTATATTTAACAGAAAAAAACAAAGATCATAAATAAAAGTTTAATAATTAGTTGCTTAAAAGGTATTGTAACCAACATTGACCTTTGTCGACATTTAGAACATTATAATTGACTGCATATAAAATAAAATCCATTTCTGGTAATCCTCTAATTAAATTTAATTCTAGTGTCATATCATTTAAGAATGTAAAATTTGCACTTCCAGATGGTTGAACTTTATTATTTGGATAAAGATTGAAGAAATAACAGTAAATATAATCTTCCGAAGCATTACCGAATGTCTTATATGGTTCTAGTAATCTAAGATTTCTAGCAGATAAAACATCTGTTCGATCTTTTTCTGCAACTTGGATTTTTGCAGAGACTAATGGATCAGATGCATTTCCACCTAACACATTTGAAAAATTAAACCAGTCATTATTAGTCTTAACATCATTTCTTCTCAATACCCAAACTAGATATCCAACTGAAAAATTTATAGATCCTAGATCAACTTTATATGATGTTTGTTTAGCAGGAATGGAAACTGTTAATTGTTGTACTTGTTGAATTTTATAAATTAGTTTAGGTGGATATAAAGTAACCTCACTAGATCCTTCTTTATCACCATATGTAGGTGCAAACATTTTCTTTTGATGGTTATCTAGAACATAATAATCTACTAAAAGTGAAGCATTTGTAATATTATAATTTCCAATTGGTGGGTTATTATCATCCGAAATCCATAATCTAGAAAGAGGATGAAATTTAAATCTTATAATAATATCATGCCGACAAATGGCTGAATGTGGTAAAAACATACCAGATGGTTCTGTGAACCAAAACGGAATTGGAATAATAACTTTACCTCCATTAAAAGTACCTGGTGTAATATTATCATAATATTGTGTTAATTCACGATGAGTAATTTTTTGATCATATTTATTACTAATTTCACGATTAATATGTAACCATTCTCCATATAATCTAACAATTTGATTACCACCAATTTCTATTTCAACCCAATCAATGATTGCATGACCTACATTATTACAATAACCAATTGTATCAGTTCCAGTTAATTCTGGTAAGTCTAATTCTAATGATATTGATCCAACTAAATCACCATACCGACTAAGTTTAACTGTTGACATAATACCAAAATTAGGTACAGTTTCAAAATTTAATGCTCTTGTATTTCTAGCAAATGGATAGTATCTTTTACTATCTTGTTTAAAAAATGATATTTCAGGACTTAAAGTCAAAAACTGATCGACTCTCTCTCCACGTGTATTAATTTCTAATTGTCTATATGTTGCTTCCATGATTTACTTTAATTATTTATTATTATTTAGTATAAATTTAGATTTTATTTAACTATAAAAAAAGAGTGCTTATGTCTTTATATCTAGAAAGGGACTTTAATTTTAATTTTAATTTTAATAATCAAAATATAGAAACAGAATCAAGTGTTGAATACAATGATAATGATGATAATGATGATGACGATGATGTTGAAAAAACACAATTTACTGGACATTATGGTGTTATAAGATCTACTACAAAACAAAATCAACAATTCAATAACCTGGTAGTTAATACATGTAAAGTAACTAGTCTAGATGGACAACAAAATCAACCTTTATTAATAAATTCATCATCAAAGGGTAACCAGGATATTGTTTTTAATAAATTAATAACAATAACTAATGAAGGAGATTTAACTGTTGCTAGAAATATTAATTTAATTGATATTACTGGCAATGTTTCTGAGATGAATATGAAGAAATTACATAATTATCAAGATAATTTAATTTGGGGTGATGATGTTGTAGTAACAGATGTAACATTAAAAGCAGAACTAGAATCAATAAATTTATCACAATTAAGTTTTTCGAATGAAGATTTTGATAAACCACAAATTATTACTATTAAATCTTCAAGTGGTGAAAATAAAGATTATTGTTTAACATTACCATCTAGTGAACCTATAAAAGATCATGTTCTAGGTGTTATAAATGATAATGGAAATATGGGTTGGGTGGCAAATCAAGTCCCTACTGGAACTATTGTTATGTTTTATGGTAAAAATATACCTGTAGGTTGGCTAGAATGTAATGGTCAATTAATTGATAAAAAAGAACATCCTAGATTATGTAATATTATTTCTGGAAATGATGAAAATGATAAAATTAAATTACCTGATTTATCAAATCATCTTACTGGTATTAAAATGATTATTTATACAAATTAAAAATCAAAATAATAAAAAGTGCTATTATTAAATTAAGATGAATAATGGAAATAGGGGTGAATAGAGACACTGATTTAAAAGCATCAACTACTATTCAGACCTTTTTAAAGGCTCATGATTGTTTTACAATTGGAAATTATCATGTAAATAAAAAAAAAATAGGAATTGGATCTTTTGCAACAATATATCATGGGATTGAAAAGGATATTGGATTAGAAGTCGCAATCAAAAGAATACATGTTAAAGATATCCACAAAATTTCACCAATTATCACTAAAGAAATTGAAATTATGAAAGAATTAAAACACCCTAATATTGTTATGATGTATGATGTAATTTATGAAAAAGATTTTGATAATGTTAATATTATTATGGAATATGCTCCAATAGGTAATTTATCAGATCATATGAAAAAAGAAAATATAGTTGGTGAAATTTATGGTAAATTTTTTATGAGACAGATTGCAAAAGGTTTAAAGTATTTATTATCAAAAAATATTGTACATCGTGATTTGAAGCCTCAAAATATATTGATGTTTCATGGTAACATTGTAAAGATAGCAGATTTTGGGTTAGCAAAAAGTTTTCAAGGTGATCAACAATTTAATACTTTATGTGGAAGTCCTTTATATATGGCACCTGAAATTGTAGTACCAATGACGAATAAAACGAATATTAAAAATATTAAAAATATTGATCGAAGTTATACAACAAAAGCCGATTTATGGTCTGTTGGTATTATTTTATATGAAATGTTATGTGGAAAATTACCTATTTATCCAAAATCATTATATCATTTACCACAATTAATGAAAGAATCAGATTATAAATTACCTATCAATATTATTGTAAGCAATGAATGTCGTGATATATTAAGTAAACTATTAATTAAAGAACCTAGTAAAAGGATTGAATGGAATGAATTTTTTAGACATGATTGGTTTTTAATTAATGAAATTGAAGAACAAGAAAGAATTAAAATGATTAATGATAATCAAATTCTTGAGATGGCTGATAAGATTATTATGGATGATCAACAAAGTAGAAATATAAAATATAATACTCCCAATAAGATAAAAAATAATAAATTAGATAAATTAAAATTTGAATTAAATTCAACACAATACCATGAATCTGTAAATAATACACCAATATCAATACATTCAATACAGTCAAAATCTGAATTAAGTCAGTTACATAATTCTTTACAAGAATTTAAAAAAAGTATTACAAAATCACCATCATCTAATATTAAAGAAAAGAATGATATTATAAAAGATGAAGATTTATTTATGAGTTGTGAAGAAAAAAATGAAAAAGAAGTAGAAATGGATGTAGAAATGGAAGAAGAAGAAGGAGAAGAAATCGAAGAAGTAGATGATGATGTATTGTCTAAGAAATTAGATCTTATTATTAATCAGATTAATGAATTGAAAGAATTAAAAAGTATTCGTAGTAATAATAGTCCTAAATTAGTTAAAAAAAAATTTAATAATCGTACCAGAAACACATCTGAAAGTTCTACTATGTTTGATATAGATATTGATTCAGGAAGTGATAATAATTTTCATTTGATAAATTCTTCAGATATTAAAAAGAAAAGTTTTAGTGAATTAGATGATGAACAACATGAAACATCAGTTTTAATTGAAAAAAAAAATCCATTATACAACGGTGATGATAGTTTTATTATAATTTCTAGTAAACCAATAAATATAGATATTAAAAATGAACAAAAAATAAAATCATCTAATGTTGAAGGTGTATCACCTTTACAAACTAGTTTAAAAAATTATATAACACATTCATTTAATCTAATTAAAGAATCTGCTAATTATTTAAGTGGTAATTATAAATCTATTTAATATAAACTTCATCGTCTAATTCTGCATCCATTTCTAGTTTTAATTTTGTATTTTCTGATGAAAATGTTTTAGGTTCGCATCTAGACCATTCAGTATCTTCTGGTAAAAGACCTAAATGTTGATATATAAATCCTACGAGTGCACTACAAAAGAAAACATCAGTTCTACGATAATTAAAGATTGAAGATAAAAACATACATGTTGTTTCTTTAATATATTCTCTTGCTTTAATAAAATCTAGCATATGAATATCATATTTTTTATCATGAACAATACTATGTATATTTTTTAATTTATCTTCCAGATCTGGAATTTGGTTTTTTAATTTTAGATGTCGCCATCCAATATAACCATCATATGTATCTAGAATGTTTTCTAATTTATCTATTCTAACACCAAATAAATTTTTATGATCTTCTGTATCAACAAAATTTTCACTACCAGATTGCCATAAATAAAATCCGGTCATTGATTGGTCTATCCAAACAGGATCTTTCAATATTATTCCAACATGTGACCATTTACTACCAGTATAAAATTCAATAAGTTTAGAAAACCAATATGATTGATTTCCCATTAGTAAAATGTCTCCGGTATCCATTCCTTCAAACTTATCAACCATAGAATTAATTGATTCAATTGACATATTTATTTTATATATTTTATATATTTTATATATTATAATGGTTTTTTTTTATGTTAAATAAGTTGTATAATTTCAATATGTGCTTGTTCTGCCAATAATTTAACTAAATCATGGTTTCGATAATTATCACGATATAGAATTTTACTAATACCAGATGAAGAAAGTATCTTAAAACAATTTATGCAAGGATAATGTGTAATATATGCAATTGCACCATTTGTAGCAACACCTCTTTTAGCACAATCACTAATTGAATTTTGTTCAGCATGTACAGTTGCTTGTTCATGTCCATTTTCCATATAACTTTTATGTTCTATTTTGGGTAAAAATCCATTGTATCCAACACTAATAATATGATTATTTTTAACAAGCACACAACCAACCTTAAGTCTTTGATCCGGTGAACGTGATGCAATGAGAAAAGCAGTTGCAATAAAGTATTCATCCCATGAAAGACGTGAATCTTTATCCCAATTTGATACTAGTTGTATAATTTGATCTAATTTACTCATTCTAATGTAAATAACATTATTATATAATGTTTTATATAATTTTTCAATTTTATATAAAAAAATTTATGTTTGTGAAGTCAATTATATGACTAATTTACTTGCGATCATTTGTGAATAAAGTACGATGTTTTTTGTAACGACATTGAAGAATATAATCACATGTGTCAATCTTACAATTCATGAAGATTGATAGACGATGTAATTCAGTGTCGATATCACGAAGAATCCGATGATGAGGAGTATGTGTATTTGAGCAAGGACGACATGACTTACTAGGTTCATGTCCAACCCAATATGCTCGTCTCTTACGACCAAGAGATAGAAACACAAGATTATCACCGAGATAGTTTTTCAAATCCAATAATTTCTGAAGATCTTTTACAAAAATACCATTATCGATTGTTGTGTGAGTACACCCTTGAATTATTTCAAGGAAAACGCCACATGTTACAATATATGTATTATGTTTGTGAAAATCAGAATTCTTTTTTTTGAGAAAACTACATGTGTCAAGTAAATATGTCTCGCACCCATTTGATTGGGTATAATTAGTTCCGAAATCATCAAAATTCATAAACATATCACACACAGTGAAAATAATTCTAGATGCGTCTTTGTTTTGATCAAAGACCATCTCACTTCCCTCTGGGAAATCACGATTGATGAGTTGTTGAATGTTGGCCATTTTAAAAAACCAGAATAATGTAAGTGTAATTTCTGATTCAATAATCATAATGATGTTTATTAAAAATCAATTTTAACGTGAAAATATTATCTCAAAAAACCCATTTTTCATTTTTTTTCGTATTTAATAATAAATGTCACAAACCGTACAAAATGGAGGTGCTTTTGGTCGCACAAGACACCAAAAATTAAAAGAAAAATATCCTGAATATTTTTATATTATGAAACATTGTATGGCATCTGAAAAGAATTTAATAAGTTCTTTAAAGAAGTATTCAAATGCAACTAATGATTTTTATTCAAAATATTATACTCATATGGACAATCTTATTAGATTAGATCAAATGTTTGAAGGATTTGATTCATTCAGACGTTCATTTGAAATTGTATTTGGTGAATTTAAAGATAAAAAAAAAATAAATGAACAATCCTTATTATTATCAAATTATAATAAACTTCAACCTTTTGCACAACCAGAAGATATTATTAAAAATCATTTAATACAACAAGTTATATATTTGTTGGCTAACCATTACAATTCAAATGAAAGATTATTAATTAAGCAAGTTTTAATTAATGATGTTCAGAAAAAGCCAACAATTGTTATTGTAACATCAGATGGTAAATCAACTAATCCTTCAAATTTACCTCATAATAAATATCATATTGATTATGTTAAACTCGGTGATTTATTTGATCAAGCAATTATGCATATGCGTAGTACACTTGATTTAGCACCTGCTCATAAATTAGGGGAACCTCGTATGGTAGATGATATTAAATTTGACCCACGTACAATGCCTACTGTTAAATTTAACGACCCACAACCAATGAAACCATTAAAGGAAAATCCTGCTGTTAAACGTTTATCTATGAAAAAATATTCAAATAAAAAACCATCTAATCATAAAGGTTCAAATAAAAAACACATTGAAATAAAAAAAATGGAACCAAAAGTGGAACCTAAAGTAGAACATAAAAAGGAAGAAAAGAAAGTAGAACCTAAAGTAGAACATAAAAAAGAAGAAAAGAAAGTAGAACCTAAAGTAGAACCTAAAAAAGACGAAAAGAAAATTAATGAAATAACTATTCCTGGTAATCAAGCAAATTTACCTATTTTAAAGATGGATATTCCTCAAAAAAAATAGATTAAAATATTTCTTTTATTTTTAAAGTTTTTGAAAAAGCGGTATAAGATTTATCTATTTATTTAATTATATAATTAAATATATAAAATGAGCGAAAATAATCAATCAGAAGTAACAATTTATAATAATTTTGATGAAATGAATTTAAAAGATGAATTAACCCGTGGTATTTATAGTTATGGCTTTGAACGTCCCAGTGAAATTCAATGTCGTGGTATTAAACCAATTGTAGAAGGACATGATGTGATTGGTCAAGCACAATCAGGTATGGGAAAGACAGGTACATATTCGATTGGTACTTTACAAGTTATTGATCATAAACTTAAGGAGACACAAGCAATTATTCTTGCCAATACACGTGAATTAGCCGCACAAGTTGAATCTGTTATCTCAAATCTTGGTAAATACATGAATATTTCAATCTGTCTTGCCGTAAGTGGTATCCCTGTAAAGGATAATATTGAACTTCTTAAAACACGTCCCCATATTGTAGTTGGAACACCAGGTCGTATTTATGATATGATTCGTCGTAAAGGACTTCGTACCAATAACATCCGTCTTCTTGTAATTGATGAAGCAGATGAGATGATCAAAAAAACTCATCAACCTAAAGATGAAACACAAGATCCTAAATTTGGATTCTTTGACCAAATCAGATCCATTTTTCAATTTCTTCCTAATAATACTCAAGTAGCACTTTTTAGTGCCACGATGCCACGTGAATTTTTTGAACTGACTGAAAAATTCATGCGTAATCCAGTTCAAATTCTTGTAGAACCAGAGAAATTAAGTCTTAATGGTATTAAACAATATGTTATTGATATTGATCGTAATGAATATAAATTTGATATTCTTTGTGATCTTTATGATGTTCTTTCACTATCACAATCAGTAATTTATTGCAATTCACGTAAAATGGTAGAAGAACTTAGCGAAAAACTCAGTAATACTAACTTTAGCGTTTCTTCAATTCATGGTAGCATGACACCCCTTGAGCGTGAAGAAAAAATGAAAGAATTCAAATCAGGACGTACGCGTGTTCTTGTATCAACTGATCTTCTTTCACGTGGTATTGATGTTCAACAAATTTCAATTGTAATCAATTATGATATTCCAAAATCAGTGGATAGTTACCTTCATCGTATTGGTCGCAGTGGTCGTTATGGTCGTAAAGGTGTTGCTATTAACTTTAATACTCCATATGATACTCCTAAACTAAAAGCAATTGAACATCACTATAACATTACAATTGATCCTTTCCCTAATAATGCGGATGCTCTTATGCAATACTTTTAGATTATAAATTAATTTTTGACTTTTCAAGATAAGAATATCTTATTATATTGTATATAATAAAATGGATAAACTCACAGATTGTACACTTGAAAACACAATTGACATTTTTGATATGGGTAAAGATTTAATGCCTGTTAAACTTTTGGCAAATTACGATGGAGATACATGCAAGATGGCTGTTGAATGGCGTGGAATTGTTGGTAAAATTACCGTTCGTATGAATGGTTATGATTCACCTGAAATGAAACCATCAATGACTCTTTCTAATCGGGATGAAATAAAAAAGAAAGCGGTCCTATCAAAAGATGCTCTTAAAAATTATTTAACTGGTATTACATGGCTTCAATTTGATGGGTTTGATAAATATGGAAGAGTATTAGGTACTCTTTTTCAAACAAAAGAAGACACTGTTTCTGTTAATCAAAAGATGATCAATGATGGTCATGGATATGTTTATAATGGTGGTACTAAACAAGTCTAATAATTTACATATTTTATAATTTTTGATTATTTGAAATATTCATAAAATTGATATTTTTAAACTTTAAAAAAAACAAATTAGATATTTAATAGATATCTTTTTAATTTCCAAAAGAAATGTCAGTCAATAAAACTTCTAAATGTGATGTTTATCCGTTTATGATTACCAATGCAACACATAATGAAATGATGCATGGTTGCGAGTCTGGTAGTTTTATGTCAGGTAATAAGGATGGAAACACTGGATGTAGTAGTTGCTGTTGGATGTGCTTTCCTTGTTCATTAACTCTTGATATACTTTGTGCAATTCCATTTGGTCTTATATGGAGTATTAATAAATGTACAAATAAAAACACTAAGACAATTACGATCAAATATTAGCTATTTACGCGAGTGTTTTCTAGCAGTTCTTACTTTAACTTTAACACGATCTTCACCCATATCTTTGTAACTTTGAACAACTAAAGATCTTTTTTGACTCATTGTAAAAGTTTCAGTACCGTTATTTTCTATATGATATGAAGGTGGCATATTTTTTTCAACAGAAATTGCAAAAGAGTGAACACCTTGATTATTCATAGTCGTTGCAGTCGCTACAGTTTCTTCACCGGTAACTGGATTTTTTGAATATAAAATGGTTGGTTTAGGTGTGGTTGTTTTAATATTTATTTTAGGGCTTTTGATTTTTTTATTAGTCTTTTTACGGTTGACTGTTTTTGATTTATGTGATTTGATTTGTTTTTTAGGCATTTATTTATTATAAAAATGAGATTTTTTTTACATCAATAAGATATAAAAAATATTCACTTAATTATTAAAATATATAAAATGAAATTCTTAGCATGGGATGTAGGTATTAAAAATTTAGCATATTCTGTAATAGATTATGATATTGATACTAAAAATAAAACAATTATTGATTGGGGTGTTGTAAATTTAATGAATGATATTGATGAAATTGAAAAAGAAGCACATAAATGTGCAGAAAGTAATCAAAATGGTAAAAAATGTACAACTAATGTTGCTTATTTATTTCAAGATAAACCTGAAAAGGGTTTATGTAAAATGCATCGAATGATGATTAAATATAAACCATGTCGATTTCTAGATTTGAATGAAAAATTAATTTGTTCTTATGAAATTACTAATAAAAAGAATAATGAAACAAAAAGATGTACTAAAATAGGTATTATATCTAGAAAGGATAATCTTAATACTTCTTATTGTAATCAACATCTCAAAGTAGTACAAAACAAGACTCCTTTTGAAACATATGAAGTACAAAAAAATAAAAAGAAACTTGTTAAAACGATGTCGGTTCTAATGTTGGCAAAAAGATTATATCAACATCTAGATAAACTACAAGATGTGCTTTTGGATGTTGATGAAATTATAATTGAAAATCAACCTGTTTTAAAGAATCCAACAATGAAGACTATACAGATCCTATTATATGGGTATTTTATAATGAATGGAATTTTAAAAGATAAAGTCAAAGATATTCATTTCTTTTCAGCCAGTAAAAAATTAGAAGCATTTGACGATGTTGATAACAAAATTATAGGTACCTTATCTCATTTAAGTGGTCAATATCAAATTAATAAGAAAGTTGCTATTCTTTATACAATTGAAATGATTAAAAAGAATGAAAAATGGTTTAAATTCTTTAATTCACACAATAAAAAAGACGATTTATCAGATGCTTATTTGACTAATTGTTATTTTATTGATCGTCGATTTAAATTACAAAATAAATCAGCATCAAAATCAAGCAAAGAAAAACAAAAAGCAGTTAAAAAAGAAGAAGAAAATGAAGAAGAAAAAGAAAAATTAGATGATGAAAATGTAGATCTTGAAAAAGATAATGATGATATAATTAACATGATTGATGATAGTACAGAAGATGAAGATGAAGATGAAGATGAAGATGAAGATGGAGATGAAGATGGAGATGAAGATGGAGATGGAGATGGAGATGAAAATGAAGAACAATTTAGTGATTCAGATATTGATTTAAATGAATATTTTGGAAATCGTAATGTTATTGATAGTGATACATCTAAAAAAATATCAGATAAAGAATTAGTGGAAAGTATGAAACAAGATATGATGACAACAAAGAAACCATTTCGTTTTTATAAATTTTCAAAACCAAAAACATCAACTCCAACTCCAACCCCAAAAACAACAATAGCAAAGCCAAGAACACCACAAGTAAAAGCAAAAAATAAAAAAGTTGAGTTTTATTAAAAATATTTTGCGTATGACAATTTTTTTTTCTTTCTAATAAAGACTTAAAATCAATTAATATTAGATTATATAATTAATATTTTAATAGACAATTAATATGGAAGCACTTGATTTAGATTCACTTGATGATATTAAAGATATTTCGTTTGATATGGGGTCGTCGAAAACAGCGTCCCGCCCTAATTTAATTACAAGAGATCCACCACCCCGCAGTCCAAGCGGAGGTATGGACTCTTCATTTGGCCTTGATTTAATTATGAATAAAGATAAACAAAAACGTCGTTCTAGCCCTAGCCCTTCACCTTCCGGATTTACACCAATTGAAGAACCCAAATCTAGTTTTAGCAACAATATGTATTCAAACATTGACAATAACACCCCGAATCTTCAAAATAAGAATTTTGATATTGATTCCTATCTTGAAGATGAATTAAAAGATGTAACAACAAGCCGACCAACAATAAATAAGATTTCTAGTGTGAGTTCTTCACCAATTGAACTTAAACCACCATCTGGAGGTGGTATGAGTTTTAATTTTGATGATGATGTTTTAACTGATAATGTTCGTGCACCACAAGAAGAACAACGGTTTAATCCTCCTCAACAAATGAATAACAATTACAATTCATATAACTCATACGAACAACCAATGTCTGTAGAAGAAATGCAACGTAAAAAATTTGATCTTCTTTGCAAACTTGAACGTCTTAAACGTAAAGGTGTAATTGTTCCACGCACTTACACAATGAACTCTTCATACGAAGAAATTAAATATGAATATGAGAAACTCCATAATGAACGTCTTATGGATAACTCAGTTAAAATGTATCGTCAAATGCTTGTTTCAGCAACAACAGCCGTTGAATATCTTAATGCTAAAGCAAATCCTTTTGATTTTCATCTCGATGGTTGGTCTGATCAAGTACATTCGCAACAACATGATTATGATGAAATTTTTGAAGAAATTTATGAAAAATATAAAGACCGTGGAAGTATGGCACCTGAACTTCGTCTACTCCTTAGTCTTGGTGGTAGTGCAATTATGTATCATCTTTCGAATACTATGTTCAAATCTGTGCTTCCTGGAGCACAAGATATTCTTCGTCAAAATCCTGATTTGATGAATCATATGAAACAAACACTATTATCATCAATGGCTCAACAAGGTCCTGCTGAAGCAACATTTGCAGGTATGATGGGTGGTGCGATGAATCGTGGTGGATCAGATAATCGTCAAAATTCTCAAAATTCTCAAAATTCAGGAGGTCGTCGTCAAATGAATGGTCCGGATGGTTTAGACAATTTTTTAGATGATATCACAGGAGACCGTCGTAATATGGATCTCTAACACTTTTTAGGAAAAAGTGTGGTCAAAAAACACTTTTTAGAAAAAAGTGTTGTCAAAAATATAAAAAGTTTAAAAAATAAAATTATTTATTTTGGGGTTGTTGAGGATTGATCATTTGATCTTTTTTATTTTGTTTATTATATTTCTCCATTATGTTTTGTGCATAATGAAAATCTTCTTTTGTAATTCTTCTATTATTTCTCCCTGGTAATATACAATATTTACTGTCTTCATTAAAAATACCTGAAATAAGAATAATAAAAACTGCCGTTAATATCAAGGATGTTTTAATATCACGTGTTGCCATAAATATAATTGTAAAAACAAGTAGTCTTCTAACTATTGGTTTGCTTAATATTTCTTCATGAAATTGACTAAGTTCTAAACTAATATATCTAGAACCAAGATTCATTAATAACATCATAATTGCAGCAAAATATTTACTATTATTTAAAAGACTAAGAGATGTATCAAGTATATTTATAAAACCACCCGTTGAAGTAATAATCTTGGGTTTGGACATTTATATTCGATGTTTTATTATTTTAAAAGAAAAAAGTTAAAAATATAAAAATGAAAAAATAACTGATTAATTAAGAGGGTAAAACACAGTACCTGTTTTTTCAAGATTAATATTTTTATAAGCATTACAACTTGATACTGGTGGACCATAGTAAGTATCATTTTGTGATTTAAAACCCATATCATATTTACATCCGGCAACATCAAATAGATCCATATTATTTTTATCAACAAAATTTTCTTGAATATCTAATTCATTGACTTTTTGATATTTAATTAATTTAACTCTTGCATCATCTGAATCACAACCACATGAAAAAGGTTCAATTGTAGGTTCTTCTTCTTCACTATTTGTTGATTCCATTGATTTCATTGATTTCATAGATTTCATAGATTTAGTTGAGTTAGTTGAGTTAGTTGAGTTAGTTGATTTAGTTTCTTTAGATTGATATGAATCTAATTTTTTTTCTAAATCTTTAATAATTTCTTGTGAACTATCAAGTTGCATTTTTAATTGATTTACATCTGGTGTTGGTAAAACCATTTGATCATCATCATAGTTCATAGATTGTGTGTTAGTTTCTTCAGATTCTAATACATCAGGTTGTGATGATGTTTTTTTTGTGGATGATTTGGTTGTTGTTGTTTTTGTTGATTTTTGTGGTTTAAGTGATTTAGTAGATGGCGATGATTCTGAAGGTTCATCTTTAAAGTCTTCCAATTCCATATCATGATTTTCATCTTCTACATAATCAGAAAACCCTTCTTGTGCAATTTGTCTATTGCTTTTTAACATAATAGATAAGAAAAGCATTGCTAAAAATAATCCACATATGAAATTGTATGATCCAACAGCAATTGCTAATCCTAATAATAAAAGTTGTCCAATTTTATCTTGAAATAATAATTCTAATCCTTCGGGCAATGTTATATATTTAGGTATAATTGCAACAGCAACTATCATCCCTAAAACACATAATGATTGGCTAGTTAATTGGCTCATATTTTTTTAAATTATAAGATTTTATATTATAATAAGATATAATTTTTTCTTTTGAAAAAATAAATGAAAAATAATAATAATCTAGAACAGGATGAAATAAAAAAAGAAGAAAAAGATACTAGATCTATATTAAGAAAATTATATGATGAATTTAAAACAGGTTTATCCAAAAACTATAAAGTATTAATATTAATAACCATTGTAACATTATTAATTTTATATTTAATATATCCTTCGAAAAATATGAATCGTAATATTGTTGGTGGTGGACCTCAAGAAAATATGGCAATGGGTCAAATGAATAAGGGTAATGGTGGAGAAGGTAATGGTGAAGGAAAAAAGAAATCATTCATTAGTAAATTCTCTCCATTATCAGGAGGAATAAGTATAATGTCATGGGTTGCAAAAAACATATTACTTTTGTATTTATTATTAATTTTTATTGTAGCGGTACCATCAGTCCCTATACTTTTGTATATAACCGTATTTTATTTTATTATGTCAGGACTATTCGGTAAATTATATACAATTTAGAAAATCTTTTTTTTGTTAGTAAATGATAAATGGATAATCAAAATCATAAAACTTCAAATGAAGTTGATAATCAAGAAACATATTGGCAAAAAATAAAAAATTTTTATAACAAAAATTATAAGGAATTATATGTTGTGTTTACTTTAATAGTATTATTTAATTTTATATGTATCGGAAATAATAGTAAAAATATACAATTAGGTGGTGCAAGTGAAATGGAAATGTTAGCAAAATCTGCTGGCGGAGCGGGTGCTATAGGAGCCGTAGGTAAAAAAGGTATATTAAGTAAAGTTAAAAACACGAATGTTTTATCAACTTTATTATCATGGATGTTTTCTTTAGTACAATCCTTTATAACATTTGCGGGTTTAATAATTGCACTTGCAGTATTACCTGGATTACCTGTATTTATTTTTATGTTGATATTATTCTTTATATTAAGAGCAAGAGTAGCAGCAATAAAAAGTTATTAAAACTTGATAACATTACCTATTCTAACTAATTGATTATAATCAATACCAGCATTATTAGGGTCAATTTCTTTTGGAATTAATCCAGCATTAATAGGATCCCCTTCATCTGTATATTGTAACAGTTTATTGAAATTATCTGTTGTTATTAAATCAATATCTTCTTCGAATTGTCGTTGAACTTCTCGTACAATTTCTTTTTCTAATGGTGTAATGATATCTTCCTTTTCAAGTAATAACATTCTAGGTTCTTGATTATCTAGATTAGTATTAAGTGATATTTGTTTTCTTTTTTCTAATGTTTGATTAAAATTAGATTCTATATTTTCTAATTTATTTACATTTTGATCACCCATATAATCAGCATATGCTTCTTTAAAAACAGGTGAATTACTTATTATTGCAATTAATAATAATGTAATACCTGCTTGTCGATGATATGGATAAATTATAATCACACAAATTAATAAAATTAGTAGATATATTTGGTTTTTAAATAAATTGTTTTTACAGCCAACATATTTAGAACAAACAACTAAATATGTTACTAAAACTAATGCTAGAAATATATTCGTTTTATTTAAAATCATCTTTCTATTTTATTTTTAAAGTGAGAAAATCGAGAATTATTTCTTTAGTATATAATAAATTAAAATATGCCAGCAAGTTTATCTGAAGTGTTTGGTGAAAATTATGATTCATATCCGCCATCTGATATTCAACAAAAAAGAAAAAAGAAACCTATAAAACAAAAGAAATATGGTACTGAACTTCCAACTCAACGATTTACTGCACAAGAACCCCAAAGAGAACTTAATGTAACAATTGGTAATTATCCTGAAGAAGATCAATATTTATCTATTAAAAATCAACAATCTGGATTTGATGGAGATGAATTTGGACCAACTGATTACAATATCAAACCTAAGGATGTTCAAGAATATATGTTTCAAATGAATAAAAATTATGCTGATGGTGTCAATACAAATATGATTAATCGTACTTTTGGTAAATCAACTAATGACCCAAATATAATTGATGATAGTGATGATTATTATGCTCCAGTACCAACAAAGGTACATCCTAATCAAACACCTAAGTCTAATCCAACACAAACCCCATTACCAACAACTAAATCTAATTTTGAAAATGTTGAAACAGATCCTAGATTAGCGGAATTTAATGAAAAATTAGATTTAATATTAAAAAAACTTAATCATTTTGATGAACCAGTTCAAGAAAATATTCATGATATCATTCTCTTTGTAATATTTGGTATCTTTGTTATTTTTATACTCGATTCTATTTATCGTGTAGGTAAAATGACAATGTAAAATTAAAATCTAGGATCATATAATAATTTATTTGCTTTTTCTTGTAATGTATTTAATGAATTATCATATACAAAGTTATTAGTTGGTTGATAATCAGTTATTGGTTTATATTCTAAAGCCTTTCTTCTAGCATCATCTAACCTTTGTTGTGGTGTAGCATTATAATTTAATGTTGGTGGTTTCTTTGGTTTTTCTTCCCAATTGATTAATAATAAATTAGGTGGTGTAAATCTAATATCGAACCCATTGTCTGAGAGTTTTTTTGTTAAATATATTATACAACTATTGATATTAAATAATGGTAATCCGTAAATATAATTTGGAACGGCAAATAAACAAAATTTATCATTACTAACTTTATTTGTAAATTTTATTTTATCATGAACCATTTGGAGAACAGTAGTGAATATTTCTTTTTTATTCTCTTCTTTTTTTTCTTGTTCTCTATGGAGTTCTTCAATATTAATCATTTTACTCATTTTATTATTATATATATTTTACTATATAATATATAAAAAATTATATAATGAAATTACGAATTCGTTTTTATTTTAAATATTTTTCTATACATATTTGATAAAATGGAAGACATAGAAAATCAAATTAAAGAATTACAAGATAAATTAAAGGATCTTAAAAAAACAGTCAAAAGTATTAAAAATATAGCCTTCAGTGGTGGTAGTTCAAAAGGGTTTAGTTATCTAGGTGTTATTAAAGCCATGTATGAGTATGGTATTTTAGATAATCTAGAAGAAGTTGCAGGAACATCAATTGGTGCATTATTTTCTGTTCTAGTATGTTTAAAATTTAATCCAGTTGATTTAATAAATATTTTTATGGGTATTGATTTAAATTGGCTTCATAATATCAATTCTGATTCAATATTACATTTAATTAATAAATATGGTCTAGATAATGGTGATTTCATGGAAAAATTCTTAGGATTTATTATTGCTGTTCGTTTTCCAAATAAAAACCCATATGAAATATCTTTTCTAGATATGTGGAATTATAATCCGATTAAAATAAATATTACTGGATCAAAGGTATATCAAGGAATTATAGAACCACAACTTTATAATCATGTATTAACACCTCATATGTCTATTATAAAAGCATTACGTATATCAATGGCAATTCCACCAATATTTAGTCCACTTAATGAGGATAATTGTCATCTAGTTGATGGTGGTATCAATAACAATTATCCAATTGATATATTTAAAGATAAACTAGATACAACTATTGGTGTCTTATGTTCAGAAAAAATTTCCAATGAAAAATGCAAGAATGTTATTGAATTATATAAAAGTATTATAATTTATATGGTAACTAAAGAAACATTAATAAAAAAAAATAAATATCTAGATAACACAATTGTTATTGAAAGTGATATACAAATGTTTCATATTTTTAATTTATCTCAAGATGAAAAATTAAATATTATCAATCTAGGTTATCAATTAACTAAACAATATTTAACACTAAAAGGTTTTACTTTGAAAGATATTAATCTAGAAAATGAGATAAAATATAAAATAAATGTTGTTGATCTTC
>Ga0164293_10001156_pt1 | contig 22169 bp, 18 predicted proteins | sample GEODES118metaG_FD_111487 | JGI IMG/M metagenome (GOLD analysis project Ga0164293, IMG submission 111487) | Eutrophic lake water microbial communities from Lake Mendota, Wisconsin, USA - GEODES118 metaG | ecosystem: Environmental > Aquatic > Freshwater > Lake | place: USA: Lake Mendota...
ACATGGGTTGATTGGCTACGATGCCAATGCTTCTTCCTGCCAGCCTCGCAAAACCGACTACGATATTATCGGCAAAATCTTTATGTATCTCAAAAAAGGATTCCTCATCGCAGATCCCATGGATCACCTCGCGAATATCGTAGGGAACTGATGCACTTTCCGGAACGATGGTGTCCAAAAGCTCCCGGGTCTCATCTTTCAATTCATAGGGGATCTTGAGAAGTACGTCTTCACAATTTTGCGGCATATACCCCAGCAGTTTCTTTACCTGAAGGATACAGTCTACGTCGTTTGAAGCCGTCAGATGGGTCACCCCGGATTTAGTGGAATGGGTAGATGCGCCGCCCAACTCCTCAAAACTAACTTCTTCATTGGTCACTGTCTTGACCACATTGGGCCCCGTTACAAACATGTAGCTGGTGCCCTCTACCATGATGGTGAAGTCCGTCATCGCTGGCGAGTATACCGCCCCACCGGCACAGGGCCCCATCACGGCGGAGATCTGCGGGATCACGCCGGAACTTTGAACGTTTCGGTAAAAAATATCGGCATATCCGCCCAGGGATCTGACACCCTCCTGAATCCTGGCGCCACCACTATCGTTCAAACCCACCATGGGCGCACCCGTTTTCATAGCCATATCCATGATCTTGCAGATCTTTTCAGCATGTGTTTCTGAAAGCGCTCCACCGAAGACAGTGAAATCCTGCGCAAACACATAAGTTAACCGGCCATTCACGGTTCCAAATCCCGTGATCACACCATCCCCGTAATAAACCTCCTTCTCCATCCCGAAATCTTTGGTACGATGCGTGACCAATGCGCCGATTTCTTCAAAAGAACCTGGATCCATTAAAAGCTCAACGCGTTCGCGAGCGGTCAGCTTGCCCTTCTTATGCTGCGCATCGATCCGCTTCTGCCCGCCGCCCAGTTTGCCTTCTTCCAGTTTATCTTTCAGTATATCTGACTTCGATTTCATATGATCCATTTAGAGATAAATAACACAGGAAGCTTCAATTGGATAACCGGCGCTTCCAGCTCGTTGAGGTATGATTCACGGGGGTCAGTATCTTTCTCTTTTCCTGCCAATACTTCAATGCTGCCAGCGCAGCGATCTCAGCATTCGCACGTTGCTTCTCCCTGATCTTCTCAGGAGTATAATGATGTTGAACGAAATGTGTATCAAACATGCCCGATACAAATGCATCGTGCTCCATGACAAAGGTTCCAAATGGTAAAGTTGTGGCCACGCCTTCAATCTGATATGCCTGTATGGCTTCGATCATCTTCTGTATCGCCTCTATTCTGGTAGGCGCATGCACGATGAGTTTAGCGATCATTGGGTCGTAGTAAATAGGGATCTGCATGCCTTCTTCATAACCATCATCGCAACGCACTCCTTCACCAGTTGGCTTTTTATACGTTGATAACGTGCCGATGGAAGGCATGAAATTATTCAGCGGGTCTTCCGCGTAAACGCGGAGCTCAAGCGCGTGGCCATGGATCTTTACATCATCCTGCGCCATCTCCAGTTTCTCGCCGCGCGCGATCCTGATCTGCCATTCCACGAGGTCAAGCCCCGTGATCATCTCGGTAACGGGATGTTCTACCTGCAAGCGCGTATTCATCTCCAGAAAATAGAAATTCAGCTGATCGTCCATCAGGAACTCAACCGTTCCCATACTGGTATAATGGCAGGATTTGGCAACAAGCACTGCAGCTTCCCCGATCTGCTTTCGAAGCGCTGGCGTAAGGATAGCGGAGGGCGACTCTTCCACTACTTTCTGGTGCCGCCGCTGGATGCTGCATTCCCGCTCGAAACAATGCAAAACATTCCCATGGTGATCCGCCATGATCTGCACTTCTATATGGCGCGGAGAGCGGACGTATTTTTCAATAAATACTGAGCCGTCGCCAAAGGAAGAGGTGGCTTCGCTGATCGCTCTTTCCATTTGCTCCTGCATATCCCCGGCAGCATGCACGATGCGCATTCCCTTTCCACCACCGCCTGCCGATGCTTTGATCAGGATGGGATATCCGATCTCAGCAGCCACCTGTTTAGCCAGCTCCACATCATCGATGGCATGATCCACGCCGGGCACCATCGGTATGTTGTACTTTTTCACGGAGTCCTTCGCCGCAAGTTTAGATCCCATGATGCGCATGGCATCCGGACCTGGACCAATAAAAATGATCCCTGCATCTTTCACCTTCTGGGCAAACTCCGCATTCTCACTTAAGAAGCCGTAGCCGGGATGAATAGCATCCACCTCCAGATCCTTACCGTATTGAATGATCTTATCGCCATTGAGATAGCTCTGGCTGGAAGCCGGCGCTCCCAAACAAACCGCTTCATCTGCAAACAGCACATGCGGCGCGTGGCGGTCAGCGTCAGAATAAACGGCCACGGACTTGAGTCCCATTTTACGGATCGTTCTCATGATCCTCAAAGCGATCTCTCCGCGATTGGCTATTAGGATTTTTTTCATGTGTTCTATCTATTCATCACATTCATCACATTCATCACATTTATCACATTCCTTAAAACCTGATCCTGATCCCAAAATTATCACCGGGGCCCGCAGGCACAAGCTTTAACTTATTCTCGTGAATGTCTACATACTGTAAACTCTTTATCCCCTTGATCTGCTCGGGTACTTTCTTGAATTTATTATTGTTCAGGTACAATGCTTCCAAATGGCTTAGCTGGAAAATATTGCTGGGCAGCACTTTTAACCCATCGTTCTCCAGATGAAGTGATTTTAAACTCGGCAGCGAGCTCAAAACAGGAATGTTTTTTTCAAGTTGGAAATTTTTCTCATCATTCAAATACAACTCCTGCAGATTCACTAATCCGATAAAACTGGATGGTAGTACTTTAAAGTCGTTACCACTCAGGTCCAGCACCCTCAGATTCGTCAGATTACCAATGCCTGCTGGTATTTGCTTCAGGTGGTCGTTCTTCAAACTCAAGTACTGAAGGTTAGGAAACTTTAACCAGACACTATCTGACACAACTAACTTTTGATTGCTCAGATTCAGCCTAAACACATCTTCAGGTTTTTGCAGCGCTTCCTCCAGGTTCGAGAACACTTTGTTAATACTGGCAGAATCGGCGGTAGTTTGGCCCATTGCCCCTTGGAATAAGGCGACAAAAAGCAAAAACAGTAATCGTGATTTCTTTGTCATAGTAAAATCAATTGTAGGGACTTCGTTCAAAATAATCATATTAGTTCCACCAGCACTTGCCCCTTATCAACAGCCTGGCCTTTTCTTACGAGTACCTGCTTGATCACACCCGGGGCATGCATCAAAATACTATTCTCCATTTTCATGGCTTCCAGGATCAGAATGCGGTCACCCGCCGCAACTTCCTGTCCTGGTACCACGGCAATTTCCAACACCATCCCAGGCATCGGCGCCTTGATCTCTTTGATCTGCTTTACCGCCACCTTATTGAAACCGAGGGTATCCAACACCTGATCCAGTCTGTCTTTGATCTGTATATGAAACGACTGCCCATCGACTTCCGCTTTGAACTCCTTCTGAGCGCCGGCATCCCCGATTTTCACCATCACTGATGCTGAGTTTCTGATCACGTGAAAATACCCCGTTTGGGCAGGGATGATATCGGCCTGATCGATTTCCTCCTGACTGAAAAAGAATTCGAATTCATCGGCCTTCACGCTGAATTTTTGTTCAGACATAGATTGATTTTAAGTTGGTCGCAGCACTCCCGAGCTACAAAATCGGTTGCGAAAGGTATAGCCGTTTCACGGCTGGAAAAATGACCCGCCTCAGCAAGAGAAGGATCAATAGCAAGACTGAACGATTACTTCATTCGGCTGAACTCAACGGGATAGGTCTGCTTCTCGACCGCTTGAAAATAACTCCCCGTCAACATATCGCCCTGGGGCCTGTACTCCAGCGAATACGTGGAACCAGGATAATTGACATCGCTCAATTCAATCAATACCATCACCCTGCCCCCGTCATTCTGCCAGGCCGCGCGGCCTACATTGATGGGATTAGGATTGAAGTATCCTACATCCAGCTTGCCGTCTTGCGTCAAGGATTTTATTTCGATCACATAACCGCCATCGGTTCTCTGCCATTTTCCTGTCAACTTTTCGGCAGGCATGGCATCAGGCTTGGCGGGCGGAGCCGGAGCCGTTGGCGTTGCTACCTCAGCAGAAGAAGTTTCTTCCTTTTCCTTTGCCCCACCGCATGAAGCAACTGCAATGAACAGACCCAGTACAACTGGGAATAACCAGATTTTTCTCATCCTCTTAAATATCACTAAATGTAAACAGATTAATTCAGTTTATGATATGCCGCATTTCAGTTACCCGATCTAAGCCAGTAATCCGACTAAATAAAAAATAAGCATATTGCTTTTTCCCTTTATCGTGATACCCCCTATCAAAAGTAATCATTTGCAATCTTTCTTGTACAGCCCTACCCCGCCTTCCGAACTCCCGTTAAAACGCTAACCAAAGGGTCTCTTTTTGTTTAAACATAAAACCTACAGTTATGAATTTCATTTGCGAATTATTGCCTTGATTTTTGCCTCCAGATCATTGCCTCCAGCCAGGACAACCCCATTTACGTCATGATCAACTATATCAAAAATGGAACCAGGTCATCCGTGTAGACGCAACCAGCTAGTAAAGATTCCTTTTAAATCATGGTGGGCACGGCCCGAGCCCGTCGTGCGTAAACACTCAAAAACACGCTCTCTACAGGGCGTGTTTTTTTTGTATTTCCTTGGGTCAACAAATCAGGTTTACTCTGCGAATAAGATTATATTAGCCCTAAATTAAAAAACCCAATTTATGTCTGCGATTGCTACCAGGCCTGCCTTTAAAGACAGGTACGACAACTTCATTGGGGGAAAGTTTGTTCCCCCCGTTAAAGGAGAATATTTTGACAACTACTCACCGATCGATGGTAAAGTGTTTACCCAGGCCGCCCGTTCAGGAAAAGAAGATATTGAACTTGCGCTGGATGCGGCTCACGCTGCGTTTGCAACCTGGAGTAAGTCCTCCCCTACAACCCGGAGTAACCTGCTCAACAAGATCGCCCAGATCATCGAAGACAACCTGGAACATCTCGCCGTTGTTGAGACCATCGACAATGGAAAAGCAGTCAGGGAAACGCGCGCTGCCGATCTTCCACTTTGCGTTGATCACTTCAGGTATTTCGCAGGAGTCATCAGGGCAGAAGAAGGAACCATTTCTGAACACGATGATACTACAGTGAGTATCTGCCTGCATGAACCCATTGGTGTAGTAGGCCAGATCATCCCATGGAACTTTCCATTACTGATGGCCACCTGGAAAATTGCACCGGCCCTTGCTGCTGGATGTTGCGTAGTAGTTAAACCGGCGGAACAAACGCCCACTTCGCTGATCATCCTCATGGAGCTGATCAAAGACGTACTTCCTCCCGGCGTACTGAATGTAGTAACGGGCTTCGGTCCTGAAGCAGGAAAACCCCTCGCCACTTCTCCGCGCGTATCCAAAGTGGCATTCACCGGGGAAACGACAACAGGCAGACTCATCATGCAATATGCCTCTGAGAACCTGGTACCTGTTACCATGGAACTGGGTGGGAAATCGCCAAACATTTTCTTCCCTTCTGTGGCGGAGCACGACGATGATTTTTTCGACAAAGCCATTGAAGGAGCGGTCATGTTTGCCCTCAATCAGGGTGAGGTTTGTACTTGCCCCTCAAGAATCTTAGTACACGAAAGCATCTACGATAAATTCATGAAGCGGGTTGTTGAAAGAACCAATGCCATTAAAATTGGACACCCACTGGACGGTACCGTGATGATGGGTGCACAAGCTTCGCACGACCAATTGGAAAAAGTATTATCGTACATAAAAATTGGTAAGGAAGAAGGCGCAGAAGTACTATGCGGCGGCGAAGCCAATACTTTAGAAGGCGAGCTAGGTACCGGATACTATGTTAAGCCAACGATCTTCAAAGGGCACAACAAGATGCGGATTTTCCAGGAAGAAATTTTTGGACCTGTGACCAGTGTTACTACATTCAAAACTACAGAAGAAGCCATCGCTATGGCAAACGATACCCTGTATGGTTTGGGCGCTGGTGTATGGACAAGGGATGCGCATGAACTATACCAGGTACCGAGGGCCATACAGGCTGGTCGTGTTTGGGTGAACTGCTATCATGCATATCCAGCCCACGCTCCTTTTGGCGGATATAAAAAATCCGGCTTCGGAAGGGAGAATCACAAGATGATGCTGGGTCACTACAGGCAAACCAAAAACATGCTGATCTCTTACAGTAAGAGCAAGCTCGGATTTTTCTAAATGCCTTTGACTGATCATAAGTCGACTTTTATGTCAACTTGTTTTAGCGCGAGACAGTGAAAAAATACAAAGGCCTTCGAATCGGAAGGCCTTTGTTTAAAATATGATGATGATAAAAAGAGTTCTGGTCACTCCTGCGGCCGAAGAAGTGATTGCGACATTGAAAGCAAGATTTGGTGAACTGATGTTTCACCAAAGCGGCGGCTGTTGCGATGGCTCATCGCCGATGTGCTTCGAAAAAGGAGATTTCAAAACGGGTGGCGCTGATGTAAAAATAGGCTCTATTGCAGGGTGTGAGTTTTTCATGGCCAAAGACCAGTTCGAATATTGGCGACATACCCAGTTACTCATTGATGTTACACCCGGAAGAGGCTCGAGTTTTTCTTTGGAAATTCCTATGGGTGTAAGATTCATCGTCCACTCCAAAGTTTTTACGGATGCCGAAATGGAAGATTTGGAAGATGTGGTAACGATGGAGTAACCCGTCTTGGTCAGAAATCGTTTTTTCAAATACCGATGCTACCAGCAACTATTTCGGAAATACCAACACAACACTCGCCCTTACACCAAAATCCGGCCTGTTGGTCCCGGACAAAGCGATGCGGGGACCCATACTCAGGGATACGGTTTGAGAACCCAGTTTGGTAACTCCTGAAATGGATGGATTCAGAAAAACCATCGTTGTGCTCGCTAACCAATTCTGCGTGATCTCCAGGTTTGCCCCGGCTCCTGCGCCACTTTTCCAGTTATAGTTTAAAAACGGTTGAACAAACATGGTACTGATACTGCTACGGTCAGAACTCCCGGCGATGGACCATATTTGGTTCACCAACGCTCCGTATGTCCAACCATGAGCCTGCTTCAACACCAAGGCAGTGGGCCCGATGCCCCACTTTTTCCCGCCGAGCATCCCGTTTGTCGCAAATGGTAACAACAGCACAGGTCCTGCGCCCCAGGTAAGTCCATTTTTAGCTTCTTTCGGAGAAATGAACCCACTGGCCACCACATCCCCTATGCCAGATTGCATAGCGCCCTCCGCATTGATGCTCTGTTGGGAGATAATAGGTACGATCACCCTGCTGATCAGGTTAAGTTTGGAGGTAAGCGTCATTGGCACCACCGGCTGAAAATTAAGCGTATTCCGCCAGCCGTTATACATCCCAATACCAACATCCAGATTGTTCTGGAAAGGCACACTGATCAGGGATGCCACAGGATTTGCCAGTTTCTTGGCAAGCTCTTCTGCACTTGAAGCAGGTTTCGGTTCCTGGGCAAATGCTGCACAAGCAAAGAAGCATAGAGCCGAAGCGAGGATTATTTTATTCATACAAGGGTTAATTTTCACCATAAAAATACCACGACTTTCGCAAAGTGTGCTGATAACTTCCTTCGTATAAGTTTTTGATACCGTTAGTTCTCGCCATTCCATTCATCTTCCGTCCATCAACATACAATATGCACTTTCCAGAAAGATTGGTATATTTTTATCCGATAATAAAACATGGTACATAATGATGATGAATGCGCCTGCGAGATTTACCAAGCTGATCGTCGTGCTTTCTTTCCTATTATCCGGACTCGGCTATTCCCAATCAAAAACTACGGATCTGGAATCGCTTTTCAAGGCCCCACCCACCAACACCAAACCCTATGTGTGGTGGCACTGGATGGGTCCCAATTTCTCAAAAGCAGGGATCACCAAAGACCTTGAATCCATGAAGGCGATGGGCATCGGTGGCGCCACTATCTTCAATATTACATCTGCCGTGCAGGAAACCCATCACCCGATCCTGAATAACCCCTGGCCCGAACAGACCTATCAAAGTCCAGCCTACTGGGAAGCCATTAAACACGCTGCCAATGAAGCCAAACGCTTAGGTCTGGAGATCGGACTCCACAACACAGCAGGCTACTCCACAACAGGCGGACCTTGGGTAACCGAAGAAAAAGGAATGCAACGGCTGGTTTACTCACAGGTTGAGAAAAAGGGCGGCAGCAAGATCACCATCCAGTTAAAACAACCCGATGGCCCCATCTTCACCGGTTGGGGATCAACAAAACAACAGGCGGTATTTTATAAAGACGTGGCGGTCATCGCTGTGCCCATAGCAGACCAGGCCATCGCTGCGCCCCTCACCCCAGTGAATCAGAAAGATGCTCCTGCGACCGGTGAAGCCCCGGCAGACCCGGTGAACCGGAAAGATGTCATTGACCTCACGGCAAATATGGATGCCCAGGGCAACCTGCAATGGAATGCACCTGCCGGCAACTGGATGATCTATCGTATCGGTCACGCTCCTACCATGGCTAATCCACACCCATTGCCGGACGATATCATCGGCAAATCTTTGGAAGTGGATAAGATGAGTGCCGAGTTGAACAAGTTCCATTGGAATAAAATTTTGAATCCCCTGAGAGAAAATCTCGGTGATCACCTCGGCCAGTCGTTCAAACACCTGTTGATCGACAGCTACGAAGCGGATTTCCAGAACTGGACCCCCGGCTTCAGGGAAGAATTCAAAAGACGCAAAGGCTACGACCCCATACCCTGGGTACTTACTTACGAGAAGAATAAAGATGGGAAAGCATATGTGGTCAACAGCAACGACCAAACGAAAAGATTCATGTTCGATTTCGCCGATGTGGTGAACCAACTCTTCTTTGAAAATGGCTGGGGTGTTGGTAAGGAGATGATCAATGAGGCCGGTTTACAACTTCAGTTTGAACCATACTGGGGGCCTTTCGACATCTTCCAGGGCGGCGCTATGGCGGATGTGCCGATGGGAGAATTCTGGACAGGGAAAAATGGCATGATCGATTTTGTTCCCGCAGCCGGCCGCACAGCAGGTAAAAAAATCATCGGCGCAGAAGCCTTCACCGGCGCTCCCAAAATGAGCCAGTACACAGAAGATCCCGAATTCCTGAAGCCAACAGCTACCTGGGCTTTTTCAAAAGGTATCAACCGGCTCATCTTACACACTTGGGTACATCAGCCTTTTGACGACAATTTCCAACCCGGCATGAGCATGGGCTGGTGGGGCACTCATTTCGGAAGACACCAGACATGGGCCGAACCGGGCAAAGCTTTCTTCCAGTATCTCGGACGGACACAGGCCATGCTCCAATATGGAGAACAGCCCGCGAATTATCTCTGCCTTGAGGTCCCTGATGCCGCATCATCTGATATTATTTCCATCGCCGACTTTCTGAACAACAACATCAAGGTAAGCGGCGGAAAGATCTTTCTGCCTTCCGGAAGATCCTACCCGTTCATGCTGCTGCCCAAAAGCGATAAGATGCTGCCGGAAGTGTTAGCCAGGATTAAAACACTGGTGGCTGAAGGCGCATCTATAGTGGGCGATAAACCCACACAATCCCCCAGCTTGAAAAATTATCCCGCCTGCGACCAGGAGATCGTAAAGATGGCATCCACACTCTGGGGTAAAGGCACAATAACAAAATCAGGAAAGGGCACTGTGTTCACCAACCTCAATGAGGCCCTGAAAACATTCGCCATTACACAGGACATGATCGTTGAGTCAGCCGACTCCGCACATCTTGTCAGCGGCATACACAGAAAAGGCGATCAGGGTGATGTATATTTTGTAGCCAACCAACACACCAGACCGCAGTGGGTGACCGTTTCTTTCAAAGCCTCAGGCATGCAGCCCGAGATCTGGAATGCAGAGAACGGCAGCATCACCCTTGCCCCCATATGGAAAGAAGAAAATGGAAGAACACATGTTCAACTGAAACTGCATGACCATCAATCCATGTTCGTTATTTTCAGAAAAAATCTTTCCACCACTCCACACCTCGTTTCCCTATCGGCCACCGACAAAAAAAGCATTGATGTGGTTATTCCTGTATCGGGAATATCATACATCAGCGCCGACGAATCAGTTTCTGTTGTAGCCAACTATTCAAATGGCGAGAAGAAAAACATCAGCATCGGCGCTCCCGGCTCCAACGCTGTCACCGGCTCCTGGACAGTAGACTTCAAACCCAAGCTGGAAAAGCCCTTCAGCCTGTCGTTCCCCACACTCGTTGATTTCAGTAACCATACCGATAACCGTGTCAAATACTTCGCGGGCACCGCCCTTTACAAAAATACCATCAGTCTTGATGTGGTCCCCAACGAGAAACAATACCTGTTAGATCTCGGAACGGTGAATGATATCGTGTCCGTAAAAGTCAATGGCCAGGACCTCGGCGTATGCTGGTATCCACCATATCAAATCGATATCAGCCCCGCCCTTAAAAGTGGCGTCAACAACATGGAAATCAGCGTCACTACCAATTGGGCAAACCGGTTGATCGGCGACGAGCAAGAGCCCGCGGATTTTGAATGGGGTGACGACAGGGGAGAATATGGTCGCGCGATGAAATCCTTTCCCGATTGGTTTGTACAAAATAAGCCCCGCCCTTCGCAAGGCCGAAAAACATTTTTGCTATGGTACTACTACCGAAACGGCAGTGAACTGAAACCCGCAGGCCTCGTGGGACCAGTGATGATCCGCACAAGAGAGCTGAAAAAAATCTAAATGAATGGCCATGATTGCAAATAGCGCCGGATTCTCTTCATCTACAGCGTTTTTGGTGGCATTGCTCCTGCTTGCCCAGCAGGGATTTGCGCAATTACCGCCGGTAGAGACCCTGCCGGCACTTGGCAAAGATTTGAAGCCTGCGTTTGCAGGACAAACCCGTGTAGCCAGCATAAAATCTAAAACCGAAGTGACCATCACGCCCATTGTCTCCGGCCTTGTATCGCCTTGGGGGCTCGACTTCTTCGATGATGGCCGGATGATCGTATCTGAAAGGCCGGGGAGCATTCGCGTTGTAGCGAGAGATATTCTCCAGGAACCAATTCAGGGGGTGCCACCTGTGTTGCTTAAAGGTGATGCGGGGATGTACGACGTGAAGCTGGATCCCAATTTTAAAAAAACGCGTTGGGTATTCTGGACTTTTGTAGAACCGGTTGAAGGCGGTAGTGTCACTTCAGTGGCTCGCGCCAGGCTTTCAAATGATGAAAAGAAGTTTGAAGACCTAACCATCATATATCGGACCAGCCCTGCTTATACCGGAACTAACCACAACGGCTCGCGCATGATCTTTGACAAGAAAGGAAATCTGTTTGTGAGCTTCGGTGAAAAATCAGATGACGAGATCAGGAAAAAATCGCAGGACCTCAGCTCTTCATTAGGCAAGATCATCCGGATCAATAAAGAAGGCAAGGCAGTAAAGGGCAATCCTTTTGAGAAAACACCCGGCGCGCTTCCGGAGATCTGGACCTACGGACACCGAAACCCGCAAGGTTTCGCGTTTCATCCGGAAACGGGTGAACTCTGGGCAACAGATCATGGCCCAAATGCAGGGGATGAACTCAATATTATAAATGCCGGCCTGAACTATGGCTGGCCCGTGATCTCATACGGCATTGAATACAACGGTAAGCTCGTGAATAATGGCCTTACCAAAAACGATGGCATGGAACAGCCCATCTATTTCTGGGACCCTTCCGTTGCGCCAGGTGGCATGATGTTTTATACAGGAAGGGCCATCCCGGAATGGAGAGGGAGCTTGTTTATCGCCGCCCTGCGCGGGTCCCATGTGATCCGGCTGGTGATCCAAAATAATAAAGTGGTCGGCGAAGAAAGACTTTTTGCCGATCTACATAAACGCTTTCGCCATGTCGTCCAGGGTCCTGATCAAGCTATATATGCCATCATCGATGATAAGGATGGTAAGATCTTCCGTATCTCAAAATAGAAGCCCAAAATATAGTTTACGATCGCGGCGATGCAAGCCCGAAGGAATCCCGATTGCATAATCGTTTAACCATGGCTGTAACCAAAAGACGACTGAAGGATTCGAGTTACACATGGCCGCCAGCACGCACCACCAGCACCTGTATTTTGAAGAAGATGATTACGCGTTATGCTAGCAAGCCGCTATTATCCTTTAGTTGAACACCACTCAATTGTAATCGCAAAGATTCGTTGATTAAATAGAGAATCTTATCTGCTGCTGCTTCATAATGCAAGCCGCCCGGTCCTATATTAGAAATGCAATTTCGTTTCTCATCCGTATTGCCAACCGTAGGTCCGTAAGTGAGGTACACCCCCATGCTATCGGGCGAACTCAATCCCGGTCGCTCACCGATCAGGATCAGGGAGAGCTTCGCGCCTACGGTCATACCGGTTTCATCACTGATGGCCACCCGTGCTTCTTCGATGATACAAACAGGGGATAAACGATAGCCCGTTTCCTTCAGTTTTGGCATGAGGAGAGCCAGCAGAGGTAACGCATGTCGGTTAATGGCCGTAGCAGATAACCCATCGGCTACATTAATGCAGACATCATACTCACCAGCAAATGATGAGAGGTGAAGATGCGATGCCGCATTCAACTTCCGGCCCAGATCCGGCCGCTGTAAATACTGGTGCCTGTCTGCCGCCTGAGAATGCAACAACAAACAAGCATGCAGTTTTTCTAACGCAGCTGGTAACGAACCCATATCCATGCTCGCAAACACTGCATCTCTCGCAAATGCATGCGCCAGTTTAAATTGAAAATTCTCCTGCGTGGGAACAGACACTCCGGTTCTGCCCAACGCAATGCGCGCATTGGTGAACTTTCTCAAACCCCGCCATGGATCATTCCCCGGAAATTGAATCTCCATCATACCGCATAATTTAATAAAGGATGCTGGCTGGCCGACAATTGCCGGCCATCTTCCCCAAAAATACCCTGCCTGATCAGCCAGGCTTCAAACTCAGGCGCTGCTTTCAAACCCAGGGCCTTTCGAACAAACAAGGCATCGTGATAGGAAGTAGACTGGTAATTCAGCATGATGTCATCTGCCCCCGGCACACCCATAATATAATTGCAACCCGCAACACCCATCAGCAATAACAAGTTATCCATATCGTCCTGATCGGTCTCCGCATGGTTGGTATAACAAATGTCCATCCCCATCGGCAGCCCCATCAGCTTGCCACAAAAATGATCCTCAAGCGCAGCTCTCGTGATCTGTTTCCCATCGTACAAATATTCCGGACCAATAAATCCTACCACGGAGTTAACAAGATGGGGATTGAAGTGCCGTGCTACTGCATAAGCACGCGCTTCACAAGTCTGCTGATCCACGCCTTCATGAGCGTTGGCCGACAAAGAAGAACCCTGCCCCGTTTCGAAATACATCAGATTGTTTCCAACCGTCCCCCGGTTTAATGAAAGGCCAGCTTCATGTGCCTCTTTCAAAACAGACAAGCTCACGCCAAAACTCGAATTGGTTTTCTCCGTACCCCCGATCGACTGAAAAACCAGGTCAACAGGTGCGCTCTGTTCAATCAGTTGAATGGTAGTGGTCACGTGGCAGAGCACGCAACTCTGTGTGGGAATATTGAACTTTTGAATGATCCCATCCAGCATATTCAGTATGCCATGTACTTTCTGCGGTTGATCTGTCGCCGGATTGATCCCGATCACCGCGTCACCACTTCCATACATCAGTCCGTCAATGATCGATGCGGCAATACCCTGCAAGTCATCAGTAGGATGATTGGGTTGTAGCCTTGCAGAAAACCGTCCGGCTAATCCGATCGTATTCCTGAACCGGGTTGTCACCCTGCATTTTTGAGCAACCAACACCAGGTCCTGGTTACGCATGATCTTAGATAATGCAGCAGCCATCTCGGGCGTGATCGCATTTCTGATGCGAGCAACATCATCACTTCGCACCTCATTACTCAGCAGCCAATCGCGCAATTGGCCAACGGTAAATGAACTGATGGTCGCAAAAGCGTTGGCGTCGTGGGTATCGATGATCAATCGCGTAACTTCATCTTCTTCATATGGAATCAGGGCTTCGCTCAGGAATTTCTTTACAGGAAGATCAGCCAGGCAGATCTGTGCTGCCACTCTTTCCTGGTAGCTGTCAGCAGAAAGCCCTGCGAGGGCGTCCCCACTGCGGTAAGGGCTTGCTTTTGCCATCAGCATCCGGAGATTGGGAAAAGTAAATGTTTGATGCCCTGCAGTAGTGGAATACATAGAATAGAAAAATAGTCAAAAAAATCGATCAGCCTTCTTTTGTCTGCAGCACCGGGAGTCGGGTTCCTCAAATTGGAAATAAACTGATAAAATGTAGCATTCAGTCCATTACCACCAGCCGCCGATCGAGGGCAATCAACTTGCGTTCTGCCTGCCCTCCTTGTATACAATACTGAGCGGCAAGGTCCTGGAGGTGATCAGCAAAACTGCTCAAATAAATCCCGTCAGGATCACTTTTGTTGGTGTTATTAGTGGTCAGCATCGGCTGATTGAACAACAAAACTAAGTTGGGCAGGGGCACTGGGGAGATCTTTACAAGCTTGTTAGGGTCCCGGCCATATCCCTCGAATGAGTATGGCATATCTGCAATAGTATATTCGCCAAATCTTCCCTATTTTCAAAAAGCATCTTACCTTGAAACACAACCCATGCGTAAAAATCTGCTCCTCACTACATTGCTCGTCTTTTCTTTGCTATCGTGCAAGGTCATCTGGGTGCCCGACTATAATGCGAAGCTGGAAGACCAGATCACGAAATCCGCGAAGGCGAACGATAAACTCTACATCGACATGCTCGATGCTGCTCCGGGTAAAAGGGACTACGATCTGTATAAAGAGAAGTATAACGATATTGAAGCGGATATCAATGCCATTCAACTCGCCAACGAAGCACGAAATAACAACGCCAGCTTCATAGTGATCAATAAGAATTTGAAAAATGCATTCCAGGAAGCAAAAAAATATCATAAGGAAAATAAAACATTATCGGACGGTGAGATCAAATCTTATCAGGCCACACTGGCAGGATTCTGGAAACCCCTTTTCCTCGCGGAACGCGGGCTTAAAATCAATTCAAAATAATCACTATGAAATTTGATATCGATGAAACGATGGCCCAGATGCTGGAGGCCATGAAAGGCGTTGCCAAAGAGAACTGGAAAACGATCAAAGGAAATGCCAACGGATTTTTACAGCAGCGCAAAGGCCGCCTCGAACTCCTCACCAGCCTGCGCATCGCCAATGAGATCAAAGAAGAATTTTATGTGAAACGATTGAAAGATGAAAAAAAGATCCTGGAGTCAGAACTGCATTCCATCGCCATTGTTTCAAAATCCATCGCCCAGAAAGCAGCTAATGCGGCCATCGAAGTATTACAGAATACCGTCTCCAAAATGATCCGGATCTGATCGTTGGTTTTGCTGCAACCCAAGTTCTGATCATCGTTCCACTGCCACCATCGAAGTAACCATCAGTCGTTCTGCTGCGGTTTGCCCGGCGTACTCCGGCCCTGCGAAATATACCTGTTCAAAAGATCTTGCAACTCCTTCACCTTCTTGGGGTATCGTTGTTGCAGGTTCTCCTTCTCCGCGGGATCAGCTTCCAGATCATAGAGCTGAAGAGCTGGTAGGCCTTCTTTCTCTTTGTCTGTCTGCGGCGGACTCCAGCCACCGGAACCTGGCGACACAAGTAGTTTCCATTTTCCCTTCCGGATTGCAAAATCACCGTATAAAGAATGATGCACCGTCGCCTCGCGAAGGGTCCTCATATACCCCGCATTGAACAACAGCGGCGAGAGATCATAGCTGTCTTCCCCCTCGTCATCCTTCAATCTATACCCAGTGATCGCTGCAAAGCTGGCCATGAAATCGTTCAGTGATATCGTTTGCGAAACCGTACCCGATGGCTTTACTTTCGCCGGCCATTGCAATACCAGCGGCACGCGATGGCCACCTTCAAACAGATCTGTTTTCTTGCCTCGAAAACCTGCGCTGGGATCATGTCCCTTACTTGCCAGAAAAGCATAATTCGCTTCAGGCGAACACCCGTTGTCTGATGTAAAAACGAGGATGGTATTGTCGGAAATATGATTTCTGGTCAACGCATCCCGGATGGCCCCTACAAACTGGTCTACTTCCATCACAAAATCAGCGTATACATTTAGCCCGGACCGTCCCTTAAATGCATTCGATGGTGAAATGGGCGTATGCGGCGCAGTTAGGGGGAGATAAAGGAAGAAGGGTTGCTGCTGTTTCGCTGCCCCGTCGATATATTTCACAGATCGTTGCTGCAGTTCACCCATGATGGTTTCAAGATCCCAGCCTTCAATACCCCGGCCCGGTCTGCAATCACTGTAGGGCTGACTCGGATAAAATTTCGTGGGGATGGCCATTGTATGCTTATTCTCCACGTACACATAGGGCGGAAAGTTGGGCGCGTCCATACCAAAGAAATAGTCAAAGCCCAGATCAACCGGTCCGCCTTCCAGGGGCTTCGAAAGATCAAGGTTGAACGCATTTGCGTTATCAACAGGCCGTTGCCCATCTGAAGTGGGCCAGTTCCAACCCAGGTGCCATTTCCCCATCACTGCGGTGCGATAGCCCTTTTGCTTCAACATGCTGGCCATCGTAGTGCGTGTTTCCGGAATAATGGGTTTATCGTAATGCACCAACACCCCTTTTTTCAGCGTGGACCTCCAACTATACCTTCCCGTTAGTAACCCATATCTCGTGGGCGTACAAACGGCAGATCCGGAATGGGCATCCGTAAAACGAAGTCCTGCCTTCGCGATCTGGTCAATATTCGGCGTAGCGATCTTACCCTGAGGGTTAAAAGATGACACATCTCCATAGCCCAGGTCATCGGCCAGGATAAAAATAATATTCGGGCGGTCATGCTGCGAATACCCTTGCAGAAACATAAACAGACAAAAGCATAGGGTCACTCTTCTCATCGCGATTTTATTACTCGTGAGTTTGATGCGCGGTATGATGAATGCAAAGCGCGAATCAATATTTACACCAAGTTATGGGTTATGCTTTAACTTGAGTAATGGGAAGGATCGCGCAAATCACAAAAAATCGAAAACTATAATACTGCACCGGTTAAAAAAGGGATATTACCTAAAAGATCGGTCTGTGAATACGAGTATTATGTGATCATAGGGTCATTGCAGACGATCCGAAATACCGCATATGAGCTCAACCGATCCTCCGAAAAAAAAATACGATTCCGTTCCTGTGGGAATTTGCTTAACTTCTGGGAACAACCAATCGAATCTGGTTGTTATATCGGTCATGAAACAGCTACTGACTTTCATATTAGCCTCGCTGGCCTGCATACCTGCGTTTACGCAGGACCGCTACGATTATAAAGAAGGCGATCCAAATGGCATCGGGAAATGGTACATGGGCCGGCAGATCGCGCATGTAATGAGCCATCTGGGGATCGACTGGCTCGAGCGGGAAGAACGGGAGAAAGAAGAAAACACCAGCCAGCTGCTGAAGAATATGGACCTGAAGCCGGGCATGATGGTCGCGGATATTGGCGCGGGCAGCGGCTACCACACGGCACTGATTTCAAAAATGATCGCAAACGGGAAGGTCTATGCCGTTGATGTAGAACCGGAGATGATCGCCTTCCTCAATAACCGGATCGCCAGAGAACAACTGGCTAACGTGGTCACGGTGTTGGGAGATGGCAAGAAGGTGCCACTAAAGGCGAACAGCATCGACCTGATGTTTTTGGTGGACGTATACCACGAAGTAGATCATCCGTACGAAATGGGCCGATCGATGCTCGAAGCCCTGAAGCCCGGCGGCAAGTTGTATCTTATAGAGTTTCGCGCGGAAGATCAGCAGGTACCCATCAAGGCTATTCATAAGATGAGCGAGAAGCAGGCCGTCAAAGAACTAAAGGCCGCGGGCTTTACCTTCGACCGCAACATCAATAACCTCCCCTGGCAGCACTGCCTGGTATTTGTAAAAAAGTAAAGGAGAACGATTTCATCGATCCCCTTTACTAAGTGCGTGTGAAAGCGCAAATTATCTCAACAGAGATGGTGTCCACGGCCTGGAAGAAATTTGTCGCCTTATCGCCTTCACCGAAAATATCCGTCACCTCCACATTGAACCCGTCCATCCAGACCCCAGTTGCTTGAATACATTGCCTACTAAGGCATCAGGGCATTGCCCCGAGTCCTTCACAAAAGGCATCCCCATACATTCATACCATTCGATCTCCGGATGAAAAATGGCTAATACACCAGGGACATCCCCAGTGGCAAAATCGCCGTACATCTGTTTGATCCATTCAACGTTAATTATGGTTCAACTTGTTCTATTCGGGATAAGACAGAAAAAATCGTTTTAAGATCAAAGGATCTTTGCCGCCGAGTCCCCTTTCAACTTTCATCTAAACCTGTAATAACAATTCATCCCCAACGGACAACATACCACTGCCCTTGTGCAGAATATTCTGGCCGAAGTTCACCTTGCTCCCCGCAGTACGATAACTGGCCAGCGTGCTCAAGGGTTCTTTCCCCCCGATAGCAGTTTCCTGATCGATCGTAGTCACCACACAACGGCCGCAGGGTTTCACCCCGAAAAAATCAACACCGGAAATCTGAAAATGCGTCATCTCATCTTCCTGATAAGGCCGACCACCTGTGAAGACTATGTTCGGGCGAAACCGATTCATGTGTACAGGCGATGTCAGCCGACTGTTCAGATCATCCAAAGAAGACTGACCGATTATCAAAATTGGATACCCGTCCGTGAAACTCGTGATCTCATCATGCAACGCATAATCCACATCAACTTTTCGCAATGAATCATCCGGCATGTATACCAGTCTAACGTTTCGTTTCAATCTTTCTGAAAACCACTGATCGGCAGCAACGCTAACATGCACCGCATCACAGACATCGCCCCAGATATCTACCTTCAACGTGGCCACACCGGAAGGGTTCAGATCAAGTAAAAGCGCATCAGCATCACCCTCCTGATCACTAATTATCAACTGCCCGTCGGCAATAGAAGTTCTCAACAACGCCATGGCCGGAAAATTCCTTTGGGTAAGAAACCCACCCCGCTCATCCACCAGCATCCACCGGCGATCGTGCTCAAAACCCCTGTCGGTCAATTGAACAGATGTTAATTCAATACCGCCTAATGATTTGACCGGATAGATATGAAGATGGCTAATATGGAGCATGTGAATGATTGACTATAAATGTAATTCATTCCCGTCACCTTATTCCGTTGGCATTTCAGACATCTTGTTTTCTTCTTTACGCCTGATCCCGAAATTATACCTGAGATTCAAACCTACCCTGCGCGTATCAGCCTGCCGGAAACCATCGGCTTCAAGACTACCCTGCTTCAGAAAAAACGTATTCCAGTTGGTATAGAACATATCAGTAATGCTCGCCGTCACCGTCAGTTTCTTTTTAAAAAACTGCTGCGACACATTAAAGTTCAGGCTGCCAAAACTCCCTAATTCATAAAATTGGAGCTGCCCGTTCAAACGGATAAACCCATTCAGGCTTAACTGGGTATTCGGACGGATCCTGTAACTGTGATACGTGAAGAGCGACCATGAACCGCGCTTGAAGGTCAACGGTTCATTTTCATACTCACCATTGTAGAAATTGTGGTTGTACTGTACGCCCGCTACAAAGAAATATTTCTTGCCGGGCGGGATGGCACCCACGGCCCTAAAATACGTTTCCTTATTACTACCAAGGTTATCGTAGGTTCTAAAGGCTACATTCTTATTGCTGTCTACCTGGTACACCACCTGGCTGAATATATCTTTGGTATCATTAAACCCGATGGCAAGGATGGGTTGCTCGTTGACCGACACATTCGCTTCGTAGTTCTGGGTGAACTGCGGCCTCAACGAAGGATTTCCCGTTTCAAAAAGATAGGGGTCGATGATCCTGATGGCAGGGTTCAGGAAACCGTAAGATGGCCTGCTGATGGACCTCCGATACACCAGGAAGGCCCTGAGATCATAGCCGGCGATCTTCATCAAATTCCGACTGAGGTATATATATGGAAATGCATCCGTGCGCTGAATGGAGAAAGACGTATCCGCAGGAATCGTTTGCCGACCATTCATGTTGGTATTCTCCACCCGCACCCCTGCTTTAACAACGAATCCTCCGAATGACTTACTGCCCTGCACGTAGGCCGCATGAATGTTCTCGGTGTAGTTATACGCATTCGTACGCTGGTCATCAGGGACCGTACTGCCATTGTTGTCCCTGAAATAGGCCGTATTGTTTTTGAACCACACATTGGAAGTTTTTAGTCCTGCTTCCACGGTGATCTTCTTCTTAAATTTTTTCACCAGGTTGGTCTGCGCCGTTAAGAAATGAGAACTGTTCTCGATATCTCCATACCCCGTTACAGCATAGGATTGAGGAAACGTGTATGTATTCAGGATGTCCTGGTGATTTCTCGAAGGTCCAAAGCTGTAGGAAATATCATTATTCCACTCGCTGCCCAGGCTGTCGATCTTATATCGTGCCGTTAAGCCCTGGGAAATATTTGCATTACTTCCATCATTCTTTATATCCGATTCGTTGGCCACCAGCAGTTCGTTGGTACTGATTTTCCTGATGATTGATGGATTGGTGTTGGAATTCTCGGCCCAGTTCAGGTTGATCCTTGAGTCGTATCCCAGATCCCATTTATTGTTCGGACTATAATTCACACCGAAGCCGATAAAGCCACTGTAGCCGGGATAGATCGTATTTGAATTTTGTGACAAAAGAGAATCAGGCGCAAACAAACGATCTGTTTGGATCTGCTCAAAAGAATTACGGGTGCTGACGTTGACATTCACGAAGGTGGACAGTTTACCACTGCTATTATTGAGGTTGAAACCCGCAAACTGGTTCCCATATCGGCCCTGATTCATACCCACGTTGACGCTGCCTGTAAGACCGATCTTAATCCCTTTCTTCAAAACGATGTTGACAATGCCGCCGCCCCCTGAGGCATCATAACGAGCAGAAGGACTCCGGATGATCTCGATCGACTGTATGGAATTAGGAGGAAGACTTTTGAGCATGGTAGCAATATCTGCCCCACTCATTTTCTGCTCGCGGCCATTGATCCAGATCGCAGAAGGCGTGGTGCTATTGAGATACACGTTCCCGTCCTGGTCGAGGAAGATGCCCGGGATCTTCTCCATCACTTCATAGGCATTGGTAGAACCCAGAACGATCGGCTCCGGATCCACAATGGTCTTATCATCATCCTGCCGCATCAGGGGCTTTCGCGCAGTGACCACGATATCCTGCAGGTTCTCGGCCAGCTTATCTAACTGAACAGAAAAAACCTCGGTCTTACTAACCGCGATCAGCTTTCGGTAATACTTGTAATTCAGCGATTCCACGATCAGCATATACTTGCCCTCAGTAAGCTCCTGTTTTACAATACCCAGGCTATCCGATGACCGCGAAATCTTTTGCGTAGAATCAATTGTATTGATGAATTGTATGGTGGCATAGGGAACCGGCTCTCCGCTGCGACTGGACACTTTTACCGTGACCTGGTGTTGGGCATGGAGTGTCATCGAAAAAAAAATGGTAAGTACAAGGCAAAGGGGCTTCAAGATCGTCAACATCGCAGCAAAGATAATCTCCGGACTGTGCAAAAGAAAACCGACTGTCCGGTCCACAACGCCATTAAAACAAACTTTGTTACAACCCGGTTCCCTGAGCCTGGGAAACAATCGTCCTGAACGTCAGATTCACCCTGGGCGTCAGCACTTTTTTTGTGGGCGGAAGTCGGTGTACCCAATGGGTTTGGGTGGCGCCTTTCATGATCAGCATGCTGCCATGCTCCAGGGTGAGAGCCACCGTTTCTTTGGTGCGTTTATGCTTGAAAGCGAATTTCCGTTCCGCGCCAAAGCTGAGGGAGGCGATGGCCCCATCTTTCTTCAGGTCCTTCTCGCCATCGCTATGCCAGGCCATGCCTTCATCGCC
>Ga0164293_10001157_pt1 | contig 22159 bp, 21 predicted proteins | sample GEODES118metaG_FD_111487 | JGI IMG/M metagenome (GOLD analysis project Ga0164293, IMG submission 111487) | Eutrophic lake water microbial communities from Lake Mendota, Wisconsin, USA - GEODES118 metaG | ecosystem: Environmental > Aquatic > Freshwater > Lake | place: USA: Lake Mendota...
AGTTGGCCGAGGGCATCTCGACGGTCAGGCGGTGCATGTCGATCGTGATTTCACATGTTGGGTCTGCCTCGATAGCTTCCCAGATGCGGGCGACTGCGGTGTCGCTCAACGTGACGGGAACTAGGCCATTCTTCGTGCAGTTGTTGCGGAAGATGTCGGAAAACGACGGCGCAATCACCGCATCGAAGCCACCTTGCTGAATTGCCCACACCGCGTGCTCGCGCGACGAACCCACGCCGAAGCTGGGGCCGGCCACGAGAATCGATGCGCCCGCATAGCGCTCGTCGTTGAGGACAAAGTCGCGGTCGTCTCGCCAGGTGGAGAAGAGTCCCTTTTCGAACCCGGTGCGTTCAACGCGCTTCAACCATTCGGCTGGAATGATCTGGTCGGTGTCGACGTCGGAACGACGCAGCGGCACGCCGCGACCGGTGATGATGCTCACTTTTTTCATGACAGGTCTCCTGGGGTGGCGAAGTGGCCGGCAACCGCCGTCGCGGCGGCGACTTCCGGCGACACAAGGTGCGTGCGACCGCCGCGGCCTTGGCGGCCTTCGAAGTTGCGGTTGCTCGTGCTGGCGGCTCGCTCGCCAGGGGCGAGTTTGTCGGGGTTCATCGCGAGGCACATTGAGCAACCCGGTTCGCGCCAGTCGAGACCGGCTTCGACGAAGATGCGATCGAGTCCTTCGGCTTCGGCCTGTTTTTTTACTTGATGACTGCCGGGCACCACCATCGCGCGCTTCACCGTCACGTGGCGACCCTTGACCACGCTCGCGGCGGCACGGAGGTCTTCGATGCGGCTGTTGGTGCAGGAACCGATGAATACGGTGTCGACTGCGATGTCACGAATTGCGGTGCCGGCCTCGAGCCCCATGTAGTCGAGTGCGCGGGTGACGGTGTCGCGTGTTGTTGCGTCGGCGAAATCGGTCGGCGCGGGAACGCGACCGTCGATGCTGATTACTTGGGCGGGATTGGTTCCCCACGTCACATGCGGTACGAGCGTGTTGGCGTCGATAAACACTTCTTTGTCGAACACCGCGCCGTCGTCGGTGGCCAGCGTGCGCCAATATGCCACGGCCTCATCCCAGGCGGCACCCTTTGGCGCGAACTCGCGATCGTGCAGATAGGCAAACGTGGTGTCGTCGGGTGCGACAAGCCCCGCCTTGGCACCCGCCTCAATCGACATGTTGCAGATTGTCATGCGCCCTTCCATCGACAACGCACGGATTGCCGAGCCGCGGTATTCGATGACGTGACCGATGCCGCCACCCGTGCCGATCTTGCCGATGATGGCAAGGATGATGTCTTTGGCGGTGACGCCTGGTGCAAGTGCGCCGTCGACGGTGACGCTCATCCACTTTGGTCGAACCTGAGGGAGCGTTTGCGTGGCGAGCACGTGTTCCACTTCGCTCGTGCCAATGCCGAAGGCGAGCGCGCCGAAGGCACCGTGTGTGGCGGTGTGGCTGTCGCCACACACGATCGTCATGCCGGGAAGCGTGCGACCTTGCTCGGGGCCGATGACGTGCACGATGCCCTGGTGGTCATTGCCCATCTCGTAGAGCGTGATGCCAAATTCTTTTGCGTTTGCACGCATTACTTGCAACTGCTTAGACGAAATGGGATCTGCTACCGGCAGATGAATGTCAGCGGTGGGCACGTTGTGGTCTTCGGTTGCCACCGTAAGGTCGGGGCGGCGCACCGTGCGGCTATTGATGCGCAGACCATCGAAGGCTTGCGGACTCGTTACTTCATGAACGAGGTGAAGATCGATGTACAGCAGGTCGGGTTCGCCGGGTGACGCGTGCACCACATGGCGATCCCACACCTTTTGCGGGAGGGTGAGGGGAGTCGAAGAAGTCGATTGCACGGCTTCTATTCAACCGTGTTCGCCTACGAGTTGCCCAGCCGACCGCTTCCTCATTGGCACACATGGGCGTATGACCGATTACATCACCCACGATTTTGCAGATCCCCGAGACATCCCCATGGTCCTGGCCACGTGCGTCGAACGCAGTTTGCACGCGTCGCTCGACGGGTTTGCACACAAGAAAGCACGTCTCTACGGGGTCAGCATCGTCGACCTTGATGCCGCGCGTCGCGATGACGACGGTGCGCTGCGCATCACCTTTCTGGCCGAACATGGCGACGTGTATGAGTTGCTCGAGGCACCTACGAACGCCGTGGTGCGTGCATTCGATGCCGCCGTTGTATTGACAACGGGATGGGCCGCGCCGCTGGGTGACCACGACGGCACCCCGCCGAGCGAACATCCCGAGCGACGCCGTGTGCGGCTCGTGGTCGTGGTGTGTGATGAAGGGGTGGCATCGGTATTGCGGTTTGCCGACGCGCCCGATGACATCGTCACCGACGCGGGTTCCGCTCGGGGGAGTCTGGCCGATGCCGTTGCGCATTTGTGGTTCGATCCTCCGGTGCATGCGAGCCCCCGATAACTTGATGATGTGAATCACGCGGGAGGCGACTTCGGCTCCGAGTCCGCATGGGCCGACGAGATTCGACGGCTCGCTCGCGAGCGTGACGCGGTGATCCTCGCGCACAACTATCAGGTGCCCGAGATCCAAGACATTGCCGATCATGTCGGCGACTCGCTCGCGCTCTCGCGGATTGCCGCCAAGGCAGACGCCTCCACCATCGTGTTCTGCGGCGTGCACTTCATGGCCGAGACCGCCAAAATTCTTAGTTACGACAAAACGGTGCTCATTCCTGATGCGGCTGCTGGCTGTTCGCTCGCCGACACCATCGATGCCGATCAGTTACGTGCGTGGAAGGCCGAGCACCCCGGTGCTGTCGTGGTGAGTTACGTCAACACAACTGCAGCGGTAAAGGCCGAAACCGATATCTGTTGCACGTCGTCGAATGCGGTGGACGTGGTGAACTCGATCCCGCGAGACACCGAAGTGTTGTTCTGCCCCGATCAGTTTCTTGGCGCGCACGTGCAGCGCGAGACGGGTCGCGACAACATGCACATTTGGATGGGCGAGTGCCATGTGCACGCCGGCATCACCTCTACCGACCTACGTGCGATTGTCGAATCTGAACCCGAGGCCGAGTTGTATATTCACCCTGAATGCGGGTGTGCGACATCGGCGATGTATTTGGCCGAAACGGGCGTTGTTCCCAAGGAGCGCACCAAGATTCTCTCCACTTCGGGGATGGTGGCGGCAGCGGAGCAAACCAAGGCGAAGAAGGTTTTGGTGGCAACCGAAACAGGCATGTTGCATCAGCTCACGAAGGCCAATCCGCTGACGATCTTCCAGCCAGTGAATCGCGCTGCGGTGTGTAAGTACATGAAGATGATCACACCCGAGAAGCTGTTGCGCTCGTTGCGTGACGGGGTGGATGAGGTGACGGTGCCACGCGACATTGCGGACAAGGCCCGCCTGTCGGTGGAACGCATGATCGCCATCGGCACCCCTTCGCGCACCAAGGAGTAGTTGCACGTGTCGACATTGCGTCGAGCAGTGGCCATTCCCGCGCAGTTGCACGCGCCCGAGTCGACCTGGACTCGTGAGGTCGACGTAGTGGTACTTGGTTCTGGCGCAGCAGGATTGGCGGCTGCGCTCGCGGCGCGCCCCGTACGCAAGGTACTCATTGTTACGAAGGACACCCTTGATGCCGGCAGCACTGCATGGGCGCAGGGTGGCTTGGCCGCCGTGCTCGACCCCGCAGACACCTTTGCCGAACACGTACGAGACACGGTGGACGCAGGTGCCGGCCTGTGTGACGAGCATGCGGTGGCGTCACTCGTGCGTGATGCACCAACGGCGATTGCCTATCTCGAGTCGCTAGGCGCTGCTTTTGACCCTGCTGTAGACGGATCGCACGCACTGACGCGCGAAGGTGGCCACTCGCATTCGCGCATTGTGCACTCGGGCGGCGATCAGTCGGGTGCCGAGATTCAACGAACGCTCGACGTCAACGCGATCAATGCCGGCGTCGAAGTGCTCGACCACGCATTTGCGCTCGACCTCGTCATGGCCGAGGGTCGTCGCAAAGTGGCGGGCGTGCGCATCGCCATGTTGCATCGTGATGGCACGGTGGCCAGCGTGGGCGTGGTGCATGCTCGCGCAGTGGTGATAGCTACGGGTGGATACGGTCAGGCGTTTGCAAGCACATCAAACCCACCAGCAGTGACTGGTGATGGTCACGCGCTCGCGATTCGTGCAGGACTGGCGCTGCGTGATGTGGAGTTCGTGCAGTTTCACCCCACGGTGTTATGGCGTGGCGTGGATGCAACCGGTCAACAGCCGCTCATTAGCGAGGCGGTGCGCGGCGAAGGCGCAGTGTTGTTGGACGCCGCCGGTGAGCGCATCATGCGCGGCGTGCACCCGCAAGAGGATTTAGCTCCACGCGACGTGGTGGCCCTGGCGATCAGTGCGCGTATGGCCCAAGCAGTTCGCGGTGTCGATGATCACGTATATCTGGATGCACGTGCCATCGGTGAGCGATTCGAGGAACGCTTTCCGTTTATCACGCAGTCATGCCGCGCGGCGGGCATCGAACCAACACGCGATCTCATTCCTGTTGCTCCAGCGGCGCACTACACGTGCGGCGGAATCGTGTCGAACATGGATGGCACCACCGCCGTTGAGGGTTTGTTTGCGGTAGGCGAGGTGGCCTACACCGGCGTGCACGGCGCGAATCGATTGGCCTCCAACTCACTTACCGAGAGCCTGGTGGTGGGCACGCGTGTTGGCCGCAATTTGGCTTGGCAGCTGCCAGGTGCGCCGCGATCGATTGATGACGATGGTCGTTCGGCAGCGTTGCTCGACGACGCGTTGCGTGCCCAGGTGCGTACGACCATGAGCAAGCACGTTGGTGTGTTGCGGACTCCCGATGGACTTGCTACGGCACTCGACGCACTCAGCGCGATAGTCGACAAGGCCGATACGTCGGTTGCTCCCACACGACGAAACTTTGAGGCCACTAATATCGCCACGATTGCGCTCGCCGTGTCGGCCGCAGCACAGGCGCGCACCGAAAGCAGAGGTTGCCACCGACGCACCGATGTCACTTCGCCGAGTGAGCGCTGGCGCATGCACGTGGATGTGTCGTTGCGCGATGGTCAGCTCATGCTCGATGGAGTGCCCGAGTGACGCACTCGATCAGTCCGAGCACTGCGGCGATGTTGCGTGATGCGGGGCTATCGATCGACGATGTCGTCTCTGTTGTGCAGCGTGCACTTCTTGAAGACTTGGTCGACGACGGCGACGTCACGACCGAGGCAACCGTGGCCGCCGATCATCGCAGTCGCGCCGTGTTTGCCAGCCGAGGTGCGGGAATAATCGCCGGCGTACCAGTGGCGATGGCTGCCATTGAAATGGTCGCCGGCTCAGTTGAGACACGCATTGAGCGCAGTGATGGTGCGCGCGTGGCACCGGGCGATGTGGTGCTGACCGTGGTCGGCTCCACGCGCGCGTTGCTCACCGCTGAACGCACGGCACTCAACCTGTTGTGTCACCTGAGCGGCGTGGCTACGGCAACGGGCAAGTGGGTAGAGGCACTTGCCGGCACGGGTGCCGATGTGCGCGACACACGCAAGACGATTCCGGGTTTGCGCGCGCTGCAAAAGTACGCGGTGCGTTGTGGCGGGGGCATCAATCACCGCATGTCGCTCGGCGACGCTGCCCTGATTAAGGACAATCACATCGTCGCCGCCGGCGGTGTGGATGCGGCGTTTCGCAAGGTGCGCGAGCGAAACCCCACCATTGCACTCGAGATCGAGGTGGACACGATTGAGCAATTGCGCACCGCGCTAGCCGCGGGTGCCGACCTTGTGCTGCTTGACAATATGGACCCCAAAATGTTGCGCGAAGCGGTGGCGGTTGCCGCTGCCCACGAAGCAGCAACAGGCAAGCCGGTGATCTGCGAGGCGAGCGGCGGGCTGACATTGAACAACGCCCACGACGTGGGTGCAGCTGGTGTGCGATTCGTATCGGTTGGTGCACTCACGCATTCGACTGTCGTGCTCGACGTCGGTCTCGACCTCGAGTCGCTGTAGCGCGTTAGACGGCGAGGGAGCGTTGGTGCACGTCGAGGCACGCTTCCACGAGCGTTGGCACGTACAGTTCGTGCGCTGCGTAGATAGCGCTGTGTCCTGCGTCGACGTGATACGCCTGTGCTTGCGGAATCACTTCGAGGAGTCGTTGCTGTCGTTCAACCGGCACCACGGTGTCTTGCAACGTCACGATCACCGAAGTGGGAACGTCGAGCGCAGGAAGCCACTCGAGTGAGTTGAAGTTGCCGATTGCGGTGCCAGCCTCGATGATGCGCCGCCAATCGTGTTCCGACATCTGTTGAATGGCCCAGGGTTCAATGCCTTCGCCTTTGCGTTGGAGATAGATCTGTTCGGTGAGCCAGTCGCGAGCCTGAGCAGGCGTGAGGCGGGCAAGGGCGGCGAGTCCACCAAGGCCGAGGAAACCGAGTCGCTCCTCGCGCGATGAAGTGAAATGCCCTGCGGTGGAACACAACACGAGTCCACGCACGCGCGACTCATGACGACGCCACATCAATTGGGCGATCGTGCCGCCCATGGAATAGCCGACGGGAATGAACGTATGAATGCCAAGCACATCGGCAAGCGCGGCTGCATCGTCGGCGCAGTCCTCGAGGCGAAATGAACCACGCGGGCGAATACCGCGACCGTGACCGCGATGATCAAGCGCAATGATGCGGAAATGTTCGGCAAGCGCGTCGAAGGCGGTGAACCAATTGAGGTCGGCGGTTGCAGTCCAACCGTGAAGCAGGAGCAACGTTGGTGCACCGGTTGGGCCGTCCAGTTCGCGCACGAATGTCTGGCCGCGAGCGGGGAGGTCGATGAGTCGACCCGGGGGCAATGCCATGGCTTACTGGGCTGAGGCGCCGAGCACCTTGACCTTGAGCTTGCCGTTTGGCGCCTCGTAGGTGACGGTGTCGCCGGCCGTCGAGCCGAGTAGCGCAGCGCCGAGTGGCGAGGCGGGACTCATCACGCTGATATCTGCAGATGCCGGCTGTTCTTCCACGTGGCCGATGAGGTACCGCTCTGCATCGTCGTCGCTATCCCCGTCGTACACGATCGTGACCACCGACCCAAGCCCGACCACGCCATCTGCGGCTTTGGGCACGATCTCGGCGTCGTCGAGGATCGACTCGATCTGGCGAATGCGGCCCTCCATGTGACCTTGCTCATCCTTGGCGGCATGGTAGTCACCGTTTTCCTTGAGGTCGCCAAGCAGTCGAGCCTTTTCGATCTTGTCGGCCACTTCGATGCGACCACGCGAGGTGAGGTCGGCAAGTTCTGCCGCGAGGCGATCGTGCGCAGCCTGGGAGAGCTGATGTTTGGCCATGCGCCAAAGGCTATCTGCGCTGAATTCTCCCTACGATGGATGGCCTATGTCGAAGACGTCGTCATCCCGCTCGCATCGCGTCGCCGTCGTGGGCGGCGACGGAATTGGTCCCGAAGTCATCGCCGAGGCATTGAAGGTGCTCGACGCCGCGGGCGTGTCGCTCGATACGCAGTCATTCGATCTTGGTGGCCATCGTTACCTGCGTGATGGCGAAGTGTTGTCTGACACGACCTTGAATGCGCTACGCGCCTTTGATGCGATCTTCGTTGGTGCTGTCGGTACGCCCGGGGTGCCGCCGGGCATTATCGAGCGCGGTCTGCTGCTGAAGATGCGTTTCGAACTTGACCTCTATATCAATCAGCGTCCCTATGCCGGGACCGCGCCTGGCCACACCACACCACACGAGTTCATCGTCATTCGGGAAAACACCGAGGGTTCCTATGCCGGCGAGGGAGGAGTGTTGCGCAAGGGCACGCCATTCGAAGTAGCCACGCAGGGCAGCGTGAACACTGCACATGGTGTGGAACGTTGCGTGCGGTACGCATTCGAGTTGGCAGCCTCGCGCCCACGCAAGCACGTCACATTGGTTCACAAGACCAATGTGCTCACCTTCGCCGGCGACTTGTGGCAGCGCACCTTCGATCGCGTCGCCGCCGAGTATCCGCACGTGTCGACTGCCTATAACCACATCGATGCGGCCTGTATCTATTTCGTGCAGGATCCGCATCGTTACGACGTGATCGTTACCGACAACTTGTTCGGCGACATCCTCACCGACCTTGCCGGAGCAGTGAGCGGCGGCATTGGTCTCGCATCGTCGGCCAACCTCAACCCGGCCCGCACGGGCCCCTCCATGTTTGAGCCCGTGCATGGTTCGGCTCCCGACATCGTGGGGACGGGTAAGGCCAACCCTGTTGCGGCGATCTTGTCGGCTGCGCACATGCTCGAGTTCCTTGGTGAACACCAGGCTGCGGCTGCAGTGCGGAGTGCGTGCGCCGAACCGGTGGTGGGGTCAACGAGCGAAATCGGTGACGTCATAGCGGCACGAGTTCGAGCCGGCGCCAAGCGATAGTTTTGACACGAGGGGGAACACGATGCCAATTACCACTACGCCGAAAATTTGGATGAACGGGTCGCTCGTCGACTGGGACAAGGCCCAGGTGCACGTGCTCACCCACACCCTGCACTACGGCACTGGCGTGTTCGAGGGTATTCGTGCGTACGAAACCGATAAGGGCCCAGCGATTTTCCGCCTCACCGACCACATCAAGCGTCTGTACAACTCCGCCCACATTCTCGGCATGGACATGCCGTATTCGGTGGAAGAAATCGTGCAGGCGACAAAGGACACTGTTGCTTCCACCGGCTTGCCGTCGTGTTACGTGCGGCCGATTGCGTACTACGGCTACGGCGAGATGGGTTTGAACACGCTGCCATGCAAGGTGGATATCGCGATTGCGTGTTGGCCGTGGGGTGCGTATCTGGGCGATGACGCCGTGGAAAAGGGCGTGCGGATGAAGATCTCGTCCTGGACGCGCCACGATCACAACACGATGCCGCCTGCAGCGAAGACCGTAGGCAACTACGTCAACTCGTCGCTCGCCAAGGTGGAGGCGTTGAAGGCCGGCTATGACGAGGCGATCATGCTTGCACCCAATGGACTCGTCGCGGAGTGCACGGGCGAAAACATCTTCTGCGTGCGCAACGGCGTCATTCTGACACCGCCCCTTTCGGCTGGCGCACTCGAAGGCATCACGCAGAACAGCGTGACGCGCATTGCAAAGGATCTGGGTTTTGACATTCGCGTGGACAACATCGCGCGCAGCGATCTGTACATCGCCGACGAGATCTTCGTCTGTGGCACTGCCGCAGAGGTGGGTTCCGTCAGCTCGGTTGATGATCGTGCCGTGCCGTGCCCCGGCCCGATGACCAAAGCGATTGCGACGACCTACGCCAAGGCCGTGCGGGGCCAAGACCCGCGCTACGCCGACTGGTGTGAACTGGCCAGGTAACCCACAACGTTGGCATTTGGGTCCTATTAGGGGGCCCATGCTCCGTGACGGTTTGGTGACATTTCCACAGTCGGAGTGGTCTCGTCCCCAGTTATCCCCCCGTTATCCACAGGTTTGGCTCGCCGGTGTTGTGAGGCGGCTCGCCGCCCGTCAGACTGGAGGGGTGAGGCACACCGCAGGAGCAGGGTTTCCCCAGATCGCGATCATCATTATTTCGTAGGCGTGCGTCATTCGACGTACGCCGAAGCCGCCCAACCGGGCGGCTTTTTTGTTCCCCCGAAACCGAGAAGAGAGTGACATGACGACAACGAAGCAAGCGACCGAGTTGGTGGAGGTGTTCGACACCACGTTGCGCGACGGCATGCAGGTGGAAGGCGTGTCGGCAACGGTGGAGGACAAACTGCGCATTGCCGAGCAACTCGATTATCTCGGCGTGCACTTCATTGAAGGTGGCTGGCCGGGCGCCAACCCCAAAGACATTGAGTTCTTCGCCCGCGCGCGCACTGAGCTCTCGTTGTCAGCATCCACGCTTGTGGCATTCGGCTCAACGCGACGTCCACTTGGAAAGGTGGACGACGATGCAACGTTGCGCAATTTGATTGAAGCCGAAACGTCCGCGGTGTGCATCGTGGCGAAGGCGTGGGATTACCACGTTGTACAGGCATTGCAAACGACGCTCGACGAGGGCGTGGCGATGGTCGCGGATTCGGTGAAGTATCTCGGTTCACATGGCCGTCGCGTGCTTGTCGACATGGAGCACTTCTTCGACGGCTATAAGGCAAACCCCGAGTTCTCGTTGCGCGTACTCGAGGCTGCCATCGTCAATGGCGCTACACACTTGGTGTTGTGTGACACCAACGGCGGGTCGCTGCCGAGCGAAGTGGGAACGATTGTTGCTGCAGTGAAAGCGCACATTGGCAACGATGCGACGATTGGTATTCACTGCCACGATGACACAGGTTGTGCTGTTGCGAATTCGCTCGCAGCTGTAGAGGGCGGTGCGCGTCACGTGCAAGGAACGTTGAATGGCCTCGGCGAGCGCACGGGTAACACCAACCTCACCACGGTGATTCCGAACTTGCAGCTGAAGATGGGCTATGTCTGCTTGCCCGATGGACGTCTTGCGCGCCTCACCGAGGTGAGCAACCACGTCGCCGAGGTACTCAATCGACCACTCAATCCGCAGGCCCCCTATGTGGGCGCATCGGCGTTCGCGCACAAGGCCGGACTGCACGTTTCGGCAATCGCACGTGCCAAGGATGCGTACGAGCACGTGTCACCGGAGCTCGTGGGCAATGGCACGCGCTTCTTGGTATCCGAAATGGCAGGTCGCGCCACGGTGACGATGAAAGCCGAGGAGCTTGGCCTGTCGATGGATGGCCCAGCCGTGAATCAGGTGATCGACGACCTGAAGCGCCTCGAACACGAGGGATATCACTTTGAGGCCGCAGACGCATCGCTCGAGTTGTTGATGCGTCGTGCGACGGGCTGGAAGCAGTCGTTCTTTGAGGTGGAGTCGATGCGGGTTATTACCGACGAGCTGGCCTCTGGAGAGTTCAACACCGAGGCCACGGTCAAGGTGTGGGTGGGGGAAAAGCGCGAGGTGTCTACCGCAGAAGGCAACGGACCCGTTAACGCCATCGACAAGGCGCTGCGCGCCGCGCTGATGGCGCATTATCCGGCCCTCGAGCGCGTGCATCTGACCGACTACAAGGTGCGCATCTTGGATTCATCGTCAGCGACGGGTGCAGTGACCCGCGTGCTGTTGGATGCTTCGGACGGTCGTCAGGCGTGGACCACGATCGGCGTGTCGGCCAACATCATCGAGGCGTCGTGGCGCGCGCTCGAAGAGTCGTTGGTGTACGGGTTGCTGCACGCGAAGTAGGCTCGCCCTACGTATGGCAGCCCCCAAGCACACTCCGGTCAACCCCATTGCGCGGCCCCGCGCATACGAATCGCCCAAGCATGTGCCCGCGCGGTGGATGGCGGGCCGACCCGGCGAGATTGAGGGCCGTCAACCCCACGGCGAGCGCCTCGGTTTTCAAGGCCCCGACCAGGGCTATGCATTAACTCTTGCTCGGCTCGTGCAGGATCAGATCCGCCTGCAGCAGGGCGAGCTGCTCGACGACGCGGTGCGCGGCACGGTGGCAATTGCACTGCGGCGCGCCTCTCGCTACGGACGCGCGCCGGTGATGCACGACATTCGTTTTGCCCTCACGTTGTGGGGCTGGACGCTCGAGTCGCCGCCGGCAGATCTCGTGGTGCGGCGACGTGAGGCATTTGTCGGTTGCGGCAGTGTGTTGCACGGCTACACCGATGCGCGCGATCTCGCCGACATGGTGCCGGAAACCACGCTTTCAATGACGCCTGAGCAACTGGCATCGTCGATGCCCGGCTCGTGGCGTGCACTTGCCGGCGCCTAAACCGCGTATTGCTCCAAGTCGGCAAGCGACACGAATTCCAGCGAGCGGATATGGGTTGCAGCCAGATCGACGCGCGGCGCCATGCCCGCCTCGAGCGCTTCCTGCCAGCGCGGCGCACATAAACACCACTTGTCGCCCGCGCGCAGGCCGGGAAATCCGTAGTGCGGCATCGGCGTTGATAAGTCGTTGCCCGCTCGTTTGGAGAACTCGAGAAACTCGTCGGTGACGATTGCGCACACGGTGTGCACGCCGTGGTCGTCACCGCCCGTTTCGCAGAGCCCTGTGCGATAGAAGCCTGTCATCGGCGAGGTACAACACGATGCGAGAGGTTCGCCGTAGACGTTGAGTTGCGTGGTGTTCGACACGCGTGCACCATATCCCTTCTCCTGTGTGCCCCGCGCTACCGAGGTAGCCTCGTGGCGTCATGACTTCGCCGCGTTACCGCTTCGCGCCGTCTCCTACCGGGTACTTCCATGTGGGCGGCGCACGCACGGCGCTTTACAACTGGTTGCTTGCCCTCAAGCACGGCGGCACCTTTGTTCTTCGAATTGAAGACACTGACGAGTCGCGCAACAAGCCAGAGTGGACCGACGGCATCATCGACGCGCTGGCATGGCTGGGCATTCAATCCGACGACCCGCACTTTGAAGGACCGTACTTTCAGTCGGCCAATGCCGCCGAGCACGTGGCTGCGGCTCAGCGTCTGTTCGCCGCTGGACATGCCTACTACTGCGATCTCACGTCTGAACAGATTCAGGAGCGTGCTAAGGAGCGCGGCGGCACGGGCTATGACGGCTACTCGCGGGATCGCGGGCTTGGCCCTGGGCCTGGACACGTGTTGCGTTTCCGCGTGCCCGCAGGCACCACCGTGGTCAACGACGTCGTGCGCGGCGAAGTGGCGTTCGACAACACCACGATCGAGGACTTCGTGCTCCTGCGCGGCAACGGCACGCCGGTGTTCCTCATTGCCAATGTCGTCGACGACATGCTCATGAAGATCACCAATGTGATCCGCGCAGAAGAGCACCTGCCCAACACACCGAAGCAGCAGATGCTGTTCGAAGCGCTCGGCGCGACAGTGCCCATATGGGCCCATGTGCCGGTGCTCGTCAATGAGCAGCGCAAGAAGCTTTCCAAGCGCAGGGACAAGGTGGCTGTTGAGCAATACCGCAGCGAAGGCATTCTCGCCGATGCGATGGTCAACTATTTGATGACGCTTGGCTGGGCGCCGACGGGGGACACCGAGATCGTGGACTGGTCGACGATCGTCGACCAGTTTGCACTGGAAGACGTGAACCATTCGCCCGCATTCTTCGACATCAAGAAGTTGCTCGCATTCAATGGCGAATACATCCGCAAGATGTCACTTGAGGACTTCCTCGCCGCATCCCAACCGTTGCTGACGAGTAGCGATGTGCCGTGGCGGCATGCCAACTTCAATCTCGATACCTTTCGCGCGATGGCACCACTCGTGCAAACTCGCGTGTCAACCATGGCCGAGGTCGTTCCTATGGTCGACTTTCTCTTCCTCGACGACGCTCCACGTGATGACGCCGCTTTTGCCAAGGCATTTGGTGCCGAGTGGGCAGTGAGCGCCATGACCGACATCGTTGAGGCATTCGGGTCATGTGCATGGCATTCCGAGGCCATCAAGACCGTTGTCGAGCAGGCGGGGGAGTCGCGAGGGGTGAAACTCGGCAAGGTTCAGGCACCCGTGCGTGTTGCCGTCACCGGCCGTGCGGTCGGTCCGCCTTTGTTTGAATCGATTGAACTGTTGGGCCGCGACGAAACCGTGCGCCGCATTCGTCTCGCACTCGCGTCGGTATGAAACGGGCAATTCGCCTCATCGTCATCTCGTCAGTCGTTGCCATCGCGTACTTCGCCATAACCGTTGTGCAGGTGTGGCGAGTGGGAACTAATGATCAGTCCCGACCGGTTGATGTAATCGTCGTAATGGGTGTCGCGCAATATGACGGGCGCCCCTCGCCACAACTCCAAGCGCGGCTCGATCATGTCCTCACTTTGTGGCGCGACGGTGTTGCCGACATTGTCGTGACGACCGGCGGCAACCAACCCGGCGATCGCTTTACCGAGGCCGAAGCCTCGGCTAACTATCTGCAAGAGGCCGGCGTTCCCGAGTCGGCAATCCTTCAGGAAACCGTTGGCTCCTCAACCTACGAATCGATTGAGGGCGTGTTTGCGCTACTCAGTGTGCGCGACATGGATCGCATCATGATCGTCACCGACGCTTACCACGCATCGCGCTCGCGCATGATCGCGCAGGACTTTGGCCTCGAGACCTATGTGTCGGCCACGCCATATTCGGTGATATCGGGCAGCGAGAATGCACGGCTCCACGCCAAGGAAGCCGCAGGCATCGCCCTCGCGCAGGTGATCGGCTTTCGGGCCCTTGACCGCCTCTCGCGTTAGCGCTCGGTGTCAGTCAATTCGTCGGCTTGGTATCCTTGCTGCACCGCTCTGGGGAGTGGTGTAACTGGCAACACAGCAGATTCTGGTTCTGTTATTCAGGGTTCGATTCCTTGCTCCCCAACCATGTGTAGGCAAGTGACCTGTAAGAAATGTGGCAAGGCCTCGTGGTCCGGCTGTGGCGCACATGTCGAACAGGTGCTCGCCGGTATCGCCCCTTCTGATCGTTGCCAGGGGCACGCGGATGAGCCGAAGGGCCCGGGGATTCTCGCCCGAATTTTCAAACGATAGATTGATCGCTTCTCAGGCTCCCATCGTCTAGTGGCCTAGGACACCACCCTCTCAAGGTGGCGGCACGGGTTCAAATCCCGTTGGGAGTGCCAATTGGTTGATCAGGTTGAGTCAGTGAGTCGAGTTGCTCATGACTGCACTTGTTCGCTCAACAGCAGTGAGCCGTGATTCGAGAGGAAAGCCTGTCAGGCGCTCTACTGAATCAGCGTGGACGAGGTATTGATCTTCGAGTTTGACACCTTGGTGCGATTGTGGATCACCAACGTAACTTTCGATGCATAACACCATGTTTTGCTGGATCTCGCCAGGGAAATCGTAGGTGCCATCTGACGCTACGCGGGGCACGTTGGGGTATTCGCCACACATTCCGATTCCATGAGCCAGTACGTAGTAACCGTATTCGCGGTATCGCTCGGGTACCTCGAAGGCACTTCGGGCGAAGTCCTCGAAACTGCGCCCAGAGGCAAGGTTTGCCGCGTTGTGTTCGAGTTGTTCGAGGGCGATCCCGTACAGCGTTCGCTGAGTCTCGGTGGCTTCAACGTCACCGCAAATAAAGGTTCGAGAGAAATCAACGGCGTAGTTCATGACGCCGAGAGCGTCAGTGTCCAGACAAACGAGGTCCCCTGCTTGCATCACAGCATCTGAGGATTCGTGGAAGTAGGGGAATGTTCGCACTCCACTCTGAAAAAGCCGCGTCGAGACGTACTCGCCATTTCGTGCGATGAGTCCCCGATGAAACTCTGCCCACACTTGGTTCTCAGTTGCACCTGGCCTGATCGCTGAAACAAGTTCTGCGGTGGCGAGCTCGACTTCCGCGATGGCATAACGCATCACATCGATCTCGAGTGGCTGTTTGATCATTCGAGCCTGTTGGAATACGGAGGTGGCATCGGAGAGCGCCACCGTTCGTTTTCGAAGTGCATCAGTGAAGTGAAAATCAACAGACTCGACTGCAAGCGTCAAGTTTCCCCGCCCCTGCACTTCACCCAGAATCGCAACAATTTCATCAGCGAATTTTTCGCCGTTCTGTTGAAAATATGGTGAACTCACTGCAGTGATTCCCGTCGAAGTACGAATCTCGGTGATGGTGGGGATTCCCGCAGCCAAGTGTTCTCCGAGGTTGAACTCGAACAGGATCGTGGGACCGTCAACACAGTGCAACAGGAAGCGCGATGGACCCATCATTCCAAACACCGTCATGTTCCTCGACCCTGTCGCATACAAGATGTTGATGGGGTCAGAAGTCAAAACCGCCGAGACGTTCATGGCCCGCATCGTTGATGAGAGTCGCTCGTGACGTTGCCGTTGTAGGGCGGCAACGTCGATCACAGTACCCATACGCCAATCGTAATAACCGATTCTGGTGGTCTAGATGTTGGGACGGTAATTTGACCACGGCATTGCATGTTCCAGTTGGGCAGCAATGCGAATGAGCAGGTCGTCGCGTCCGTATGCAGCAACGAGTTGTACGCCAATGGGTAGTCCCTCGCTGGTGCGATGGAGTGGCAGGGAAATGGCGGGTTGACCACTGACGTTGAACGGTTGGGTGAAGCCAAGGAATTCTCCGGCAGTACGCATGGGTGCCAGAGGGGACTGCGGATCATTGGCGAATGAGCCGATTGGCAGTGGTAGTTGCGAAAGCGTCGGAGTCACGAGGATGTCGAAGCCATCTGCCCACCACTGTGCAATCGCGCGGCGATAGACGGCGGTGTCCTGAATTGCTTGGGCGTAATCGGTGGCGGTCATTGCCTTGGCGTAGTCGGCCATTTTCCAGTTCATCAATTCAAAGTCGTCTTGGTTGACCGGTCGGTCGAGTTGTCGTTGCACGGTGTTGATGGCAACCGACATGTTGGTGCTCCACAATGCGAGAAAGCGTGTGCCGGCCCTTGCGTCGCTGAGTGCTGCGGGCGAAGAGGTTTCGATTGCGTGGCCAAGCGACTCGAGCACGCTCATGGTGTGATGGACGGCGGCAATGCAGTCGTGATGCACGGGTGCACCGTCGGCGCGCGTGGTGAGGAAGCCAATGCGCAGGCGTCCGGGGTCTGCGCCTACTTCTTGGAGGTATGGGCGCGTGGGGGCGGGTGCAATGACACGGTCGCCGACACCGGGGCCATGAGTTGCGTCGAGCAACGCTGCGCAGTCTCGCACCGTGCGAGTAACGACGTGTTCAACACCGAGGTTGGTTTCGTCGCGGGATGGCGCGGCCGAGATGCGGCCTTGGCTCACCTTTAAACCGACGAGTCCGCAGCAAGCTGCGGGAACGCGAATGGAGCCACCCCCATCGCTGGCGTGTGCGGCAGGCACGATGCCGGCGGCAACCGCGGCGGCACTGCCTCCGCTTGAGCCGCCAGCCGTGCGGGTTACGTCCCACGGGTTGAGGGTGGGGCCCCAGGCTTCGGGCTCGGTGGTGGGCGTGGCACCAAACTCGGGGCTGTTGCCACGTCCGTATATAAGGAGTCCTGCGTCGATGTAGCGCTGCACGAGCGTGGTGTTGTGGTCACAGGTATATGCGGCAGCCTTGAGCGCTTTATTGCCGTTAGAGAGCCGCGTGCCGGTCATCGCGGCGTGTAGGTCTTTGAGAATAAATGGCACACCGCGGAATGGTTGGCCAGAGTCGGGTAGGGAAGCGGCGGCGTGTCGCGCCTGATCGAACCACGTCCAGGTGAGGGCATTCAGTTGCGGGTTGAGGCGTTCGGCACGTTCAATGGACGCATCGAGTAACTCGAGCGGTGTGGCGTTGCCGTTGCGAACGAGAGCAGCCTGATCGGTTGCATCGAGCCATTGCGTGTCGTCAGCCAGTGAACCCATCGTTCCCCCGTTCGATCGTGGCGTGCGTGGTGCTGAGTAGTGTGACGCGGTGGTGTCTGAGACTTCGCCGCCCCTGAAAGTTACTGCGTCCGATGTGATGCGCTCGACGCCCGCGCGGCGCGTGCTCTTGGCGAGTCTTGCGTTCTACATGGGCTTGATGCTGCAAGCGGCAACATTGGGCAAGCACATCTTCGATATCACGGGTCGCGAGATCGACATTGGCTGGCTGGGTCTTGCCGAGTTCGCCCCTGTCGCGTTGTTTGTGTTGCTGTCTGGCAGCGTCGCCGATCGATTCAACCGCAAGGTGGTGTCGGCCGTGGCGCTCGGGGGCGAGCTCGTGTGCACGACGGCGTTGACGGTGTATGCACTGAGTGAGCCGACAGCGGTATGGCCATTCTTTCTGATTGCCTTCCTCTTTGGCACCTCACGGGCGTTTCTTTCGCCGGCTATTCGATCGATCTATCCAATGGTGGCCCCACCTGGAGGATTGCCGCAGGTCATTGCCATCTCGTCGGCCGTGTTTACGGGAGCGATGATCGTGGGTCCGGCGCTTGCAGGACTGCTCTACAGCATTCACCCGGCAATGTCGTATGGCGCGACATCAGCGTTCATTCTGGTTGGCATTGTCGGCATTCTGCGCGTGTCGCTGCCCAAGGTGGAACAGCCACAGGTAACTGAACGGCCAAGTGTTCGCACCGCCATGGAGGGCCTGTTCTTTATCCGTCGAACTCCGGTCTTGTTGGCTGCAATTTCACTCGACTTGTTTGCGGTCTTATTTGGCGGCGCGGTTGCGTTGTTGCCTGCGATTGCCGAGAAGCAGCTGGGAGTGGGTGATGTGGCCTATGGGTGGTTGCGCGCCGCGGTGGGAATTGGGTCGGCGGGTACTGCGGCGTTTCTTGCCATCGCGCCGTTGCGCCGTCATGTTGGCAAGTGGCTATTGCTCTCAGTAGGGCTATTCGGGCTTGGCACGATCGTCCTTGGATGGACCAACTCGTATCTCGTGGCATTTGCAATGGTGGTGCTCATCAGTGGCGCGGACATGGTGAGTGTGTTCATTCGCTCCTCGATCACGCCGTTGGTTACTCCCGACTCGAAGCGAGGTCGCGTGTCGGCTGTGGAGAATGTCTTTATCGGTGCCACGAACGAACTTGGCGCATTTAAGCAAGGGGCTTTGTCGCAGGGCATCGGCCTCCCGGCCACGGTGATCAGCGGCGGCATTCTGACGCTTGGTGTTGTGGGTGTGTGGTGGAAGAAGTTCCCGACCCTGCGGGATATTGACCAGTTCAGTGATCTGGACACCCCGGAGAACCCGACCGCATAACGCACGAGCACTCAAGTAGTTTCGTTGCTCGTGGAAAAACAGTCGAGGTGGCAGTCTCTCGTTGACGAGTTCAAGGCATTCGTCAACCGCGGCAGTGTGGTCGATTTGGCCGTCGCCTTTGTTATGGGCGCAACGTTTAAGACGGTGATCGACGCATTTGCCGGAGACGGTCAGGGCAATCCAGGTGTGCTCGGCGGATTGATTGGCGCGATGTTCGGTGGCTCGCAGCCCAACTTCAATGATGTGGGAGTCACGCTGAACGGCAGTTTTATTCCATTCGGTGCGATGCTGACCGCTCTCGTCAATTTTGTTCTTGTGGCATTCGTGTTGTTTTTTGTGGTGAAGGCGTATTCTCGCTTCCGCAAGTCTCAGCCGGCTGAGACCACGAACGAGTTGCTGGCCTCAATTCGTGACGAATTACGTGAGCAGAAGAAGTAGCCGAGTGAAGTTTCGGTTGGTGGCGCTTGCCGCCGTTGCGTCCATGGGGTTGTCCTCCTGTGGCGTGCTGGATGCGCTCACGGGTAACGACGGCTATGTCGATGGAGTGGGGCGAATTCCGGGTGGCGACTTCAACAGTCTGATCACGTTGCCCGAGGGTGTCGTCGTTGACTTTCCCGAGCTGCTTGGCGAGATGGTTGGCCCGCAGGTTGAGGGGTCGCGCGTGCTGCTAGTGGGCGACTCCATCTTCGCCAGTACCTCTCGCCGCTACGGCAACGAGATGTGTGACACGCTCACGAAACTGGGCTGGCAGGTGGCGGTGGAGGCCGAGGCGGGCAGGTTTGTGGACTTTGGTCAGAAGGTATTGCGCTCGCGCCAGGGCGAGGGGTGGGATGCCATTGTCGTGTTTCTCGGCACCAACTACGACGGCAACGAGATGAACTATGAAACACGCCTTCGCGACATCGTTGAAATCGTCTGGCCGACGCCGATTGTGTTGCTTACCACCGCGATGTTCCGCGAGACGCAACGCGAAGTCAACAACGTTGTGGTGCAAATGAAGGACGATTACGACAACGTGACCGTGTTGGATTGGGAAAAGATCGCCGAGACGCCAGGGGTGATTTCAAATGATCGGGTGCATCTCACGGCCGACGGCCGTGCGGTATTGGCCACTGCTGTAGCGCGCGCACTCGAGTTTGCTCCAGATCGCAACAATGGCAAATGTCTTGATTCGCGTTTCACCGATGATTCGGAAGTGCTTGACGACGATGAGATCATCCCCGTTGAGACAGCGGTGCCGACGGAAGCCGTAGTGGATACCACGGTTGCGACGCCAGAGCCCGAATCGTCGACATCGGTACCGTGACGCCCGACGGGATCGGACTACGTTGTGCCGATGCCCATGAACCTTGGAATCTTCACCTCCACGCGCGACAACTCAATTGACGGCCTCGTCGCCGAGGCGCGCCAGGCCGAGCGTGATGGTTTTGCCTCGTATTGGATGCCGCAGATTTTTGGCCCCGATGCGCTTACCACGCTTGCAGTGATTGGCCGTGAGGTGCCGCGCATCGAGTTGGGCACCAGTGTCGTACCCACGTATCCGCGACACCCGATGATGTTGGCCCAGCAGGCCACGACAACGAACGCAATCGTTGGTGGTCGTCTGTGTTTGGGTATTGGGCTCAGTCACAAAGTGGTGATTGAGGACATGATGGGCATGTCATTCGACAAGCCACTTCGTCACATGCGCGAATACCTGTCGATCCTGATGCCGCTCATCGAAGAGGGCAAGGTGTCATTTGCGGGAGAGACGCTCACCGCACACGCAGGAATTTCGATTCCGAACGCGTCGCGCAGTGGTGTGGTGGTTGCTGCACTCGGCCCGCAAATGCTTACGCTTGCCGCTGCGAAGACCGACGGCACGCTGACCTGGTGTACCGGACCGGAGACGTTGCGCACCCTGACCATTCCCACGATCACTGAAGCGGCGAGTCGCCTGGGTCGCCCGAGCCCGCGCGTGATTGCGGCGCTACCCGTGTGCGTGACCGCCGACGTGACGGGAGCACGTGCCCGCGCTGCAGAGATATTTGCGGTGTATGGACAGCTGCCGAGTTACCGCGCCATGCTCGACCACGAAGGTGCCGCCGGCCCGGCCGACATCGCTATCGTCGGGACAGCCGCTGAAGTATCGGCACGCATTGCGGCGTTGGCCGACATTGGCGTCACCGATTTTGCCGCTGTTGAGTTTGGCGCAACGCCGGATGAAATTGCTGCGACGCGCGACGCGGTGCGATCGCTGCTGTAGTCGGAACTACTTGATCTGAAGTGGCACGCCCGGGGTGGCATTGACCATGTCGAAGAAGTCGTTGCCCTTGTCGTCGACCACGATGAATGCGGGGAAGTCCTGCACCTCGATCTTCCATACCGCTTCCATGCCGAGTTCGGCATACTCGAGCACCTCGACCTTGGTGATGCAGTCGAGTGCGAGTCGGGCAGCTGGCCCGCCAATAGAACCGAGGTAGAAACCGCCATAGGTTTTGCAGGCCTCGGTCACCTGGCGTGAACGATTGCCTTTGGCCAACATCACGAAGCTGCCGCCTGCTGCCTGAAACTCGCCCACGTAGGCGTCCATGCGCCCTGCGGTGGTAGGACCAAACGAACCCGACGCATAGCCTTCGGGCGTCTTTGCCGGACCTGCGTAATACACACAGTGATCTTTCATGTACTGCGGTAGGCCGTCGCCGGCCTCAAGGCGTTCGCGAATCTTGGCGTGCGCAATGTCGCGCGCCACGACCATTGGACCCGAGAGCATGACGCGTGTCTTGACTGGATACTTGGAGAGCGTGTCGCGAATTTCGGACATGGGTCGGTTGAGGTCGATTGCCACAACGTCGGCGGCGAGATCGTCTTCGGTGATCTCGGGCAGAAAGCGCGCGGGATCGGTCTCGAGTTGCTCGAGGAAGATGCCCTTCGCATTGATCTTGCCGAGCGCCTGGCGATCGGCACTGCACGAAACGGCCATGGCCACAGGACAACTGGCGCCGTGGCGTGGAAGACGAATCACGCGCACGTCGTGGCAGAAGTATTTGCCACCGAATTGCGCGCCGATACCGGTCTGCTGGCTGAGCTTTAGCACCTTGGCCTCGAGGTCAATGTCGCGGAAAGCGTGGCCGAGGCGCGACCCTTCGGTTGGTAGCGAGTCCAAGTAGCGCGTGCTGGCCAACTTGGCAGTTTCGACGGCGTGTTCTGCAGACGTGCCGCCAATAACGACGGCGAGGTGATAGGGCGGGCAGGCTGCAGTGCCGAGCGTCTTCATCTTGTCGAACAACCAGGGCAGCAACGCTTTCTCGTTAAGGAGTGCCTTGGTCTCCTGAAACAAATAGCTCTTGTTGGCCGAGCCGCCGCCCTTAGCAATAAACAGGAACTTGTACTCGTCGCCGTCGACGGCCTGCACCTTGATTTCGGCGGGGAGGTTGGTATTGGTGTTCACCTCTTCATACATGGTGAGCGGCGCCAGTTGGCTGTAGCGCAGGTTGCTCGTTTGGTACGTGTTGTAGATCCCGCGCGACATTGCCTCTTCGTCGCCACCACCGGTGAA
>Ga0164293_10001165_pt1 | contig 22057 bp, 22 predicted proteins | sample GEODES118metaG_FD_111487 | JGI IMG/M metagenome (GOLD analysis project Ga0164293, IMG submission 111487) | Eutrophic lake water microbial communities from Lake Mendota, Wisconsin, USA - GEODES118 metaG | ecosystem: Environmental > Aquatic > Freshwater > Lake | place: USA: Lake Mendota...
GTTGGGCGACTGACGCTTGACGTCCTCGCTACCCATGTAGACCACGCACTCCATTCCATAGCGCGCACACACTGTGGCCGTCGCCACGCCATGCTGCCCAGCGCCTGTTTCGGCAATGATGCGGCGCTTGCCCATCCGGCGCGCGAGCAAGGCCTGACCCAAACTGTTGTTGATCTTGTGGGCACCCGTGTGATTCAAGTCTTCGCGTTTGAACCAGATCTGCGCTCCGCCAAGTTCTTCGGACCAGCGGCGCGCGTGATAAACCGGCGTCGGACGACCGACAAAGTGCTTGAGTTCGTACTCGAACTCAGCCAAGAAATCAGGATCATTGCGATATTTGTCATAGGACAAACGCAACTCCTCGATCGCCTGCATGAGGGTTTCTGCTGCAAATACACCGCCGTAAGGACCAAAATGCCCTTTGGCATCGGGAAAGTCATAGGGTTTCATGACCGGATCTCCAGATCAGACCGAGCTACACCGGCAACAATATGCCAAGCGCGTAAAGACAGATAAAGCATAGATTTTACCAGTGTGTCATTAGAAAAGCCTTACCCAATCCCTCAATTCACGTGCTTTTAACGCGCCTTAACGCGCAAAAGCCCAAAGATCAGGTTAACCGTCTTTCTGCTGTCAACACACCACTTACCTCTCTCAACGCCAACAAAACACGTTGCAATTCACCGCCATCGTGGATTTCAACAGTAAAAGACATATAAGCCATGGATGCCTTACTGTGGGTATTGACCCCCACCACATTCAAACGGAGCCGTGCAAAGACCTCGGACAAATCCCTCAGCAAGCCGGCACGATCCTGCGCTTGTACATGCAAATCGACAGGATAAAGAGTTTGGGCCTCTGCTTGACCCCAAGTCACATCGATCACACGCTCAGCTTGCCGGGCTTTTAGCGTCAAAAAGCTCGCGCAATCGGCTCGATGAATCGACACTCCCCGCCCCCGTGTCACAAAACCCGAAATAGCATCGGGTGGCGCGGGCCGGCAGCACCTCGCCAACTGCGTCATCAGAGAGTCAACGCCAACCACCAACACGCCGCTTTTTGTACCCGCACCGCCACGCTCGGCCCTGGAACCGTGCACAACCAGAGACTCTAGACTAGGCTCGGCCACAACTGCGAGTGGCTGGAATACAGCGTCAATTTGTCGCAAACTGAATTCTTCTTTGGCGACCGCAACATACAAATCATCGGCCTGAACAAAACCAAGCTGTTGCGCAAGCTGCTCTAAATTGATGGCTGTTTTACCTAGCCGTTGCAATTCTTTTTCCACCAGAGCATGACCCTGGGTAATACGTTGCTGCAGTTCAATGGCATTGAACCATGCGCGTACTTTGGCTCGAGACCTAGGACTCGCCAAAAACCCGAGTTGCGGATTGATCCAATCGCGTGACGGACCGCCCGACTTGGTGGTCACAATCTCCACAGTCTGACCAGTTTGTAATTGCGTTTGCAAAGGCACCATCTGACCATCGATGCGCGCACCCCGGCAGCGATGACCCAAATCTGTATGTAAGTAATAAGCGAAGTCAACCGGCGTCGCGCCTGCAGGTAACTCAATCACGCGCGCCTGGGGCGACAGGACGTAAATACGTTCTTCAGGCGGTTTAGACAAAAGCACGGCGGAACCCCGCTTAGTCACTGAGACTGAGTCCAGCGTCGAAGCAGCCGCCGTACCAGCACCCACTCCTGGTCGCTGCGCTACTTCGGTGTTCCAAGCCAACAACTGTCTCATCCACGCCAATTGGCGATCATATTGATCTGTCGCCGCCGTCGCCCCGTTTACGCCAGAGCGAGGACTTTCCTTGTATCGCCAATGAGCGGCCATCCCGAACTCTGCAAATTCGTGCATGGCGCGTGTCCGTATTTGCACCTCAAACGGTCGACCACTCTCGTCGGCAACGACCGTATGCAGTGAGCGATAGCCATTAGGCTTAGGACGCGAGATGTAGTCATCAAACTCGTCAGCCATCGGCACCCAAAGCTCGTGAACCAGTCCTAGCGCGTTATAACAATCTCTTTCCGTTTGCACGATGATCCGCATCGCACGTACATCGAACAATTGACTAAAGTCGAGTTCTTTCTGATGCATCTTGTTGTAGATGCTGAAAATGTGTTTTGGTCGCCCCGTGATGTCGGCGACGATTTCCATTTTCTTGAGAGCCACTGACAACTGATGCACTGTTTGCGCAATGAACTGCTCGCGTTCCGTGCGTTTTTCCTCAAGCAAACCAGCAATTTCTTTGTATCGCACCGGTTCCGTAAATCGGAATGCCAGATCTTCCATTTCCCACTTGATCTGCCAAATACCCAGACGGTTGGCCAAAGGCGTGTAAAGATCCAACGTTTCTCGCGCAAGATCAGGCTTGCAAGGGACTTTGGCGCTTGCATGCCAACGTAGTGTCTGGAGTCGCGAGGCGAGCCTTAACAACACAATACGCAAGTCCGCGGCCATGGCCAACAGCATTTTGCGCAACATTTCTTTTTGTAACGGGGCGTCTTCAGATCCATCACTCGCACCACTTGCAATACCGCTGAGCCGCAACAGCTCGCGGGCTCCTTGCACGAGACGACCGACTTCGGCGCCAAATTGTTCCTTGATAGGATCGGTATGCCGCCCCCGATTCAAGTCGGGCTGCAAAATTTCGGAGGACGACACTAATAACGCAGCAGTGCGCGTCGCGGGATCGGCCTGCATCCCGGACAAAATACTGGCCGAACCCAGCGCATGATCTATCAGCCGCTCACCCGTGGGTGTGCACCGATCACCGAGCGCTTGGCTGGCCCACTGTACCGCCTGGCGAAACAACGCCTGATCGTCTTCTGTCATGTCGACGGTCAGGGTGGTTACATCAAATTGTTGCTCAGACGATACCAAGTGTGCAGAATAAAAAGGGGCGTGATTTAGACAGCGGCAGTCACGACGATTTCAACTTTATAGTCGGGACCGGCGAGACGTGCTTCGATCGTAGCGCGCGGTGGCGCATTGCCGGCAGGCACCCAGGCTTCCCACGCCTTGTTCATGCCATCGTACTCGGTGATATTGGCAACAAATACTTGCGCCATCAAAATTCGGGTTTTATCCGTACCCGCTTCTGCAAGCAAAGCATCAATCGCAGCCAGCACTTGAGCCGTTTGTCCGGTCACGTCTTGCTTTGTATCATTGGCAACCTGCCCTGCCAAATACGCCACGCCGTTATAGACCGCCATATCGGAAAGTCGCTTGCCTACATTGACACGTTTGATGTTACTCATTGTTTTTCCTTGAATTAAAAATGGTGCTTTATGCACTAAAGGGTTGGACAGATTAGGCGGGTGGGAGTTCAAAGACCTGTCGCAAGTATGCAAGATAGGCTTTGTCGTCGCACATGGTTTTTTCAGGCGCGTCTGAAACTTTGGCTACGGGCTGTCCGTTACAGCGCACCATCTTCATCACAATCTGGAGTGGCTCGTGGCCTAAGTCATTGGTCAAATTCGTACCAATACCAAACGCAGTTTTGCAGCGTCCGGCAAAGCGACGCGTTAATTCAATCGCGCGCGGAAATGTTAACGCATCTGAAAAAATCAAGGTCTTGGTCTGGGGATCGACACGATTGACTTTGTAGTGGGCGATCATGCGCTCGCCCCAATCGAACGGATCACCAGAGTCATGACGCGCGCCATCGAAAAGCTTGCAAAAATACATATCGAAATCGCGTAAAAATGCGGCCACACCATACACATCGGAGAGGGCAATCCCTAGATCTCCCCGATACTCCTTGGCCCACGTGTCCAAAGCAAATACTTGCGAATCACGCAACCGTGGGCCGAGTGCCTGACACGCCTGCAAATACTCATGCGCCATCGTCCCTAAGGGCAATACACCATGACGCATCGCAAACCAAACATTACTGGTACCGGCAAAATGCTTGCCCATCTGGGCTTTCATGGTGATGACGACCTCTTCGTGCCACTCGCGCGAAAACCGGCGTCGCGTGCCATACTCGGCCACCCTAAAATCATCGAGATCCGTCGCTTCGAGTACAAGCTTCATTTTTGTTTGAAGTCGTTGACGTCCTTCTTCCCAGTCTGGATTCGTACAAGTCCGGCGGAAATACACCTCATTGACAATGGCCAGCACTGGTATCTCAAACAAAATCGTGTGTAGCCAGGACCCTTTAACTTGGATCTCAATCTCTCCCGGCAACGCACCCTCCGAGACTGTGATGCACTTTTCTGGCAAATGAAATAAACCCAGAAAATCGATGAAATCGCTTTTGATAAAGCGCAACCCGCCCAGATACGCGAGCTCGTCTTCGCTAAAGCGCAACTGGCACAAGCGGTGGATCTCCGCCCGAATTTCGTCCAGATACGGACGCAAATTGATCCCGGGTGTACGGCACTTGTAGCGATACTCGACCTGCGCCGCAGGGAAGTGGTGCAACACCACCTGCATCATGGTGAACTTGTAAAGGTCAGTATCCAGCAGGGATTTAATGATCATGAGCTATTTTTAGGAATTTTTTTGAACATTAGCACAGCCACCTCACTTCTTAGGGGTATCCCGAACACGCAACATCGCTTTAGGTAAAATATAACCATCTTATTTGCACTCTGGTGAAGCACATGACGCATGTCGTGACAGAAAACTGTATTAAATGTAAGTTCACAGACTGTGTGGACGTGTGTCCTGTCGATTGTTTTCGCGAAGGGCCCAACTTTCTGGTCATCGACCCGGACGAATGCATCGATTGCGCCGTCTGTATTCCTGAGTGTCCCGCCAATGCGATTTTTGCCGAGGAAGACGTGCCTCAGGATCAGATGAAGTTCATCGCCCTCAATGCCGAACTTTCACCCAGTTTCAAGAGTATCAGTCGCTCCAAAAAGCCCCTCGAAGACGCAGACAACTGGAACGGCGTACCCGACAAGCTCAAGCATCTCGAACGTTGAGCGTTTCTCCCAGGCGCATCGCCCCTCATGACTGATTCAGTAACCAAGCCCAGCGAACCGCGCTATACGCAGCAAAACATTCTCGCCAAAACCCACTGGCTTGAGGACAAACTATTTTCCATCACCGTCACGCGACCGCCGGGCTTTGCATTTCTGCCCGGACAGTTTGCCCGCTTGGGCTTGCGTGTCGGAACGGCTGAATCCGCCGCCCCCGACGTTGCGCCCCCACCAAACGAATGGCGAGCCTATTCAATGGTGTCTAAACCCGATGCCGACGAACTTGAGTTTTTCTCAGTAGTCGTGCCTGACGGCAAGTTCAGCCCTGCTTTGGCACGTCTGCAACCTGGCGATGCGCTTTGGATCGACAAGTCCGTTTTTGGATTTTTGACACTCGAGCGCTTTGTCGATGGCGAGGATCTCTGGCTTGTCGCCACGGGTACCGGGCTCTCCGCCTATCTATCTATGTTGCGAGATCCCTCCACATGGCACCGTTTTAAACGCATCGTTTTGCTGCATGGTGTCAGAACATCCAATGAACTCGCCTACCGCCAAGAACTCTTGGCGCTCGCACACCTCGCCGACCCTCAGCGGGCTCAATTGATTTACCTGCCCGTGACCTCTCAGGAACCCTTGACTCAAGGGCTCTCGCCTTCGATTCAGTCTCAAGGGCTGCACCCGGCCCGCCTCACGACGCTATTGACCACTGGCGAACTCGAACAACGCGTAGGGGTTGCGCTTGAGCCGACCCGCTCGCGCATCATGCTGTGCGGCAATCCCGCAATGGTGACGGACATGCGTGGCTTGCTCGCCGAACGTGGTTTTGCTCCTGGTCGACGTGGAGTTGCGGGTAATCTTGCCGTTGAAAACTACTGGTAAACCCTCGTGGGCGTGGTGACTAAACGACATTTTGCTGCGGCGCAACAAATAACATGCACTCAGTCGCTCAACTCCGTTCAGATCAGGCGCATAATGCATCATCACATGACCTTTTTGGAATGACGCATGCTCTATCAATTGCATGAAATGCACCGAGCCCTCATGTCACCTCTTACACACTTCACCGAAGTGGGTTCCAAACTCTTCTCTCACCCCGCCAGTCCTCTTGCCTACTCGCCTATGGCGCGACAAATGGCCGCCGGCTACGAATTGATTCATCGCCTTGGTAAAAAATACGAAAAACCTGCCTGGGACTTACCGACGACTGAGGTCAACGGCAAACCCGTCGCCGTCAGCGAAGAGATTGTTTACACCAAGCCTTTCTGTAATTTGATTTATTTCAAACGGGATGTTTCCGAAAAACTTCGCAAAGCGACTCCTAAACTATTGGTGATCGCACCGATGTCTGGGCACCACGCTACTTTGTTACGAGACACCGTGCGTGCTTTACTACCCGAGCACGAGATCTATGTCACTGACTGGATCGATGCCCGCATGGTGCCCCTATCCGCTGGCTCATTCAATTTAAACGACTACGTCCATTACGTTCAGGACTTTATTCGTCACCTCGGCCCCGATGTGCACGTGATGTCCGTGTGTCAGCCCACCGTGCCCGCTCTCGCTGCGATCTCACTGATGGCGACCAACAAAGATCCCTGTTTGCCCCGCAGTATGGTGATGATGGGCGGACCGATCGATCCTCGCTGCTCACCCACGCAAGTCAACCGACTGGCTACGACTAAGCCTTTCGAATGGTTCGAAGAAAAGCTCATCCATACCGTTCCGGCTCAATACCCAGGAGCCGGCCGTCGCGTCTATCCTGGATTTTTGCAACACGCCGGCTTTTTGTCGATGAACCCGGATCGTCATCTCAAATCACACTACGATTTTTACTTAGACTTGTTGCGTGGCGATGACGACGATGCCGAGGCGCATCGCCGTTTTTACAACGAGTACAACGCCGTACTTGACATGTCCGCCGACTTTTATCTCGATACGATTCGCGTTGTGTTTCAAGATTTCGATTTACCCAATGGCACCTGGGAAATCGATGGACAACTTGTTCGTCCCGCTGATATCAAAACGGTCGCGTTGTTCACCATCGAAGGCGAACTCGACGACATCTCTGGCGAAGGCCAAACACGTGCGGCTCAAACACTCTGTTCAGGAATTCCAGCCAAGCGCAAGCAACACTTCACTGCGCCTGACTGCGGTCATTACGGCATTTTTTCGGGACGCCGCTGGCGCACGATGATTTGCCCACAAATCGCGGAATTTATCCGTCGGGTCTAATGCTGGCTGAGCGTATCAATCGTCTGCTGCCGCAGACTCAGTGCACGAAATGTGGGTTTGAGGGCTGCGCACCCTACGCGCGTGCCATCGCAGAGGGTAGCGCCCCTATTAATCGCTGCCCTCCTGGCGGCGACAGCGGGATCGCCGCTTTAGCTCAACTGCTTGACCAGCCTCTGGTGCCTCTCGATACAAGTTGCGGCACCCATGTGCCCTTACAGGTTGCTGTGATTGATGAGCAATTTTGTATTGGCTGCACCCTGTGCATCCAAGCCTGCCCTGTCGACGCTATTTTGGGTGCCTCAAAAGTCATGCATACCATCATCGCGGCTGACTGCACAGGCTGTGATTTATGTGTCGCCCCTTGCCCAGTAGACTGCATTGACATGGTCAATGTCGAGCCAACACGGATCTGGACTCGGGACGATGCCGATCAGGCGCGCGTGCGCTATGAGCGCCGCGTGACAAGGCTCAACAAAACACCCGCTAGCTTAAGAAGCTCTGAGCAGCCTCCACTCCAAACCACCCCTATCGCTAATACGGCCGAGGACAAACGCACAGCCGCCCAAGCCGCGCTTGCGCGCGCACGCGCTCGGCGCAATGCCAGCACGCCATGAACCCGCAAAAACGTAAAGAAATTTTTACCCGCCTGCGAGCGGCAAATCCCAACCCGACGACAGAACTGGAGTACGGCAGCGATTTTCAGTTGCTGATCGCCGTTCTGCTTTCGGCACAAGCGACCGACAAAGCCGTCAATATCGCCACTCGCAAGTTTTTCCCTCGCTACGGCACGCCTAAAGCACTTCTGGCGCTCGGCGAAGAAAAACTCATGGCGTACATCAAGACCATTGGCCTTTTTAAAACAAAGGCGAAAAACGCGATTGCCACCTGCAAAATATTGCTCGAGCAGCATGGGGGCAAAGTTCCCCAGTCGCGCGAAGCGCTCGAAGCACTCCCTGGTGTGGGTCGCAAAACGGCCAACGTAGTGCTCAACACAGCGTTTGGCCAACCGACCATCGCCGTCGACACCCATATTTTCAGGGTTTCCAATCGGACCAAAATCGCTCCTGGAAAAGATGTCGTTGCCGTCGAAAAAGGGCTAGAAAAGTTCGTTGCCGATGAATTCAAGCTTGATGTGCACCACTGGCTCATTTTGCATGGACGCTACATTTGTGTCGCGCGTACGCCAAAATGTCCTCAGTGCGGCATTTCTGACCTGTGCGAGTACACAAAAAAAACCAAGGGTTAACAACCCTGAGGCAAACCCTCATTGAGCTTTACCACTGATTTACGCGATACTTAGTCATCAAATTAAAAATTTTTTGGCGGGTTGCTGCATGCAAGACATCATTCTTGAGACTAAAGGGCTCACAAAAGAATTTCGTGGTTTTGTAGCGGTCAATGAAGTGTATCTGCGCGTACAGCGCGGTCAAATCCACGCTCTGATTGGCCCCAATGGTGCGGGCAAGACCACGTGCTTTAACCTGCTGACCAAATTTTTAACCCCCACGCGTGGCAACATTACCTTTAATGGTCTCGACATTACCCGAGACACCCCAGCGCACATTGCCCGACGAGGCATTATTCGCTCCTTTCAGATATCCGCTGTCTTTCCTCATCTTTCTGTACTCGAAAATGTCAGGATTGGACTACAACGCGAAACGGGTCTTTCCTTTAAATTTTGGCAAAGCGATCAAAGACTCAACGCTCTGAATGAGCGCGCTCGAGAACTCCTCGAACAAGTCGATCTCGGCGATTTTGCGGACGAAATGACGGTCAACCTTCCTTATGGACGCAAACGCGCGCTCGAAATCGCCACGACGCTCGCGATGGAGCCCGAACTCATGCTGCTCGATGAACCCACGCAAGGCATGGGCCATGAAGATGTCGATCGCGTGACACAACTCATCAAGCGCGTGAGTGTCGGCCGCACGATTTTGATGGTTGAGCACAATATGAATGTCGTGTCTTCGATCGCCGACACGATTACGGTACTTGCGCGTGGCGCGGTGTTGGCTGAGGGTAACTACGCCCAGGTCTCAAAAGATCCCGCCGTCATGGAGGCCTACATGGGCACGACTGAAGGCGAACTTGAGGGAGCACACGGATGAACACGAGCGCACTCGAAATCACTGATCTGCAAGCTTGGTATGGCGAGTCTCATATTCTGCATGGCGTCAACCTCACGGTGAATAAAGGCGAAGTCGTCACCCTCCTAGGTCGTAATGGCGCGGGACGGACCACGACTTTGCGCGCGATCTTGGGTCTGACGGGCTCTCGCAAAGGATCCGTCCGTATTCATGGGCAAGAAGCGATCGATATGCCCACTTTCAAGATCGCGCATCTCGGAATCGGCTATTGCCCCGAAGAACGTGGCATCTTTGCCAGCTTGTCATGCGAGGAAAATCTCCTCTTACCCCCTCCGGTCGGCGTACCTGGCGGCGGCATGACGCTTGCTGAAATTTATGAAATGTTTCCAAACCTGTTGGAACGACGTCACTCACCTGGCACTCGGCTGTCTGGTGGTGAGCAACAAATGCTGGCGGTCGCGCGCATTTTGCGAACGGGCGCCAATCTGCTCTTGCTTGATGAAATTTCCGAAGGGCTTGCGCCAGTCATTGTGCAAGCGCTGAGTCGCATGATCAAAATGCTCAAAGACAAGGGCTACACCATCGTCATGGTTGAGCAAAATTTCCGCTTTGCCGCACCCTTGGCGGATCGATTTTATGTCATGGAACACGGGCAAATCGTTGAACACTTTGATGCCTGTGAACTCAAGGAAAAACAAGCCGTATTAAATGAATTACTCGGTGTCTAACAATAAAATTTTAATCGCAGCAACCTCCAGGAGAACTACATGAAACTTCGTACCCTAAGCGCTTCGCTCATGATCGCGGGCCTCGGACTTGTTGGCCACACAGCGCAAGCCACTGTTTCCGACAACGTTATTCGGATTGGTTTTGTCACCGATATGGCCAGCGTCTATTCAGATATTGATGGCGCAGGTGGCGTTGAGGCGGTCCGCATGGCCATTGCCGATGCTGGCGGCCAGATCAACGGAAAAAAGATTGAGCTTTTGTTTGCAGATCACCAAAACAAAGCAGACGTCGCAGCTGCGCGTGCGCGGGAATGGTTTGATCAGCAAAAAATTGACTTGCTCATCGGTGGCACGAACTCCGGCGTGAACCTTGCCTTGGCTGGCATCGCCGCTGAAAAGAAGAAGCCCTTTTTCGCCATTGGTGCTGCAGCCTCGGACCTCACTGGTGCGCAATGTACACCTTATACCGTCCACTGGGCCTATGACACCGTGGCCTTAGCCCGTGGCACAGGCTCTGCTGTTGTAAAAGCGGGTGGCAAAACTTGGTACTTCTTGACGGCTGACTACGCCTTTGGTCATGCACTTGAGCGTGACACCGCCAAGGTCGTCAGAGAGGCAGGCGGTGAAGTCAAAGGGCAGGTACGTGCGCCACTAAACTCCTCAGACTTCTCCTCCTTTTTGTTGCAAGCTCAAAGCTCCAAGGCACAGATCCTAGGCTTGGCGAATGCGGGTGGTGACACGATCAACTCGATCAAAGCCGCCAACGAGTTCGGCATTGGCAAAACCATGAAACTGGCCGGCCTGCTGATTTTCATTAACGACATTCACTCGCTCGGTCTTCAGGCCACGCAAGGCATGCAGTTCACCGACGGCTGGTATTGGGATCAAAACGATGAAACACGTGCTTGGTCTAAAAAATTCGAAGCGCGTGTCAAGCGCAAGCCTTCGATGATTCAAGCGGGTAATTACTCAGCAGTATCGTTCTACCTGAATGCTGTCAAAGCCACGAACAGTGATGAAGGCGACACCATCATGAAATGGATGAAGTCCAACAAGGTCAACGATATGTTCGCCAAGAACGGCTATGTCCGCGAAGACGGTCGGATGGTGCATGACATGTTCCTGATGGAAGTTAAAAAACCAAGCGAGTCCAAAGGACCTTGGGACTACTACAAGCAAATCGCAGTCCTACCGGGTGAAGAGGTATTTACCAAACTCTCCGAATCCACCTGCAAACTTGTCAAGAAGTAAGCAGACCTTCCCCCCTGGCGAGGCGTCAGTCTGTCAGGGGGTATGGCGCTGTGTATGACTCTGTAATAGCAATTGGCTTCATGAAGTAGGCAGACGATGATCACTATTTTTGGTATTCCCTTGCAAGCGTTTCTCGGTCAGCTTCTGCTTGGCTTGGTCAACGGCTCCTTCTATGCCATCTTGTCGTTGGGCTTAGCCGTGATCTTCGGTTTACTCAACGTCATTAATTTCGCGCACGGCGCACTGTACATGCTGGGCGCTTTTTTAGCCTGGATGGGTTTGCACTACCTCGGTCTAAATTACTGGGTAATGCTGCTCGTCGCGCCTATTTTGGTCGGCTTATTTGGCATTCTGATTGAAAAATGTCTGCTCAAGCATCTCTACAAACTTGATCACCTCTATGGTCTCCTGTTGACCTTCGGTATTACGCTCTTGATCGAGGGTTTATTTCGCAGCTTTTATGGCGCCTCAGGACAGCCCTATTCGACCCCCGAGGCCTTGCGTGGCGCCACAAACCTCGGCTTCATGATGCTCCCGAATTACCGCGCTTGGGTCGTTGTAGCTTCACTCACAGTGTGCCTGATCACGTGGTTTGTCATCGAGCGTACAAAACTCGGTGCGCTTTTGCGCGCGGGTACGGAAAACCCCAGACTCGTCGAAGCCTTCGGGATCAACGTTCCACTCATGATCACCTTGACCTATGGTTTTGGTGTTGCCTTGGCGGGCTTTGCAGGGGTGTTAGCGGCCCCGATTATCCAAGTCTCTCCGCTCATGGGTTCTAACCTCATTATTGTGGTGTTTGCCGTGGTGGTGATTGGCGGAATGGGTTCGATCCTGGGTGCTATCGTCACCGGTCTCGGACTCGGTGTCATCGAGGGACTCACCAAGGTCTTTTGGCCCGAAGCATCGAGCACGGTTGTGTTTATCATCATGGCGATCGTATTGCTGCTCCGCCCCGCCGGCTTGTTCGGAAAAGAAAAATGAATCGTCAGAATCTCGGATATCTTATTGCGCTGGTCCTACTAGCCCTTGTGCCGTTGACGGGGATTTATCCCGTCTTTGTCATGAAAATCATGTGCTACGCGCTCTTTGCCTGCGCCTTCAATCTTTTGCTAGGCTTCACGGGTCTGCTTTCATTTGGACACGCCGCCTTTCTCGGAAGCGCGGCCTATGCCTCTGGTCATGCCATCAAAATGTGGGGATTCTCCACCGAAGTTGGCCTGGCCTTTGGCGTATTAGTCGCTGGAGTAATGGGCTTAGCGATGGGTGCCCTGGCGATTCGTCGCAGCGGTATCTATTTTGCGATGATCACGCTGGCACTTTCTCAGATGGTTTACTTCTTTTTTCTACAGGCCAAATTCACGGGTGGCGAAGACGGCCTTCAGGGGGTACCTCGCGGCACACTGTTCGGTTTGATTGATTTAAAAAGCGACTTCAATCTCTATTATGTCGTGATGGCGATTTTTGTGTTTGGATACTTCATAGTCTGGCGAACCGTACACTCCCCTTTCGGACAAGTCCTCAAAGCCATTCGCGAAAACGAAGCGCGCACGACCTCGCTCGGTTATGACGTCGACCGCTTCAAACTACTGGCCTTTGTACTTTCAGCCATGCTGGCGGGTCTGGCAGGCTCCACCAAGATGCTCATTTTTGTCTCCGCGACCTTGACGGATGCAACCTGGCAAATGTCTGGGCTTGTGATTTTGATGACCCTGATCGGCGGTCTTGGTACTCTGGTGGGTCCTGTGATCGGCGCCTTTATTGTCGTCCTGCTCGAAAACAAAGTCGGCGATCTAGGTGCGACCTTGACACAATGGACGGGGATTGAGTGGTTTCAGCGACTTGGCGAATCAGTCACCATCGTGATCGGACTGATTTTCGTGATTTGCGTCTTGGCATTCCGGCGCGGAATCGTAGGCGAATTAAGTGCTTGGTTTGAGCGCCGTAAAGCGCTCAAACAAGCACAGTCAACCAGCGTTTAAATCATCCCGAGTCGTCGCACACGTTGTGCGACGATACTCGCGACGAGCGCTTTCAGTAAATCACCCGGTAAAAACACAACGACGGCCCAGGCCGCCTTGTTCAAGCCCATCCCAGTGACCGTGGCCAACCAGGGAATCCCAACAGCATACACAACGAGTAAACCACCGATGACGCTCGCAACCCAGCAGCGAAGCACCTGAGGCGCAACCGCTTTCCATCCTTGCGGTGCATGCGCTAACTCGCCGCGGGGCAAAGCACCCGCGAGCCATCCGGTGATGACAGCACCTGGGATCATTCCCAGCAAAAACCCGCCTGTCGGGCCGGCCAATACTGCCAGACCGGCACGCCCCCCCGGGAGCACAGGAATACCCAGCATGGCGATCAACACATACGTCAACACTACCAAGCCCCCTCGCCAAGGCCCCAAGATCAAACCCGCTAACATCACCCCAAAGGTCTGTAAAGTGATCGGCACGGGCACCCAAGGAACCGGTACAGGCGGGATGAGCCCCAACACAATAATCATCGCGGTAAACAGCGCGACCAAGACGAGATCTTTTGTTTTCAACATCTAGATTCCAATCTAAGAAAAAATAGGTCTGCACAACGAATCAACATGTGACGGTTCGCACGCGATCTACTGTCTTGCATCTAACGCATCGGCGATATCTTGCGCTCGTCTTAGTGTGCGCAACAACATCGGCACACCCATTGTAAAAGGATTGGCTTTGAGGCCTCGGGCCGCCTGGGCTTCGCGGATGTCTTGCCACTGCACGGTCAACTCTGGAATCAGGCGCAGGGTGAGCCCAAACACAAGTGCGACACGTTCGCTATTGACCCAGCCTAGCTGATGAAAAGGCCGAAGCAGCCAGATTAATACCTCCATCATCTGTGCGATCGACGTAGTCATTGACACTAACAGAGCCCCGAGCAACAAGGCATAAATACGTAGTCCGACCTCCAGCGCGCCCAATGGTGTTTGCGCAAAGGCTGTGTAGAGAATGAGGATGATCACAAGCCAACTCAAGGTCTTGAGATACAGCCAAACCTGCTGCAGGCGTGCGCCAGATTGCTGAACCAATAGCAATACGCCTAGCAATACAAGCAATAGGATGCGCCAATCGTGTACCCACATTAAGCCAGCTCCAGCCAGCATCAACAATAAGAGTTTGACGCCAGCGGCCGTCCGGTGCAACCAACTATCGCCAGGAAAATAAAAAGAGCCCATTAGCCGCAGTGCGTCCTATACCAAGCTGTCGCGTCGGCTGGCACACCATCAAAAGCGAGTCGACCCTCAACGATGACCAGCACGCGGTCCATCGTACGCATGAGCTCAAGATCGTGACTCACGATCAACGCAGGCTGAGGCAAAGCCGATAGATGCTGTTCAAAACGGTTGCGCAGACGCAAGTCAAGTTGCGTTGTCGGTTCGTCAAACACTAAAATCTCAGGGGTTGTCGCCAACACCCCTGCCAAGGCGACCAACTGCCTTTCACCCCCTGAAAGGGTGTGAATCGAGCGATCCTGCAGATGCAGTACGCCAAGTTGGTCCAAAGCTTCCAGCATGCGCTGGTGGCGCATCTTGGGCTCGGGGATCCGCCGTTTGAGACCAAACTCGATATCCTCGCTCACAATTGGAAAAACGATCTGGTTATCGGGGTTTTGAAATACAAACCCCACCTTTCTGCGTATCTTTTCAACCTCGAGGCGCGTATCGAGTCCATCGACGCAAATTTGTCCTGTTTTTGGGAGCAACAAACCATTGATCAAGCGAATAAAGGTACTCTTGCCCGAACCGTTGGGGCCCATAATCCCAATCCGACGCTCAGACAGACTTAAGCTCAGATCGCCCAATATGAGGCGTCCCTCGCGTTCGACAAAGATATTTTTAAACTCGATTAACATGTTGAAGGATTATGCATGAGAACTTTTTCTAAATCTGTCACTCCAAGTGTATATGTCAAAAATCAATAAAACCGAAGCTGAATGGAAAGCCCAGCTTTCCTCTGAACAATATTACGTTGCCCGCCAAAAAGGAACCGAACGCGCCTTTACTGGACAGTACTGGGATCATCGCGAATACGGCGTGTATCGCTGCGTTGGCTGCGGTACGGCGTTATTTGCCTCCGACACGAAGTTTGATGCGGGCTGTGGATGGCCGAGCTATTTTGAGCCGATCGATCCAGAAAACGTCAAAGAAGAAACCGACATGTCGCATGGTATGGTGCGCACCGAAGTCATGTGCAATGTCTGTGACAGTCACCTCGGACATGTTTTCCCGGATGGCCCCCCACCCACGGGACGGCGCTATTGCATCAACTCGCTGTCGCTGACGTTCGAACCTGTTAAGCCATGAAAAAATTCCTCTTTGATCTTTTTCCACTCATACTATTTTTTGTCGCCTACCGATTCGCCGATATTTATGTTGCGACCGCTGTGGCTATTGCTGCTGCGGTCCTACAGATCCTCTGGATCAAACTCACGCGCAAACCTGTCGAAACGATGCACTGGGTCAACTTCGCCGTTATCGTCTTTTTTGGCGGTGCGACGCTTTGGCTGCAAAACGAAGCCTTTATCAAGTGGAAACCTACTGTCCTGTATTGGTTGTTTGGCGTCGTTTTGCTTGTCAGCAAGTATCTGCTGGGCAAAAACCTGATGCAAAAACTCTTGGGCACCAAGGTTTCAATGCCGGATATCGCTTGGAACAAACTGAACCTGAGCTGGGCACTATTTTTCATGATTGCGGGTGGGTTAAATCTTTTTGTTGCCTTTTCCGGACTCTTCACTGAGAGCCAGTGGGTTAACTTTAAGGTCTTCGGCCTGATGGCCTTGCTGATTGTTTTTGTCATCGCACAGTCCATCTGGCTTGGTAAACATATGCAACATGACGAGGCCTCCGAGGTGTTGCCTAAAGCAGTCTTACCCCCAACGGACACCAAGGACAACAAGCCATGACCGTCACGACGAATCCGCATTTAAGCTTGTTGCGCGAACGTCTTGCGCCTCTCAACGCAATAGAACTCGACATCGTCGATGAGTCCCACCTTCATGCTGGGCATTCCGGCAACCCAGGCAATGCCAGTCATTTCCGTGCCACGATTGTGGCGCAATGTTTTAATCATCAACCTGTGATTGCGCAACATCGGTTGGTGTATGATCTTTTGCGCGATTTAATCCCACACCCGATCCATGCGCTTGCGCTGACCACTCGGGCGCCTTCCAAAGGAAATTCATGAAACGTATCGTTATGCTCGCCGCCGCACTCGTGTTGGTTGCACCACTTCATGCTCAAAACGTTGCCACCGTGAATGGCAAAGCAATTACTCAGGCGAACGTCGATCAGTTTGTAAAGCTGTTGGTTGCACGCGGTGCGACGGACTCTCCAGAAATGCGCGATCAGATCAAACAAGAACTGATCAATCGTCAGGTGATGGTTCAGGCCGCTGATGCAGCCGGCATCCCCAAGGACCCCGCCGTTGCGACCGAACTCGAGCTGGCTCGCCAAGGCATTTTGGTCCAAGCCCTGATGGCTGACTATCTGAAAAAGAACCCCATTACTGATGCAGCGATTCAAGCCGAATACGACAAACTGAAAAAGGCTGAGGCTGACAAGTTTGAATACAACGTTCGCCACATCTTGGTCGAAGACGAAAAGACAGCCAACGAGATTCAGGACAAGCTCAAGAAAAAATCAGCCAAATTCGAGGATCTCGCTAAACAATCCAAGGACACTGGCAGTGCCGCTAAAGGTGGAGAGCTGGGTTGGGCGCCTGACACAAACTATGTGGAGCCCTTTGGTAAAGCCGTGGCAGCTACTAAAAAAGGTCAACTCGCTGACAAGCCTGTTCAGTCTCAGTTTGGCTGGCACGTGATCGAAGTCATGGATATTCGCCCCATCGCGTTCCCACCTCTTGATCAAGTTCGCAAAGAGCTTGAGCAAATGATGCGCGAACAAGCACTGGCCTCTTACCAGACCAAATTACGCAACGAAGCAAAGATCCAGTGATAAAGCTTTAAACCGAGGCCTCAAGCAATGCTTTGAGGCCTTCTTCATTTAACACAGCGACGCCAAGCTCCGTTGCTTTTTCTAGCTTACTCCCTGCTTCTTCGCCCGCTACGACATAGGTCGTTTTGCGTGAAACAGAGCCACTGACTTTTCCACCCGCCGCGACAATCCGGCTTGATGCTTCCTCGCGCGACCATGTTGGTAATGTCCCTGTCAAAACGAAAGTCTTACCCGCCAACCCTGCACTGCGCGGCGCCTCGGGCGCCTGAGGCTCGACTCCCTGTTCGCGCAAAGCCTTGACCACTTCCTGATTATGCGGCTCGGCAAAAAAACGAGCGATTGAACCCGCCACCACGGGCCCCACATCCGGGACATTTAAAAGCGCATCCAGAGACGCGCGCATCAGCGACTCGATCGAGGCGAAATGCAGCGCCAAATCGCGCGCCGTTGTCTCTCCGACATGTCGAATACCCAACGCAAAAATCAAGCGATTTAACTGAGGTCGTTTCGCTTGTGCAATCGCTTCGATCAAGTTTTCTGCGGACTTGAGACCCATGCGATCATATTCGGCGAGTTCCTCCACGCCGAGGGTGTAGAGCTCAGCCAACGAATGAATACGACCGCGATCCACCAGTTGCTCGACTAATTTTTCCCCAAGGCCTTCAATATCCAAAGCCTTGCGGCCCGCGGCATGGATCAAACTCTGCTTGCGCTGTGCAGCGCAAAACAATCCACCCGTACAACGCGCAATGGCCTCGTCTTCGACCCGCTCAATAGCCGAGCCACAGACAGGACATGCGCTCGGCATGATAAAAGACATCGCAAAAATAGGGCGTTGAGCCAAGACCGGGCCCACGACTTCGGGAATGACATCGCCTGCACGACGCACAATCACCGTATCGCCGACACGCACATCTTTGCGCAAAATTTCAGTCTCGTTATGCAAGGTCGCGTTAGTCACCGTCACGCCGCCTACAAAAACGGGGGATAGACGCGCAACGGGCGTAATAGCCCCTGTGCGACCCACCTGGACCTCTATATCCAGTAATGTGGTCGTGGCTTCTTGAGCAGGAAACTTATGCGCAATCGCAAAACGCGGCGCACGGGCAACAAAGCCCAACACACGCTGAGCATTTAAGTCATCGACTTTGTATACGACACCGTCAATATCATAGGGAAGCTGAGTACGACGTACGCCAATCTCGGCATAAAACTGCAATAACTGCTCAGCGCCTCGCGCCAGCACATGCTGTTTCTCATTGACGGGCAACCCGAGTCGCTGCAACCAATCTAGCATTGCGCTATGGCGAGGCAACTGAATTCCCCCCAGATCACCCCAGCCGTAAGCAAAAAAGCTCAAAGGACGCTGCGCTGTGATACGTGAATCCAGTTGACGCAAGCTCCCTGCGGCGGCATTGCGAGGATTGACGAAGATTTTTTCACCACGGATCTCTTGTGCTGCGTTTAAACGTTCAAAGTCTGCGAGATTCATAAAGACCTCGCCACGCACTTCAAGAACCTCGGGAATGTCTTGTTCGAGCCCCTTGAGTTTGAGAGGAATAGCCTTGATGGTGCGGACATTCATGGTGACATCCTCACCGGTCTGTCCATCACCACGCGTGGCCGCCTGCACCAGCAAGCCACGCTCATAGCGCAAGCTAATGGCCAGACCATCGAGTTTTAATTCACAAAAATAAGAAACCTCTTCGTTCGTAGAAAGCTTGCCTGCCGCACGCAAGGTATCGGCGACGCGCTTATCAAACGCACGCACCTCCGCATCCTCGAAGGCATTTCCCAAGGACAGCATGGGAACACGATGGGTCACGCTGCCAAAAGCTGCCAAGGGCGATGCCCCCACACGCTGTGTCGGCGAATCTGTCGTGATGAGGTGGGGATGTGATGCTTCGAGCGACTGAAGCTCGCGCATCAAGGTATCGTATTGCGCGTCCGTCACGAGCGGTGCATCGTGCACATAGTACGCTTGGTTATGTCTTTCGATCTCACCGCGCAGCGAAGTCAAACGTTTGACGATCGAGTCCTGCGAATCCATACTCACGCGCCCGCTTTAAGCAAAGACACGTCTTGCACGGGGACTGCCTGCAGCAAAGCCCGCTTTTTCAAGCTGCGAATACAAGATCTTTAATTTTTCGTCGATTGCGACATCCGCACCGGGCTGTAGGGGGCGCAGTTGATCATCCACCAACTCTCCACCAATGCGACGTGCCAACTCAAAACCCACTTCAGCCATTTTTCCAAATGCTCTCGTATCCACAGGGCTACAGGGCACATCCAGAAGCATGGTCAAACGATCCACACTCGCCATCCCTGCATCGATGGACTCCGCATCGGCTCGAGACAAACTAAAACACACTAAGCCATAATCGCCCAGCCAGGCAAGCACGCCATCCACCGGTACAAAACCCATGGTCTTAGCGGCCATGGTGACCTCAGAAACCGGGCGCATGCTACCCAAGAGTAGCGTCAGACCCACCTGCGTATCCAACGCGGCACAGGCATCATCTAACCGCGAGGCTGCATCAAGCACATACTGTTGATCGGGTCCTTCGATGCTGGACTCCAATTGATCGGCCAAGCCCTGCGCACGATTCCAAATCTGTGACCATTCAATCGCGGTTAGAGGACCGCTTCGATTGGCAAGCAAAACCGCCAAGTGTACCGACACATACTGACCCTCCAGACGCAAGCGCGCATCAAGCTGGCCTTCAATATCCTGAGCAAAAATTCGAACTGCCTTACGACCCGCAGAGCGCAAGGGTTGCAGGAAAGGCGCGAGATCTTCACCCAGCATCGGCCCTTGAAAGGTGATTTCAATCACAACCTCAGTCGAAGGATCTGGCCCCTGTTGATCCAAGATTGCCTCAGGATGATCCGACGTATCGCTCACCACAGAAACACCGCCCATGTCGTGGGCGACGCTCACACCACCTAGCCCAGGCTCTCGCCTAGTCTCCCCGGCGACCAAGGTATCTCCCAGCAAAGGATCCTGTTCGATGACAGGCATTTGTGCCTGCATCCGACGTCTAACACGTAGATCCTGAAACCAGTTAAAACCCAAGAGCAGCACAATGATGGCTGCTCCGATGACAATCAGGTAAATCTGCAATTCACTCATGTATTGTCTCAATGATCACGCGGCTTCAGCAGCAAGCTGCAAAGCGGATTCGATATCAACGGCCACAATGCGCGAGACGCCTTGCTCTTGCATTGTCACCCCAACCAACTGGCGTGCCATTTGCATGGCGATCTTGTTATGCGAGATAAACAAAAACTGTGTGTGGTCGGCCATACTACTCACGAGATTGGTATAACGCTCAGTATTCGCATCATCGAGCGGCGCATCCACCTCGTCTAGCAAACAAAACGGAGCAGGATTGAGCTTGAACAGCGCAAAAACCAACGCGGTTGCTGTTAAAGCCTTTTCTCCACCGGACAGTAAATGAATCGAGGTATTGCGCTTGCCAGGGGGCTGAGCCATCACCTGAACACCCGCATCCAAAATCTCATCGCCCGTCATGATCAAACGCGCTTCCCCACCCCCGAACAACTTGGGGAACAACTCGCCAAAATGACCATTGACCTCATTAAACGTGGTCTGTAATAAATCGCGGGTTTCGCGATCGATCTTGCGAATCGCATCTTCCAAGGTTTCGATCGCAGTTTGCAAGTCTAAATACTGTGCGTCAAGATAATTCTTGCGTTCACGCGAGGCCGTCAGCTCATCAAGCGCGGCCAAGTTCACAGAACCAAGACTCTCGATCTTTTTAGTGATGCGTTGAACCTCGGACTGTAACCAAGCGGGACGCTGCCACTCCTCAGGTCTCTCTGACAGCGAAGCTTGCACCACGGCACGATCTACTTGCCGCTCATTGAGCTGTTCAGCAAACTGTTCTGTTGCTAAACGTGCAGCCTGCTCCTGCAACTGGAGCTGCATGATGCGTTCACGATGAGGCTCTAGCGAGCGCTCGATCGTCATGCGCTCTTCGTCGGCCTCGCGCAGTTGTGCAGCCAAAGTATCCATTTCAATGCGTGCGCGACCCAGCGTTTCCTCGCGCTCAGCTCGGAATTCAAGCGCCTCTTGCAATCCCGCTTCAGCAGCGGCGGCATCCAAAGTCGAGAGCTCCGACTCAAGCGATAACAACTCCTGCTGTGCGCGTGTCGCTTGTTCAGTCGCAAGTTGCAAGTTACGTTGTAACTCGGCAATACGGGCACGAATGCCACGCTCGGCAAACTCCGCCTCTTGAGCACCACGCTCCTGATCACGCAAACGATTACGCGCCGTTTCAGCCTCTTCGGAGAGGGCTTCGCCCGCCATTTCCGCTTCGGAATAGGTTTCCTGCTGAACACCGAGTTCAGCGTCTAATTCCTCAAAGCGCGCTTCAGCTTCGAGTTTGGCGGCGGTGAGTTCCTCTTGCTGAGAAATCACCTCGGCGATATCTTGCTCAAGACGTCCGGAACGCTCGCGGGTTTGCTCGACTTGCTGTTGCAAGCGAGTATGTTCGAGTTGCAAATCATGCAAACGTCTTGTGATTTCTGCAACGCGTTGACGCGCAAGAGGTAATGCCTGCGAGATTTGCTGCCAAGCGGACTCAGCCTGCGCGACTGCAGATCGCGAATGATCCGCGATCAGTTGCTGCGCTTTGATTTCGCGTTGCAGGTTTTCGATTTCCTGCTGACGCGCCAGCAAACCTGCCTGCTCCGAGTCTGGTGCGTAAAAGCGGACACTGTGCGCATCGATCAAGTGACCGCCCTGAACGACCAACGTGGCGCCAACAGGCAAGGTCGAACGGGCGGCGAGCGCCTCTGTCACA